>Ga0351925_1091_pt1 | contig 15632 bp, 10 predicted proteins | sample BONcelHT113001D9_FD_206870 | JGI IMG/M metagenome (GOLD analysis project Ga0351925, IMG submission 206870) | Enriched cells from coal bed in the Powder River Basin, Montana, United States - BONCAT cells T11 rep2 HSBNCT.T11.300.1.D9 ... | reverse complement strand
ACATGGACAAGGTGAAAAAGGCCATTGACACCGGTGCTGTTGCCTGTTACATTCAGGGCGAAACCGCCGATTATTACATGGAAAACAATAAGCCCGAAGTGATTGCCAAAGTGATGGATTTTGTTCGCCAGAATGGTTTGCTGGTGGGGATTGGAGCACACAAAATCGAAACCGTGAAAGCTTGTGTGGACACTGGTTTTCAGACTGATTTCTGGATGAAAACCATGCACCACCACAATTACTGGAGCGCCAACAATCCGGAGTGGCACGATAACAAATTCGACTTCACTCCTGAAGAAACCATCCGATACATAAACGAACTGAAAGAACCTGTGATTGGATTTAAGGTAATGGCCGCCGGTGCTATTCTCCCAAAAGAAGGGTTCAAATATGCTTTCGAAAACGGAGCCGATTTTGTATGTGCCGGAATGTACGATTTCCAAATGGTTGAAGATGTAAACATTGCCAACGATATTCTTTCAGGAAACCTGAACCGAGCCAGGCCATGGCGGGGATGATATTATTTTTTAAAAATTAAATCAACAACGAATGAATAAAAACACCTTATTTCTTTTGCTGCTTTTGTTTGCAGCTTCATTTTCGGGTTTTTCAGCTGAAAAATTCCGTGTAGTCATTTTAACCGACCAGACCCACGACGACGGAAATTCGCTCATCCGCTACCTGTATTATTCACACCTGTTCGATACAGAGGCGATCATTGTGACACCGCAGTTGCCCGATTATACATTTAACGATCCGGGGCCCTGGAAGAAAGCACAGGGCATCATCGAAGCCTACAAAAAAGAATATCATCAGTTAAAGAAACACCAAAGCGATCTGATTACGCCAGATCAACTCCTGGCAGTGACGAAAAAAGGTCGTGGCGCATTGCCCATCATTTGGCTCACCAATGCCGGGAAATTTTCTGCTGAAATTGCCGGACGAAAAGTTGAAACATCCTGGGGCGAAATCAAGTTCGAAGACTGGATTGGTGAAGGGTTGGATCCGAACGGTGAATCAAAAGATTCGGAAGGAAGCGAGTTTTTGCAACAGATTTTTGCAAAAGACGACGACCGCCCGATTTACGTTCAGGCCTGGGGTGGTTCCATTACACTGGTGCAGGCGCTTTACCGTTTCAAACAAAAACAGGGCGACGAAAAATTCAGGAAACTATTGGCCAAACTACATGTTTTCGGGATTTTACTTCAGGATATTACTTTCGATTATTTTATAAAACTCGATGATGTAAAAACCCACGGTTGCCTTAACATGGGCGACACGAAATCAACATACAATGGAGAGCGGTTCAATCCGGGTTGGCTATTGCTCGATGAAGGTCACTTCTGGAAATACATCAAAGTCATGTCACAAAAGGAAATCAATGGTCATGGCCCGATGTCGGCAATATACGATCATGGTGGCGAAGTTGCATTGTAAATTCCACCGCCTCTTCCTGAATGAATAGTTGGTTGGTAATGCGGAATATCGGTAGCAAACACGTACGAGGCGTCCCAGCCCTGAAGACCCATGCCATAAGTGGCAATGATCGGCGAACTTTCTGCAGTCCACTCATTCGGAATCAAACTCATCCATTCGGAAAACGCAAATGGCCGGTTGCTCACCTGCTGCAGTCCTGAACTGAACAATCCCGAACCAATTTTGGAAATCATCGGAGTGTTGTCGAATTTACCGGGTGTCAGGCTATGACCTTGTCCACCGCCAAAATAATTGTGGCGATCGATCATTCCCACTTCGGCATCGGCATGGAGGTTAAGTAGATGCGCCAAACCGGTTCCGGCCTGCCAGCAACTCCCCACCAGCGGACCTTTATAGCCGGTTTCGCGAATGGCCTTTTCAAACTTTTTGTAGAATTTCATTTGCTCCTCATACAGAAAATTTGCCTTGTCGAGAATGTGCTGTTTCACCGGGCGTTTTTCTTTCACGGTCTGCTCGTATTCCCCGCTAAACAGCCCGTGATTGGGCTGCGGATAAACATTTTCTGCTGCCATACTTTCTCCTGAAGGTAATCCTTCGTTGTTCCAGGCTTTGCGGAGCTGATCATCGGTTCCGTATTTGGCTTTCAGCCACTGGCTGAATTTGCGGCAAAGCATTTTGCGGTAGGTTGGTGTTTGTTCAAGTGTCCGTTCGATGGCCGACCAGAAAATATTGTCTTCGTTCTGAAATTCGACAAAGCTCAAAGCCGGATCGTGGGCATATTTCAGACCGGTGAGCGGGTTCACATGGTTGAGCATGTTCACCGTTAGTTCAATGTTGAGCACTTGAAGGTCGTCAGCAAAATTGACCAGCGCCGATGTGGTTCCGTTCAGATGCGACCAAGGGAATTTGGTGGTGGCCAGTTCGCTGTAAGCCACGATTCGTGCGCTGTCGGCTTTCATTACTTTGTGTCCGTATATATGCGACCAACCGTAGTAAATTCCTTTGTTGCGCAGTTCGTTACACAAAAAATCGAAATTCTTCCATTTTGCATCGGTAATCACGGTGGAGTGGACTCCATCGGTCGCGCCCCAGGTAAATTTATGAAAGCGAACCCCGTTGAAGCCAAATCGTGACAGGAAGTTGCCCCACTTTACAGCTTCTTCAGGTTTCATAAAAGGCTGATTGCTGCAAATATTGGTTCCCCAGAATTTAACCGGGGTGCCGTCTTCAAACTCCAATCGGTCGCCTTTCATTTGTACAAATCCGTGTTTTCCGGCGGGTTTATCGAGCCAGTCGGCCATGTCGGTTATAGCTCCTGAAGGTTCATCTTCAGGCGTAAAAACGAACCAGTTTTTCAGGTCCTGCGCACCGGACGAAAATACAAATGATGCACAAATTGCGAGTATTAATGTGATTTTTTTAAAGCCCCCTCCAAACCTCCCCCGAAAGGGGAGGCTTAAGAAGGCAAGTTCCAGATTTCTTGTAGGTATCATTTTGCTGGTTTAAATTAATTTTTTAGAAATTGGTTTCATTTGGCTATTCAACCCTGATATTTTGTTTCCCGCCGCGCAAATTTAGTTTCTGGTTTCCCCAGACGAAGGTGCACTGCATTTCTTTTGGGGTGACAATTGTTCCTTCAACCCGCGAACCCACTTTTCGCAAATCGAGTTCGATGTTGCCCAGCGGATGCGGATAAACGGCCTTGATTTGCGCATGTTCACCAAACTCCGGAGCTATTTCAACGGTTTTATGCCCCACAGATGTCGGATTGATTCCGCAAACGGTTTTGAACAGGAACACGTTGGGTGACGAGCTCCACGGATGGCATTCCGACCGCTGATTTTCTTCGCCCCATTCGAGCGGAACTTCTGCAAATCCTGACATTTGGCGATCTTTCATTAGTTGCCATTCCGTAAGTTCGCTCATAAATTTACCCTGATATCCGGTTTTGTTCATGGCTTCGAACAGGTACAAATGCAGGAACAAATCCACCTGTCCAAACCAATCTTTCGGCTCAAGCAATTTGCCCATCAGGTTTTTTGCCTCTTGTCCGGTTGTTGCTTCAGCAAGAATAGCAAGCAGATTCGTGATTTGGCTCACCTGTTTGTCGTCTGGCGATTCGGTATAAAATCCTTCCTGATTTTTGCAAAGCCGGTTCACAGCCTCACAAATTTGAGCTGCCCGATTACGGTATGCAGCAGCCTGTACAGGTTTTGCCAGGTATTCGAAAATATCGGCGGCATGGCGCAAGGTATAAGCATAGTGCAAGGTGTACAGCGTGTTATTTCCTTCATAAATGGTGGGCGGTTCGCCGTTTTTGTAATGGCGAGGCCAGGCCAGCGCCCCCCACCAGTCCATTTTGCCCATCAGTCCGTTGGGTTGCATTTTTTGTTCGAACCAATGAAGCACACTGGAAATGCCCAGTTCAAATCCGGCGATAAAAGCTTTGTCGTCCTTCCACATCATGTAATCGTGCACCTGGTCAATCCAGATCAATGAATATGATGGAATAATCAGATGGAACGGATTGGGGTAGCAGGCATATGTAAGTCCTTCCGGGATGCGCGACTGGTCGAACTGAATCAGAGCGTTGCGGGTCAACCGGTCATCGCCCGAAAGGGTGAGCAGCGAGAGGTTATGTACCCGCGAATCGCCGGTGTACTGCATTTGCTCGTAATAAGCATCCGACAGCAGATTATCCTGAGCACAGATGCTCACCGTTCGCCATCCGGCATCCATTATCCAGGTGGGCAAAGGATGGTCAGCAACAAATGAAGCTTTTCGTTGGATGGGTGCATTGCAGGCCACATTCGTATAGTTTTCGATTGTCAATGGCATAGCTTTGGTCTCAATATCGAGCTGTATGTAGCGGAAAGCACGAATGTAGGTTGGCTTAAACAACCGGCTTTTCCCACCGTCAGGAATAAAAACATCTTTCAATCCAACCATGAATTTTCCTTCAATCTCGATCCGGTTTCCTTTCGGGGCGTGGTTTTTCACGATCATATTTTCGGCATACATCACCTGAATACGGGCATCTTTTCCTTCGGAAACAATCATTTCAGGATAGCCCATTGTTTCAACGGTATTATCAATCAGAATAGTGATTTTTTTGTTGGCTGGAATAGTCAGCGCTCCGGTTCCTTTCAGAAATTGCTCGTTCACATCTATTCCTGAAGAACGCCGAACTCCGGTAAATGGAACTTTCTCTTCTTTCAGAATTCCAACCCGGCGGGGGATCAACATCTTCCCTCCTCCATATAAAATACCTCCGGCAAATTGTTGGTCGCGGCCACCGGCAATATCGCACCATTTGGCCGGAAGCCAGGCCGAATCGTTAAAGTCACTGGTTTCCCATCCCCAGGGATATTTTTCTCCGACAATGCTGTCAGTAGGATTGCCTACGTACAGGCCAAAATCGATGGTACTTCGATCGGTCATCCAGTTCACCATTTTGGCGTTAAAGGCCTGATTCTGCAAACTTTTCCAGCTTCCGCCGGAAGTATTGACCATTTTTTCGGCTTCTGAATCGCCCTGCAAAATGAAGGAAGTCATTTGTGAGAAGAAGGTAAACGAACGTTTCGGTCCCCAGTTGACGACTTCGGCAGCAATGGTATTTTTTCCGGATTGAAGGTATTCTGCGATGTCAATAGTTTCGTAAAACCAATGTGAAATGTCGCCACGGGCCGGGCCACGGGTAATGTAACTACCGTTTACAAATAAGCGGTAATGATTGTCGGCCGAAACATGAAGCACAAACTTTCCGGGTTTTGCCGGAAGGACGAAGCTTTTGCGGAACAAAATCATGGCATGATCCTGCGGCTGAACAGTCGGGTGCATGATCCAGTGGGCGGTCCATTTTACGTCTTCAGCAAAAGTGGAAGTAACTACAATTAAACCAATTAACAGAATGATTGCTATTTTCTTCATAAATTAAGAGTTCTATTTACTTGGTTCAAAAGCTCCAAACCAGGGCGAGGGTTCGTATTTCCACTTTCTGCCAGTGGGTTTTACTTCAGGAATTTGCTCGGGAACGAGGTCAAATTTCAGTTCGTTGCGATATAGTGGAGCACCAATCTGGTTATCAGGCGGCAGGTACTCGTAAACCATTACATCAAACTGGCCTTTTCGGCTTGGGCGGTTTTTCGGTCCTTCAAACAGGTTCTCGGCAGCCACAAAGTTCTGTTCGGTAAGGGCTTTTTTGACTTCTTCAGGCGTGAAAGTGAAACCCATTTCGTAGTCCCAGCCTTTGTCGCAGATGTTGCGATAGATATACACATCGCGGAAATTCTTCGACAAAATATCGAAACTGCCCACGCCACCACTGAATACCTGCGGGGATCCGCAATGATAAAATGTGTTGTTGTAAATGTGAATGTCGGAACGCAACAGGTTATCTCCCCACATTCCGAACAGCACACCGGCGCCGGTCATGTTGTAAATCAGGTTGTGGTGAAACCGTACGTTGCGCAATTCAGAACCTTTGCCTTCAACGCTGATGGCAAAACCCCACATGCAATTGTAGGCGGTATTCGAATGAAATTCAACATCTTCGAGCAGTCCGAACCAGGCATCTGCGTAGTAAGCCTGGCGTGGTAAATCGTGGATAAGGTTATTATAAATGATGCCATGTTTGCTGACCTCCTTGCAGTCAATGCCTTCTTTGAAACAATCATGGACATGATTGTTGGACACTTCAAAAAACTGCGCACCGCAGATGGAAAGCGCCTCGTGCGGGGCTTCGCCTCCCCTGCGCTGTCCGGGAAGGTAATATTTAACGTCGTTGTCGTTGGCAGCGGTTATTTCGCAATTTTTGACCAGCACCGAATCGCAATACCATAGCCCGATTCCTGAATTGTGGGTTTGATGCGATTTACAACCGATCAGTTCAATTTTTTTGCATTCTGGGCCGCGCACAATAAATCCGGCAGCATCTGAATTGCGAACCTGAATATTTTCGAAACGCAGGTAATTCACTTTTTCAATCTGGAATAATCCGGAAGTTTGGCGGCTGAACTGGACAGAATCGCCTTTTTGGACGACCTTTTTGATCCCGCTTCCGTCGAAAACAGCTGTTTCTCCGGGTGCACCACGATAGAGAATCCATTTCCCCGGAAGGCCGGATCTCACCGGGCGAAACTGTCGGGGTAACTGATATTCGCCGGCCAAAATAGTGACAGTATCTCCGGGCACAGCGGTCTCCGACGCTTTGGAAATGGTTTTGAATGGTTGATTTTTTGTGCCTTGATACTGGTCGTTTCCGGTTAATCCGACAAAATACTCTTTTGCTCCTGCGGAAAATGCAAGGAAAAAGAGGCAGGCGATGAGGTAAAGTTTGGTTTGGTTCATAATGGGTATAAGTTATTTTTTATTCAAATTTTAAAATGTTAGCGATCTGTTTTCCTGTCAAATTCTCCATTCCGTCCGAATGAAGATTTTTACTTTGAATGTCATTTTCTCACGACGGTATCCTTCTTATTTCCGTTTTCTATAAATATATCACTCCTCCGGAGTTATTAACATATAACCACGTCAGGATAAAATCATTCGAATAACTTTTCGTCCAGCGGACAATTGAAATTGGCGGCTATGGCTCGAATCTGCGTGTCGCTCAAGGTTTGTTTGGCGCCACCGGCAGCCATTACGCGCAGACAGATTTCAGCAGCTTTTTCGGCCACATCAATGCGGCCAAAGGCTTCGTCAAGGTTGCGGCCACAACCACAAATACCATGAAACTCCCACACGGCAAGGTTCCGGCGCGACATGGCATCGGCAGTTGCCCGTCCCAAATCCATACTTCCGGCCATTACCCAGGGCAGAAATTCGATGCCCTGCGGAAAAACCACCACGCACTCGGCATGGCTTTGCCAAAGCAATTTGCTCAAGCTTTTGGTGTCGAGATTAGCGACTGCATAAGTCAAAGCAATTACGCTGTTGGGATGGGTATGAATAAAAGCGAAGGACTGGTTATTCGATTTTTCCTTGATCCGGCAGTGCGACAACAAATGCGAAGGAAGTTCTGAAGTGGGCGCTCCAACAGGTTCATAGCCCCAAAGCAACTGCCAGCATTCACCTTTTTCATCAATTTCGATCACACCAATATTTTTTTCAGGAAAGACCTCGATGTTGCGTAAAAAACGACCTGTCCCGGTTACCAGAAATCGTTCACCTGCAATTTCGGGCATTGTAATGGGCAGTTTTACCCAGTCGGACTTGGGCTGAAATCCGCTGAAATACTTATAATTTTCAGAATTCAGGCGGAGACTGATGTTTCCTCCGTTCGACTCTGCCCATCCACGTCGAGCCATGTCGCCACTGGTCTTTTTAATTTCGTCAATTAGTTTTTGCATGGTTTTACTTTTATTTACAACTTCTAACATTTTAGGCTAAAGGCAATTCCGGGTGAATGCACCAAACCGCATACAGAGGCACCGATTTGATTTGATTCTCGAACCCAAAGTTTTTGGCTGAAATGCGCACTGCATACCTGCTTTTGTACTGATTTACAAACATATTAAGCGAAGTTGATTTGGTGCGTTTGCCTTTTTTCACTTCAACCGGAACAACGTCGCCTGCAATCTGTATAACAAAATCGAGTTCCGCTGTATTTTCATTTTTCCAGTAATTAAGCTGAAACCCGTTGCAAACCAATGCCTGTGCCACATAGTTTTCGCCAATCATACCTAAAAACTGGTTGTCTTCTTCGATAGGAGACAAAATGGTTTGGGTAGCCATGCCGGAAAGCATCGTTAACATGCCAGCATCACTCATATAAAGCTTGAAATCAGTTAAATCGACGTATGCCGAAACAGGCATAAAGCCATGCGATGTTTTCCTGCATTTAAGTGCAATACCAGCATATACAAGCCACTCTATCGATTCGCCAAATATGGTTGCAGTCCCACCCCGCTGCACTATCTTGTATTGAAATTTCGTATTCTCTTTTGCTAATTGTGCAGGGATGGAGTTGTAGCAAGCCCTTATTTTTACGGCGGTTGCCGGGCTGGCATATTTAGCCATGTCAGCAATGTACTCGTTTAAAATCCGTCCCTGAACATCTTTTACAGTTAAAAAACTGCCAGTTTCAATAAAGTCGTTTACCGCAGCCGGCATTCCACCGGTAATGAGGTATTTTTTGTATTGCTCCAAAGCCAACTCATGAAGCGGTGCAGTCAGAGGTTGATTGTGCTGAAAGTGGCTCCTGATTTCGAGGCTTAAAGCAGTATGTTTCATGGCCCAAAGAAATTCTTCAAAATCCATCGGGAACATTGAAAGTTCATCGACTTTACCAACCGGGAACGAAAACTTATCGCGGTTGACTGCTACTCCAAGCAGACTGCCTGCTGCAACCACGTGATACTGAGGTGCATCTTCGCAAAAAGCTTTCAGGGAGAGCAGCGCACGTGGACACGACTGAATTTCGTCGAAGATGATGAGGGTTGAGCCTGCAAGAATCCTTATTTCGGTGACAGTTTCGAGAAACTGTACGATTTGAATCGGATCAATATCTCCATCGAAATAGGAATTTACCTTGCTGTTGGTTTCCAGATTGATATATACAAACCGTTCGAAACAGTCCGTGGCAAATTCTTTTATGCTGAAGGTTTTTCCCACTTGCCTTGCGCCATTCACAATCAGAGGCATTCGTTTGCTTTTATCCTTCCAAATAATAAGCTGGTCAAAAATTTTTCGTTTCATGTATCAGGTAAATTTGTACCTAAAAGTATCAATTACTATGAAAAAGTCAAAATATTTTGACTTTTTCATAGTAATTAGTCAAAATAGAGGTTTTTCCCACACTCGGGTTTTTCAATTCGTGATCAACAATTTGCTTGTAAAGCTCTCCTGTCCGTTCCTGAAACACAAAAAATAGGCTCCGGGAGCAATTCCGTCTAAAACGAGCTGGCCCGACAAAGCGCTTTCAATTTGAAAATCCTTGATTGTCGTCCCTAGTATATTCTTCAGCTGAATTTGCTTGATTTTCTGTCTTTCAATGCTTCTGAAATCAATATTCAGCACTTTGGAAGTTAAAGGATTGGGGAATACCCAACTAGACGGGCTGGCTTCCAGATCAATCATTGAGCTTGATGTTGGCAAAAATGCTTTGGCCTCTTTTGCATTGTCCTTAAACTGCTGCACAATGAATTTTCCGTGCTCGGTTAAGTCGGCTTCGGTGGAATAGCCTTTTGTGTAATTGGCAACAATATCGTAGTAAGTTTCATTTGGATTGCTGTTCCAGGCCCAGAAAAGCCATCCAATTCCGTGCTTGTTACTTTCAGTAATTATCTTTTTGGGATCGTAAAGCGTAAAATTATCGGGCGCTCCCGTCCAACCAAATTCGCCGACAATAACCGGTATTATTTTCGTTTTGAATTGCTGCAGATAGTCTTCCACATAAAACTGCCAGCTTTGCTTGCTTTTTTCCTTGGTCATCCACAATCCGTAAAAATGAATGGCAAAAAGGATATTCTTTTCGGGATCAAAATCCAGTAATTCCTGGGCATAATTGATCAGGGTGCCCGGGTTTTGCCCGCATCCTCCGGCATCAATTAAAATAGTGTTTTTGATCCCGGCAGTCCGCATGGCAGTAATGGCTTTTTTGTAGCCATCGCGGAATCCAACGTTGGTTGGCCCCCACTCGTTGGCCACATTCACAATCAGGTACTTCTCGTATTCCTTGCAAAGCGATACCAGGTTCGGCGTACACCAGTAATCCACGACCTTTTTGAGGAATTTTCCTTCGGCATCAGTTTCGTAACCATTGCCGCAAGTTACATCGTGAAACTCCAGTATTGGCACCAGTTTATTATCGACACACGCTTTTACGCAGGCCTTTTGCTTGGTAAAATTGCTTTGCCACGACCACGAATTGGCCGAATTGTTGGTCACCGAAACGATGCGTGCACAATTAGCTCCCGCTCTTTTCATGTCCGGGAATGATTTCATTCCATTCGTTTCTGATTGCCAGAATACAGCAGTATTGGCGCCAATGGGGATAAATTCATTGCCGCTTGCATCGTACAACTTTCCTTCGAGGACAAAAAATCCTTTTCCAGAATTGGATTCGGGCCTTGCAATCTGGGCATTAGCTCCTTCGACCATTGCAAACACCATCAAAATACCCAGATAAAACAGCGCAACCTTCTTCATATTATGTTTCTACTTTTTAATGACGGACAAGTTTTGAATTGCCCTTAAATTTTATTTTTCATTTCTTTCTGCTTGTTAAATATCCATAAATGGCGGCAGCAGGGCCAATATTCTGGTGAACGGTGTATTCTGAACTTGGCGGGGCGTAGCGGTTGTTGTACCAACGCTCGTGAACAGGCCAGAGGCTTTTATCGGGATAACATTTGGTGTGGGCATAATCTGAATCCCACCAGCCCCAGGCATTGCAGTCGCCGTTTTTGCCCTGCATCCAGTCGCAATCGGCGGTTGGGCCATAAGGCACAATTCCGGGAACCACTTCCTTTATTCCCTTTTTGTTGTACCACCAGTCCATGTTGAAAACCTGTGTTGGATACTGATGGACAACGCCGGTAATCCAGGTCATGTCGAGCTGATTGCCACCCAGCATGTAATCGCAGGTAGAATAAACAGCCTTGAGGTATTTCGGGTCGCGGGTCACTTCCCAGGCCAAAATGGCTGGCAAAACCTGCGGAGTGGTGGCTTGCCCTACCTGAACTTTAAAGTTAAAATTGCCACCCATGCGGAAACTTCGATTTTTTTCGATGGATTCGGTCACTTCCTTTTGGGCAAAAAGTTCGGTGGCTTTTACCATTTCGGCTTTTAATGCAGTATCAAATGCGGGTGTTTTTTCAGGAGTAGTCACAAACGCCCAAATGCCCCATTCATAGTTTCCAAATTTAGAGACGTTGCCGGCCGTAACTTCCAGATCGGCTTTGAAACCGTCGAGCCATTTTTTGTCACCTGTTAATTTGTAGAGCCATGCTTCGGCATTGGCACGGTGCGATTTTATTTTTTCCTCATCGCCATCGCGAAGATTATTTTGCGCCCATTCAAAAGCTTTCAAAGCCTCGGATTTCCATGCAGCAATGCTATCGTTGGAGTTTATTTTTCCTGAAAGCAATTTGTTGTCAGCGGCAACTTTATAATTGTAAGCCATTTGTGCGGCCAGTCTTGCATAAATAAAGGTGAAACGTGGTTCTTCAGCATACACAATCCATTGCGGGCGAACATCTTCGTACGAAGGTAGTCCGTGCCCGGCTTCTTTGGCGGGGTAATTATCTCCTTCAATCCGGCTTCCGGCAATACCTCCGGTCGGGCCTTTTGCACGCCGGTAATGGTTTAGCAACCAACCGGCTTCGTCTAACATATCGGGAATGCCATTGCCACTCTCCGGAATATTCAGTTCACCGTCGCTAAAATTGAGGGGCTTCAGTTCAAAAGTAGTCATCAGAAAAGCCGGAATAACTGCGTGAGTAACATACGCATCCCAGTCGCCTGCGTCCTGGTACCAGCCCCAGATGTTGCGGCAATCGAACGAATCATCGAAAAGTGGTTCCAGCACATCGAGCGGTGCACTTTCCCACTGCGAATCCATGTTGCGGAATTTGGTGTAGCGCAGCCTGAAATTGGGCGTAACATTCGGGTTGTGCGGCGCATCGCGTTCGTATCTGGTAAATGGTTCTTTAAGTTCGATGCCGCTGCGGTGATGATATAGCCCACGACACGTTGTAACAAACGGCTCGCGGTAAACATCGGCATCAATTCTGAAAGGATACGAAATTCCCATCCGGTCAGTCGAAACCATATATTCGCCGGGTTGTTTGAACGACGAAAAATCGCATTGCCAGACATCGGCTGCAACAAAATTTCCATTGGGCCCCTGATTGGCCGGTCCATCAGGACCACCGGTTTCAAAATCCTTTTGTTTACTGATCGTTCCGGAGAAAACCTTTTTGCCATCCTTTACCCTGATCAGGTGAAATTTTGTATTGGCATACTGTTCCAAATCGAGACCACCGGCATCGCCCATCCAGTGCGATATGTAGGCCATTTTTACCGGCGATTCAGGAACAAAACCAAGTTGATTGACATGCAGTGCCAGCGAGCGGGTTTCAGCAGGATTGTATTTCAGGATAAACTGGTTTTGATTTTTGGCCAGACTGCCTGTTTTCAACTGATAGGTTTTTCCGGGCTGAAGCGGTTTGTCGAGAAAAAGGTAGATGAAGTGTTCGAGCACGTAATCGCTCATGCAGCGGTTGTCGTCGTTGGGCATACATTTCATCGACATGCCCGAAGGTTTACTTTTCCTGCCAACTTTGACAGGCATGACATTTTTTTTGTAAGCCGGATCATCTTTACCCGAAAGGGAATAATTTGATAAAACAGATACAGCTTTTACATCCAGCTCGTCTTTAACTGTTACGTCATCAGCTCCTTTCTGATGATAACCGTGATATTCGATGTAACCATCGGAAAAATGGAGAACCAATATCTGATCATTCAAAACGCTGACACTTTTCAGATCGGAAGCAAAGGCGCCCACCGAAAAGAATATCAGGAAAATAACGGAGAGTGTTAATTTATACATGTTTAGTTCACATTGGTTCGTTTTTTTAATCATTAATTCATCAAAACCATCCTGCGGTAACTAAATAAAGCAGGCGTTCCTGAATCTTTCACTTCCAGTATCACGTGCAATTCCTGTCCTTTTTTCAGTTCGGGCATAGTAAAGCTTATTTCTTCTGAAGTTGGGTTGGTCAGTTCGAGTGTTCCAGTAAAACTTCCGGCTTCGCGGTAAATAAACCAGCGATAAATGAGTTGATCGCCATCGGGATCGCTGCTCCCTTTGGCCGAAAGCTGCACTTTTTCTCCCGCTTTAATTTTGGCTGAAGCGACTGCCTTTCCAGTATTTCCGTTCAAAGTTAACACCGGGTTGTGGTTGGCTTTTTCAAAATCGCCCGCGATGTTCCAGTCCATCCGGGCAGCAAAATCGTGCTGATAGGCTTCGCGCCACCGCCAGATCGTAGCCTGATTAGACGCTTCCTTTCGTCCGTCGGACAGAATGATTTCGTCCTGAGTATTGACCGAGCTTGTCCATATTTTCCCCTTTTCGGCATACGAACGGTAAAGCTCATACCTTCCGCCCCATCCGCCGTAAGCCGGACTGATGTACCACCCCAGCCCGTTGCTGATAAGCCCGAAAAAAGAGGGAGTATCGCCTTCCATGATGTAATCGAATTTGAGGTAGTTGGCGCCCAGCGGACCATGATTTTCGCGGATGTTGGCTGCCAGCCAGGGATTGTCAACCAGTTCGTTGTGAGTACCGGGGCCGTTTTTGTAGAAATGGTCACCCGAGATGCCGGTCCAGGTGGCTTTGTAATATTCAAACCACGAATCGCCTGCCGATGCATCGACGATGTAAAATATTTCAGGAAAATTATTCCGGATCCATTGCCCTGCAAAATCCTGGTCGGAAATGGAATAAACTTTCAGCTTGGAAACGAAAGTCTTTACCTGATCTTCACTGCGGGTTGCTTTCACTTTCCAAAGCGCCTGTGCAAGGCAGTTGGCGCCACCCCAAACCGATACCCAAAGCGGGCGGTCGTCGGCCCGGTCAGCAGCTTTGATCAGCAATTCAGAACCCGGTGAGTCTTTTCCTTCTCCCACACCGTCCATGCTGTAAGCCGGAAGATGCTCAGAAGTAATGCTCAGCAGATATTCCATCGTTGGGTATCCCGGCGCATGTTTATCCAGATTGGGTTTCACCTGGCCGTAATCGCGCACCAGTTTTTCAATTTTATCTTTTCGGGTTTGATTGCGCAGATGGGTAGAAGTGGTTGCAATAATTCCTTCCAGGTCGTATTCATTGGCATAAACCAGCAACCGCACAAGGGATTCCTGATCATCAGGCTCATTAGTAATGTCGGTCAGTACAAAAAGCCGCTGTTTTACAGGGTTTTCGAATTGAAGTTTGGTCTGGGCAAATCCCAGGAATGGGAGCAGAATTAAGATGTTTAGCAGTAAGTTTTTCATTTTTCTATATTAAAGTTTATTTTTTTCATTTCAACGCAGTCGGATTTCGTCATTAAATGGTAACTATTTTATCCTGAAATCCAATCTCGCTGATGGAACCACGGAACTTGCTGTGATATTCTTCCTTTCCGGCAGGGACTTTTTGAACCCCATCCCAGGCGCCGTGCAGGTAGTATTTCTTACTGTATTCCGGATCCCGGTTTCCATCGGGGCTGTACTGCGAAGAGAAAATGGCCAGATCGAACAATTTCTGGCGACTGTCTTCAATCCTGATATTTTCGAAAACCACGTTGTTTACATGCGCCTTCCCGGCATTGTGGATGCTGATTGTCGCACCATCTTCTACATGGATGATGTCAATGTTTTCACAGTCGGTCAGATTAATCCAGCGATGGCGGCTCCCTGGCATTTCTTTTACAAACGTTCCATCGAGGATTCCGCGCCCACAAATTTTAATGTTCTTTTTCCCGGTAGCCGTGATCATTCCCTGAACCACCGCGCCACCTTCAATGTAAACGGTCTGGTTATCGCCGGTATATTCGGGTTTCAGGTTCCAGCGAAGCGGGCGGATGTCCACCCAGCGAACGTCGTACATGGCGCTGACTTCCACCTTCGCTTCAACCGTCATGTCGAAAACTGCATACGACGCAACGGGCGCGTCGAAAACCGGAACCGGCGTTCCGTTCGCTTTCACCTGGTAATATCTGTTTGAAGCAAATCCTTCAGGCGCCTGCCAGATGGTTATTTGCGCCAAAACGCTCCAGGCAAAAAGCAAAAAGGAAAGAGAAACCAAGATTTTCAAAAATATGGTATTTTTTTGTTCCATAATTTATGTTTTTAAAGATAAGTTATTCGATTTCAGTCACAGCAACTGTCAAATGAAAGTCCGATTGGCCTTGTCGAGTAATATCAAAATCTGCAAGCATAAATTTATATTTGCTGAAATATTTCTCCTTCCGCTTTACCATTTCATCAAATATTTTTTCAAATCCTTCTATATCTGGAGTTAAACTACAAACCTTTTTTCGGGCATTTTGAAATTCGAGTTCATCTTTATGCCTGAAAACAACTGAATTCCAAATGATAGCCCCAAAAGAATATTTTGATTTTAACATCGCTAAGTCATCGTCATCGCTGATCATTGGCTGCAAAAACTGTTCGATTATGTCGGAATATTTGAATTTGCCATCGTT
>Ga0351925_1088_pt2 | contig 15965 bp, 16 predicted proteins | sample BONcelHT113001D9_FD_206870 | JGI IMG/M metagenome (GOLD analysis project Ga0351925, IMG submission 206870) | Enriched cells from coal bed in the Powder River Basin, Montana, United States - BONCAT cells T11 rep2 HSBNCT.T11.300.1.D9 ... | reverse complement strand
ACCGTCCGTATTGTTGGGTGGTGAGGTCGACAAAATCGCGGTATTTCGTAAGAAGAAGATGGCGCCAGCTTAAAGTACCCAGGCTGTAAAAAGAGCGATATTTGCTTGCCGAGGCATCATTGATACGTTGAATGAGCGACGGGCCGGGCCGGGAAACGCCGAGCGAGAAGATAATAAAATCTTCATCATAATATGTTTTCTTGCGCCTTTTTGCGCTGGCAAAAGCGCTGTCCTCCCCGGCCAGCGCATCTTGCTGCGCAAACAAGACCGAGGGCTGAGAGCTTTCGACCAGAACTCGCTGTTTAGACTGGAGCGCGGTCTCAAGACCTTCAGGCAAGTCGACCGAGGCCACCAAACCGATGACTACAATAAGCAGGATTGCGACCAAGCTATGCGACTTATTTTTCCGGCCAATCGTCATACCCATTAGCGCCCATTGCCTTACATCTAAAAAGCGTTCCAAGCCAGTTATGATTTCTATGCCTTGACAGGTTCCTACCCTATTCGAATATTACCAGGGTTGTGGGGGTTGGGCAATCCTCCAACCGCCATCAACGCAGTCCAAGCTGGGTCCGCAACACCTGCTCCGAGGTATCGCTAATGCGGCACGATATTTAGGGGCGGGGTGCGGGACGGCGTCGACATCGAGTATGCGGCATTCGAATACCTTAGACCGTAGAAAACACCCGTCGGCCGATTGGCGCACGCTTTAGATCTCTCTCGGAATGCTGACCGGGCATACCTCGTCTACAGTGAAGTAGCGCTTCTGAAAGTAGAGTGCGACATTTACGAGACCAATGAGTACCGGTACCTCGACCAGCGGTCCGATAACGGCCGCAAAAGCGACGCCCGAGTTAATGCCAAAGACCGCAATGGCTACCGCTATCGCAAGCTCAAAATTATTGCTGGCCGCCGTGAAAGAGAGCGTGCAGCTCTTTGAGTAATCGGCGCCGACTTTCTTGCCCATATAAAACGAGACGAGAAACATGAGCACGAAGTAGATAAAGAGCGGTATGGCTATACGCACTACGTCGAGGGGTATTCCGACGATAATCTCACCTTTCAGGGAGAACATAACAACGATGGTAAAGAGCAGCGCTATCAGGGTTATCGGACTGATCGCCGGAATAAACTTCGTCTCATACCACCGGCTTCCCTTTACTCGAAGTAGCGTGAAGCGTGTCAGCATGCCGGCGATAAACGGGATGCCGAGGTAGATAAAGACGCTCTTGGCGATCTCGCCGATGCTTATATTTACCACCGTACCTTCAAGGCCAAAGAGCGGCGGCAGCACGGTTATAAACACATAGGCATAGACCGAGTAAAAAAGGACCTGAAATATCGAGTTGAAGGCGACCAAACCCGCCGCGTATTCACGGTCTCCTTTAGCAAGCTCGTTCCAGACGATGACCATGGCGATGCAACGCGCAAGGCCGATCATGATAAGACCGACCATGTACTCGGGGTAACCACGGAGGAAGATGATTGCTAGCGCAAACATGATAACCGGCCCGATAATCCAGTTTTGAACCAGGGATAGGCCAAGAACTTTTCGGTTTCGAAACACCTCGCCAAGCTCTTCATACTTTACCTTGGCAAGCGGTGGGTACATCATCAAGATAAGGCCGACGGCGATAGGAATCGATGTCGTCCCTACTTGAAACTGAGTGATGAGGTCGATGACGCCGGGTGCGACAAAAAACATGGCTACGCCCACCGCCATGGCCAAGAATATCCACAGTGTTAGAAAGCGATCCAAAAACGAAAGCCCACTTCGCGAAGGTTTGCATACTTTTACATCTGTCTCCATGCTTGTCTCCTTTTCAAAAATCATTAATTTAACGAAAAATGGACGGTAAAAATATAAATAAGTATTTTAAATAATAAACTCCCGTAAGAACGAAAACGCTGGCCACGGCATATCGTATAACCTTTTCAATTTTTTGGGTTGCCCTAAAAGCCCGACCCATCATTTCAAGGCTAACGGCAATCAAGATAGAAAAAACAATAACCGGCAATCCTGTTCCAAAAGCAAAAAATAGAGGCAAAACTAAACCTTCGGGAGCACGTAAAACCAGGGGTATAAGCATCCCGAAAAACAAAGCGCCGCTATAAGGACAAAGAGCTAAGGCAAAAACAGCGCCTAATAGAAATGAGCCAAAATAGCCTCTCTGAAGAAGGCCTTCTTTGTACTCTTCCAGTCGACCATTCTTAAAATTTAAGTTGATTCTGATAAACCCGAACATCACCAGGCCGATAAAGATCAATACGGGCCCCAAAACCTTATCGCCCCAGCCTTGGAAGATACCGGCTATTTGAAACGAAGAGAACCCGAAATAAATAAGCCAGGCCAACACAGTATAGCTAAACGCCCTTCCTAAAGTATAAAAAAGTCCGGTAACCACGGTTTTTTGGGGATTCTTCGTATCTTTTGAGATATATGCAATAGCCGTTATGTTGGTCGCCAGCGGACAAGGACTAATCGAAGTTAAAACGCCGATCAAAAATGCGGTTAAAATAGGCAAATTATAGCCGTCAATTAAAGAATAAATCGTTTCCATGTTATATACCTAAAGCGTCATTAATTTCTTGAGAAAAATTATTTACAAAGGCTTTTTCATCGGAAACAAATCGCCAAGCATCGGTGTACTCTTCGATACTATCTTGTCCTCCTGCTATTGCGTTGATAAACAAAGAGGAGCCACGGGCTTGATATCTGGTAACTATTTCTTTGTTTTTCGGCAGCTCCACATTTACTTGTCTGAAAACAATCTTCCCTGAAGCAAACTCGTCTGCAAATCTCTCTTTAACTGTCTTTTCAGAATACGAACCCATAGCCACACAAGAAGGACAGCGTCTTGTGGCGTGAAAGTAAACAATTTCTACTTTTTCGGCCGAGACTGATTTCTTTTTCGTTTGAGGAGCTTGAAAGCCCTTAGACGTACCTGCTTCTTGGCTAACCGAGTTATTCGACAAGAAGGCGATAAACATCATGCCTAAGACGATTATCAGCCCGCTAAAGATAGCAACTACTAACTTCCTGTTCATGGCACCCCCTACATAACGAAATTAAACAAATAGCCAATAGCCGTCATGCCAAAAGCCGTCAGGCCAAAGAATATTGCCAGCAATTTTATCGACATTACTTTCTTTAAGATCATGGCTTCGGGTAAGGAAAGTCCGACAGTCGCCATCATAAAGGCAAGGGCTGTTCCTAGAGGAATTCCCTTATTAACTAAACTTTCAATAATTGGAATAACCCCGGTAGCATTGGCATACATCGGCACTGCCAGAATGACGGCTAACGGTACTGCGAAGATATTGTCTTTGGTGATATATTTTTCGAAGTAACCTGTTGGCACAAAGCCGTGGATCAAGGCCCCGATGGCAATACCGATTAAAACATAGGGCACGATTTTTCTAGTAATATCAAATGCTTCTTTTGAAAAAAGCCTAAACAACGTCTTCTTAGAATGTCTTGCTTGTTCCTTATTGGCTGTTTGGGCCTGGTTTACACTAACCTGCCAGACAAAATCGGCTACTTGCTTTTCCAGGTTTAATTTTCCCAAGACAAAGCCGCTAATGGTCCCAACGGTTATTCCGGCAAGAGCATAGAGTAAAGTGATCTTCCAGCCCCAAACACCAAGAAAAACCGCCACTGCCGCCTCGTTTACCAGAGGCGAAGTAATAAGAAAGGCAAAAGTAACACCAAGCGGAATCTTGGCGCTTAAAAACCCGACAAATAACGGGATAGAGGAACAACTGCAAAACGGAGTAATGCAGCCAAAAACGGAGGCCAATAAATAATCGGCGCCGTAAAACTTGCGGCTCACTAAAAAGTCTCTGATTTTTTCAACCGGCAAGTAGTGCCTTACTATCGCCATAAAGTAATTAATAGCAATAAGGAGAAAGACGATTTTTATGGCATCGTAAATGAAAAAGTTTATAGCCCCGCCAAAAACGGAAGCCTTGCTAAACCCAAGCAGGCTATATGTAAACCAATCAACCGTGCTTTGCCACATCAGAAGTTATCCATTCAAGATGTTAATAATCTCAGAAACGCTCGGTACGCGACCACTTACTTTAACTTTCCCGTTGACGACAAGCCCAGGGGTTGAGAGAATGCCATAGCCTATAATCTCTTGAATATCCTCGATCTTTTGGATATCTGCGTCGACGTTCATCCGAGCGACGGCTTCAAACACATTAGCCTCCAGCTTCTTGCAGTTTGCACATCCCGGTCCGAGTACTTTGAGCTCCATCAAAACCTCCCAAAATCACTTCACTGTATAGATTGGTCAAATAATCAAGCTTTTCGATATCGATACGATAATGCACCCACTTACCTTCTCTGCGGGCAATCACTAAGCCGGCATCCCGCAATATCTTAAGATGGTGAGAGGCAAGATTCTGCGGCATACCCAATGGCTCGTGGATGTTGCAGACGCAGCGCTCGCCTTTCTTTAAAAGACAGAGGATCTGCAAGCGATTGGTGTCGGCGATAATCTTTAGATAGTCTGAAAGCTGTTCTAGCTTACTGAATTCTTTAGACCCTTTGAGGCAACATTTTTCCATAGGTCCTCATATCAATAGATATTATATCAACACATATTGATATAATATCTAAAATTAAGCGTCAAATCAATAGAATCAGTCCAAGAACGCACAGTTTTCAATGGTGTAAGCCTTATGCGGGAATTTGGCGGGCAATAAGACGGGTGATTTATTCTATCTCGGCCAGTACATAATAACAAAAACGCCGATGATAGCCACGAATCCGCCTATGATATCGAATCTGTCCGGGGATATTTTATCGACCTGCCAGCCCCAGATAATTGAAAGAACGATGAATACGCCCCCGTATGCGGCATAGACACGCCCAAAATTCGCCGGTTGCAGGGTTGGTATAATGCCGTAGAGAACCAGTATGAGCGCCCCCATTGCTGCTATCCATATACTCTTGCCCTCCCGCAGCCAGAGCCAAATAAGGTATCCTCCACCGATTTCGCACAAGCCGGCCAATATGAAAAACGACAGTGACTTTGTAATTTCCACCTTGCGTTGCTCCCATTAAAGTCATTACTTTTAAAGCCATCAAATTGATTCTACTTATATGGTGATGTGTGCGCCGGTAAAAAGCAAGTGTGACCACGGGGTGACTAAGAGCCGGCTATATTCTGAATCAAGATAGAACTCACAATGTTAAGCCGTAATAAAAGACGGACAACAAAAAATGCCTATATAGGCATTTTTGTAGGATTATTCATTTGCTCCCCGGATTGTCACTTATTCCAACTTCATACAGAAATTGCCAGTTTGATTGCTTAGATTTTGACGGTTGCAATCAGATATAGTTGGAGTTGGGAGTTTGTGTAGATGAGACCTTTTGGTTGTGTTCTGTGGGTAAACGGGTTAAAACTCTTCCACGCGCTCAACTCGCACATCCTCTCTTAAGGCCTCTTCGGGGCGACCCATGCCCTCAAACGCCGAAACCTTAAGTTGATTATCCTTACTCCAGCTTAAAAAACGCTTGACGCTACTTCTCTCTTCTTCGCTGAGAGATTGGTCCGAGGCATCGCTTCCCCAAGCACGGATAATATTCTGAGCAACATCTTCAATGCGGTCGATATCCGTTGCAAGTCCTGAGCCTGAAAAGCCAGGGGCGGTGTAGGTTATGTGCAGGAGCTGTACGTCGTATTTCAGTAGCAGCTCTTTAGCTTCCTCAGTCTCCAACGGTTCGGCAAATGTAACCCTATAACGCGGAGGGGGCTTGTCATCGACCATCACTTCTCTTCTTTGATGTTCTATGGCAAACATGACTATCAACAACAGGCTAAGAAGAAGCACGCCGATAAAGATAAATGAGATTTTCTTCATCAATTTCCTTCCCGTTTCTAGTAACACTGATCAAGAACTAAACTCCGTATCCCCGGCTTCTCTCCGCTTAAGCTCAAGATGGGCCTGCCATCCCCAGACAAGCGGCATAACGAATCCGGCCAACGGGATAAGGAGCAGCGCCGCCTCCCATTTGCTCTTACCCAGACCCAGTTTGAGCAAGTTGCCAAAAAACCAGATATAGATGCCGAAAGTGACGGCCGTAAAGATGAACGAAGCAAGCATAATCTCCAACATAAGCCTGACGTCCCACATAATATTTGGCTCCATCCGTTATCCCTCCTTGCCCTCAACCGCCGTTCAACTACCAACATTGGCACATGCCTTGGCTAAACCCAATAATGCTCCGTGCCCACAGAACTAACTCCTAGGGTCTAATCTAATATCCAATTTCAGATTCCAACGAGAAGAGCCGGCGAAATCCTCAGGGTTATATTCGTAATAGTATGTAAATTCGCCACCCTCGCCCCCAAGTACCGGTGGCTCATATACAGTGTAAGGATCAACAGAGAGCTTCGTAATCTCAACCTTATTTGATTTCATAGAGTAGCCGGGCTCTTCAGTAATTATGCCTTCAAGCCTCACGTTGACGGGCACGGGCTTCTTCTCCTTGCTGTGATTTTCATGAAGAAAACCCGACACGTCCAAACGCACTCTGCCCCCAACAGCGAGCTCTGATACCTCGCCTGAATACTCCAGGTCATTGACTAAATAAAGGATACGGGCACCGGCTTCTGTTTGGCCTATGAACTGACCAGCGGGAAAGAAATCGGTGGAGAAGTGATATTCTAATTTGCGCTTAACGGAATCGGACCCCTGGTACCGGGCCGGCAACCTTGCTAGCATCCATAATTGTGCCTTGGAAACTTGAGAGACAGCGGGAACCTCTTTCTTTTCCTCTAGTTGAAATTGAATGTCTCTCAGCACGAACTGATTATCCGCGAGCGGACCCAGATCAAAAAGCAACGGCTCACTTTTATCGGCAACTACCTCTAGCTCTACCGGGTTCGAGCGAGGTATCGCGGATAACACGAAACCGCCGTCCTCCCCGGTCTTAACCGCTAGATCAGCTTGGCCTTTCGGCCGCACCAGAACCCCAACAACGGGATTTCCGGCATCATCGGCCACTTTGCCCTTGACCCCATATTTATCACTAGCCTTAAGCAGGGCCTGCCAGACATTAAGGCGAGGGGGCGCCTTACCATTGGCCGGCTCGGCGGTCTCTTTAAGAAGGTCGATAATCTCGCCGACGGTAAGGCGAGGGTTAACCGTGCGAATGAGCGCGACCGTGCCGGCAACCATGGGAGCGGCCATAGAGGTGCCGCTCATAAACTTATAATCGGAACCGCCCACAGTGCTCCAGATGTCTTCTCCCGGAGCCCCCAGCGTAATCATTGCACCGTAGTTTGAGTCGGCAGTAAGCTTGTCGTTCTTACCAATATTGGCCACGGCTATCACGGTGTCCGTGGTGAGTTCGCTGTAGATTACATCAACCGCGTCGTTGCCGGCGGCATGGATAAAAGCCACATCTTGTTCCCAGGCAAACCTGGCGGCGGGCATAAGGATTTTATCGATTTTTCTGACGTACCGAATCATCTGTGCTTCGGTCACAGGAGGTTTACCTTCCTCCGCTCGCCTGTCGTTGATGTCCCACCAGTTAATCCCCAGACTCATATTTATGGTCCTTACATTATCCATCGAAGACGCGACCCTGATGGCGTCGGCCATCTGCGCAAAGGTGTGAGCTTTGATGGGAACGATTCTGGTTTCGGACGCGATTCCTATCAGTCCGATTTTGTTCGCCTGCATGCCGATTATCCCACTTACATGCGTTCCGTGTTCGGCATCTTCATCCAACTTCTCGGCGCTGTAGTTCAGAGCTTCATCGGGGAGGAATGTACCGACCAAATCCGGATGGTCTAACTGAAACCCCACGTCGATAACGGCTACTCGCGAACCTTTTCCTCGACTGATATCCCAGGCCTGTTCCACCTCACCTACTAGATAAGGCCATTGTCTGGCGGCTACCTGGTAATCCGGCTCAAGAGGTGTAAAGCGAGGTTCGGCGAGATAGGCTCTCATTACCGCCTCCACTTCGGGAAGTCTTTCAAGAAGCTCTTTGACCTCCATGAGGTTATCCTCTCCAACTTCTATCTCGGTGAGGTTGAACTCCTCGATCTCTCCGCGAATGGGTGCCTTCTCTAGAAGAGCCCGCTTTCTTTCTAAAGCGGCCCCATCCTTCCAAACTATCCAGAGGACTCCCTTGACAACCGCCATCCCCTCTTCGTCGATGGTAATATCTTTTACCGGATCAATCGGAGGAATCCGCGGCTCAACAGGTTTCTTCTTAGCTACGGTAGTCGTTGAGGGCGAATTCTTCCCAGGTTCTCGTAACCCAGAGGATGGTCCGTGCCAAAAGACGACGGCCATAATCCCAAGAGCCGCTAAGACAAGTACCACTACAATAAGTAAAGGTTTGCTTATATTTCTCATCACTATTCCCTCACATCAATCTGAAACTCGATTCTCTGTTGGTATCGACTTGAAAATCACAAGGTTTAGCTCGTATTTTGCATTAATAAGGGGTGGGAAAGGTACGGAATATCGATGTTGCACCCGAAAAAAGAATCGACGAATTGATTCAAAGAGGAGTACGGTCACAATCTCCATTCAATATTGCTGCTAATCATTTGTAGTATGGCATTGCGGTTAACCACTGGCAAAGTAAGGACGATAATATGTCTGGGCTACATAAATTTGAAAGAAGGACGGTCATTTTGTTGATAATGCGATCTATTAGAATCCTTCTTGGCATTATAACAATAGTTGCTTTAAGCATAGCTATTGGTTACACCATTAGTGCTCTTAATTTCTCGTTTCTGCCGGTAACGGGCTGGATTGATATTCTGACGATAGTTCTTTACTTCGCAGTCTGGCTCCTAGTGACCTACATCGGCAGCTATCTTAGTGCTTGCAAGGAAATGACTTCGGGCGGAGTAGTTGGAATGATTACCGGTTTAATTGCAAGTATTATTATTGGATCACTTCTTGTCTTTATTATCATGGCTATCCCTATGAATGATGACTTTACCTCATATGCGGCAATTTATGACATTATTTTTATGCTAATCCCGGTTGCCATCCTCATATCGGCGGGTATAGGTTTCCTCGCAGGCAGGAAAAGCCAAAGGGATTATGCAAGTGAATGCCATAACCATACCCCATAACAATACCTAATAAGCAGAAAAAACCGCTCTACAAAGCGGTTTTCTCACGAAGCATTATGCATCAAAAAAGTGCTCCCCGGATTGTCACTTATTCCAACTTCATACAGGTATTTACAATTTGATCGCTTAGGCTTTGGTTGTATCTAAACAAATTCGGGCGAAATTTAGTCTGACGCTTTCTCAATCATTCCGATTATGAATTTCCCAAACGGCAATATGTCGTGTTCTATGTTTGCTGTCTCCAAAGCGTTGAAATATGGGGTTCTCTGATCGGCTCGAATTGTGAGCCATGAGCACCCGCTGCCTAAAAGGAAGTAGTTCATAAGAAGCCTTGCCGTTCGGCCATTGCCGTCAATGTAAGGATGAATGGTGACTAATAGGTAATGAGCTAGAATTGCTTTGATTACCGGATTTTCGATCTCGCTTACCAAAGCGACGAAGCTTTTCATTAAATCGCCTAGCTTTTCATGGGATGGCGGTACGTATGAGCTTCCTCGAATAAAAACCATCATGTTTCGGTAGCTGACGAGAGTTACGTAATCGATGAGCTTAGCATCCGCAGACGGCTTAAAGAGATGGTAATATGTATCTTGAACTAAGCTTTCGCTCACAGTCGGATGGCCGAAATCGGATTGGATTCTTCCAAGAATAAAATCAAAAGCCTCTGAGTATCCAAGAATCGCCATTCGATTTTTAATCTCTTCAAAGTACCTGTCGCCTTCGCTTTTCTTCTCCTCGGGGATATCACCGGAAAGAAGCGCTTCTACCTCTTCGGGCGTAATTTTATAACCCTCTAATGTGGTTGAATGGTAGGTGTCATATTTCTTGTGCTCTTTTGCTTCGGTCACAAGTTCGTCAAGCGGCTTCCTTTTTAGATTTTTAATTCTGGCAGAAAATTGTGTAAGTAATGCTTTTTCAAAATCTTTTATCTCAAGCCCCTGACGAACAACCCAGGGCGGAGAAATAACTTCCGGTTTGGGAGAAACGGGCACTTCAATCTTCTCTCTCTTGGCGACACGATAATGGGTATAAGTCTCAATGATTTTTTCAAGATCAGAGGCAAGGTCAAGGCGATTCGCCTCCTTTGCCATGTGAATAAGCCTTGTAAAAATATAAGGCTTAGGAGAAGAGGCGTACACGGCCTCAATTAGTCTTTTATTGAACTGATTGCCGGCAAGGAAACTCTTGACTTCGGTACCGGCGGGAAGTTTACCGGCATCAACAAGTACCCGCTCTGCGATATCGACGGGGATCTGAAGCTCGGCAATCTCTACATTTTTTACTAAGCGCTCATCGAATTTGGGATCATAGGCCAATGATATATTGTAGCCTAATGGCAGTGATATTTTTCTTTTGGACTTTGTCTGGACTCTAACTAAAAGATGCTTTTGCGCACTGTGGTCTCCGTTCAAAACCGAAAGAGCGGACTGTCCTCGAAGTGACCAATGGCTATATCGGATAAGAACCTTCAGGACAACTTGCCAATAAAGAAGTGGAAAAATGTCTTCAATGTCGTCTTCGGGACGCTTTAATATCCAGATACCCTTAATGACTGGATAAAGGAATTTCTCTTTGACTAGAATTTCTCTCTGGCGTTGCCCAGGAATCTCTGAAAATAAGACTACATGAATACCGGATTTCGTCTTTTCAGCCCACCACTCCAAGGCATCACTTTTAATTGTCTTTTTCATTATTTTGCCTCAAATTAAAGTCATTATTCGGTATCAGATAATAATCATTATTTTATAGCAGATTAAAACAATTTCAAGCGTTTTATTACTTTTTGAACCGCTGCAAATTTTGCAACGGTTCAAGATGCCAGTTAATCGCTTTCAGGCTCAACAAGACGACAGACCTCATGCCCGCAGATTTTGCATTTTCCTCTGAGGATTAGATCGGCTCCTTCCATTTTTGCTGTTTCCAGCACTATTGAAACCATATTCATGCATTTCCCGCAATAAACATTGTCCAGGATTTTAGCCTGAGCCCCGGCAGGTATCTTGTTCCACCTCTTCTTAGCGTCTTTTGAAAAGGGATCAAGAAATGGTATCTTCTTTCGCTTCATAATTCACTTCCATATTTAGTTAAACAAAGATTATGAAATTGAGGTTATAATGTCTAATCTTGTGACTTTTACCAGAACGGCAGTTATCAAGAAATCCTTTACAACTGAATTCTGAACTATTCGGAATTTCCGAATAGTTCAGAAACATTTTTACTTTTGGTTGGAATTACTTTCTTGCATATTCTGCTGACGGACTTCAGTAATAATGCGCTCAATATCAGCTTCTGAGATAATGCCAAGACTCCTTGCCCGCTCGGCAGTTTTTCTTTTAAGCTCCTGCCAAATTTTCTCATCAGCATCTGAAAAGAGTTTTTCTTTGGATTGTTGTTCTTTTTTGGATTTGTCCATATTCGTCTCCTGCTGCTACTTATTGTTATGAAATAGCAATACTTCATAACGGTCAAGGAGATTTTTTACACGGTTCAGAGAAAACCAGGGGGTTGGATTCGAACTTTTTCCAAAACAAAAATGGCTCGTCAAAGCCATTATTTTGTGGTTGGAATTATGTCTAATCCGGGGTCATGAATTATTCCAACCGGTTATTTTCGCTCTACAGAGCCTTAATAACCATTTTCTGCCATATTGGCTCCCCGGGTAGGATTCGAACCTACAACCCTTCGGTTAACAGCCGAATGCTCTACCGTTGAGCTACCGAGGAATGGCGCGTTTTGCGCGTCGACTTTATGTGTTTTACCACACCTTTTGGATTATAAAAGATATTCTAGTAACTTTCAAGATAATTATATGCACTGATAGCACGTGCGATGTGTTGACCGGCATACGCTACCCACACGTCTTTGGAGTGTGCTCTTCTTAGTATTTTGCCGATTGAGGCATGCATTTTCATACGATATCGACACGGCAAGGCGCACAGCAACAGCTATAAAGATAGGTTTGGGGTCGCATGATTTAGAAAAATCAGATATAATAAGAATCGCTTTGCAGAGGAGGCACGTAGAGAAATACATGAGTTTTAAGGTGTCAAAATATAGACGGGTAATTCAAGCGTTTTTCTTCTTGCTCTTCTTGGTGCTGCTTGGGATCACCGCGAAACAGATAAATTTGCCATTTCCGACCGAGCTCTTCCTGGTAGCCGACCCGCTTATCGCGTTGGCGTCGCTCATTTCCGGCGTGCCGTTTTCGTATGAGATTCTCTTCTCGCTCGTAACGGTCGCCATAACATTATTGTTCGGCAGGGTGTTCTGTGGATACGCATGCCCGATGGGGGCCTTCCTCGACCTCTTTTCCCCCCTCTCTAAAGTACTTAAGATAAAACGCGGGTCGTTTCAGCGGCTGAAAACACTCCCCGTGATAATGCTTGCGATCGTACTGATTACGAGCGCGTTCGGGGTGAACGTCCTCATGATTCTCGACCCGGTCGCGATGATTACCCGCACCACAGCGGTAACGGTATTCCCGGGTATCGATTACGTGCTCTCAACGATTGCGGAGCGCCTTTATGTCTCCGGTAGCCTGGCCGCATTCGTCGATAAAACCGTCTGGAAACTCTCGGGGATATTGGTCTATGGGGGCCAGCGGATATTTTTATCCGCGCAATGGATAATCATCCTCTTTGCCTTTGTCGTGAGCCTGAACACACTTGGCAGTAGATTCTGGTGCCGTTATCTCTGTCCTCTCGGTGGCCTTTTAGGCCTTATCGGCAGGATGCCGCTGTACCGGCGCAAGGTCGTGGCGGAGTCATGTACGAGTTGTCTCAAATGCGCCAAGGGCTGTGCCATGGAAGCTGTGACCGATAATGGGGCATCGACGGATGCCGCGAGTTGCGTGCTCTGTTTGAAATGCAGGGATAACTGCCCGCAAGAAGCGATATCGGTCGATTTGAAGCCAGAGCTATCGAGCCAAATGCCTTCCAGAAGAACGGCGATTGCGACCGTAGGCGCGACCATGGCCGCCGCTTATGTGGTCCCGTTGAACAAGTGGCCCGAACCCGACCAGTTAACGCTGATTCGCCCACCCGGCGCACTCGATGAGTCGGCATTCCTCGACAAATGCGTGCGCTGCGGCGCATGCCTGAAGGCATGTCCCACAAACGTTTTGCAGCCGGCGCTACTCCAATACGGTGTCGGTGCGATCTGGACGCCGTATCTCGATTTTAATGTCTCCATATGTGACTGGTCGTGCAACGCGTGCGGCAAAGTCTGCCCGACGGGCGCCATCGCACACCTGGCACTAAAGGCAAAACAGAAATCCGTGATAGGCATAGCAGAAATCGACCGCGGCAGGTGCATTCCCTGGCTCGCCGGTCACGGTTGCGGCGTATGCATCGAGCTATGCCCGCTACCCGACAAGGCCATCATCGTGGAGGAACGGCCGACGAACTACGGGAAGATAGCGGAACTGCCGGTCGTCGTCAAAGAAAAATGTATCGGTTGCGGCGTCTGTGAGAAAAAGTGTCCGATTCCCCGCCGAAAAGCCATCAAGGTCTTTCCGCCGCAATTCGAAGGCGGTCAGGACCTCTTCTATACCCTCGATAATAGAGAGCCGGTAGGCTAAGCGCTGGAAACAAAAAAGCCGGTTCGAAAACCGGCGTATCATTAATCCAACCACTCAACCGCTACTTCTACTCCAGGTAATCTCTGAGCTTAGCGCTGCGGTTCGGGTGACGTAGTTTGCTCAGCGTCTTTGACTCTATCTGCCTGATGCGCTCCCTGGTCACGCCAAACACGCGCCCTACTTCCTCGAGCGTCCTCGGATGTCCATCGATCAGGCCGAAGCGAAGCTCGATGACCTTTCGCTCGCGCTCACTCAGCGTATCGAGCACTTCTTGTAGTTGCTCCTGCAGCAGCGAGAACGATGCCGCATCGGACGGCACCTCCGCTTCCTGGTCTTCTATAAAATCGCCAAGCTGGCTATCCTCTTCTTCACCGATAGGCGTCTCGAGCGAGACCGGCTCCTGAGATATTTTAAGAATCTCGCGCACCTTCTCCGGCGTTAGGCCCATCTCTTCACCGATTTCCTCAGGCATCGGCTCGCGCCCGAGTTCCTGCAACAATTGGCGCTGAATCCGAATCAGCTTATTTATCGTCTCGACCATATGTACCGGAATACGTATTGTCCGGGCCTGGTCGGCTATCGCCCTGGTGATAGCCTGACGAATCCACCAGGTCGCATAGGTACTGAATTTGAAACCTTTACGGAAATCGAACTTCTCGACGGCACGAATCAAGCCGAGGTTGCCTTCCTGGATCAAGTCGAGAAAGAGCATTCCTCGACCCACGTAGCGCTTCGCGATACTTACGACTAGACGTAAGTTCGCCTCGACCAGCTTCTTTTTTGCGGTCATGCCTTCGCGCTCGATTCGACGGAGCTTCCGTACCTGATCCCGCGGCAGATTATCCTCATCACGCTCGAGCTGCTCGGCGGCCTCTTCCCCCGCCTCGATATTCTTCGCGAGTCGCACCTCTTCCTCGGCCGTAAGGAGGGGAACCTTCCCGATCTCTTTGAGATACATGCGCACGGGGTCGTTTATCGGCGATTTTACCGAAAGATCAAGCTCGCGGCTGAATTTCGGCTCAGCGGCTTCGTCCTCGTCGGTCTCTAACTCGGCTTCGGCCTCGACGTCATCGACATCGACTTCGATGTCATCTTCTGCGGCGCCGTCATCGCTGAGGTCAACAATCTCAACCCCGATATTGAACAGATAGGAATAGATATTATCGATCTGCTCGCTCGTGAGTTCGATGGTCTGTAGGGCATCGTTAATCTCATCGGCCGTGAGCACGCCTTTCCCCTGTCCCTTCGCGACTAATTGTTTTACCTCTGTTATTTCAAGCTCGTTGATGCGGGTGTTCACCCAGTGTTTCCTCCAATCAGGTCACATTACTAACGTAAGTCCCGTCGCTTCGCTTCCAATTCGATCAGCTCTCCAAACAAAGCATCGTAGCGTGCTTGGTCTTGCCGCGCCGTGGGCGACTCGAGTTCTTGCTTACGTTTACTAATTTGACGCCTATAATAAAAATCCTTGAGAGATAGTAAAATATCCTCAAAATATTTTGATAAATTTTCCTCTTCGCATTCCGCCTCCGCCAAATAAAGCTCGGTGGCCACCGTTCTTAGATTACCATCGACGCCATCCAGTGCCTTTGTATCGAATTTACCCGCGCCCATTCCCTTTAAAACTGCAAAAAGCTGGGCATGAGCTGGTAAAACAAAGTAATCATCCCCCACATCGGCCAGGATGCGACCCCGTAGCTCGGGATACTTCATCATTATCTGTAGAAGTGCCCGCTCTGTCTTCCTCTGTGGGTCAATAGAGGCCTTGATCGCCTCGCCACGGATCGGCGTGCGCTTATTTACCATCGTGTTGAATCTTACCGCAAGCACACGCGCGTCCAGCCCAAGTTTTTGGGCGATTTTTCCTATATAATCTTCGTGTGTTATGGGGTCAAGTGTCGCGATGAATTCTAATCCCGCTAGTGCGGCTCTCTCCTTTTGCGGAGTCTCACTGATAGTATATTTTTCCAGCTCGCGAGTCAAGTAAAAATCGTAAAATGGTTCGGCCGCAGCGAGTAGATCTTGAAATGCGTCGACCCCGTGGCCGGCGACATAGTCGGCCGGGTCCAGACTGTCCGGGAGTATGACCACCCTTACATCGATTCCCGACGTCGAGCCCGCCCGTTCGATATCCTGCAATACCTTCATCTTTGGCGGCCGAAATTCCGACATATACGCCCTCGCGCTCTCCGCTGCTTTTGTCCCCGCGACATCCGCATCAAAAACAAGAATAACCCGGTCGGCAAATCGCTTTAGAAGCTCTA
>Ga0351925_1089_pt1 | contig 15990 bp, 15 predicted proteins | sample BONcelHT113001D9_FD_206870 | JGI IMG/M metagenome (GOLD analysis project Ga0351925, IMG submission 206870) | Enriched cells from coal bed in the Powder River Basin, Montana, United States - BONCAT cells T11 rep2 HSBNCT.T11.300.1.D9 ... | reverse complement strand
ACAGGAGAAGCCCATGGCCGATAAGGTTGAAGTATGCATGTGCGACAAGTGCGGCAATGAAGCCGAAATGACGATCAAGTGCGAGATGGTTGATGTTCAGAACCCCGCGGGCGAAGTGAAGCAGAAGAAAAAAGAAACGCACACCTGCAAGGTCTGCGGCAATGAAGCCGATATGATCATCGATTTTGATTAGTCGTAAATTGCTTTCGCACTGATCCGGGACCGAATGCGGGGCCGTTTGCCTAAAAAGGCAGCCGGCCCCGAACTTTTTGCGCCGGCCGGCGCCTCGGGCCGGGCCTCGCCGATGGCTAACCAGTCGAAATAAAATGATTTTAACCAATATGCGGAAGACGGCGTCATTTGGTTGACAATAGTGCTCCGGTGGGGTATAGTAATTGAATTGTCGCGGGGTGGAGCAGTCAGGTAGCTCGTCGGGCTCATAACCCGAAGGTCCGTGGTTCAAATCCACGCCCCGCTACCACGAAAATTCTAGGGGTTAGGCGCATAGCTTAACCCCTTTTTCTATGGCTTCGGTCATTAGAGATCCATAGTTTCGGACCCCCTGGATTTCAGTTATCCCTAGAAGATCAAGTTAAATAGCGTTCTTGATCGTACTTCCAAGATACTCCAATTTCATTGCATCAGCCCTCAGACGGATTTAAGCGGCTTCATCCCCGAATTTGCCGGCAGTGCCCAGAAGAGTCTTCTCAGTAATGTAGTATGGGATGAACTCTCTGATGTAATAATGAAAAACCTTCCACTGTGTGTAAATAATGTACAAAATACTAGCGATAAAAAGAAACCAGTCAATCCATTTAAAAGCTTTCACACCCCATAGCATAGAAATTGATAGAGTAAATACTACTTCCGCTAAATTATGCATAGAACGTATCTTGGATCGGCTTTTTTCAAGCTGACTCGAAATATCTTTGGATAAAAAATAATTGACCATTTGATCGTCGGATTTAGCTACTTCAACACTCGTTCTTATTTGTTTCTCATATACTGAGAAGTCATCGCTCTTTGATAGTAGCTGAAAGCAGCTCTTTATAATAGAGGTGTAAAAGTTGCGAAGGAGAATTGCAAAGAAAATACATACGGATAATTGCCAAACGGATATTTCAGCAGATATACCCTTCTTAAAATCAAAAATGAAACTCACCTTTACGCTACTAAGCCCATCCAGTAGCCTTGTATGGGGCAATGATGAATAGATATAGGATGAAATTATTAGCATGAATAGGCAAATAAAGAAGTTTAATGGATATTTATTAGTAATATCCTCGATATATTTTTTTTGTATGGCCTTTGCAAACTCGTCCATTATGCTTTAAGTCCTACATAATAGATGTCACCTGCATTAGGATCAAATGCGCCATATTCGATATAAGGGCAGCCTATGAAAGTGAAGATTATATTTTTGTCGAAAAACGAAATTACCTCTTGAAATGAGTCCTCATTGGAAAACCTAAGCCGTGAGCCCTTATCCGTGACCGCGTTTTGAAACTTGCCACTCAAATTCTTACGGTCCATGGACATGATACGTCCCCTGTATAGAATTGGTTCACCTAACTGCTTGCGAGTAATGACAGAATGAAAATTTTGCGCAGATGTCCTGTTGAATCCATATTTAGCAGAGGTTTGATCTGACAAAGATATTTCTATAGTGCTGTCCTCAGCGTAATCGGAGCGAATTATAGAAAGCACCTGGTCTACCTCTCTTACGATAGCTCGGTCTGCATACCTTCGCACGATTGCCTTATCTGGCTTGTCAAAAATGTCTTGTAAATCTTTGGGGGTAAAAATACCCATCTCAACTTGCTGCTTCCGCTTAAGAAGCGCTTCAGCAATATTTTCGGACTTCTTCAAGCCTGTAGATTTCGATTGCTCAACTGCTCCCTTAATAGCCGCAGACACTCTATCCAAAAGTCCCTTCGAAAATGTCTTGCCAGCCAGAAAGCCGAGGATATAGCCTCCTTCCCGAGGTGATACCACAAGCAACTCAGCCTCAGCATATAGGTCCTGAGGCATCCTGGCGTATTTCCATAAGACCCCGTGGTACTTTTCCAAGCAGGCTCGATCTATTGCGTTTTGGAGGTGGTCCAGTGTTTTCCCAAGCGTTCGCATCGATACTTGATGGTTTTTCGCAATATGCCCACCAAAATGGACTTCAAGTTTACCCACTTGCCCCTCCAACATGATACCTTCAGCTTGGCTTCGGGCTGACACAGCCTAGTTTAAGACAAAAAGAAAACAGAGTCGCTGCCTTGAGAGGCAAACAACCTTTTTCAGTATCCGGCATTTTGATGTTTTATTCAAAGGAAATTTCATAGTAACTAGCCCCTGTGTAAACTAATGGATAAGATTTAAAATTATCCGTTCCAGTTCCTGCTTAGTCAGCAACTCGGCATCCCCACCTATAGACGGTATAAGCTCGGATATTTCTGAATCGAGCTTGGAGCTGATGAAGTACTCTCTACTGCACTTGGCAGTAAGCCGGTTGATATTGGCAAAATCGCATTCTGGTATCGTAGTAGGCTTTGTGCCAACCAACAAACGACTTGCCGAGAAGGGCAAAAAGATTCTCGTGATCTTGTCATCCTTACCGTCAATGGATTTGAATTGGCGAGGACCTTCGATTTCGAACAAGGTTCCCATATCGCCCAAGATAAGCGCACGATCTGATCTACACACGAACCAGTTAAAAATGGAGTAAGTTTTTGCTCGTACTTCCGGAACAATACCACCAGCAAGAGCTTTTATTTGCCCTTTCTTTGATGCTCCAGGCAAGCCGGCGAGTAGGGCTGCCATGTATACCTTTGATAACGACAACATTTCTGAACGGCTTTGCTCCATTGCATTTATCATTAATCGCATTTGCTCACGCTGAGAGAGGCGATTGTTGGGAAAGGACTTATTTAATTCTTTTCTTAACATCTTAGGGCGTGTTCTGATGAGCCGTTTTAAATTATCAAAGTCTGATAGATATGTGTTGAATTGGCCGGCCAGAAACTCAATGGATCCAAGAAATGACTCTCTTAGATGTTTAGTACGAATGCAGAGGTGTGCAATGAATTCGGGGATTCGAGGATCTCCTATTGGGCCAGTCTCCTCTGTCTTCCGAAGAGTATCAAGCAGAATGCCAAAGTTAGACTCGTAATCAGTTATACCGGCATCAACACTACCCGTCTCGTCATCGTAAAAGTTCTTTTCAACACTCACATTAATGATATTTGTCTCGAATGGAACTCCTCCTGCCCTGTTAACCCAAGTATACACCTCCTTTCCTTTAGTTCGGCTACCAAATCCTCTTAACAACAACTTTGGAAGGACATGCTGCCTTATTCCAGCCATTCGTTTACCTTCATTAAAATACTCCAATACAGTTATTTATGTAAGCGCCTACGCAATTAATATCGAAATCGTGTTCGAACTCCGACCCATCCTCATTGCAATCCCAATTGCATTCAAGGTCTTCACATATCTTACTTGTTGCAATCCAACTGATAGGAAAGGGCGACTTAAAATTTTTAATAACGTAATTTTGTCTGTAATAATCATCGTCGTCAATTAAACAATATTTGCCGAGATGATCGTGTATTTCAAGAAATGAAAAAAACAAGTCGTTGCTTTCGTTCTCAAAGCTTTCATATTCATCGGCTATTTGACCAACCCTCTTGTTCCATGCAAAATATGATATGTAAGATATCAATTCTGACGTCTGAAAGATAATCGGCAGGAGTTCGGATAACTTAGGAAACAGAAAGTCCAAATTGAGAGCGTTTTCTTTACCAGATGCAAACTTTCCACTCAATGGCAATCTATAACTATATGCTTCTCTACCAAGGCGTAGCTCATTCAAGAGTTCGATATAGCTCTTGTCATAGATCTGATACTTGATAAAGTGGTCGGAAATAATACTGAAAAGACTGGTGTGTGATGCAGAGCGTACGCTTCGTAGCTCCATGTATGGTAAGAGAATTACATTTGATGAAAATGCGCTGAATAGGCTGTAGTACATCGCGTAAAGCGACAGGTTACGCATCTTTCGCGTGAACAAGAACTCAGTCTGGGTGAAAAATAATGCTGCAAGAACCAGCTTCTTTGATGCGTGATAATGCCTCAACAACCATTCAGTGTACGTTAGATAGTTTGCGTGCGAATAGTGATCGCAGAAACCTTGGTACATTTTGTCTGAAAACGCAGTAACCACCGTCTCTCCACGATGCGCTAGCAGATCGTCAAACCGGCATTTGTACTGACTGGTTATCTTCTCAAAAATCCCCATCCAAACTGTCCACTCCTTTCCCGATCATATCGTTGTCCTCAGCCTTGGCACTACCTATCACCTGCTACATAAGCATTGAAAAAGGGATTGATGCCTCAAGCGCGATATAAAAAAGTGCGAAATTGTGAGAAGCGCCAGCACGGCACGAACAAAGAAGACAGTTGACGCAGTGTTCAGCACAGTCCCTTCCCGCCACATTCCCAGTTCAAGCCTGACTAACGCAAAATCACAGAAGAAAAACAAGAAAAAAGTTAGCAGCGCGTCACCTATAAACGATATTTGCCACCATGGCCATCCCTCAGAAAAGACGAAGCTAATCGCAAACCTTTCGATTGGAGACTTTGACGCCAAATAGCTAATATCGACCAACCCAACCATCAAGGCTACCGTAGCAACAACTGCGGTGAATATAATCCTGGAAAGGCCACGGCGCACCTTCTCCAATTTCAATGCATCTTGTTTCCTCTAGTTGAATGATTTCGGGTGGGTGGGCTAAATCAATACAAAAAGCGTGGCGTAACGAATTCTGAGGTGCTTGAATCAATCGGTTCAATTCTTTGCCCGCGCCTGCCGATAATAAGGGAGAGGCTCACCTCTGCATCTTCTCTGTCAAAGGAATGATTCTATGCTGAGTTTTACTCGAAAGAAGCCCTCAACACGTTCCCCTCTCAAGAACCAGCCCATGAGGATTCCGGGACAGTCGCTGCAAGAAGAGATAGACCGAAAGGTGGACAAGTTCACCGATCACGCAGTCTTGCTCGGACTCGCTTTCTTTGCAGCCCTGTTGGAATGGGTAAAATGGTTTTTTAAGGCGCCACCCCAACCCCTGGTATTCAGTGGTCTGGCTGCGCTAGTCGGTGTTTTCGTTATCATGAAAGCCCTGAAAACCAGACAGCAACTCCGAGCCTTAAGACAGGGCCGAGATGGTGAAATAGTAATCGGTCAGGGTTTGGAACGGCTCAGGGAAAGAGGCTATCGAGTGTTCCATGATGTCGGTGGGAATGGTTTCAACATTGATCACGTGCTTATCGGGCCAACCGGGGTTTACAGTATTGAGACCAAGACCATCAGCAAGCCGCCAAAAGGATGCTGTGAAATTGTTTATGACGGCGAGAAAATAACTGTTAACGGCTTCACCCCCGACCGAGACCCTATCGTACAGGCAAGAGCTCAGGCACACTGGGTAAAGGGATTCATCAAAGAGGTGCTCACGAAAGAATTGTCGGTTCAGCCGGTGGTTCTTTACCCTGGGTGGTACGTGAAAGCTCCGTCTTACGGTGGTGAGGTCTGGGTGCTCAATCCTGACATGCTTCCAGCCTTTCTTAAAAACGAGAGACCATTATTGGATTCACGAGACATTCAGGCCATCGAGGGTTGCTTATCAGTTTATGTCCGGAAGTCCAGCAGCGCCAAGCCCTAAGCATGGTCAATTTTATGCTACCGCATCCGCTCCTGAGATGATTTTGCGCCGAACCTCAGTGGGCTCTATCCGCCGCCACTTTGTATGAATATTTGTGATGAGACGAGAACTGGATAGAAAATCTCGTTAAAAATGAAGCCGTTAACACTCTTATAGTCGTCCCATAGTGCGTCGAGCTTTGTCGTGGCGGTCACGCCGCCGATTGTTGTTGATATAGGTACTTCTGAAAACCGCTAAACACCCTACCAATCTCTTCCGGTTTACCCAAGTCGGCCACAGCGTCGGCGATTGAATTGTTGTATTTGAGAAGAAGCAGGGGTGTCAGCTTTTCCCTGTCGAGTTCTTCCACACCTTGGCTCACGTAGTGTGACAGCACGAAGTCGAGAAAGACCTGTTGCTTGGGATTGAAATGGGTGCTGAACACCACTGTGGCCCTGGTAGCCCGTTCTTGTCGGGTGAGCGTAGGAAGTGCGTAGGCTACATGGGCCAGTACGTCGAATAGGTCGCTCTTCTCTGCGTCGATAATCTTCTGCATCTCGGCAAGCTGGTCCTTGCCGAACCCTTTTTCGGCGAGTCCCTCCAGCAGTTTCTTGCGCGTATCGGGCACACTCCACAATGCCCTGAGTTCCTCTTCGTTCTTGAAGAACTCGGGCAGCCTGCCGAACAGCATCTCCATGAACTGCTACGCTGACATAGGTGTGCCGTCCGGATGCCAGAAGCTCGTCATCATCATGTGCTGAATGGTCCGTTCTTTGCCGTCGGCAAGTTTCACCTTCGCCTTCTTCTTGCAGATACACGGACGCTTGCCGCATTTCGAGCAGGGTTCCTTCGGGCATTCACAAGGCTGCATGCCGCAGAGCAAGCAGGGCGGCGGGGGTTCCTTTATACATATGCAAGGGTAACAGCCGCAGTTTGAACAGGTCTCCGGTTCTATCGGCTCGCCGTCCCACTCGGGGTCGCTGAAATGATGGTGCGCTTTCACGAAGTCATAGATCGTAAAGTAGTCCTTGCCATCGTAGAGCCGAGTGCCACGCCCAATGATCTGCTTAAACTCAATCATCGAGTTGATGGGGCGCATCAAAACGATATTGCGGATGTTCCGGGCATCCACCCCGGTTGAGAGTTTCTGCGAGGTGGTGAGGATTGTCGGGATAGTCTTCTCGTTGTCCTGAAAGTCGCGCAAGTGCTGCTCGCCGAGCGCGCCGTCATTGGCCGTGACCCGTTGGCAGTAGTTCGGGTCCTTGCTGGCCTTCATCTGATTGACGAGATCGCGCACGGCCAGAGCGTGGTCCTGGGTGGCGCAAAAAACCAGCGTCTTTTCCCGCTGGTTGATCTGGTCCATGAACAGCTTCACCCGGTGCGCTTCGCGCTCCTTGATTTCGATGATCTTATTAAAATTGGTTTCGGTGTAGAGCTTGCCGGTTTCCACCTCGCCCTCGATCAGCTTATCGTCCGGCGTATAGACATACTCATCCAGGGTTGTTGAAATCTGCTTAACCCTGAACGGTGTCAGGAATCCGTCGTTGATGCCGTCTTTGAGAGAATAGATATACACCGGCTCGCCGAAGTAGGCGTATGTATCAACATTATCTTTTCGCTTGGGCGTGGCGGTGAGGCCGAGCTGCACGGCAGGGGCGAAATAGTCCAGGATGCCGCGCCAGTTGCTCTCGTTATTGGCGCCGCCGCGATGGCACTCGTCGATGACGATGAAGTCGAAGAAGTCCGGCGGATACTCACCAAAATAGGGCGACTCCTTGCCGTCCTTCGGCGGACCACTCATGAAGGTCTGGAAAATGGTGAAGAACAAGCTGCCGTTCTTGGGCACCTTGCCCTTCTTGCGGATGTCCTCGGGCTCGATTCGCACCAGCGCATCCTCGGGGAAAGGCGAGAACGCGTTGAAAGCCTGATTGGCAAGGATGTTACGGTCGGCAAGGAACAGGATGCGCGGGCGTCGATACGGCTCGCGGCTCAGGTTCCATCGGCTGTAAAAGAGCTTCCATGCAATCTGAAAGGCGATAAAGGTCTTGCCGGTGCCGGTTGCCAGCGTGAGCAGGATGCGCTCGCGTCCTCCCATTCGGATGTTTCGCTACGAAAAAAGGTGGCTGAGGTCGAGTAATATTTTCTTGGGCTTCACGATCTTCGGCAAAGCGAGCGAACCCATTCCGCGGCAAAGCATGCGATGCCGACGCCACCGACGAGAACCGTATGCGGTCGAAAACCCCGGACCCGTCGTGTATAAAATAGATGGTACAGGCTCCGCCGTCCTGATCGGCTTCAACGAGTGCCCAGTTCTGCTGGAGCATATCCATGTACAGATTTCTGTCTATCATCTCGTCCATCCTTGCCGTCGGAATTTTGCTGGATAATACGAGCCTGTTCCGTCTCAATCGGCTTTCAGTCCATCATTGGTTACGATTATAGGGAGAGTGCATTCTCTCAGGTGTTCGACAAGCAGGAAGCGTTTCAGCAGCTTTGGGATCTCGTCCTCGGCATGATCTTCCAAGAACTCCCCGGAGACTATGACCTTGTGACATGAACTTCCTGATCCGACCTCGAAAAACTGCGCCCTGCGTCCGGAATCGTACCGGTCCCTGATTTCAGCGCCGGGAAATTCCCGAGCAAGATACCCGCGAACCGCAGTGACTTTTTCAACCTTGATCATCGCATTTCCTCCTCATGGTTCAAAGTCAGAGGTTTTTTACAAAGCCTTCTTGAAAGTCTTCCCATCTTGCAGGAGCAGCGCGGCGAAGGCATGCAAACAGGCAACATAGGCATCGCGCACGGTATTCCGGAGTCGGGCGGAAAGAAAATTAGACCGAGCGGATGCAACGTCTTCACGGGCCTTTTCCATCCAATACTGCATCATGATCTCTTTGCTCATGCTACCATCGCCCCATCGCGCATAATCTCTTTATAAATTGGAAATTCTGTGAACCGGCCTCCATTCCATTCCTCGGACAAAACAAATAGAGGACTGAAAATCACCCCATGCCTCATGCCCACTTCAAACAAAAACTCCACGATGGCTTTTTCTTCTCGCCAGTGAAGCAACCGAGGTGTAATGAGCAACAGGTCCACATCGGAATCCACGTCATCATCCCCTCTTGCCTTAGATCCATAGAGAATGGCCCCTTCCAACTCAATTCGCTCTCTGAGTGATGAGACGGCTTCTTCAATGGCTTTCTTTTCTCTGCTTTCAATCGAGGTGCTTTGCAAATCTCTCATGATGAAACCCCTCATGGTCCGAGCGGATAGAGTTTATCATCCTTCATACTGCGATCCACGCCATCCAGCCCCGATTTTTACAGCAATTTCACTCCTATTATACACAGAGGGGAAAAATTTGCACTGATCACGCAGGGGCTGTGGATGGAGCCTCCTTTCGAAACCTGCCGCGAAGGACAGATGATCCCGGCCCCTGCGCCCCCCACATACACAACTCCTGAACAAATTCCGAGACATCTCCCAGCGACACAAACTTCCCAGCATTCACATCGCGAATGGGACATACCGGTCGGTATGCCCCACCGGCAAACCAGAAAAGAAGTGTTTTAAATGGCCAGAGCCTTGATTTACCACAGAGTATCAACAATCGGTCAGGCCGATGACGGCGTATCCCTGCCCGCACAGGAGAACAAGGCGCACGCGTGGGCAGAAGTGAACGATGGCCCGTGCGCATCATCCATCGCTAAAAACCTCTTGGCCTGAAACAGATCTTTCAGGGTGGGGACCAGACAACGAATACGTGCTCAGGTTTCGGAAAGCCCATCGAGATGAGCGCCCCGAATGGGGTGTATTACTTAATTTCGTAAATTTCACTTCATGACGTAATTCATCAGCTTCTCATGGGAAACGATAGTAGGTAATACAGGCAAGATTTTGTAAGAATACTGCCCGGAATTTTCACGATTCCGGCAATTTTAGCAGGCCTGTGCCCCCTCTATGAGGCCGGCAATACGAAAACTCCAAATAAAAATTATGTAAGAAATGTTCGGTATGGAAATTGCTTTTGACAAGAGCATCTGTAGATGCCCGTTGTAGAAGGTCATTCGTTACAAGGAACTCTCAAGCTTTAACAAAGTTGAAACACTGCGGAATTTAGGAGGCGTCCCATAATGAACCGGTGTCGGCAATTCCATGCGGAGCACTTCCGAAGTTTCCATCCCGGGATCATATACGGATTTTCGGCAACTGAACATTCGGTGGCTACAGCTACTTTGCGCATGATCAACAAAGATTCATTGTCGCATTTAAGGAATACGGCACTGACTCAAACACCCTTTGCTCAGCTCAACTCCATTTGCTCGGCTCAAACACCCTTTGCTCAATAGATGTGGTTGCTTCGCAATGCATTGGCGATTTTCTTGAATTTGATCTCCGCGAATCGGCTTCACAGGCGGCATAATTGGTGTGGAAGGTCCACACCGGGTTAGTGGTCCATAGCTACTTTTAGCGGGAGGAATACCATGAGAAAAGAGCGATCGGGAAAGACATCATTTCTGGTGATTGCAGCGGCCGTTTTTATCACTGTTGCATTGGGATGGCCCGGGCAAGCGTTTACCGCCGATTGGGTTTACACCCATGGGCATAGCGGCAGCGTACAGTCACCGGGCAATGTGACCGGGCTCCTCCCAATGGGTTGGGGACTGCAATTTGCGGTCAAGCCGGGAGTGGGCACCTGGGTTCACTATGCTGTTCCAACCACAACAAAAAGCGGCACAAAACAGTATGCTGTCCGACATCTGCGCCTCAAGTTCACCACGGGAAGCGTCGATGCTTATCTAAGGCACATCCATGTCTGGGATGGCAACGTAAGATTTGTTACTCTTAGCGATGTGAACCTGAGCGAAGTGCAGGACATCAAGATTGACCTCGGGCAGAACTGGAACGTTTATCGAGGTCTGGGCGTCTCCCTCGAATTTGTTGCAGGCGTGGAAAGCATGAGCCACCAAGTCGAAATACAAGCGGTTGGCGCCCAATTCAAATAACAACTATCCGGGACTCAAGAATGGAGGTGGGCAGCAGCCAAAACTCTGCCCACCCGATAAAGAAGCTCTTGAAATGAGTTGCCTGGACTTATTTCTTAAGATCAACAGGGTTCAATTGAGGATCTTCGCCTCAGGGCAATTTGCTTTGAGCGGCAGCGTGACAAGAAAAGTCGATCCGTGCCCGGGTTGACTCCTGGCGGTGATATTTCCCCCGTGGCGCTCGACTATCTTGCGGCAGATGGCGAGGCCCATGCCGGTCCCTTCAAATTCATCCCTGCCGTGCAGCCGCTGGAAGGGAATGAAGATGCGGTCGAGATATATCTCATCGAAGCCGATTCCATTGTCCTCGACGCAAATCCGGCATGTCTTCATCCCCGGGAAGTCGCTGTACACTCTCACCTGGGGTTTTCCACCGTTTTTTTGGAACTTGAGGGCATTGGCGATGAGGTTTTGGAACAGTTGCCTCATTTGCGTCTCATCGGCCTCGATCGTTGGCAGGTCCTCTATCTGCAATTTTCCACCCTTTTGGATGATACGGTGCTCGAAGGTCTCGGCTACTTCACGGGCAATTGCATTGAGGTCTAAAGGCTCAATCGGGCCAGGTCTTGACCCAACCCTCGACAGGCTGAGAAGGTCGCTGATCAGTTGCTGCATTCGACTGGCGGCACGCTCCATCCTGGCCAGATAATCCGTTTCAGTTTCATCGAGCTTGCCCCCACATCTGCTCTTCAGACGGTCGGCGAAGGCCTGGATTTTTCTAAGCGGTTCCTGGAGGTCGTGGGATGCAACATAGGCGAATTCCTGCAACTCCTTGTTCATCGACTCAAGCCTGGAAACGGCGGCGGCAAGCTCGTTCGTGCGCTCCCGGACCCGCTGCTCCATTTGATCATGCGACTCGCGCAGTTCTTCTTCCATCCGCTTGCGTTCGGTGATGTCCTGAACGGTACCGAACCCCCCAAGCAATTCGTCTTGTTCGTCGAACTCGAGTTCCGCCTGTTCGTGGACCCATCTGATGAGGTCGCCCACGACGATGCGGTGTTCCACATCGTAAGGTTTGCCCGAGAGCGCCGCCTGCCAGACCCTGTCCACCAGTTCCCGGTCCCCGGGATGGATCATGGCGATGAATGCCTCGTAGGTCATGGGATTGCCTTTAGGGACCCCAAACAGCCGGTAGGTCTCGTTTGACCAGTGCAGCACATTGCGCCGCACATCCATTCGCCAGCTTCCGATGCGCGCAACCGACTGAGCCCGGTTGAGGTCTTCCTCGCGCTGCTGGAGTCTTCGGTTCTGAATCTCGAGGCGCTGTTTGGCTTCCCGCAACTCTTTTTGTGTTTCCAGTTGTCTTATTTGTTTGAGGCCCAAACTCGCGACAATCCCGGCGAAAGAGGTGAGGAAAGACAATATGGCCGGAAGGGTATGCTGATCCACGATGGGTGTTTCCGCAACCGCTTCCAGGTATTTGGACTCATCAAACCCATACATTGCGGCCTGTTGCCGAAAGAATTCCAAATCCGGCTTTTCGACAAAGAACTGTCCGATGAACGCGTTTGCCAGGTGTCGGCCTTCTATTATGATAGGGGAAGCGGCATCAGTGAGGCCGTTTGGACACCTATAGATCGAAAAGGGCTTGCCCTCCTGCAATTCATTGGCAAGCCTCGTGTCGCTCTCGATGCAATTGCTTCGGGTTATCTCGTTCTTTCTATGGAAATCCGTGCATACTCTCTGCCAGCGTGACGTGACAAGGACCGTTCCCCGCAGATCGATAATGGCGGCAGGTATCCCACCGGCATCCAGGAACCGCTGGAGCAGTTCCCGGGTCTGCTCGATGTTTATGAGATCGATCAGTTCATAGTGTGCTGGTGTGGCCATTATTATTTCCCTACTCATAACGATTCCGCGAGTTCAATGATCCCGAGACGCGCACGGATGTGAAAGTCGCCCACATGCCAACCGGGCATGATGGTAAACGATCATTCTGGCCGGCGCGCCCGGGCAATCCGGATAAGACCTTCATCTAACTAAAAAACGGCTGGAAGTCTAAAATATAGGATGAAAAAGATCGATGACTTACCGTTGATGTTCAAGCTTGAATGCGGGAGGGTAACGGTGATCCACGAAAGAGGAGGATGAATTGCACGGCATATTGCGCCGCTTAAATTTTCCCGATCCAATCCAATGCCGTCCGACAATTTAGCCTTCTCTTTCACATTTTGCAATCATCCTGATTAATTAAATCGATGAAGTTATTCTCTAAAAAGATATCCATAGCCTTAAGAATCACTGGTGAAGGCGAAGGATTGACTTGGAAGCGATGGAAATGGGCGAGAATAACGCGGAAAGAAAATGCCTGGATGGGACGCGGGCAGGGACCGTTTGCACAAAATTGGGGCGCCAACCAGCAGTATCCGGTTAGTTTTTTGCAAATGAGAAGCATAAAAAGCTACTGCCACACAAACGTCATTCCCGCGAAGGCGGGAATGACGTTTGTTTTTATGCGCTCTCTCCTCATATAATTGCAAAAACCGGACACTGCTGGGCGCCAACCCCTTAAAGGAATGCCCCCTATTCATTTACCTCAGCCTTTTATCGCTTGCATTATTTCTGCCGTGGCGGCAAGCGCCGCTTCGATCTCTCGCGGGGTAACGTCGGCTTTATGCGGTTTCATCGCGAAACCAGCCCTTGCTGCATCGCGAAGGCGGTCAGGGACGCGGCGTCGTGCAGGTCGAGCTTGTTGATCAGATTCTGGCGGTGCTTTTCCACTGTTTTAATGCTGATAGTGAGGTGGTGGGCAATCTGCCTGTTCTTGTATCCTTCGGCGATCATCTTGAGTATTTCCCGCTCCCGGTCGGTGAGGGTTTCCAGTGAAGTGGACGCTTTATATGTTTTCCTTCCCTCCGAATATCCCTCCATGACCTTCTCGGAAATCGCGGGGCTGAGATAGCTCTTCCCCGACAGTATTCTGTCAATTGCAAGCATCAGGTCGCCGTTGGAGGCGTCTTTCAGGATATAGCCGTCGGCCCCCGCCTTCAGGGTCGCCAATATATATTCTTCGTTCTTGTGCACGGTGAGAACGAGGACCTTCGTATCGGGGCACTGCCTTTTCATTTCCGGAATCGCCCCCATTCCATTCATTTTCGGCATGGAAAGATCCAGCAGAACGAGGTCGGGTTTGAGTGAATCCACGAGGCGAATTGCCTCGAGCCCGTCCTGCGCTTCGCCCACTACATCGAGGTCCGGATTCGAGGAGAGGAGCATCTTCAACCCTTCCCGAAGAATCGTATGGTCCTCTGCTACAACGATTCGCTTTCTGTTCATAGTAATCCCCCCGCCAATCTCGTGTATGCCCGTCTCGGGCAAGCTGAGTTGCCCTCAAAATAAAGCGTGGATGGCAACCGCTTACATATCAGACGTGCTATCAGATAATAATAGTTTACATTGCGGGAAATAATCTGCCCTGCCTGGAAGGTTCGGGCGAATATGCCTCCGTACAACTCCAACGAGAATCGCCGGAAGGCGGAAGGCGGGCGCCAATAGGTCAGGAAGGAACGACTGCGTAACGGATGAGCGATATCGAACAAGGCAAGCCGGCAATTGCAGGCACTTACATCCCGAGCGTAAAAGAAAAACCCCGCCACCTATGCGACGGGGTTTTTCATCATATCTTCAATGTGAGAGGGGCAACCATTTGTCCGACACCTTCGGGGAGGATCGAGCTGTACAGCCCCTTTCTTCTATCCGGACTGACAAGGTGGCGCTTCGGCCGCTATGGTCTGGTCGGCGGCAAGCCCAGGAAAGGAATCATCGGGTTAGCCCCCCTGCCGCCGGCGCCAACCGCCGGGAGTGAGGGCCCATTGGGGATGACCAGCGAGGGATGATCGAAAGGGGCCTTCGCGCGACGCACCCGGTTATCGGTAAGGCCAACCAGGAAATTAACCACAAAGTTGACCGTGGCCTGATCCATGCCCAAAGGCCTGATGTCGCTGTCGCTTATGTCGTCTTGGAAATCACCGCCCCTGTTGTAGAACTGCACCACCTGGTGGAGGGTTGCCATGCCGCCGTTGTGGAAATAAGGGCCGTTGAGTTCGACATTACGGAGCCCCGGCGTCTTGAACCTGCCGAGCCCGGGCTGCAGAACATCGCCCCCATCGTTATGCGCCGGTCTGACGCCGATGTTGTCAAAGCCCTCAAGTTCATCACCGCCCTCTGCCGCGACATTGAACACCGTTGCGTTGGTCATTTCGGCGCCCATATGGCATTTATCGCACCTTCCCTCACCCGTGAACACGTTCAGCCCGACAATCTGCTGCGGGGTGAGATTCTCGGGGGAGCCGCCGGGTAACAGGAAGCGATCCACGGGCGAGTTATCCGAAACCAGGGTGGATTGATAGAGCATGAGGGAGATTCCCCAGAACATGGAGAAGTTTCTCTCGATAACCTTGAATCCGTTTGCGTCCCTGAAAGCACCGCCTTGCCACCATCTTGGAGCGAAGGCAGCCTTGATCATGGCCTTGTAATTTGTATTCAAACCATTGGCGGGACTTGCCGAAAGTACGCCAAGACTGCTGTCGGCCGGGTGGACAAGTTGCTGCGCCAACGGCTGCAGGCGGAGCAATTTCCTGCCAAGCTCCGGAAAGCTTTTTCCGCTCCATGACATTTCAACATCGTTGAGCGGCGGACCGGTTGCCTGCGATGCAAGGCTTGCATTTTCGAGTCGGATGCTGGTCTCGGTGACCACGCCGTTATTGACCTGAAGGACCGTGGCCGGGTTCCCGCTCGGATTCACGCCGTTGTAGATATTGCTCGCGCGGCCATCCCAAAAGCTTCGGAAATTAAAGATGGCATTGATGACCGAAGGAGCGTTTCTACCCGTAACCTGGCGACGGTTCTTCCCTCCAGCATTAAAAACAGGGTCAAATACGGCAATTCCATGTTCCTTGGCGCTCCCGCTCAGAGCCAAAAAATCCATCTTCAATACGCCCTGGGACCCGACGATGTCATTTTTCGAAATCGGGAAATTCGCGGCGGTAAGGGTGCCTCCGGGAAAAACCGTGTTGAAGATGTTATTGACTCCGGGATGCACCGTGTTTGTGGCGCGAATATCCGCGCCCGCTTGGAAATGGCAGGTCGCACAGGCCACTTTACCGTCACTTCCCGTCTGCATGTCCCAGAAAAATGCCTTGCCGAGCTGGATCGCGGCCTGTGTATTTATCACGAACTCATTGAGGTTGGGAGGCAAAGGGACTACTGCTGTTTTCAGGGAAACCAGTGTCCCGACAGGGTCCGCTGAAGCCGGC
>Ga0351925_1084_pt1 | contig 16948 bp, 16 predicted proteins | sample BONcelHT113001D9_FD_206870 | JGI IMG/M metagenome (GOLD analysis project Ga0351925, IMG submission 206870) | Enriched cells from coal bed in the Powder River Basin, Montana, United States - BONCAT cells T11 rep2 HSBNCT.T11.300.1.D9 ... | reverse complement strand
CATGTTCTCATGTGTGGAACCCCTCCTTACAGGCGAGAACCCGCTTTGGTTCTTGGACTCATCTTGAAAAATGTAGGAAACACAACTGCCGGGCAGTATAGCACGGCTGGATACTATTCCCCAACAGGGAAAAACAGCGCCATTCGAGGTCTGATTCTGGGGAGCAATCTCCCTTAAAGTCCGATTTTTTGCAACTCAAAAAAATTCATACGTTTAACGAAAGAAATAGCACATCCGCCCGAAGCTCCCAATAATGAAAGTTCCATACAGATAAGGGGGACGAGCTAAAAAATATAGGTGGGATCAGCTTTTTTCTCCCTTTTCCATAAGGGCGGCGAGAATAACGTTCACAACCAGGTCAGGGCCCTTGGCCCGCTGTATCTTCTGAACGTTTATTTCCTGGACAAGAATGGCGAATTGGGAATCACGGACCCGGTCGAGAAAATAATAAAGCCCATGCACGGTTGTCATCAGGTTGAAACGCAGGTGGACTTCCTGGTAGAGGCCGTATTCCTTGCTGGCAAGCACCTGGTAAGTCTTGATATCGAGTTTCTGGCCGCCACCGCCCCGGGATGCGAGCAGGTCCCCAAGAGAGGCCGCGAGTTGGTAGGGATCGGTCCCCCGGAACAACTTTTTTTCCATTTCCTGGAGTTCCTGCTCCTGCTTGGCCAGGTTTTCGCGGATACTCTGGGTCTGGGTCAACTTCTGCTCGTATTTCTGTATCAGCTCCCGCTGCTGTTGCACTTTGGCGGCAAGCAGCTCCTTTTTTTCCAATTCCGGCTGGAGCCAAAAAAAGTTGATAACCACAAGAGATAGCAGGACAGTCAGCGACACTGCTATTGTGAGCCGATTTTTCTTCAAATCGCGAATGGAAGGCATTGTAAGTTTCATTGAGATCTAATCCTCATCGTCGTCCGGCTGAAAATTGTCCGCATTAACGCTTTCGCCCGCTTCTCCCGCCACCGGGACGGGACTCTTTGGGACCTCGGCGGACCCTGTCGCGCCGGCCGGTTGCAGAGGGGGCGGTTCATATTTTTCGACTTGAAGCCCTTCGAGACTTTTCCTCAGCTTATCCATATCGAGTTGAAACTGAACATTAAACCGTTCCATGTCGGAAGTAGGGTTGCGTGTCACCGGGGACGCGAACTTTACGTCCGCGAGGCCTTCGGTTTTCGATAAGTCCGAAAGATAGCGGATTGCCGATTTGCTCTCGCCCCTGAGAACAATCTGGCCCTTGCGCAACGACATATAATTGAGCCATGTATCTTCGGGAGTGATCTGGGTCATGAAAGTCAAAAGTTCAAGGAGTGGATATCCTTCCCGGTTGAACTCGGACAGCGTTTTCCTGTCTTCCTGGAACTTGGATATACGGGTCTGGAGCGCTTCTATCGGTTTCCACTGGACCTCCAGTTGCGCCAGTTGCTGACGCAGGACCCTGTTTGTCCGATTGAGGTTGTTCGAAGAGTTGATCTGGAAAACGGCATACGCCACAAAGAGGAGCACTACTCCCAGTATCGGCCACGTTGTCTTGGGAATTTCCCATGGCTTCAGCAGGATTTCGCTATCGAAAGTGTGGATCGTGTCCTTGTTGAGCAGGTGTTTGACCCAGTGTCCCACGAACGAATCACTCACCTGCCCGATGCGTATCGGGAGGTCTTCCTCGATCCAATCGCGGCCGTATTCTCCTCCCGCCTCCGAACATTCCGCATCCGTGCAAAGAAGATGGATATGAGGATCGGTTCCGGAGGATTCGTCACTATCCACCATGCAGCGCAGGTTTTCACGGAACAGCTTCAGATTATATTGCGATTTCCCAAGAAGCACGGAATCCAGAAATGCTCCGTGATAGAATCTGTGGACCTCCAGTTGGTTCTTGTCCAGGGCCCTGCCCATTATTTCGAAGGTCTCTTCCGGTTCGCCGGGGACGGCGGAGGGCAGGAGCGCTTCGTACGCAAGAGCGCTTGGCATCACGGTAAAAATCCGGAACAGCGATCCGTTCAATGCCTGGTAAAATTTGTCGTGTATTTCCCTTTGCATCGAAAAAATCGGCACCGAGATGTGATGATTAACCGGGAGCGCCGGTCCAAAGAAGTGAAGCGTGTTCTCATATTCGTGGAAAATGTTTTCCTGCCAGTCGAAGTTGACGGCCTCCTCGAGCTGGTCCTTGAGCGTCGGTGGATAGTGTTCCCGGTGGACCGAGTAAAAGGTGCTCGGCAAAATGAGAAGCAGGGCGCTTCCCTTCTTTCCTCTCGGCCTGATGTTAAGGTATTGGAGATAATCGAAAACGGATTCTTCCTCGGGTACCTGGAAGCGTTCCGCCGGTTCAATTACCCACGAGCGCCACTTGCGGCTCGCGCGCAGCACTTCGATCCGCTTTTCCTCCACGTACACAGCGCAAAGTGTATTGGGTCTGTACCTGATGATGCTTTTCAGCATTGTTATTCCTCTTTTTCAGGCCTTTACATTATTTTCCGATTCAGCACCCGGTATGAATTCTGTTCCTGGGGACTAAAGCGCACGGTGAGCCAGATCCCAGCGGAGGGGGGACCGTTTCCGCTCATTCCAAAGGACAGAATCCTGTATATGCCGCCGGGCCTCCAGATAGCGGGCCTGAGATCCTGATCGGTCTCGGAACGCAGAGGCAGATTCACATTGTTGCCATAAATGGTCAGAAGACTGAAAAGAGAATCCTTGCCCGGGATCAAGAACTCCTTGATAATATCGGGCTGATCGGCCGCTTCTTCATTCGTCCGCCGTCCATATCCGTAGAATAGCTGGTGGGTCAGCCCCGGAATGAGGAGAAGCTGGTCGAGGCTTGTCAGGGGGCCGTTGAAAGGAACATAATTCAAGCCCGCCCTCGTGTAATGGTCCTTTTCAGCTCCATGCATTCTCGTGGTGTCATCCTGATCGATAAAATCCATTATGAAGTCGCTCAGGCGCTCGGCCAGCACCTCGTCCGCCCCCGATCTCTCCATTACCTGTTTCAACTGGGGCTGTCCCGACCTGTTTACGTTCACCTTCTGGTCTTCGGATTCAATAATGACGAGCGCGCGGCCGGTGCCATACTCGACCAGCCGGGGTCTTCCATCCGGCTGCCAGTTGAGGTCCGGGGGTTCATCGGCACTCAAGGGTGGAGGCTGACCCATCCGCGCAAGGGCCTCATAGCTCGCGCCGATCGCCAGGTAAAGCGCCTGGGATTTGCGGATCGATTGTATCTGTTCCTCGCCCTGAAGACGGGTTTCCGCGCTGATCTGGAGAGCGAACCACATGATCAGGGCACAAATCCACAGGACCGCTATGAGAACCACTCCTCTTTGCCCGGAAACGGCGCTCGGCAATATCCTAAAACCAGCTCTAAATTTCCCGGCGCGATTTGTCAATTCAGGCCACCTCTCAGACCGGGCAGATTTTTCGCCTGTTGTGTTTCGATGGGAAACGGCGAGTTTACCATGAGCAACTGTCCAAATACTCTGCCGTCCCACGTGGTCCAGTTCAATAACACGGAATTTGGCAAAACGTCTTCACGCTCCCATTTTTCAATGAACTGGTCTTTATCCTTGACGCCATAAGACAGCGAGAAATCGGCGACATCCACTCTGTAGGAGCGGAACTTCTCTTTCTCGCCTCCCGTGCTCTTGGCCCTTGTGAATTGCTTGATGGTTCCGGGGTGGTAGGGATCGAGGGGAAGTTCCGAATAAAGCAGCACCTTGGATGACTTGTCGTACGTATAACGCGCTATCACCGGCACTCCTCCTGAAATAGCCTTCACCGAATGACCCGTTGCAAAGACAAGAGTATTGGCGTTGCCTCTAAAAAGCGGGTGGGGGCCTTCCTCGAACCTGATCGGCGTCGGATCGAACTCGGAAAGCTGAAGTTTGAGAAGATCCACAAGAGCCGCGCTATGGTCGGGTTGCTTTTTTTGCGTGCTTTCCCAGGCCCGCAGGGCAAAGGAGAGGCAGGCCGACATGATTCCCATGACCAGTGCGGAAATGAGTGTCGCCAGAACCAGCTCGATGAGTGTGAAGCCCGATTCATTCCGGGTCCGCGGAAAAAACCCGGTACTGTTGGATGCGTGTTTTTTCATTTCTTTCATCTCGGCCACCGTCAATTCTGGGCGTCCGGTGGAACCAGTACGCTGAATTCCAGGAACCCGCTCCGGTAATTCAGCATTACGCGGTAAAGCTGGCCTGCCTTGCCGCCGGCAACATTGGACTGAATCTCGACCGGCGCGGCCGTGATGGCCACTACCGGAGCGTCCGTCATATTGGGGAAGGAGATACTGCCCTCTCCGATTCTTCTGGGGTCCGCCAAAATAGTCTGGGCGGCGGTTTCAAGGACGGGCTGAATAGTCCTTTTCTCCTGCAGGCGGGCTTTGTGCCGCATCGAAACCGAAATAAGACCCATTACCCCACCCACGATGAGAGTGCCGATAATGAGGCTGATAAGCATCTCGAGCAGCGTAAACCCTCGGCTTCCATGTCTGCCGGCGCGAAAGGGCGCCAGGTGTATGCCCGAAAGATTACTCATTTGGATGACTCCAGCCGCGCCAGGCTCACCGACCCGAACAGGGGGTGAATAAAAACTCTGAATGCGCGGGTGCGGTCGAACACCACCTCGATATCGTTTCCGACCATGCTCCCGTCCGGGTAAAAAGTGATAAGGAAATCGCCGGTTTCGGGATCCTTTTCGAGCCGTTCCGAAAACACCTCCGTATTCAGTGGTATGTGCTTTTCCGGACGGGGAAAGCCATAGACGCGTTCCACGCCGTTTATCCTGAAAACCACCGGCTGTCCTGAACTGATGGAAAACAGGCGGGCCCACTTGAGCGATTCGGTAAGCTCTTGGAGAAATTCATTGTCTTCGATCGTTTTCCAGCCCCCCCCCGAGCTTGGGGGCAACCATGGCGACCGTAATCGAGATGATCAGAAGGACCATGATCAGTTCGATCATGGTGAATCCGCGGCAGCTCTTAAAATGTTTAAGGTGTAGTTTCATAAAGCCCGGTACAAACCCGACCAGTTAAAATTTGATGTCGTTTATCCCAAAAATAGCCGTGAACATGCTCAGAACCATCAAAGCGATAATAACGCCCGTGCTCATAATCACCAGAGGTTCCATGAGGGCCATGATCCGCTGGAGCGTGCGCTGCAGCTCCTTTTCGAAGTATTCGGAAAGTCCGAGCAATCCGGCCCCGATGTTGCCCTGTTCCTCGGATATGCGCAGCATGGTACCGAGGCGTGACGGGAAAATCGGCTGATTTCGGAAGTAGTTGCTCATTGAACGTCCGACTTTTATTTCCTGGTAAAGCGGTGCGATCGATTCCTTGAGCACCCTGTTGATAATGAGTTCCTTGCCCAGGTTGAGTGCCCGAAGCAGCGGCACACCGGATTCCATCATCGTTCCGAGCGTGCGGCAAAAACGGGTGAGTTCGCTGTGCAAAATTATGTAGCGGGTGAGAGGAAACCAGAAGAGGAGCTTATCGGCGGACAGCCTTGCCTGCGGCCGGCGCATCAGGTACCTGCCTCCCCAGAACGCTATCCCCAGCACCACGGGAATGACCCAGCCGTACTCCTTGAGCCAGAGGCCCACCGAGAGCATCACCTGAGTTATGAAGGGTACCTTCTGATTGAGATCGTGGAAGATCTGCGCGAACTTTGGAATGACGTAGACGAGCAGGACCACCATCGATACAAGACTGGTGCTCAGCAGAATAACCGGGTAGATCATCGATGAGATCAGTGTCTGGCGGAAAGCTCGACGCTGCTCCATGTACTGCGCGAGCCGCTTGAGGATCGGCCCCAGCGTGCCGCTCGCCTCGCCCGCGCGCACCATGTGGTCGGAAAGAGTCCCGAAAACGTCCCGGAATTTGCCCAGGGCGCCGGAGAGATCGCTTCCGCCCTGCACGTCTTCGAGCAGTTCCTTTACAATGCGCTGGAAACCCTTGTGTGTCTGGTTAGCGCTGATGATCCCCAGCGCGCGGTCAACCGGCAGTCCCGCTAAAAGCAGGTCGGAAAGGTCGAAAAAAAAGCGGATGACATGCTCTTCGGGTACCCGGCGCCGCTTGTGGCTCTTTACGGCCTTGATCCTGACCGGATAGAGCCTGCTGGCTTTCAGCTTGCGCGCCGCGTCCACTTCGGAGACAGCCTCCATTACTCCCCGGTGGACCTCTCCCTGGAGGTCGCGTGCCTGATATTGGTAATAGCTCATGCGAATTTTCCGCTAAAGCGCCTTTCTAATGCAAACTGGTTACCCGCAGGACCTCGGAAAGCGTGGTTACGCCGTCGATCACCTTGCGGAAGCCGTGGTGCGCCAGGGGCCGGTAGCCTTGCTCGAAAGCGATCCTGGAAATGGTCCCGGCATCTTTTCCGGCAACGATGGCCGACCTGACGGCCTCATCTATCTGGAGCACTTCGAAAATTCCCTGTCTGCCCTTGTATCCGGTGTAGCCGCACCTGTCGCAACCCTTGTTCTGGTAAAGGGTGAGGGAGGAGGGCAGGTCGGGAAGAATCTCGCCCATCCGGTTGCGGTCCACGTCCCTCGCTTCGTACTCGAGTTTGCAGAAGGGGCAAAGCACGCGTATGAGGCGCTGGGCAACGACTGTCAGGAGCGAGTCGGCCATCAGAAACGATTCTATACCGATGTCGCGAAGGCGGGTGATTGCGCCGGGAGCGTCGTTGGTGTGCAGTGTGGAAAGGACGAGGTGTCCGGTAAGCGCCGATTCGATTGCGATGTCGGCTGTTTCCTTGTCACGGATTTCACCTATCAGCAGTACGTCCGGGTCCTGGCGCACCAGTGAGCGGAGGGCGTTCGCGAATGTCAGGTCGATCTGCGGCTTGACCTGTATCTGGTTGATGCCGTTTATCTGGTACTCCACCGGGTCCTCAACGGTGAGGATCTTGCGCGTGACGGAGTTGAGTTTCTTCAGGACCCCGTAAAGGGTGGTCGTTTTGCCCGATCCGGTCGGCCCCGTAACCAGGATCATCCCGTAAGGGCGCTCGATAAGGACTTCGATATGCTCGAGGTCCGTCCCGTCCATTCCCAAATTTTCGAGACTGTAGTCGACCCCTTCCTGTGTAAGGAGGCGCAAAACGACACTTTCCCCGTAAATGGTTGGAACGGTGGAGACGCGGATATCCACCTCGCGGTTTCCAAACCGAATCTTGATTTTTCCGTCCTGTGGAAGGCGCCGTTCGGCAATGTTCAAGTTGGCCATAAGTTTAAGACGGCTTATGATCGCTGACTGCATGTTTTTCTGCGGCTGGTCCAGGTCGAACAGAACACCGTCGACACGGCAGCGTACCTGGAAAGTTCGTTCAAAGGGTTCGAAATGGATATCCGAGGCACGCATATCGAGGGCTCGCGATATCAGAACATTCACGAGCCGCACGATCGGCGCTTCCTGGGCAAGGCCCTTAAGGTGTTCGAGGTCCTCCTCGAAGCCGTCCACTCCAATGGTCAATCCGTCCGAGAGCGCTTCCGCTTCACGCGCGGCCGTGCCGTAGAGCCGGTCGATCGCCGTGCGGATCTCTTCGCGCTGGCCGATGCATAGATTCAGTTCCATTCCCGAAAAATAACTCGACAGGATATTTATGATCGGAAGATTCAGTGGATTGCTCACCACGATGCGCACATGGCCGCTATCCACCTGGATGGGCAAAACGGCATGCTTGCGCAGGAAAAACATGGATACCCCTTCCAGAAGTACCGGCTTTTCCGGGTAATCCTCGCGTTCGAGCAACGGGACCTGCAGGTGCCTGGCAAGCACTCGAAGCACGCGGGCCTCATCGGTTACCGCGATATTTTCGAAGGCGTCCATCAACGGAAGGCCCTCGATAAAGCAGGATACCTGCAGTTGCTTCACCTGTTCTTCGTGCAGGTTGAATTCCTTTCGGAATGATTGAAGCAGGCAAGAGTCATCGTTCATAGTAAATCCTGAAAATAATTTGAGATAGGGCCAAGTCTGGCCGCATTGCCGGTAGCGTAGTATGCAGTGAAATTAACAAATTGGAAGCAAAAAGTAAACGTCCGGAATTTTTGCCTTTTCCCGCATTGACGCTTCCCGTGCCGCATGCCGGCCGATCCTTATGTGTTGGGTGAAAAAAAGAACAGTCGAGTGACTACAAAAACGAGCGGTTGTGCAACTAATCGGCGCCACGGTGTTCCCCAAACACGCAATCGGAAATATAATCATTGGCACAATTTAAAGCGATTTCCTCTTTTTCTTTTGGTCGAATTGGTTTACAGGGTTTTCCACACGGGTTTTCCACGGAGTTGACATCGGGAGGGATACCTTTTAAGGTTACCCGTTTCGTTTGCCCGATGACTAAAAACAGGAGCTCAAAATAGATGAACTGTGATCAGAAGTCATGCGCCAGTTGCAAGGGTGATTCGAAGAAGTCCAGGGAAGAACTCATAGGGTGCAAACTCTCGCGCATCAAACACAAATTGGTGGTCATGAGCGGCAAGGGCGGCGTGGGGAAGAGCAGTGTCGCGACGTACCTGTCCCTCGCTCTGGCTCAACAGGGCTTCAAGGTTGGACTGCTTGATATCGACCTGCACGGGCCGAGTATCCCGAGAATGTTCGGTCTGCACGGAGTGCTCAATATCGCGCAGGACCGCGCAATTGTTCCCCATCAGTACAGTCCGAACCTCAAAATAGTTTCCATCGAATCCATGCTGGAGGATACCGATTCCGCCATAATATGGCGTGGGCCGCTAAAGCATGGGGTAATAGTTCAATTCCTGGCCGATTGCGAATGGGAGGACCTCGATTTTCTCGTCGTTGACTCACCTCCGGGCACTGGCGATGAGCCGCTGTCCATTTCAAAACTTATCACGGATGCAAAAGCCATAATCGTCACCACCCCCCAGGAAGTCGCGCTCGCGGATGTAAGGAAGTCCATCAATTTTTGCCGCAAGGTGGACCTGGACATCCTGGGGCTCGTCGAAAACATGTCCGGGCTTTCCTGCCCGCATTGCAATGAGTTTATCCCGATCTTCCGGACCGGAGGCGGGCTCAAGACCTCGGACAAGATGAAGGTCCACTTTCTCGGGGAACTCCCCTTCGATCCGAAGGTAGTGGAAGGCGGGGACCGCGGGGTCCCGGTACTCGAGGAAAGTGGAAATACTCCTTTTAGGACCGCGGTGTTGCAGTTCGCCGAGGCGGTCCTTGCCAGGCTTGGCGAAGCGGGCAAGCCGAAGGCCGCGAACGAGTAACCTCAACACCAGAAGGGTAAGGCGACCGGACCGATGTTTAGAATATCCTTAGACCAGACTTCAGTGACCGATGAGCAGAAAAAAACCCTGAATGAGATGTGGCTGCGGTGCATGCGGCGCATAGTGGTGAGCACCACGCTCGCGGGAAGCGGACATCCCGGCGGGTCGATGTCCTCGCTCCATCTGCTGCTCATGCTCTACAGCACGATGGCTCATGACAGCGAGAACCCGTGCTGGGAGCAGCGCGACCGGCTTCTCATCAGCATGGGCCACATCAGCCCCGGCATGTACAGCGTGCTGTGCGAATTCGGCTACGTCAAGGAAGACAGCTTCTGCACCGGATACAGGCGGGCCGGATCGCCTTTCACAGGGCACCTTGAATGCTGCGTTCCCGGGGTTGAGTGGAATACCGGGGTCCTCGGGCAGGGGCTTTCGGCGGGGGCCGGAATGGCGCTCGCTCTCAAGATTCGCGAGCAGGCCAATCGGGTTTTCGTACTGATGGGAGACGGTGAACAGCAAAAGGGGCAGATCTCGGAAGCTCGCCGCTTTGCCGTGAAGTATGGGCTCAATAACATGGCTTGCATAATCGACCGCAATTATCTCCAGATCTGCGGGAGCACCAATTCCGTCATGCCCCAGGAAATTCGCGCCGAATACGCCGCGGCCCACTGGAACGTGGCCTACCTCGAAGACGGCCATGACTGGGACCAGATATTCAATGCGATCCAAAGCATCTACTCGTCCCGGGCGGGCGATCCCCGTTTCCCGACCGCGCTGATTGCCCGCACCATCATGGGCAAGGGCGTCTCTTTCATGGAAAACAAGGCCAAATATCACGGCAGTCCTCTGAACGAATCCGATGCCGCCAAGGCCCTTGAGGAACTCGGAGTGGACAATCCCATTCCTTTTTTCAAAGAGAAGCGCGGCACGTCGTCTGTTTTCAGTGATGCGTTCTGCCGGCCCCGAAAGTACGTTGAAATCGAGGCGGGAGAGCCACGGACCTATTCGCCCGAGGTTGTCACCGACAACAGGTCCGCCTACGGGGCGGCCCTGGAAGACCTGGCGCGGCTGAACAACGGCGGGGCAGTGCCCAGGGTGATCGGATTCAGTTGCGACCTCGAAGGGTCGGTCAAGATGGGCGGCTTCCACAAGGTATCGGAAAAGGCTTATTTTGAAGCGGGCATCCAGGAACATCATACGGCAACCCTTGCCGGGGCATTGAGCAACGAAGGTTTCGCCACCTTCTTCAGCACCTTCGGGACTTTTGGCGTAACCGAGGTCTTCAATCAACTGAGACTCAACGATATCAATCACACCAATCTGAAGCTCGTATGCACCCATCTTGGACTGGACGTGGGCGAGGACGGCCAGACTCACCAGTGCATTGACTATATCGGACTTCTTCAGCACCTGTTCGGCTTTTCCATATTCCTTCCCGCCGACCCTAACCAGACCGACCGGATAGTGCGTTTTGCCGCGGAACGGCCGGGCAATTTCTTCGTCGGGATGGGAAGGTCGAAGATGTCGGTTATTCTGGATGAATCCGGGAATCCCGCCTTTGCCGGAGATTACCGGTTCGTTCCCGGCAAGGCGGACAAACTGCGCGGCGGCAACGACGGGGCCATACTTGCCTGTGGCGCCCTGGTGGGAGACGCGCTCAAGGCAAGGGAAGAGCTTTCCAAACTGCACGGCCTCACTGTATCGGTCCTCAATTTTGCGTCCATCAAGCCGCTCGACGTCGATGCCATCGAGGAAGCGGCGGAGACCGGTCTGATCATTACCGCCGAAGACCATCATATCGATACCGGCCTTGGGGCGCGCGTCGCGGCCGTGCTTGCCGAAAAGGCAATCGCCTGCAAGTTCGCGCGATTGGGCGTGAAAAGATACGGTTTTTCCGGAAAGCCCGAAGACCTTTACCGGCTGGAGGGTATTAACCGGGAAGGAATGGTGAAAGCCGTTCTGCAAAATCGGCAAGGCGTAGTTTTAAAGAAGTAAGACCCTCATCCATGAACTCGTCGCTGAACGGGTCCCGCTCGGCCGGGACCCGGAAAAGCGGCCCGTAAGGCAGGACCGGCCGATCCGGAACGATAAGAGAGCCCAGATATCGGCCGGACCGCATGGCGAGAAGCCTGTCTCTTTGCCCGCGAAGCAGGGGATTGGCGAACAGCCTCAGCAAGAAATTCTGATTGAGATAACATCTTCGTATTCTGGCCTCGGTAGGCATCGGTTCGAGTCCGGCATGGACGAGAAATCCCCGGTATATCGAGCTGATTGCGCCCAGCCGTTCTTTTTGGGCCGCGTACCTTCGCAAATATCCCACGTATCCGTCCGGGGCGCCCATCCGCTTGAACCAGTAAGATTCAAGCTCGCTTTCAATCACCCGGTGACATCCCAGTGCCGATAGCCCTTTTTTTCCGCAAAATTCCAGGGATTGGGCCAGGCCGTTTATCACCGGATGCCAGATCTCGTCGGCCAGGAAGTGAGAGGCAAACCCCATACCCCATGCGAAGCCCGCCTTCGGGACAGCGCCCGCGCTCTTTGAGAGCCAATCCTTGATGGCGGAAAGCCCTTCCCGCTCCATGAATCGATGCAGCCGATCCCCCAGCCTGTTCATCGAAAAAGTCGGCAAATCGTAGAAGTAAATATCCGGGGAAACGGCGCCAAGGAAATATGAGAGATGCTCGTCTTTGAGATGGCCCGTGAGCAGGGCAGGGGCCTTGCCGCTATTGAGGTATTCATCGGCCAGAAAAAGGTGGAACCGTTCCTTGGGCATGCGGCTACGACTCTCCGCCGTCCTGATCTCCCTTGCAAAAAGCCTGGATGGCCTCGGGAATCAGTTTTCTGACAAATGAGTTTCGATCGCCCTCGAACTGGGCATTGTACTGCTCGAACAGCGGATGGGCGGGATTAAAAGAGGGCGCCGCATGCCTGTTAACCCAAAACTCCTTGCGGAAATTTTGAACCAGATCGAGCATGGGAGTTTTCAATAAGTCGTATTCATCGAGCCACTCAAGGCGGTACATGGCTTCAAAGCGCATCAGGTCCAGCAGAAACAGGGTGATGTCCATAACGCGCATCTTGTTGTCACTGTCCAGGTGGTGGAAACGCTGCCCCGCACCGAGACCCTGAACACCCATGATGAACTCGTAGAGAGCCATGGCCGATTCCTCTCCACCCCGGATAAAGAAACGTATTACAGAGCTGTCCAGGTCCCGGACGGAGGTATCGTCGGCAAAGACCACTCCGAATCGGCGTGACCATGGCCCCAAGCCTTTTTTAGCCGCCAGGTGGCGCTTGCGCTCGTTCAAATCAAGGATATCGGCCACTTGAACCTCTCTTTTGCTCGCAAAGTTTGACTATTTGGCGGAAAGCGCGGCCCATCAAAATACATCCGCCGAAAAGGTGTGGATTTCAGTCTCCAATTCCTTCCAGGCGTTTTTTGGAAGACCGGCTTTCTGACAGGTCCACTCCAGAAATCTGACTCGGTCCCATCCATGCTCCACCGCTACCTGGGGCAGCAGCAGCCCGGACTTGAAGCCCTTTCGAATGTAGAGGCCGTGTATTCCAACTTCGATCTCGGCGGGATCGGTTATTCGCTGCAAGGGTGTGAGCACCGAGATTTCGATATCGATACTGTCCAGTTCATCGGGGGCAAGGGCGCAAAACCGGGGGTCGCCGAAAGCGGCCTCGATCGCCATCTTCCTTATGGTTTCACCAAGGGGACCGCGCGGTTCAATGACGCCGATGCACCCCCTGAGGTCCTCACCCTTGTGTATGCACACAAATGCGCCCCTGGGTTCCATGAGCTTTGGCAATTCGATTCGGATGTCGGGCATTGGCTCGCCCAGGCAGCGGCTCCGGATTGCATGATATGCAAGCTCGTGAAGGGCCTTCTTTTCTTCAGGGCTGAATCCCAGGTCGGTGGGCGTGGCGCGCGGTTTTCCCTCGGCAGTTCCCGCCGGAGTGCTCTTGTAAACAGCCGCGGCCATATACCCTACTACTCCACCGCTCTTGTCACCCGTGACGTCTCCGGAATTGGCGTATTGGAGCACGCCTGCCCTGTCGGCGCCCATCTGCCTGGCCGCGAGCAAAAGCGTCAGCACGGGGCCGGCCCCACATGCCTCACACCCGTGCTTGCCCAGTTCACCGGCAAGTCCGTCCGGATCGAAAGCCCCCACCCGGTCCATAAATACTTCGTCCAGGCGCCGGGCATCACTGTAGGAATGGTAGTGCGAAAGGTCGGTGCTCGCGACCATGAGCACCCGTTTGCCTCTGCAAGCTGAAACTATAGCATCCGCAAGACGGCGGCAGTTATCATAACCCTGGTCTCCCATGATTATGGGAACCATCGTAAAACGCGGAAGGACGAGCTGAAGAAAAGGGAGCTGAATTTCCAGGGAATGCTCTCGCGTGTCGGCATTAGGGACATACTTTATCAGCGGGGTGTTTTCAAAAAGCAGATTTATCAGTTCGTGATCGAGGGGAACCACTCCGAAAGGGGTGCGGTACCCTCCATCCCTGTAGATGCTGGAGCCGGAAAAAGCGGTCTGATGGCTTGGCGCAATTATCAAAACGCGTTCAAAGGGATTCTTCGCAACCAGCTTGTATGCATAAGCGGCCACCCCCCCTGAATACATATAGCCGGCATGAGGACTGATTATTCCCATCAGTTCCCCTTCGATCTCAGGGGGATCCGCCGCGTTCAGGTATCCGGAAATACGTTTTTTCAAATGCCCCGGGTCAGCGGGATACCAACTGCCGGCAATTGCTGATTCCCGAATTTTTTCGGCCATGACATCCTCCGATTTCTCAGATGCAATTCGGGTGGGCCCATAAAGAAGCACCGGCGCCGCGGCGCCGGGTTCGGCTCTTATGGAAACCGGCGAGCACGGTTTGGCCCGTTCAATCTCATTTGGCGGGGCCCTGCCGCATCTTTTTGATTGCCTCCAGTGTATCGAGATAAAACTGAGCCTCGCTCGGAGGGATCAGCGGGCGGCGCTGCGGCTTTTTCAATTCACCGCCCTTGAGTATGAATCCCATAAACTGGCCATTGATCTGAACGCTGAAGGCCCCCTCCTCGGCTTCGGCCAAAGTGCCGACCTGTTGGCCGGTGGAATTCAAAATCTTCCATTCGCCCTTGCCCGCCTGTTTGAGGGTGAGTTCCTCCGAACCGGCCCGAGCGAGGGACATGAAGAGAAATACAATACTGATCATCAATAATAATGCTTTTCTCATGTAGTGCCTCAATCAAATTTTGGAAAAAATGGGTCGAGCTGGAAAGGATAGACCACATCCGCGCCATTCCCGCGAGGTTTAAATCCGGTGTTGTAATGAAGCAAACGAAGTTTGAATCAATTCCGAATTCTCACTGCTGGCAATGATGCTTAATGTTGACACCCCGTACGATGAATATAACACTTTCCGCGATATTGGTAGCCTGGTCGGCGGACCGCTCAAGGCAACGGGCCGCGATAATCGTCGAAACGGACCTTTCCACGGCGGGCGATTCCGTGGTCATGTAAGCCATCAGGTCCTTCAATATCTTGTAATTGAGTTCATCGGCGACATCATCCATCTTGCACACGTCCATCGCAAGGTCGGCGTTCTGGTTGATGAAAGAAGAGATCACACTCCTGAGCATATCGATGGCGGTCTCGGCAAGTTCTTCAATGGCCTGGTTGGGAGGCAGGGGAGGGCGGTTGTTCAGAAAAATGGCCCTCTGCGCTATATTGACCGCCTGATCCGCTATTCGTTCCAGATCCACCGAGATCCGCATGCTTCCAATGATGAATCGCAGGTCCCTGGCCATGGGCTGGTCAAGCGCCAGAAGCCGCAGTGAATGGCGGTCAACGTCTACTTCAAGCAAATTGATCTCGTAGTCGCCCTTCAGCACTTCCTCGGCCAACTCGTCATTTCTCTCCACGAGGGCCCTGACCGACTTTTCCAATGCCTTTTCCGTCAGGGTCGCCATCCGAAGGATGGTCATCTTTAGCTGTTCAAGATCTGAGTGAAAGCGGCTCTCCACCATTCGGAAACTCCTGAAAGAAATTCTGCGTTTTTCGTGTGAATATGAGGATAAACGAGAACAATTACAAGAAAATTAAATCAAGATGCTATTAATTCTTTAGTTCGGAGAATGCGTCCCACAAGTAAACCTTTCGTGACCGGGGATGAAAGCTTATTTTTTGCGAAGCGCGCGTTCGGCGGTCTTGATTCTTCCCACGATGTGCATGGCCAACAATTGGGCATATGCCCGGATCGGGCGAGGGGGCGCTGCCGGCCGGTACATGCCGGCGGCAATTTTGATGTACTTTGCCGGTTGAATCTGGTAACAAGTGGACCTTGGAAATCCCCGGAAGAAGCGGGCATGGGTGTTCGCTATTTTTCCGGAACAGCAAAGGAGGAGCTATTGTGAAATACGTTGCAAGAGTTGTCTTATTCACCTTATTTTTTGCATTCATTTCTTCGTTGTCCGTCATGGGTGCTGCCCCCCCCGCCCAGGATGAAATAATTGTCGGGATGGTCGTCAAGCAGGGAAAGGTCTTTGTGATCGAAGCCGACGATGGAGACTACATCGTGAAGGGAAAGGACCTTTCGAAGATGGTCGGAAAGCTCGTCGAAGTGACCGGAAAAATCAGCGAGAGCGACAAGGGCGACACAATTGAAGTGAAAGCGGTCGAAGAGGTCCAGGAGTAGAGCGGGTGGGATTTAAAGCGGCGCTGGCGCTTCCGTATAGGAATCAAAACAGCGGGACAAATTAGAATAGCGGCTAAAGAATCCCATCGGTTGGCGGGCTGCCGATCCCCCCGGCGCCCCTTTAGAAAAGGGGGGAGGTCAAGAAGACACGCGCCAGCCGGAGGAATACGAGGAATCCCACCTGCCCGGGTCCAAACTCGTGCCGCTGGTGCTGCAATTGCGGTTTTGGGGAGGACGGCACCGGGCAGCTTTTAACCCAGGGCGCGGGAGGAGGCGGAAGGGTACGCTGGAGTTCTAATCACGGTTTCGGGTCCCATGCTTGCCGAGTTCATAGAGCTTTGCGTACTTCAGAAAGCTTCCACCCGCCTTGGTGGCGGCGATTACAAATCCATCGAACCCCGCGAGAAATCCCAGCTTCAGAAAATAGTTCCTGAAAAACATCCACCCCAATCTCAGTATCGCATCTCCCGGGCCGGCCTTTTTGCCCTCCATGTACATCTGTTCGGCCGTCAGGTTCGAATAGTCATTCATAACGCGGAACATGTCCGAAAAATCATCGAAACTGTAGTGTTCGATCTCGCAGGTCAACCTTTCGATCGTTCCTTCGGTTGCCCAGCTTTCGTGAATCATCCGCTCATATCTTCCGCTGTTCCCGCGCATGAGCCGCGTCACTTCGTCCGGCCACCAGTCACCCACCTTTATCCATTTGCCATGGAAATAGTTCTTTCGCCTGAACGAGTAGGCATCGGCCGCGCCTTCCGCGGACACTATATCGGCGATCTTTCGCGCGGTATGGGCAGGCACCCGCTCGTCGGCATCGATCGTGAGTATCCATTCGTGGGAGCACTTGTCGATTGCGCTGTTCTTCTGGGGACCATATCCTTTCCATGGTTCGACGAACCACCGCGCACCGAATTCTTTCGCGATTTGCTCGGTGCGGTCGGTACTCCCGCAATCCACGATCACAATTTCATCGGCGAAGGAAAGGCTTTCGAGGCAGCCCCGCAACTTTTGGTCCGCATTCTTTGTGATCATC
>Ga0351925_1081_pt1 | contig 17515 bp, 15 predicted proteins | sample BONcelHT113001D9_FD_206870 | JGI IMG/M metagenome (GOLD analysis project Ga0351925, IMG submission 206870) | Enriched cells from coal bed in the Powder River Basin, Montana, United States - BONCAT cells T11 rep2 HSBNCT.T11.300.1.D9 ... | reverse complement strand
TTCCTCAATTTCTCTTAAAAAATCAGCATCTTCTTCCATTTCCTCACCTTCTGATTCAAAAAGCATATCAATAAAGACGATTTTACTTACTTTTTTAGTTTTATCAACCATTAGTTGAACCATATTATCGCCTATTAAGTTACTTATTATACTTTTTACAGTAAAATATAAAAATATGTTGATGATTCAATTAGCTTTAATCCAATCTTTTTTTAATAGTCCTACACTAACTGTATAATAATTATTTAATAATAAGTATTATATATATTTTTGTTTAAATTGAAATTAAAGAAAATTTCTCATTGACTTTAATTTAAATTCATTATATTCTTAACCAGGCTTACCGGCTATCTGAATGAAATTGATTTATATATTAATAAAACACCATAAGATTTAAATGATCAAAAGCGTGCTAAACTAAGCTCCACACAGCATGGTTCCAGCTCCAGGGCGGCTCTACCCAGTAACTCCATGTTTGATTCTTTTCTACCATTCATTATATACTCGGGAACTGTTCGGGGTATTAGAACTTTATAACTTTGGGGTGTTTCCAGTACCCGGAAATCCGGGCAGTTGAATGCCACCAGGCCGGTGATCCATGATCCAGTGGTGGATATACCTTTTTCAGCCAGGAAGTTAAGGAGATCCAGGGTGTTTTTCCGGACCTGAGTTCCAGGATTATTTTTTATTTCCAGGGGAGAACCATTTTTATAGTATAACCACTGGTTACCCTTTATGCGATATTTTCCAGTGAGTTTTTTGGTTTCAATAACGTAGATACCGGTGGGTCCGATTACAATGTGATCGATGTTTCCACCCTTACCTGGTAACTTCACATCGTTGTAGATGATGTAATCCTTGGGTAGGGTATTTAAATAATCAGCCACTATTTTTTCCCCTGCCAGTCCCTTTTCCCAGCTGTAACCATCTTTTTTACTCTGAGTGGTTAGGGAGTTACCGTAGATGCCCAGGAATACACCGACCAGGGTTAGCACCACATAGAAAATGTTCAGTGTAAGGAAGATGGCAAAGAGTGATATTAGGAAAAGAATAACTCCGGCATAGGTTAGTAGTTCCCCGTTTTGCTGGTTTTTCAGGTACTGGGATGCCTTTTTCTCGGTGAAGGTGGTTCCATTGGAAATGATCTCCCGCACCTGCTGATTGCCACCATCTTCGGGTGCCATATGTTCATCACTGGCTTCATCCAGATCAACATAAGCCCCATCGGCCTCATTTAAAGCTTCATAAAGAGATTCTGAGTCAGTGTATGAGTCTTCTAAATATTCAAAGAAAACCAGTTTTTCACCACACACGCAGTGGGTTAATTCTTGGATTTCTTCTTCAGTTTCCACTTCGTAGTAGACATCGCATTTGTAGCAGACCAGGTATGACATTTTTTACTCCATATATGGTGATAGATGTAACATAAAATTAAAAAATTAAGATAGAATTTGTTTATGTCTCCGGTGTGGCATTAACAACAGTAATATTAACTTTCACTGGTTCCCTTTTCCCTGTTCCGAACATGATGTTTTCACCTAATCCTTTAGGTAAGTGCGGAATTGTGTGAATCTTAGTATAGATTTGTTGATTGTTAGCATCATAGGCAGTTACATTTATTTTAAGATTATTATAAGCTGTTCCTGATTTACTACGAATACTTAACATTACACCCCATTCTCCTAAAACTCCAGTACCGCCAACATGGTTACCATGTTCATCCAGTTTTGTTTGTTCTATAAGTGGTTCTCCATCAATATAGATATCCTCATTGGGGCTTTTTGGATTTGAACTGATGCATCCTGAAACAATTAATACAACAACTAAAAAAGCAATCATTCCTAAAATCAATTTACCTTTATTAATCATAGCATCCCCCCAATATTTTATTTAATGCGATATAATACCTAGTAAAAATAGAAAAATCATGAAATTGGATTATAATTTCATGCTATGTTTAGCTCCAGCAGTTTTTTTGATTAGTTTAAGTGTTAATGTATGGTTATCAAAATCAGCTACTGTTCTTTCAGGGATTATTTGTTTAGCTAATTTTATGTTTTTATTCAATTGACCCCTTCTAACTTCAACACGGTTAATTTGAGTTCCCTGTTTTACTTCCACTTCATGATCGAATAGTGCTTTGATGTTTACATTTAGCGGTGTTATATCCATGTCGATGTCTTCTCTTTTAACCTGGGGTAGTTCAATATTAACAATTAGGCTATCGGCAGTTTCTCTGATGTCCACGGGTATGTCCAGGGTATAGTCTTCTATGGCATTTTCTAGATCTTTTTTTGCCTTTTTTGCTTCATTTTTAGCATCAGATAATAGTTTATGGGCTAAACCTTTTTTATCAGAAACTGATCTTGAGCGGATTGGGTTTTCGAAAGAAACAGTTTCCCGTATTTTCTCTACCGAAAGATCACTTCCACAGCTTCCACAGAATTTAGCAGTTGCAGTATTCTTAGTGCCACAATTGAAACAGGTTTTTTCGGTTATAACTTCCGGTTCTATTTTCTGACCACATTCAATACAGAATTTAGCAGTTTCAAGGTTTTCAGCTCCACAACCCGCACAGGCATTGTTATTTGATTCTAATGTTTCTTCCATTCTAATCCTCCCTTACTGATAACTAAGAATATTCTCACATGCCAACAATTAAATATTTCTATTTCATAATTAATTCATAAGTTATGAACAATATTAATTGGAAATGGTCCTTAAAAAGAATGTTATTAGGTAGACTTTTCCCCATCCACAACATTTTTTAATAGAGCGGTTTGAAAGAATGTTAGATGTGCTTCAAAATCTTTTAATAAGTCCATAAATAACATATCATATCCATTATATCTATATCTTGTAAGGCAGTTAAGATTCCTGCTATATACCAAAATCAATTGGGGTAGACATCAGTTTATTATACACTCATCAAAATATCATTAAAATAAACTGACTCATGTAATATGTAGCAAAGAATAAAAAAGAACTATTAATTCGTTGTTGATGATATATGATATTAGAAGAAATAGTACAAAGTAATGTTTTTATTTGATTTGATACAAATTATTGTTACAAGATTAATTGGAAGGTGTTATTAATGGAAAATGAATTTAAAGATTTCTATGATGTATTATCCGATAACTTAGAATCATATCAAGGTGAGTATGCATCATTTATTGATCACGGCCCGTATCTTTTTAAATTACTTACTGAAGTCTTAAATGATGAAAAAGTTGACCAGGATTTAAGACTGGAAATCAGTGCAGCCATTGCCTACTACGTAGTGCCTATGGATGTGATTCCTGAACAAGTCTACGGACCTTACGGGTATATAGATGATATATTCATCACCGTGTACGTTATAAGAAAAATAGAAGAAGATTTCGGCTACGAATTCTTAGAAAAATATTGGGAAGGTACTGGAGATCTTGATAACGTTGTTAATGAGTGTTATGAGCGATCCCTGGAAATTCTGGAAGACAAAACTGAACAAATCCTTAGTTATGTGGGATTGATCTAACCATCAATTTCCATTATTGGTTTTATCAACCCAATTTTCTTCTTGAAGCAGATTTAAAGCTTTATCTATTGACTCTTTTTTAACAGTCAAATCAATCATTACTTCTAAATAATTCTCCATATATTGATTCACTAACATTTTATTAGTATTAGAATTTAGAAGAGCTTCTAAATCATTAAAACTTTGTATTAGGTTATCATTTTTGATTATCCCCTTTAAGATTATATTTGAAGGAGATCCATCATTATCGGATATGTAAATAATTTCTTTTCGAGAAACATCATAACTAGCTGGTAGTTCTTCAAGATCTTCCTCAACTAATTCTTTATCAGTTATTATTTTACAAGTAGACTGAATTTTAACATCATCAGAGCGAATATCTTCATCAGGAAGCGCATCCTCATCAGTTTCAGCCTTTATGATATCCTGAAAGATCTTGAATTTATCATTATCTTCTAAGACATAGGTGTCGGTTCTTTCATTATAACTGATTAAATCCTGTTCCTGAAGAGTCCAGATATAGTAATTAGCCCGGGTTTCATTTTCAATCTTTTTTGAGAGGTCATTTTTGGTGAAAGGTATACCAATTTCCACATGTTCCTGTATTTCCATTACTATTTTAGCGGCATTTTTAGTATCAGCACACTTTTTACAGTTATCTACTAATCCATCTGCATTATAAGATGATTTATAGAAATTTGATATAGGTAAACTCTTACCACATGTAAGACATACTTTGACATCTTTATCTGTATTCTCAAGCTCAAATATATCTGTATCCTTTGCTAAAGATTCTGGTATTACTTCAACAGATTCATCATCTTTAACATCCTCTAGAGGAACCTCTTCTTCAAGTGGTTTTTCACCATATTTATGGAGGAATTGATTTAACACATCTTCTTCTTTCAATGAATATAAATCAGTTTTTTCATTGTATTCTAATAGATCAAGTTCCTGTAATGTCCAGAAATAATCTCTAAACTGTAACTGGTTTTCGCACTGATCCAATAAGTCTTTTTTATAAAAAGAGACACCGGATTCAACACATTCCAGTAATGCTTCTAAGGCACGTGCTGCGTAAGATTTTCTGGAACAATCTTTGCACTTATCAGAGTATCCATCTTCATTGGATGGTGATTTATAGAAATTGGATATGGGTAAAGTTTGTTGGCATATTTGACAAGCCTTTGCCAGTTTAGGGGCGGCTTTTTTCTCTGGTGGCTTTTCCATAACTGGTTCTGTTATTCCAGGACTTTCATCCCCGTATTTAGCAATGAATTCATTGAGTTCTTCTTCCCCTTTTAATAGATAAAAGTCGGGTTTTTTATCCTCTTCTAAAAGGTCAAATTCTTGAAGTGTCCAGAAATAATCCAAAAACACCATCCGATTATTGGATTCTTTTAAAAGATCTTCCTTGTTGAAGGATGTAGCTGGTTCAACAAATTTTCTAATTTCATCAATGGCTTTGGCTGCATGAGATTTCCGGGAACAATCCTTACACTTACCAGTTAAGCCATCTGGAGAATCTTTGGATTTGTAGAAATTATCCAATTCTAGTTCAGCACCACAAATTTCACAAACTTTCTCTCCAAGGGTGCTTGGAGTTGGATTTGTATCTTGAATATCTTCAGCTAATTCTTTAGAATTATCAAGGGGAACCTTCAGATACTCAGAATATGTTTTAAGGTATTGATCAATATTTTGTGCCTGGTTGAAGATATAGACATCTTTACTGAAATCTTTGATAAGATTAAGCTTTTTTAGGATATTAAAATAATTTTGTAAGGTTTCAGGATCATCAGAAGCCTTTAATAAGGTTTTTTTATTGAATAGTTTGATGGATACATGTTTTTTTATTTCTGATATCCCTCTAGCTGCCTGTATTTTCCCCATACAATCGTAGCATTTATCATTATCTTTTTGGTTGAAGGAGTTAACTTCATCCTCTAGATTTAAATTGGAATTTGCAAGTGGTTCTCCACACCCAACACATTTCTCTTTATCATCTTCTAATAAATCAATATCATCTTCTGAAAACTTTAGATCTTCAGAGTCTTTTAAATCAAGATGGATATCGCCATTATTATCCGTTATTCTTCCCATTTCTTGGACGAACTTCATGAGGTTGGCTAATATTTCAGTTTGATTAAGCTGACCTAATGTGATGAAATATCGTTTTTTACCTTTTTCAGTTGCTTGCACACGTTCCGGGCTTGTTAAAATATTATTTGATGGTATTTTCCTTAACTTTTGATAGTTAACTCTGATCAGGATTGATACATTACCCCCATCATCTCCATAGGCCCCAATACAATTGTTATCAACGCCTTCAGTGGGAAAGTCAATCAGGCACACTGGCAGATTAGGATCATTAGCTTCTGGCGTTTCAACTCCAAAGGCAAATAATGACCTATTATTTTTTTGAAAATGAGAAAACCATAGATTAGAATTTTTAAGGGAGTAGACAGTAGTGTTTTCATAGTATATTTGAATAATTCCGTCAAAAAATTGGCATACTACTTTATATTCTCCTAATTTTTCCGAATTACTTAAAAGTAAGTTAAAAAAGTCATCATCAGCCAGTTTAATTCGGTAACGGTTTTCTAAAACATCCAAAGTCATATTAATCCTCTTTTATGTTGATTGATAACTTGATTATTATTACATCACATTATTATTGCCAATCAATAATATTTTTATTATATGATATAAGTAGATAGATATTATATTATCATATGATCTATAGCACCAATCCCGTGGAGGGGGCAACATAAACCAAAAAAAGTTAACCCATAAAAAAACCGCCTTCAGTGAATCCAAATTCTGGATTCATAAGTTCGACAAAGACTTCCTGAGACAGTTAGATGATACCCGAGTTTTAGGGGCTGAAAAAAAGCGTAGCGTTACCCTAAAGAATATCGAACCCAACGATAAAATAATCCTTTTTTCCACCCTGGATCTGGATAGGCAAAAGAAGATCAGTTTCATTGCCTATACCATGGTTGATGAAGTCTATCAAGATAATGAAACCCTTTATGATCATTACTGTTCTCCTAAAAAGTTGAAATTAAAGGGAATAAAATATTTCACTGAACCGGTGGTTGCTAGGGATATGGCAGCTGATTTAGATTTTATCAAAGATGAACAAAAATCAGCATATGATTTGAAATCGGAATATAAAGAAATAAGCGAATCGGATTTCAAAAAAATTATCCGTAAAACCAGTTTAACTAAGGAATATCCTGCTTATTTTGAAACTGTTTCATTTTCCCTGGAAGATTTCCTACTAAGTTCAATTAATGGATTATATTCTATCATTAAGAGAACTGAGAAAACAAATCAGTTTGAAATCAAAAAATTCCTTAAACTCTTACATAAATTATTAAAAGAATATGGTGTTTCTAAAAGTTATGATGAGGTAGAAGAGTTCTATGCTAGGAATGTGTGGAAATTGGGCTTAAAACATAACACTTCACGTGACCCGGATAATTTTGTGGTTTTATACAATCGTTTCGGTAAAAAAAATAACTTTGGTTACATAAGCTTAGAATAGGGGGCATTCTATGGATTACGAAGATATTATAATGGCTTTGAAAAATGGTAACGTACCCTCTAGTGGTGCAGCAGAGATATGCATAGGCCGAGAAAACGAAATTGCTGAATTCCAATATTTACTCAAAAAAATCGATGAAGGAAAAGCAATCACCAAATTCGTTAATGGGGAATATGGATCTGGTAAATCATTCTTTTTAAAGGTTATAGAAGAAATAGCCTTTGAAGATAACTTCGTTGTCACTAAAGTTACTTTAAGCAGGGACGTTCCATTTAACAAGTTTGAAGTGGTCTATAAAAACATTGTTAAGTCCTTAAGATGTAAGACTGGAACATCACTTGAGCATATCATTGAAAGATGGATAACCAAACTGAAAATGATGGCCTTTGAAGAGACATCAGATCCAGTTAAACAGAATCTTATAGTAAACGAAAATTTACACAATGACCTGGAAAGGGCACGTCAACATTCAAATCCATTTGCAGTGGCCATTGAGAACTATCATAAAGCTATGAATGCCGGTGATTATGAAACTGCAAAGTATGCACAGGCCTGGTTAAGGGGAGATTCCAACATTCCTTTCACGGAAAAAAGGAAATTCGGTGTTAAAGGAGATATTGATCGTGAAAATGCCTTCAAATTTTTAGAAGCTCTGGCTGCATTTTTGAAAACCATTGGATATTCTGGATTAGTAGTTTTAATTGACGAAGCAGAATACATGATGATGTTAACAACCAAAAAACTTAGAGATACTGCTTACAACTACTTAAGAGACATATATGACGAATGCAGTCTAGGTAATTTTCAGAATACATTATTCGTATTCGCAGGCACTCCTCAGTTCTTTGATGACCCTAAATTGGGTGTTCCATCTTACCAAGCCCTTTCTGATCGAATTGAAGATACATTAGACACTTCTTTAAAAGATCTTAGAAAACCAGTAATTAAATTGGAAGGTTTCACCAAGGAAGAACTCATAGAAATCGCTGGTAAACTGATGATCATGCACGAAGAAGTATTCGAATGGAATGGAAGCGACCAAATTGCTCCTGTTCTGGAGAATATTGTGGATCTTCATGAAGAAAACGCAGCCTTAACCGGTGGAAAAGTCACCCCCAGAATGTTCGTACGGTCTTTTATCAGTGTCCTGGACACAGTTCAACAGAATCCGGATGAATTCGACACCGATAAAGATATACTGAAGGTCTTTGAGGAGAAAGAAACTGAGTTTGAAGAAGAGTTCGACGATGACTGGTAATAATTCTGCAGCCGAGCTTTTAAATCCCCGGCTTAAAGGATTCCTAGCACACAATTTAAGATGGAAGAGCCTGAACCCTATTCAGGAACAGGCTATTCCCATCATAAAAGACAATAATGACACCCTAGTCATTGCTCCCACTGCTTCCGGTAAAACCGAAGCAGTATTAATTCCTATTTTTGATGATATTTTAACCAAACAATTAGAACCTCTGAGTGTGATCTATGTCTCCCCATTGAAGGCCTTGATTAACGATATGAACGATCGAATGGAAAAATGGTGTGAAAACTTCAATTTAGAAGTAACCAAGTGGCATGGAGATGTTCCCGGAACCAAGAAAAAACAATTCATAAAAAAGCCCACCGATATTCTACTAATAACTCCCGAGTCATTGGAAGTTATCTTTATGAATAAGACCTCTGAAGAGAAGGAAAGAATCTTCAAAAACTTGAAATATGTAATTGTTGATGAAATTCACTACTTCGTTGAGTCTGATCGGGGAACACAATTAAATTCTCTTTTAAATCGTATGAAAAAATATGTGGATCATCCAGTTACTATGGTAGGTTTATCAGCAACAGTTGGTAATCCTGAAACCGTTTCAAAATGGTTAAAACCTGATAATCCTGCTCAGATTGTTACTGATCCTTCTAAACGACCATTCCAGTATAAGGTGTTCTGTGGATCAGATCAGGTGATTTATGAACAACTGAGTAAATACGTTGGTCGTAAAATACTAATTTTCGTACATTCCCGGAAAGATGCGGAAAAATATTACAACTTCCTACGTAGGATGCTTAAATTAAAGAATATTTACGTGCACCATTCTTCCATTGACCGTGATCGTAGGGAAGAAAGTGAGGACAAATTCAAAAATCTTAAAGATGGATTCATGATCAGCACCAGTACCCTAGAATTAGGTATAGACGTTGGTAATATTGATATTGTAGTCCAAATCCGACCACCCCATACTGTGAGTTCTTTTCTCCAAAGAATTGGACGTAGCGGTCGCCGATCCAAAAATCAACGTTCCATTATATTCTACAATAATGATCCACAGATATTCATAACCCTGGCTGAAATTAGTTTAATCAACGAGGACCATATTGAGGATATTAAGATCCCTGAAAAACCTAAAGATATTTATTTCCATCAAATCCTAAGTTCCATCTTTGAAAATGGCAAAATGAAACAAGCAGAATTATTTAATAGTCTGAAAGGTAGTTACGCATTTTCCAAGATGACCAAGGATGATTTTACTGCCATAATTGAAACCATGGAAGAACTGGAATTTGTGAATAACAACAGTGGTCACCTTAGTCTTGGTTACAATTTCGAGAAGAAATTCGGGAAAAGAAATTTCCTAGACTTTTTCAGTGTTTTTTGCCCTAATTTTGAATACAGGGTACGGGAAGGAACTAAGAGTATCGGGACTCTTGATTTGTTTTTTGTGGTGAATTTCCTTAAAGAGGGAAGCCAATTCATCTTAGGCGGGGCACCCTGGAAAGTAGTGGATATTGATCATAAACGTTTCTGGGTTAAGGTTCAAAAGGACAAAGCAAAAAAGGGAGATGTTCCAGATTGGACCTCAGAAGGAGGGGTGATTGATTCATTAATTAGCCGAAAAATCTACGATATTCTTTTAGGAAACTACGATCCTGACCTTTTAAAAACCTTTGATGATTTTTCACAGGAAAAGATCCTGGAATATGTGGAACATGCCCATGATGTGGGCTTTCGAGAGGGAATTATACCGGTGGAGATAGATGAAAAAACCCATCGAGTTTACATTTATACCTTTGCCGGTATGAGAGCCAATGCACTTTTATCATCTATTTTCAGTTTAGAATGTGATATATACGCACAAAATGACACTGCTTACTTTTCATCATTCAAATTCAGGGGTGAAATGAACTTTTCTAATATATCCGATGTGATTTACGGTGTTGAGGATATCCTTAAAGAACCTGAAATCAACCATTTAATTGATGAAAAAACCGGGAAATTCGTTAAAAACAAGTTCATTAACTTCTTACCTTACGCGGATAATGTGAAGCTTAAAATGGAGCTATTGTATGGTCCAGATGATTTAATTAATGTGGTGACGGAGAATTCTGTTTCTTTAGTTGGAAGTACTAAGTTTAAAAAATGGAGATGAGTATGGGGGGCGTAGAGTGGGGTTTAAACAAGAAATATTTGATGAATTTTTCGAAAAACTGGAAAAAAATGATGAAATCCCAAATTCCATAATTATTGAGCTTAAAAATCTCATTGAAACTGAGCCAAATATTTCTAAAGAAATTATTTTCAAATTAATTGATATGGGGGCTAATAATGAAGATTAAAAGCATTGAAATCCATGCTTTTAGGGGTATTCCTTTCTTGAATCTGGATCTTCATGATGGTAAAGGCTTGCTAATTCAAGGGGAAAATGGTACTGGTAAAAGTTCCATTGCCGATGCCATTGAATTCTTTTTCACTGGTGACATTTCTCAATTGAAAGGTAAACAGTCAGTATCATTAAAAAAACATGGAACTAATGTAAATTTCACACCAGATGATCTTAAAATTGAGATGGTTATTAAACAAGATAAAAATACTGATTATACAATCGAGAGAACCTTAAAGTCTTCAATGGAATATCCCAAATCTCTTGAATACTATTTTAATGTTGCAGATAAGAGGACCTTTATTCTGAGAAGGTCCCAGGTTCTTAAATTCATTGAAAGTTCACCTTCAGATCGTTATAAATTTATTGGAACAGTTTTGGGTGTTGAAAAACTAGAAAGTATTGAATTGGAGATGCAAAGAGCTCAAAAATATCTAAAACAAAAAATTAAAGAAAAAAATGAGAAAATCACAAAAATTAAAGAAAAACTTTCTTTTTGTTTGGATTCTCAAATTGAAAAAGAAAAAGACTTAATTCCAGCTATTAATCAATTGATTGAAAGTCAGGGAGACTATCAAATTGAATCTGTCGATGAAATTGAAGACTGTTACAAAAAATTGGATAGTTTAGTAAATCAAGATAATATAGAAAAATTTAATGCCTTAAATGAAATTTCTAGTTCAAATGAAACAATAAATACATTAAATGAAGATATAATGAAAGAATTTCATCAAGCAGATTCTTTAAAGAATGAAATTCTTGAAATTCATGGAATTTCTGATTTACCCATTATAAAAATCCTAAAAAATGCTAAAGAGATCCTTCAAGAAATGGATCTAGAAAAATGTCCCTTATGTGAACAAACTATTCTTGGGGAACATCTTCAAACTAGAATTGATGAACGCCTGGAAACATTAGAAGATCTTTCAGGTTCTAAAGAAAAGTTAAAAGAATCAATCAAATCATTAAAAAGATTATTTAAATCATTGCATAACTCCTTAAAGACAATAAATAACAATATCGTGTTGTTCGCTGAACTTAATAGTTTTTCTAATCATCTAAATTCAGAAATGGAACTTCTGCAAATATTTACAGATGGAATTAACTATCAAATCTTCCTCCAAGGGGAAATAAACTGGAAAGATTTAAACAATCGGATTGAGCAACTTGAAAAAATTTTGAAACCCATAAATAACTTGATAAATGACATTAAAGCAAGTTTAGAGACTTCAACTAATGAGGAGAATATTATTATACTCAAAGTTCTTCGAGAAGTCAATGATAATTATTTAAAATTAATAAATCTTCAAAAACAAATTTTACTTTGCCGAAAACACGAACAAATAGCTACAACTTTATTTTCTACATTTTCTGAAGTGAAAAAACAAAAAATCCAGGAAATCTATGATTCAATTGAGCAAGATATTCAGTATTTCTATGATTCACTTCACCCTCATGAGTCTCATAAAAATATTAAATTAGGAGTCGACCTGGGTAAAAGATCTAGCACTAATTTGAAGATGGAGATATTTGGTAGAGATGATGAAGATCCAAGGGGCTTGAACAGTGAAGGACACCTTGATTCTTTAGGATTATGTGTGTTTTTGGCTCTGGTTAACAAATTTAACCATGATTTCCCTATTGTTGTTCTGGACGATGTGGTTACCACAGTAGATTCTAGACATAGGGAAAAAGTCTGCAAATTACTATTTGAAGAATTTAAAGATAAACAATTTATAATAACAACCCATGATGCTATTTGGTTTGATCAGTTAAGAGCTGCTCAACGTGCTTACAAACTTGATAACAAATTCAGGAACATGAATATTGTTGGTTGGGACTTGGAAAGTGGGCCTATTCTAAAACCATATGTACCTATAAAAAGTCGAATTCGACAAAAGATCGAGGCAGGAGATCGAAATTGTGCTGGTAACGAGGTTAGGCGTTATTTAGAATGGTTGTTAGATGAGATTTGTAAGAATACTAATGCACCAGTACCTCTTAATCAGGATGGACGATATGATGCTAAAATATTGTTCGATTCTGCTCGAAATCGGTTGATAGAAAAAATTAAGGATCAAGAATTCAAGGAAAATATTAAGGAATCATTCAAAAACATAGAAAAAACCATGATAATGGGAAATATTTTATCCCATAATAACCTCTTTGCCGGAAACATTTCTATCAATGAGGTAGAAAACTTCTGGAAATCTGTTCAGGTACTTGAGGAACTTATGAGCTGTCCTAATTGTGGGAAACCTATCAAACAGTACAAAGAACTTGAAATTTTACGGTGTTCTAAAATTAACTGCCAGAATCCTTTAATAATTAGGTTCAGATAAAGTATTAAATGGCTTAGCTTTTAGAAATTTAATATTAAAAATTTTAATTATAAAGTGGTTTTATGGATAAAGGATCTACTAAATACAAAGTTATGAATGATGAAGAGAAAGAATTAGCTGTTCAAATGTACATTCAAGGTTTAAGTCAAGCTAAAATAGGAAAAAAATTAGGTTTTAGTGCTGCCACTATTGGTAACTTATTGAAAAATCAAAATGTTCCAATTCGTAGTAACAAGTTAAGTGAAGAAGAAAAAGACCAAATCGTTGAATTATATCAACAAGGATTGGGGATCAGTAAGGTTTCAGAGAAATTAAAAAGATCTGATAATTCTGTTAAAAAAGTATTGGAAGAACGGAATATACAAATAAGATCTAGTAGGGGGTTATCTGAACAAAAACAAAGGGAAATTTTAGAATTACATGAAAATGGATTAACTGGTGTTGATATTGCCAAAAAATTTGGTATTCATCAAACCACAGTATCATCTATTTTAAAAAAATATAATAAAACAACTTCTAGACGCAGAATTTCTGAAGAAGAAATTGAAACTATTATTAAACTTTACGAAGATGGTTTAAGCACTTCTAAAATATCAGAAAAATTAAAAAGAACACATGTTACCGTGCTTAGAATTCTAAAAAGTCACAATATTCCACTTCGGAGAAAAAACGAAGTAAATGCAGAAGTTATAGATAATGTTATAAAAATGCATAAAGATGAATTTACTCTTGAAGAGATTAAAAAAGAAACATCACTGGGTGTTTCCACTATTAGGACAATCTTAAAAGTTGATGATGTTTCTAATTATTATAAGAAGAAAATTGTTGAACTTTACAACGAAGGTTTGGATCAAAAATCAATATCTGAAAGAGTGAATATTAATTCTAAAGTTATTGGTTTTATTCTAAAACAAAGTGGAGTGAATTTAAATTCATTCAGATTATCTGAGGATAAAAAATATAAAATCGTTGAAATGTATAACACTGGTTTGAGCCAAACTGAAGTAGCAAAACAATTAAAAGTATCAGAAATTTCAGTGAATTTAATTTTACACGAACGAGGAGTTTTAAGAACTAGAATGCTGACGAAAAAAGACGAAGATCGCGTAATTGAATTATATGCTAAGGGATTAAGTATTAGCAAAATTTCAGATGAACTAGGGTTTTCCCAAAAAACTATTAACAAAATTTTTAAGAAAAGTGGAGTTAAGACCAGATCTAATAAAAAATTGACTGAATCTGATGAAGATGTGATTATCAGTCTTTATAATGAAGGGTATAGTATGAATCGCCTTTCTGAATTAGTAGGTTATTCTGTTATGACGATTCGTAGTGTATTGACTAAAAACAACGTTGAAATCCGAAAGAAATCTGAAGCAGTTTCTAAAGCCAAAAAAACAGATGATCGGGTACAAAAACAAATTGTTGAACTATATAAGTCCGGATTAACTCAAAGAGAAGTCTCAGAAGAAGTAAAAGTTTCTGAAGTTACTGTTAGAAAGATTCTTCGTGAGCATCATGTAAATCGTAAAAATCGTTTTAATATTATTTAGGGTCATTAGATACCTATTTAATAATGATATAATTGATATTAATTAGATTGATTAAGGCATCAAAAATTATTCAAAATCCTGGATTATTTTTTGAATAGCGTTTTTAAACTTTGGTAACCATTCTATACTCCATTCAATGAGGAAATCTTTTTCTTTTTCTGAAAGATTCAATATATCTGCTTCAGCATCACAATACAAATTAATTCTAGTTGCTTTAACTCCTTCTTTTTTATCAAATTCAATCTCTGCACCCACATCCTTTTCTATAAAGTCTTTCTTGATGACAATCCTGTCGAAAATTTCGTGTGGATGCATTTTAGCATTCCCTTTTATATATAAATTTATTAAAAATGATCCATGACTAAATTTTAAAATATATTCTAATCCACTTCCCCCAAAACACATGATCAAATAACTTCTATTCACTGACCACATTCCCGGTTTAATATTGGGATAAACTTCTTTAAATCGATTCACAAGCTTAATCCAAAACTTTTCATATTCTATTTGTCTATGGGATAACTTGGTTTCTCTTTTAACCTGTTTTTCCCATTCATCAGGTTTAGCAACCACTAAAAATTCAAGGGCAGGATCACTATCCCCCACTCTAATCAACCTAGGTTTTATACAGAAAAAGGCAATATCTTCGTTTGATATTTGGTTTAAATGGTTAATTGCAGTTAAGTGTTCGTTGTTAAAGTTTTCTGCAATCCAAACAACAACCTCTGCATTAATACCTGCCATGTATGTCATTAATTGACCAAGATGGGTGTGATTAGTTGTGTCGTACTGGTTTTCAATGGCAATTTTTCTATCTGTACCTGATTCATAGGCTAATATGTCCAGGCGATAATTACCAATGGGTACTTCAGTTTCAGCATCAGCAATATCAATTCCTATTACATTACCCAAAAAATCAATATTTTTTTGAAGCCAAGGAGTAAAATCTCGGTCTTCAAATTGGAAAAGATCATTTAAGGGCAGTTCATTAATAGTTGCTAAATTGATTTCTTTTGCCATACACTCACCATATTCTGAATATTGTAACAATTTGAGTTTTTTTAATATTTTTAAAATAGTACTATCTAAAAATTCTATATACAAAGGATAGCATTTATAATTTTTAAAAACCGTAAACACAAACATTATTTATGCTAAATACAAATTAATTTCATCACATCTTTACTTGGAGTAATAAATGATGAAATACAGTGCTGGGTTGATTTCAAAGTCATATTGGTATTTAGAATCTAAAAAAACAACCAAGTATATGTTAGATGGTTTAAGTAGGAAAGAAATTGTTGAATTAGCTATTTCTGATAATATTTATCAAGTTGAGTCTGAGTATAGATCCAAAAGAGTTGCTAATGCTATATACACTCGTTTAAATAGCTTACCGGAAGTTATTCTTGAAGCTCTTGTTAACTCCGATTTAACTACATCAAAGATTTTAGTTTTAATTTCAATAATGAAGACTGATCGCCTTTTCTTTGAATTTATGCATGAAGTTTTCCGAAATAAGATAATAACACAAGAGTTATCAATTAAAGAAAGAGATTTGAATATATTTTTTGATGAAAAGAAAATTCAAAGTGAAATTATAGATAAATGGGTTTACACAACTATTAGAAGTTTAAAATCAGGATATCTCAAAATGATAACTGAATCGGGACTTTATAATTACGAGTCAAAGAGGATAATACCCCCTATATTAGATTACAAAGTTAAACAACTTTTACTTAACAATGATTTGGCACCCTACTTGAATGCAATTACCGGAGAAAAATAGTTTGGTGATTTAAGTGGATTCAATTGATGAAAGATTGAATAGAATTGAAAGTATAATCAAAAAAGATTCCTTTCGAAAGAATAAAGGATTAGGAAATGAAGTAGGCTATTATATATTTGATTACGACCCCCAAAATGAAATAAAAGTACGTGAATATATTGAACATTTAAAAAATAAGATTAACAATAGTCCTAATTCATCTTTTAAAATACTTGAATTTGATTTATACAATATTATTATTGAAATTCTCAGTGAAAAGGGATACTTAGAGAAAATATTTGAATTTGAGAAGGAGAAAGGTCGGGAGTTTACTAGAAAAGCTATTAATAATTTATTGAAATTAAGTAGTGAATCGAACTTAATTGTGAACTATATCAAAGAAAATACAACTCTAAACTCCGTGGTTTTTATAACCGGGGTGGGTAAAAGCTATCCTTTACTCAGATCACACAATGTTCTCAATAATTTACACCAAGTTTTAGATGAAGTTCCAGTGGTAATGTTCTTCCCAGGAGCATATTCTGGCAATGATTTAATCCTCTTTGGAACCATCCATGATAATAATTATTATAGAGCTTTCCCTTTAGTTGAATGAGTTTAATAAGCCATTATTAACGTTGAAACAATTTAGATAACGAAGGTAGGGGAGTTAAAATGAACATAAGTCAAATGTTTGAAAAACAAATTGATAGGGATATTAAGGGAGTTATTAAAGTAGGTCAACATGATCAAGAAAATATCTATCAAGAATTAAATGAATACGTGGTTACCAATGAGTTATCTAAACACTTCAGAGAATTCTTTGAAAATTATAGGAAAGGAATTGAAGCCCCTACCGATGATATGGGTGTCTGGATTTCAGGGTTCTTTGGCAGTGGTAAATCTCATTTCCTAAAAATATTATCCTATATCCTAGAAAATAAAGAAGTTAAAGGTAGAAATGCCATTGACTTTTTTAAAGAAGATAATAAAATTGATGATGCTTTAATAATCGCTGATATGAGTCTAGCTGAGAATGTCTCCACCGATGTTATACTATTCAATATTGATTCAAAGGCAGAATACAGTAATGAACCCATATTAAATGTTTTTTTAAGAGTTTTCAATCAAA
>Ga0351925_1080_pt2 | contig 17562 bp, 13 predicted proteins | sample BONcelHT113001D9_FD_206870 | JGI IMG/M metagenome (GOLD analysis project Ga0351925, IMG submission 206870) | Enriched cells from coal bed in the Powder River Basin, Montana, United States - BONCAT cells T11 rep2 HSBNCT.T11.300.1.D9 ... | reverse complement strand
ACCAGCGCCAGACAGCCCTCGCCAGATTTGACGGGAAAAACATCTGCCTGCTACAAGATGCCGAGCCCAATTTTTATGGGATGAAGCTGGACACGATGCAGAAATTTGCCCGGGATGCCCTGACCGACGACAGTATCCCTTTAGTCACGATTATGGGGGCGACCGGAAGCGGCAAGACAATCTTGTCCCTCGGCGCCGGACTAGACAAGGTGACCACCGGCCTCTACCGCCGCATGTTAATCTGCCGTCCTAACGTGGGGATGGGGGAAGAAATCGGCTTTTTGCCCGGTACGGAACAGGACAAAATCGCCCCTTTTATGCGCCCGATTTACGACAATCTCGAGCAGCTGGTTGATTCCAAAGCTTCCCGCTACAAGGATGAAAAAGAACTGGAAAACAAGGTGGCTTACTTGTTTGAACGGCGCCATGTGGTCACTGAAGCAATCGCATTTTTACAAGGGCGCTCCATTGTCCAGCAGTGGGTGCTGATTGACGAAGCTCAGAATCTCACTCCCAAGCAAGCCCGCGGAATAATAACCCGGGCCGGCGAAGGCACAAAAATCATCATGGTCGGCGATCCAGGCCAAATCAACAATCCCTTTCTGGATGGCAAGACCAACGGCCTGTCCTGGGCCATCGAAAAAATGAAGGGAAGTCCGCTACACGCCCATGTCACCTTGACTGAAACAAAGCGTTCCCCACTGGCGATGGAAGCTGGCCAACGGATGAAATAACCCGCCGCTCCCCGAACGTGGAAACGGATCTGCAAACAAAAAAGCAGGCCCCTCGCAATGAAGGGGCCTGCTTTTAAAATTTTAACCGTTTTTTATTTGTACTGCTTATTCAGCGACATAGGGCTCCGAAACGGTCAGTAAATAGTCTTGCCAAACAGGAATCATTTCATCAAAAGAAGCATCCATTTCCAGCATATATTCCTCTGTCAAAATGGACGGGTCTTCTAAATCTGCTTTAGTCAACTCAAGCAAATCAAAGGCAGCCCCAAGCTCGCTTTCAAATTCCTCGCTAGCAGCCCAACCATTTTCTTCAGCGGTCAGGGAAGCGGTATTGACGATGTCAACTAATTCAGTATGCTTGGCAATCAGGCTATCGACGGTAACAGTGGCTTCGGTTTCGACAACAGAATCGGCTTCTTCGGTGCCTCCGCAGGCGGCCAGGGTCAAGGACATCATCAGAATCAGCGCCAGTAAGGATAGTTTTTTCATAATAATTTTCTCCTTCATTAATTTAGCCATCAGGCCAGACTCGAATGCCAGTATAGCAAACCTTGAGGAGGCGTTCAAGGAAAATCTTTTTTCTCCAAGGCGTGATGAGCAAGGACACGGCTACCATCTCTGTGCCGTCCCCTGTATCTGCTTACTTGAAATTTACTGATTAATGGGAGTATAATCCACCTAACTTGTCGGGAAACTCGTTTTGATCAGCTTTCCAAAATCGACAACATGCAGCAGACAACTTCTGGCCTCTATCCGCCTTCCTTTGTTTTTCCAGAGAGTTGCCCTGCCCTAGCAATGTTGTCCTATCTCTTATAGGGGCACCCATACGGACTCGACAAGGGAAAAACCGCATAGCAGGGGGTGTCCCGAAGATGAAAAAAACCAGTAAGTTTTTTGGACTAAGACCAAGCTGGGGGATTTTGGCTCTACTCGCGGGCTGTATTTTGGCGTTCCCAGCGGAGGCCGCTGACCGTAGCGTCAAGGTTGAAGGGGTAAAGATCGAGGCCCAGGTGACGCCGGACGGGGCGATGCACGTTAAGGAAAACTGGACGGTTCGATTTGACGGAGCGTTTCAGGGAATGTTCATTTATAAAAATATGACAGACGAGGCCTCCTACAGCGATGTTGCCGTTGCGGAAGAGGGGCAACCGTTTCTTTACCAACCGGGCAATACCCCCGGACCGGCCGGAACGTATTTTATCGCCATGGATGCCGACCGTTTTTTGGTGGATTTTAGTTTTAACGCGGCCGACGAAGTTCGGGAGTTTCAACTTTCCTACACTGTCTGGAATCAAGTCGCCGTCTACGAAGACGTGGCAGTGCTTTACTATCAGTTTATCGGAGACGAGTGGAACCTGCCGCTGCAAAATATCAAGGTCAACGTAACGCTGCCTGACGGGTCTCGGGCGGCTGATATCCGTGCCTGGGGACACGGCCCCCTCTCGGGCGCGGTGGCAATCCCGGCGGATAACGCGATTAGTCTCACCGCTCCAATGGTGCCGGCGAAGACTTTTGTCGAGTTGCGAGCAACCTTCCCCCGGACCCTCGTTGCCGATTGCCCCTATCGCCTGGATGGGGATGCCTTGCCCAATATTTTGGCCGAAGAGGAACAATGGGCCGCCCAGGCCAACCGGATGCGTTTTCTTGCCAGACTAAACATTTGGGTAGCAGCAGGGGTTTTTATTTTCTGTGGCGCCTTTGCTTTGACGACCTTTCTGTTTTTTGGGCGCTCTCCCCGCCCTACCTTTACCGGAGATTACATGCGGGAGCTACCCCGGGAGTTGTCCCCGGCGGAAGCGGCCGCAGTCCTGAATTTTGGCAAGCTGACCAGCCGTGATTTTCTAGCAACGGTCCTGGATTTATCCCGGCGGGGCTTCATCAAGCTCTACGAAGTCGATATCGAAGTCGGGGCGAAACCTGAGACCAAAGCAGATCCCGGCACCGAAGCTACACCAGTCACTGAGGCAAGGCCGGGAGCCAAGGTGAAAAAAGATTACATGATTGAATTTGTCGGCTATCCTACCGAAATGCGCCCCCACGAAAAAGCTGTCATGAATATGTTTTTTAACACTGTCGGCCTCTCCAAGGAGAAATTTACTTTTACCGAGCTCCGCCAATACGCCCGCAAATTCCCGCAAACCTTCAAGCTAGACTGGAATTTCTGGCGCAAGGGAGTTGACGAGTTGTTGAAAACGTGGGGCCCTTTTGACGAGCGGACGAAAAAGCTGCGCAGCTTTCAGATTTCCTGTGGCTTTGCCGGCTTGATTCTGGCGGTCTTTTCCCTAGTCTATCTGAATCTCCCCCTCATCGCCCTGGCCGCATTGCTAGGGGGATTGCTTTTAATCTTCACCGGCCTCTTTTTGCGCCGGCGCACTCAGGCGGGCCAGGATCAGTACGCTCAGTGGATGGCCTTCAAGAAATTCCTAACGGATTTTTCCAACCTCGATAAAAGTGAGCTGCCGGCCATGATTGTCTGGGAGCATTACTTGGTTTATGCCGTGGCTTTGGGGGTCGCCCGAGAGCTAATCAAGCAGTTGCAGCTTGTTTACCCGAATTTGTCCGAGGGAAATCATGTCTTTGGCCAGAGCTGGCTGGCGCTGCCGGACGTGACGAAAAATGCCGATGTGGCGGCTGGTTTTGATCTGATGTTGACCCAGCTAGCCAGCGGTCTTGGCCGCAGTGTCGCCTCGGCTGGCGGCGGCAGTGTCTCCGGAGGTGCAGGTGGTGGCGGCGGCTTTTCCTCCGGCGGCGGAGGCGGTGGCGGAGGCGGTGGTGGTGGCTTCCGCTAATTCCCAGTGAGCTTTGAATCAAAGTGAATCAAGGGGACGGTCCTTACGGCTCATTTACTCCAATGCTACAATTGAACATGCAGCGTGCGAGGCTTAAGAATACATCGCACTTGGTCTGCTACCACTTAAAGAACCATAACAGAGAACCTAGGGGACGGTCCGAGACCACTGAAAAAGTCCGCGATTAACAATTAAGATTTAACAGTTAACAATTTTGGTAAGAATTATTGGCACAATTCCTCGATTTTTACTTGTTAATTGTCAATTAAAAAGCGACATCGGACTTTCTCAGTGGTTTCGGACGGTCCCTGCAGACCATCTTCCCAGACTCCCCTAATTTTTCCTTAGTTGAGCGAGAACATATTCGTAGAATGCTTCTTTATCGGCCACATCCAAAACCACGTTGGCAGTTCTTCCATTTTCATCCCGAATCATCGAACCCTGTTCAAATCCTTCCCGTACAATCGAAAGCTTCATGGGTACAGCTTCCGCAAAAATATCGGGGCGCGACACATAGACGGTAGTTAGGGTATTCCACATCTCAAAGTAGGGTTCATCACTTACTGTGCTGTATAAATCGTACGCCAACTTCGAATATCCATAAGTGCTGCCCTGCTGCTCCAGCTTGTTCAGAAAATCTTCGCTCAATCCTGCTTGATTGGTTACATCCAGCGGAAAGACGACAAGGGGAAAGGATGTGTTTTTAAATATCCAGTCTACTGCGTATGGGTCCCAAAAAGCGTTCCACTCTGCTTTGCCATTTGCCATTGCTGAAGGGATTGTGGCCGGGTCAAGATTGCCCGGCACATCGATTGCTCCGCCCATCCAAATTGCCCTTAAAATACCTTTTTCGAGTTCCGGATTGGCTTTTAACACATCACTAAGAGGCGTAAATGGTTCTGTGATCAGCAAAGTAATCGGCTTTTTGTCCTTGACTGCCTGCGTCAAGAGTTCCTCTAAAAGTGCGTTACCTGATGGAAATGGCGGCCAGTCGGAATTCTCCGGGTGAGCTTGCATGATTTCCATTTGATAAACCGAAATACTATCGGCACGATAAGCATAGGGGAAAGGGTTCCATCCCTTCGCTTCACTGAGAGCAATCGGAAAGGCGCTCTTGGAAATAAGTGACTGGATCTTCCATTGGGCTTGTGTGGCAAAACTCCCTACACAATCAGTATTTGCGACGATAGTGCCAAGAATTTCGACATCCTCCATAGTGAAAAGCAAAACAGAAGCGACTTGATCATCTAGAGTGCCGCCACTAAAAAAGACAAGTTGTTCTTTTTCCCCGATGCTTTCCTCTTCGGCCTTAAACCCGCACGCGACCAAAGTAAATCCGAAAAAAGAAAAGGCCACAATGGCGACGCACAGTCTTTTAATATTTAGCTTCAAATTGTCACATCCCAAACGGCACACAGCGCATAGAAAATGCGATAGTAAGAGCGGTTGATTGAGCATGGATAATACCCCTCTGCCAAATTTGGTACTACCGTAGCTAAATCTTCTTTGGCTTTATCCAGACGACATTTTGACAAATCATGACTAACACAATGCATAAAAAGTCACACCCTCCCTCGCGACACTTTGATAAAAGGGAAGCACCGATGGATATCGATCGAATTCTTTACCCCACTCTAAATATTTTTAAGAATTGCCAAGGCTTCTTTGCCGCGGAATTCTGTCAGCTTGCGCGCATTGATGCCGCACTGGACAATCCCCTTCTCAGCCTTGCGGGCAACTCCGGCGTACTTGTAGAGCTCATCATCGGCATCCCGCACCGCTGCCTTCTGGTTAACCCGGAGGGAAGGATTGCTGAGAATGTTCAAGAATTCCCTCGTCTGCGTGCCCTCTTCGTTACTAAAAACAAATCCGACAAACTCATTGTTTGTACTGTAAAGGATTGTGCCACTGGCATCAATTACGTGAATTTCCTCAATCCCGGCCTTGGCAGCGAGCTCACGTAATTTTTGATCAGTAAAAGAATCCTTCAACTCAACTTCAGCCAAGGCCTCGGCGATAGCCAGCATTTGATCGCCGATAACACAGTCAAATGTATCCATGATTTCTTCCATCTGGCCAGCAACTTGGGAGAGCTTTCCTGAGGTGGCCGCATTTTCGGCCACCGCAGCAGCTTCGTGTTGCGTATTAGCGCCGATAGAACGGACCGCCTGGTTGCTCTCTTCGCTGGCCGCAACAACTTCTTCTGTATTACGGGCAATCTGATCCGCCGCCTTGGCTTGCTCGTTGACCCCAACCGCCACGCTCTCCATCAAATTTGTCATGCGGGTGGCCGTAGCATTAATCTGAGAAAGCTTGGCACCGGCATCACTGGAGATTTTGACCCCTTCCGCCACCTTCCCCGCGGCAGCCTCCATCGCCGTTACCGCCCCGCCTGTCTCACTTTGCATGGCGCTGATCAAGCCGGCAATCCGACTGGCTGCCTGGTTGCTCTCGTCCGCCAGTTTGCGCACTTCGTCGGCGACAACGGCAAACCCGCGGCCGTGTTCGCCGGCTCGGGCGGCTTCAATGGCCGCATTCAGGGCCAGAAGATTTGTTTGTCCGGCAATCCCGGTAATCGTGTTCAGGATATAGACTATCTCATCCGAGGATGCCGCTAGGCGCTGGATAACCGTACTGGCTTCATCAATATGACTTTGAATCTCCTCCATGGCCGTCACGGCCTTCTGCACCGCCTCAGAGCCTTCCTCCGCCACCTGTTGGGCATTTCGGGACTCCGTTATCGCTTCATCCGTCGCCGAAATCATCGATTGCCCAACACTAGCCAACTCCTCGGTGGCTGCCGCCACATCCATAAACTTTCCTGAAGTCTTGTCAAAGGCCGTACCGATCTCCTCGATGCTCAACTCAATTTCTTCAATCCCGATCTGGGATTCCTTGACCCCGCACTGCAACTGCCGGGCCGCAGTATTGACTGCAACTGTAGCGATCAGGAGCTGAGTCACCCACGCGTTCAGCATTTTACGCAAATCACTAAAAGCGATTTTGATATCGCCGACATCGCCAGCGTCTGTTTTTATGTCGATGGCAGCAGAAAAATTCCCTTTGGCGTACTCCCCGAGATTACGCTCGATCTCATCCACCAGGCGCTGCATCGTATTGGTAATCTTAAATCCGGCAACGCCGCTGACCACAACTGAAAAAGTCAGAAAAATTCCGAATTGCAGCCAGTAATTTAGGCCAAAGATACTCGCCACGATACTGCTGGCGACAAACGAAACCATATTGACCACCGTGACGAGCAATATTATTTTTGTTCCGACGGACATATTCCCACCCCAATCTTCCCTTAATCCTTGTGAGAAAAATGTATCACTTACTACTCAACTAAACAATGCGACAATAGTTATTTTTTTGTTAATTCTTGAGAATCTAGGGGACGGTCCTTGCGGTTCATTTTCTCCAATGCTACAATTGAACATGCAGCGTGCAAGGCTAAAAAATGCCGCGCACCCGTCCTGCCACCACTTTATAAAACACCAAGGAGGAAAATGACATGCCTCGTACAGCGCGACAAAAGACTGAAAGTGGCCATTACCACATCATGACTCGCGGCAACGAGCGCCGCAATATCTTTGTCGACGACGATGACCGTCGGCACTATCTTGCTCTCTTGACCCGTCAAGTCAGAAAAGGCACCATAAAAGTTTTAGCCTACTGCTTGATGGATAACCACATCCACCTGTTAATTAAAGATACCGAGGATGGCTTAGTCCCGGCGATGCGCAGCATCGGGACAGCCTATGCCGTTTATTTCAACGAAAAGTACAGCCGCAGCGGTCATCTTTTTCAGAACCGATATAAGAGCGAATCCATCGACAACGAAACTTATCTCTTCACCGCCCTCCGCTACATCCACCAAAATCCGGTCAAAGCAGGCATGTGCCTAGGTGTCGCGACTTACCCTTGGTCCAGCGACCGCTTTTATCGCAATCCATCCCTAAACACCTTTGTAAACACTGATATTCTCTTGTCCATCGCCGGCACCAAAGAAAAGGCTATTTCCGAATATTGCAAATTAATGGAAATCGAAGCGCCCCAGGCCTTAGCCGACATTCAAGCGGGGCGGCTTACCCAAAAGGAGATAGCACAGCTCGTCCGGCTCGAGCTCGCCAAGGCGGGCATCGATGGTCTCGAGGGCCCATGGATCAAGGAAGGCAAAGAAAAATTGGTCCGGGTGCTCAAATTTTTACATCGCGAGTATGGAATTTCCGGACAAAAGCTTGCCCTAGAGCTAGGAACCAGCAAAGCGACCGTGCAAAGGTTGCTGGTTCGGGATGATTGAAACGAGGCACAACATAATCCATCGTGCGTCGGGTTGAGCGGAAGTAAGCAGGAGTGGGGCCGAGGCAGACCTAAATTGTGCCTGGTAAATGGGAGCCAGCCCGGGGGATGTCAATCTTGGAAAGCTTAAACACTTAGAGTGTTCACATGTAATCGGGGGACAAATTGGGCGCGAACCATTGGTGAATCATCAGGACCGTCCCCTAGGTTCTTTCCATCAGCAAGGTGTCAACCCGGAAAAGGGAGGAAGGCATTTACCGCGACTACAATCAGACACCGTCGGATAGTGGCGTTTGCTGCGCAAAGACTCTTTGAAATAGGATAGTTGCAGAATGCTCACTTTAGATAATCGCTTGAAAGAACCACTCTACTTACAAGTGTACCGGCAAATCAAAGAAATGATTTGTCAAGGCGATCTTGGGCAAGACTATAAGTTGCCGTCGACTCGAATGTTAGCTAGAACTTTAAGCGTCGGAAGAAATACCGTAGAAACCGCCTATCTCCAGCTATGTTCAGAAGGATATGTGGAAAGTAAAACAGGCAGCGGGTTCTATGTAAATAAGCTAGAAAATTTAAGCAACAACCCTAAAAGTATCCCGGCAATTTCCACAAGCAAAAGCCAGCTGATCGAAAAAGATCATCGCTACAATTTTCAATACGGCAAGTTGAATAACAACGATTTCCCCTACAAATTGTGGCGCAAATGTATCAATTCAATTTTAGCCACGCCTGAAGCTGCTCTGATGACGGCATATAATGACAAACAAGGCGAAATTGATTTACGTTTTGAAATAATGAAATACCTAAATCAATCTCGAGGCGTTACATGTGTACCAGCTCAAATCGTCATCTGCGCTGGTACACAGCAATGTCTTATGCTCCTCTCTCAATTGTTCAGAGAATTTTCTCTTGAAATTGCTTTTGAAGAACCCGCTTATGATGGGGCACGTGAAGTCTTTGTCAACAGCGGATACAATATCCTTCCTATTCAAGTTAAAAACGACGGACTTAATCTTCGCCAACTTGAAACAAGTAAAGCAAAAATTGCTTATTTAACACCCTCTCATCAATTTCCTTCAGGCGCGCTGATGCCAATAACTAAGCGTCATAAACTTGTAAACTGGGCAATTCAGAACAATGGGATTATTATTGAAGATGATTATGATAGCGAGCTCCGGTATAATTTCCGCCCAGTACCTGCTATCCAAAGTTTAGACAAAACAGGTCAAGTAATCTATATCGGCACATTCTCCAAAACCTTAGCCCCCGCTCTGCGGTTAAGCTATTTAGTACTTCCTCTCCCTTGGCTTGCTGTATTTAAACATAAATTTAGCAACTACAACAATTCAGTCCCTTGGCTTGAGCAGAAAGCCTTAGCTCAATTCATGCAAAATGGTCAATGGGAGCGCCATTTGCGAAAATTTTCACTCATTCAAAAACGCAAGCATGATAAAATGCTGGAAACACTGCATCTTCTTTTTGGCAACAGAGTACGCATTCATGGGGCCAACGCTGGCTTACATATACTATTGGAATTCGTTGACAAAGACGAGGCAACCCTGATTAATCAGGCCGATGCGCAAGGAATCAAGGTATATCCAGTTTCAAAATACTGGTTTTCCCCGAAAAATTATGAGAACAACATGATTTTATTGGGTTACAGCAGTCTTACCGAACAAGAAATTGTGGATGGCCTAACCTTATTAAAGTCGGCATGGTTTAACGAAGAAACTCGGGGGCGAACATAGAAATAATTCTCTCTACGATTGTTCACTGCCAATTTTTTCGGCGGACTCGCATAGCTTCTTTGTCAAGCTTTCTAGTTATTTTCTGCATCATCAGGACCGTCCCCTAGGTTCACTTGCCCCTTGGCCAGCTGATAAAACAGTCCTTTTTGCGCCATCAGTTCCTGATAGGTGCCGTCTTCAGCAATTTTGCCTGCGTGCAAAAAAAGAATCCGGTCGCAGTGCAGGATGGTGGAGAGGCGGTGGGCGATGACAATGCGGGTAACTTTAAGCCGAGCCAGGCTTTCTTCGACGATTCGCTGGGAATGATTATCAAGAGCGCTGGTAGCCTCGTCAAAAATCACCAAGCGTGGCTTCATTGCCAGCGCCCGGGCGATGAGGAGGCGTTGACGCTGTCCCCCGGAAATAGTGCGGGAACTTTCGCTGATATAGGTGTACATTCCCATGGGCATACTCCGGATGTCCTCGGCAATGGCGGCGGATTCTGCCGCTTCCCAGGCATCCTCGATGCTCAGCGGGCGGGCCCCGGCAATATTAGCCAAGATGGTATCCGGCAAAAGCTGGCCGTTTTGCAGCACTACCCCCAGCTGCCGGCGCAGGGCAACTCGATTGAGCGTCGCAAGATCACGGCCATCGTACAGGACTTGTCCTACCTGAGGCTCATCAAACCCCAACAGCATCCGCAGCAAAGTTGTCTTGCCACTGCCGGACGGCCCGGTGACAGCGATAAACTCCCCAGGACGAGCAGTGAAATTTAGTTCACAAAGAACAGGGCTTTGCTCTGGAGTATAAGCAAAGGTCACCCGGGACAAGGCGACTTCTCCTTGTAGCTGATGCTGCCCCATCCCCTGGGCTTCAGCCTCGGGGATCGCTGTCAGAATCGGCCGCATCCGCTTCAGCAATGGCGCAGCATCCAAGGTGGTAATTACGGCCTGGAGCAGAGCAAAAAAGGCGCCGCTGAAAGTGCCCATGGCCGTGTAAAAGGCGATGAAGCTACCCGAATGGGGGTTGCGGACACCAGGATCATCAAACACCAGATTCCCCAACCAAAAAATCGCCATGGACAAAAGCACGGGCCAGGCTAAATTAATCAAAGACAGTAGGTTTTGCCATTGGCGCAACCGGTAGGTCGTATCTTGCCAGTTCTCGTAATCCTGCCGCCAGCGGGCCTGCACCCTAGGCAAGGCTCCGGCCGTGCGAAGCTTGGTGACGGCTTGCAACAGGCCATAGCCGGTAGCCGTCAGGGCTCCGTCCTGATTAAGCTGCAGCTCCCGGGCCTGCAAAGTGCGCCAGCTAATCAAGGCAATCAAAGTCGCGGCGGCAAAAATGCACCCGACCGCCACTAAGGCCATGGTGGGAGCGATAGCAACCATGACAATAAAATTCCCCAAGACAAAGAAAAATCCCAGCAAGGCGTTAATCACGGTGGAAGAGAGCATGCTTTGGACGAGGGTCACCGCCGAGGCGCGGGAGGCAAGGTCGGCAGTAGTGTAGCGACGAAAAAACCCGGCCGGCAGGCGCAGCAGACGATCCCAGACAGCCGCCTCCAGGGCTACTCCCAGCTTAACCTCCAGCCGAATCACGGCAATCCCCCGAATCAGCTGAAACCCGGCGTTGGCCAAAGTAAAGATCAGCAGCACCTTTACCACTACCGCAAAAAGCAGCTGATCATCCCGAGGGATCACATCGGTAAAAAGGATCGAGGTGCCCACCGGCAGGGCCATCGTCACAACTCCGGCCAGAGCGCTCCAAAAAAGCAGAACCAGGAGCCCCCGAATTCCGACAAAGCGGGTAACTAGGGCCAGGGCGCTGCCCCAAGCTCCTGAAAGGTCCGGTAAGGCTGGATAGACGGCGTAGCCTTCGGGCACCGTTGCCAGCGAGACATGCTGCCCCCGGGGATTTTCGGCTATGCGGTAACCGCTAGGGTGAGGCTCAGCTAAAAAAAGCTCTCCCTGGGGAGTTTGGGCAATGATCCAGCCTCCATCGCTTTTTTCCCAACCAGGGTTAAGGCGTAGCTGCCGCAAACGAAAGCCTTCCTGCCGGGCCAATTGCCGCATAGCTTCGATGCGCCCTTTCCCTTGGGGATACTGGTCTGCTTCCCGGAGGATATTCAGCAGGCTATCCCGCCAAGTCGGGGAAACATGCCTTTTTTTCATCCTCTATCCTCCTCCTGCAGTCTGCGGTAGACACTACCGGGGCACTGAGCCAATTCCCGAGGAATCCCCTGTTCAACGATTTTCCCTTCGGCCATGATCATTACCTGATCACACGCCTGCACGGTGCTGAGACGATGGGCGATAACCAGGGTGGCGCAGCCTAGACGGCTAAGGTTTTCTACCACTTGGGCTTCGCAGGCGGCATCTAGGGCACTGGTGGCTTCATCCAAAATCAGCAGTTGCGGTCGCCTTAGCACTGCCCGGGCTATTTCCAAACGCTGGCGTTGCCCCCCGGAGAGGTTACGCCCGTCTTCTGCCAGAGGATAATCATACCCCCCGGGTAGAGTGAGAATAAAGTCGTGGATACAAGCCATGGTAGCGGCATCTTCCACCATCGCTTGAGAAAGAGAAGCGTCCCATAAAGTCAGATTGTCCCGAATTGATCCGGCAAAAAGGCGAATCTCCTGCTCCACCACGGCCAAATAGCCAGATAAAAAATGACGGGGAATCTTTGAAAGAGGCCGTTTTGCCAGATAGATAGTGCCTTGCCAGGGCTGATACAAGCCGCTGATCAGTTTAGCTACGGTACTTTTGCCACTGCCTGAGGCTCCCACCAGGGCTAGGCTCTTTCCTCGGGGTAGGGCCAAGGAAAGGCCCTTTAGCAAAGGTTCCTGCTGAGGGTTGTAGCCAAAGGTTATCTGATCCAAGACCAGGGCGTCCCCCTGTCCCCAAAAGACTGCTGCTGGAAGCAGGTGTTTTCGGAAATGGTGCACGATAACCTTTTTCGATGACGGGGAGATTTGGCGGCGTCCCCCTTCCTCTGGCAATACATCCGCCAGCATCTGCAAACTTCCCCGGGCATTTTGCAGGGTTCCCACTAGATTAACCAAGGAACCAAGGGGGATGAGAAAACCTGTCAACAACGCCTGAAAGGCCACGAAGCTGCCGACGCTGATTGCTCCTGTCATCACCTGACTAGTCCCGACGCTGAGGATTAACACGCCTCCTAGGGCTAAGAAAAAGGCTGGTAACACGCCAAAGAGCTGCTGGGAGAGCTGGAGCCGCTGGGAAGCATCGTAAAGCCTGGCCTGAAATCCAGACCAGCGCTGAAAGAAGTCGTCCTCGTTACCCCCAGCCTTCAAGGATTCCATGGCCGTTAGGCCAGAAACTGCGACGCCGCTTAATTGGGTGGTGCACTGAATCAACAGGCGGCTGCGCTGGGCATACCAACGGGAATAGACCAAAACAAAAAGCAGTTGCGCTAGAGCAAAGCCTAAACCAATCCAGGTCAGAATGGGATTGTAATAAAAAAGCAGGGCCAGATAAAAGCAGGCGGTAAACACATCCAGCAAGGCAGGCGCCAGCTGTCCGGTAACTACCGCTGCCACCTGTTCGTTAAGGCGAATCCGACTAACCAGCTCACCGCAGCTGCGGCCTTCAAAAAAACCGGCCGGAAGCCGTAGCAGACGATGGATAAAATCCATCGACATTCGGGTCGACATCCCCCGCTGCCAGCGGCTCAAACACCCTAAGCGTAGCGCCTGGACAACCAGCAACAGTAAAAGCAGCAGAGCAATCAATCCCAGCAAGGGGATTATCCAATCCGAGTGGTTACCGATGATAATGTCGTCCAGATAAACCCTGGTGGCCGCCGGCAAGGCCAGTCCAGGCAAAACAGCCAATAAACCAGCGCACAATAAATAGACAAAGGGGCCCTTAAACCGGGCCAGTTGGTCTGTTAAAGGAGTCCACCACAAAGGAGGCTGCCCGCCGGAGGAAAATTCCTCCCCAGGCGAAAAGCACAGCACCACCCCGGTAAAGCTTTCATCCAGCTCCTTTAGACTCACCTGTCGCCGCCCTTGGGCCGGATCATTTAAAAAAACCTTGTTGCCCCGAAAGCCTTCTAAAACGACGAAATGGTTAAAATCCCAATGGAGAATCGCCGGCAGCTTGATGCGGCGCAGGGCCTCCGGCTCCTTGCGGTAGCCATGGGCCTCCAATCCGTAACGCCGGGCTGCCCGGAGAAGATTGCTGGCCTTGCTGCCATCCCGGGAAATTCCCGCATCCAGTCGCAGTTGTTCTAGGGGCACATAGCGCCGATGATAAGCCAGAATCATCCCCAGACAGGCAGCCCCGCACTCGGTGGCTTCTAGCTGGAGCAAACTGGGGGTTTTACAGAGCTGCTTTTCTTTTGTTCTCCCGCTACTCATCCTCAAAACCCCGGCACCGTCCCCGGCAAGACCAGCTCCACCGGATGAGCCTTGCCGGTGATTATCATCGCCGTACACGGGGTACCTGGGGAAAAAGCCGCCCTGGTTTCCGGCTGCATCGTTTGCAGCTTGACCCGAACTTCAAAGGGAGCCGTCCCCACCTTAGCGATGAGTCGAGCGGCAGCATCCCTGCTGTAGCGGGCGGCTTCCATGGCCTCCTGATCGACAGGATAGGGGGAAACTGACTCGACGACGGCCAGAATATAGTCGTACTCTCCCTGGGTATAGGCATCGGGAAAAAGATGCACCGCCATCCCGGGGCGCACCTTTTTTCCCTCTTCTAAAGAGACATAGAGAACAGCCTCCTCGATTTGTTCTTGCCCTAGTAATAACCCCTCACTGTCTACCTTGCGATAGAGTTCCCCTACCACCCCCCAGTAGACCAGGGCCAGCACCAAGACAAGCACCCCCGCCAGCCCTAACCAGGTCCGGGGGGGTGTGATGCGTAGCTGCATATCCGTTTTCTCCGGGGATGCTAGGCGCCGTAGGGCCTGCTCCCGAAATAATTTCTGCTCCAATGATTTTTCTCCTGCTAGCGTTTTAGTTTAAACTGGTCCGCCATCGCTGCCACAGTTGCCCGGGTCCCCCGGCATTCCCCAGGAATTTCGTACTTCACGGCCATCTCCCGGAGATTCCAAAAATCCTTCTTCCGATCCAAAGTGCTTGTTGCCATCCATCCCGCAGCTGCCACACTGCTCCATTAACCCTCCGGCAACAGCATCCAAGGCGGTGTCGTCCAACTCATCCCGAACCGCTTCCAACTCCTCCAAGGTAAAGCTAAAGCCCTGCCCCTTGGCAATTTCCATCCGGGCCACGTCATCCGCTGCCTGGGCAATCCCCTGGGCTAACTGCTGGTCCTGACCCAATTTGGCAAAAAATTCCTTCGCGCTTTCCATACTCATCCTACATTCCCCCTTGCTTTTAATACATTTTGAAAAAATCTATGCATTTCCTTGTTGGTTGCTTCCTCTCCCAGGAAATACCTTAAACCGGTCCACCATCAGAACCACGATCGGTAAAGCCGGCGGGCATTCCCCAGGAATTGCCTACTTCATGTTTGCCATCGCCCGAAGATTTAAAAATTCCATCCCCTGGGGAATGAAGCCCTCCATCGTTTCCGCACTGCTCCATTAAACCCCCGGCGACAGCATCCAAGGCAGTGTCGTCCAGCTCATCCCGGGTCGCTTCCAGCTCCTCAAGGGTAAAGCTAAAGCCCTGACCCTGGGCAATTTCCATCCGGGCCACGTCATCCGTTGCCTGGGCAATCCCCCGGGCTAGCTGCTGATCTTGACCCAGTTTGGCAAAAAATTCCTTCGCGCTTTCCATACTCATTTTTAGTTCCTCCCTATCTTTACCTTCCTATTGTCAACTTGAATGAAAATTGAGAACCTGTCTCCCAGTTAGTGCAACGCTTTTGCACCAAAACAAATTCCTCCCAGAACAGTCATGACGCATCCGGTCTTATGCTTACGCCGATATCAGCCAAAATTTCCGCCGCCCGGCCCTGGTCAAGGGGATTGGCCTGCTGGGCATCCTTGAGGCGCCGGCGCAGCTGACTGCAAGCCTGACTCACCGACGGGTCAGGCGCTTGGGCCGCTTGGCGCAGTCGCTCCAAGGGGCAGACTTCCACCCATTCGAGGCGAATCCTTTCGCTTAATTCCACCCCGAAAAAGAGCTGCAAATGCGGCCAAGGGTCATAGCCCCGATGCACCAGCCACACCCATTTATCCAAACAGGCAAAATAATCCTTGGTCGCCGGATCTGCCCGAGCGGCAAGACGCTGGGTAAAACTGGCCATCCCGGCAAGGCGCCCCAATTTCTTTAAAAGGGCTGCCCCTATCTCCAGATCACTGATGCCCAACAGGATGGGCCGGCGATCCACCGACCGGCTGTTGTGCCCAAGAGCGATGAGCAAGCGCTGACATTCTGCCGGCGTCAATGGCTCTGGATGATGCTGCCGACGGGTCCACCAGCGCAACGCCGTCATCACCTTGACCTGGCGCCGACTCGCGGCAATCCCCCCCACCCCGGGAACAAGAATCGTGTAGGCGGGAAACCCTAGGTAAGAGTTATCGCGAATCAGCACATCCCGCCCCATTTCCCGCAGCGTGTTGGTGAGGGCCCGCAGCATCGCCTCATTGTCCGGCAGCTGCCAGCGCTGCCAGGCTGCCTCATCCCACTGGCCCCGCGGGGCAAAAAATTCCGGATGCAAAAAGCCGGTGCCGTTGATTTGGGCGTTCTCTAAGTTGTAGTAATCAGCATAATCAAAGCTGCTGTCCTTGTCGAGGGGAAGGCAACCCCAACGCAGATGCTCCGGCAGCGTCGGCGAAAACCCCTGGAGGAGCTCAGTCAGGCACCGCTCCGTCGCCACGGCCAAAGAGGGATGGCTGCCATAGCTGATTCGGTAGCCGTGGACCCCCTGATGCACAAAGAGCACGCTAATGACAGGCAAGCCTTGGCCCAAGGAGGCATCCAGCACCTTGACCTGAAAGGGGCCCAGGGCCTCAATCTCCTCCGCTAAGGCGGCAATCCGGGGAAAATGCCGGGCAAAATATTCCCGGGGAATCTCCGGCAAGACCAGTCGCTTTTCCATAATCCGCTTTAGGGCCAGCCGCTCACACAGCTCGGACATTCCCTGGACCAAGGCCTCCACCGGAGTATTGCCGGCACATTGACCGTTAGAACCCTGATAAATGTCCGCTAGCCCCGCCGGCACCATTTCCAAACGCCCCTTGTTCAGGCTGTAAAAGGGCAAACAGATAAAACTACTCTCCGCCGGGGCTCCGTTGATTCCGTGCCAGAAAGTTAAGGCCTCCCGGGTCGCCGACTTCCCTTCCGGGCGAAGGGGGGTACCCAGCCACACCCCGCTGCTCTTGGGGCCTTCGTCGGCGTAAAAATTGTCCGTCAATTCCTCCACCAAGGCCCCTTCCTGGGCGATCAGCTCCTCTATGCCTAAAACCTGCTCATCCGGAGCCTTGGCAAAAGACAAATATTCCCAAGCCTCCTGATCAATCAGGGAAGTCTTCGGCAAAAACCCGCTCTGAATCCGCTCCATGGCCTCTCCGTAGGCGCTGGCCTGGGCATAAGCGTCACTGGTTCCCTTGCCGTTGACGCCGCAACTTGTCCCGGCAAAATCCAATCGTAGAGACACCGATCCCTCCACGCTGCGGAGCCATTTTTCCTCCGGGACAATCCCCACCTGGGCCATAATTGCCTTAATCCGCTGAATTGTTGCCTCGGGAGCAGCTTCCTTATATTTTTGATATTCTTTGTCAGCCATTTATTTCTTCCTCACTTTAAGTGAATCATGGGGAATCATGGGGACGGTCCTTTTGAATCATCTTAACGAAAATAGTCATCAAGCTTTTCCCAATCGCTTACAATTATTTAGTTCCCGTGTTTAGTCCCCGCCACTATCCTTCTGATGCCCATCTGCGATTGCGACACACCAACCCCCTTGGCCAATCCCAAAGCCACCTTCATAGGGAAAAGCCTCGCGGGGCTGCTCCCCTCCCCCATCCATCAACCCGCCGGCGACAGCATCCAGGTCGGCATCATCCAGCTCA
>Ga0351925_1078_pt1 | contig 18115 bp, 15 predicted proteins | sample BONcelHT113001D9_FD_206870 | JGI IMG/M metagenome (GOLD analysis project Ga0351925, IMG submission 206870) | Enriched cells from coal bed in the Powder River Basin, Montana, United States - BONCAT cells T11 rep2 HSBNCT.T11.300.1.D9 ... | reverse complement strand
GATAACGCCATCATTGCGTGCGCGGTGCTTTCAAACCGCTATATATCCGACCGTTTTCTGCCGGATAAAGCCATCGATCTGATGGATGAAGCGGCGGCAATGATCCGTACGGAGATAGACAGCATGCCCACCGAACTGGATGAGATTTCAAGAAGGCTGATGCAGCTTGAGATCGAGCGGCAGGCGTTGAAAAAGGAAGACGATCCGGCATCCAAAGCGCGGCTTTTGGTTCTGGAAAAGGATATTTCCGCGCTCAAGGCAAAAACGGAGGAACTCCGTGCGCAGTGGGAGATGGAAAAGAAAAACTTGAGCCGTGAAAAAGAGATACGCGAGCAGATCGAACAGGTGCGCATGCAGATAGAAGAAGCACAGAGAAACTACGATTTAAACAAGCTGGCGGAACTTGAATATGGGAAGCTTCCCTCTCTGCAAAAAGAACTTGAGGCAGAAAAACAGCGCAACAAGGCCGGGGAGAATTTGCTTTTGAAAGAGGAAGTAACCGAGGAAGAAATAGCGGAGATCGTATCGCGATGGACGGGCATACCCGTGACCAAACTTGTAGAAAAAGAAAAAGACAAGCTTTTAAACCTGGAAGACATACTCCACCAGCGCGTCATCGGCCAGGATGAGGCGGTGGAAGCGGTGAGTGAGGCGGTGATACGCGCGCGTTCCGGTTTAAAAGACCCGAACCGGCCGATCGGATCGTTCCTGTTTTTAGGCCCCACCGGCGTGGGTAAGACAGAGCTTGCAAAGACGCTTTCCGAGGCGCTGTTTGACAGCGAGGAAAACGTGGTAAGAATCGATATGTCGGAGTATATGGAAAAGCACTCTGTGGCAAGGCTCATCGGCGCGCCTCCGGGATACGTGGGGTACGAGGAAGGCGGGCAACTGACCGAGGCTGTGCGGCGCAAACCCTATTCGGTGATACTCTTTGACGAGATCGAAAAAGCGCACACGGAAGTGTTCAATGTATTGCTGCAGCTTTTGGACGACGGGCGGCTTACCGACAGCCAGGGGCGAACAGTCAGCTTTAAAAATACGGTGGTCATCATGACTTCCAACATAGGCAGCAACTATCTTTTGAATGGAATCGATGAAAACGGTGAAATTGGCGATGAAACGCGCGAGCTTGTGATGCCGCCGTACCGTATACTTTGGGGAACTTTTCAAGCTCCGCCTCCAAATCTTTTATGTATAGCGCCATATCCGCGCCCATATAACCCAAAAGCCTGGGGATCAGGCCCTCTTCCTGCGTGACAAGCGCATAATGGATGTGCTCGCCCTCCAATTGCTGATGTCCCATCCGCAAAGCGTTTTCCTGAGCGGCCATTGCAGCCGCCTGGGCTTTTTCTGTGTATTTATCTAAATTCATAACATAACCTCCTCTATATAACGGGTGGTTGATAACCGCCCATAAAATATTTTTCGAGAAACAACCCTCAACCTTTAACCCTTTGCTGTAAATACTCGGGCGACCACATAGGGTCGCCCCTACAATTTGGGCGTAGCTTTGCGTGTAGGGAACAACACAGGGGTCGTTCCCTACAATTTCAAATTCCCCAAAATTTATCTTTTAGTTGTTCTTAATGTGCGGCGGGGGCAAGCCACCCGCCCTACCTAACGGCTGTTTTTTGCAGCTGCTCGTAGAGCTTTTGCTGTTCTCCGGTCAATCTTGACGGGTTTATGATACGCACTTTGATGTATAAATCGCCGCGCTTGCCATCCCTGTCTATGTAGCCTTTACCCGCGACGCGTATCTTGTTTTCCGTCTGAATACCTGCAGGCACCTTTACCATGATGCGTTCGTCGATGGCCGAAACCGCCACCTTGCCGCCCAGCGCCGCATCCCACGGGTAAATATCCTGTGTCATCTCCAGATCGTTTCCCTCCATGGTAAACCGTGAAGAAGGCTTGAAGCGTACGATCAAATGCAGGTCTCCGCTTTTACCGCCTTGCGAGCCGGGATGCCCCTGGCCTTTTAAGCGTATCTTTTCACCGTCGCGTACGCCTTTGGGGATTTTCAGGCTGAAATTTTTGACGCCGCCCACATCCTGCAGGGCAATCCTTTTTTCTCCGCCCGCAAAGCCTTCCTCCGGCGTGATCTCAAATTCCGCTTCGATATGCTCCCCATCGTAAACGATATTCCTGCCTGCCCTGCGGGAGCCGCCTAACAAATCTGAAATATCAAACCCGCCATCACCGCCGGAAAAGAACATATTGAAAAAATCGCTGTAATCGCGCGCGTTTCCCGTACTGTATTCGTAACGTACATTGCCGTTGTTAAAACCGCCATAACCATATTGTGAAGGGTCGAAATCCGCGCCGTTATGGAAATTGCCCGTACTGCCGAACTGGTCGTATTTCTGCCTTTTATCCGGGTCGCTTAAAAGTTCATAGGCTTCGCTTGCATCCTTGAACTTTTCTTCCATCTTCGCTTTATCCTTGTTATCCCGGTTTGTGTCGGGATGGTACTTTTTGGCCAGCTTGCGGTACGACTTCTTGATTTCCTCCTGCGTAGCCGTTTTTTCTACGCCGAGTATCTGGTAATAATCCTTATATTGCATACTTTGACCCTCCTTTCCTTCTATATTATTATACTCTTTTCATCATTCATATAACAAGAAACTAACTTTGACTTTCTTTGACTTTCAGTATACAATAGTTCCCATTCAAATGCAAGAATAATAAAAAAAGCGCTTCCGGTGCTGATTGCCCTTTATTTGCGAATAATGCCCTAAATCTACTTTTTTCTCATTCTTTCAATGTTTTTCTGTTTCCTTTGCTCTTTAGCCGCTTACAAAATTATTATTTAAAAGGCATTTCAAAATTTTGTGACAGAGATAGTATATACAGATTAAAAAAACGTGATAAAATCAAAATAACCTAATATAAGGAAGTGAATGTTATGAAAAAAGCTTATCTGCTGAAAATGTTCGCTGTTTTGCTTTTAGCGGCTGTATTTCTTTTCACATCCGGTATGGCAGCCCCGGCAACGGCCAGCGCTAAAGCAAGCAAAAAAGATATTATACGAATTGATTTCAAACATTATGCAAAAGGAGCAGGAAATTCAACGAAAAAAGATTTGGGATATAAATTGATGGGCGTAAAATGGAACACTTTCCCCGTAACCTATTCGCTCAATACTTCCTCGCTGCCTCAAGATTTGACCGCGGCAGAAGCAACAGGTATTTTTACGGCGTCATCCGAAGCCTGGGATGATGAAACCGGCAAAGAATTATTCAATAATGCCGTACTTTCAACCAATAAGCATTACGGTACTGCAGACGGAAGCAATACAGTGGAATTTGGCGCTTATCCCCAAACAGGCGTTATTGCGGTTACTTCCGTATGGTATAACAGAAAGACAAAGGCCATTGTGGAATTCGATATGCTTTACAACACATATTATGCGTGGGGCAATGCCGATACAACTTCTGCGCAAGTGATGGACCTTCAGAATATTGCTACGCATGAACTTGGTCACGCAGCAGGTTTAAGCGATATTTATTCCGGCACATACAGCTATGTAACCATGTATGGGTATGCCGATTATAATCAAACCGACAAGCGTACGCTTGAACCGCCGGATATTACGGGGCTCCAAATTCTATACGGTGCTTAATACAGGCAATATTTCAAAACTCCGGTTTAAATCCGGAGTTTTTTTGTATGTTAAACCCCGGCTTTCTTATGATTATCCCTATGTTCCAGCAAACTGTAAAAATGCTAATATTTCTTCAATTCCTGTTTGCTTAAATTGACGTAAACCTCTTTTTGCCCGATCTTCTGCTTTTTTACAAGCAATACTGCCCGGTTATCAATATGCACTGTCTTTATTTTATCCGTGATGAATACTTCACAGCCGCCGTCAAGCTCCATTTTGTCTTCAGTCATAATTTTATCGATTAAAGGATGGCTCAAAATATCCCTGCAAAGCATGTTATCCTGATTTTGACCGAGGTCAATTTTGCCTTTGTAGCGCCCGTCGTTTCCGCTTAACCGAAGCGCCGCGCCCGCAAGCGCGCCGATCACGCCGATTCCTTCGCCGCCCAATTCCCGAAGCAGTATACCCATACGCCCGGCAAGCGCAAACGCCTCCTCTTTCTCTATGTATTGCGTTTTTGCCTTTTTGCCGTATGCGTTTAATTCCTCCTGCTGCCGCTTTAAAAGCGTATCTTTGCACAGCATACAGATTCCGGGGTCGGAACCTTCCGCCGCGTTTTTTTCAAGATATCCGCAGGCAAAATCAAACACCTCCAAAACGGGCTTCTCCGTATGCAGCACCACGGACATGGAACTGTTATGTGATGTGTATTTAACAAGCGGAGAGAAAAACAGCTGGTGCCTTGTTACCCTGGTACAGTCGCAGTCAAACCGAAGCTTTAACTGCTTGGCGATCTCCTCCAGATGTTCCCCCGTTCCCGGTGTGTTTAAATTATCCGTATCGTCGATTGAAAGAATATACTCCATATTTACTCCAAATCCTTGGACAAACGCATGCCTTTGCCTTCCAGTATCTGCTTTAGCTGTTCGTCCGTAATGCCGTAATCAAACAGTGTGCTGTAAAATTCCTTTACAAGCACATTCATATTTATATCCCGGCAATAATCTGGATACAGCGTTTTAGCCGTCCACAGAATGACAAGCGGCGTTTCGATGGAAGTGGTATGCCCCCATCTTGAAATACCCACGGGCATCAGATATACCTTTTTGTTTTTGACCGCCTGCAGGTTTTGCCACGCTTCCTGTGTTTTGATGTACCCGGCTGTTTCCTCCACATTACAAAGTATAACATCCGGGTCCCATTTTAAAATCTGCTCAAGCGTGGTGTAGTATTTATCGTCTTCCAGTGTCAATGCGCCATCAAGCGAGACGTCTATGCCGCCAGCGGCTTTCATCCAATCCTCCGGCAGTGTGTTTTTTCCCACCGTCGCGACAGCCTCGTTGATACTGTGGTAAACCCTTGCTTTTTGATACTGCGTAAGCGGGGCGAGCGCTTTTTGCGTCTGCGCAATGATATTATCATAAAACCCGGAATATTTTAACGCTTTTTCTTCTTCGTTGAATACATCTGCCAGAATATTTACAAGCTTTTTTTGCTCTTCTATGGAATTAAACGCCACCACCATATAGGGTATGCCGAATTCGTCCAGCTTTTTAACGGCTTTTTCATCCGCAGCCATATCCCAGGAAAGGAATACCACGTCTATATCAAGCGCAATCAGTTCTTCTATGTTGAAATCGCCGCTCACCTTTACCACCACTGCATTTTGCACATCGGGGCAGATGACATGCAAAAGCTTATCCCTTTGCAGGCCGTTGCTGGTTGCCACAATCGATTTTCCGTGCCCTAACATCACCGTAATATGCCCGGCAGGGGAATACGTGGCGGCTACTCTATCCACGTTTTCGGGCATTATAACCTGCCTGCCAAAACAGTCAGTAACGGTTTGCGTGGGCACATCCCATACTTTTTGTTTTGCGGCATTATTTGCGCATCCGGTTAAGAAAATTATCAAAGCGGCTAATAGTAAGCAGAGTTTTTTCATTACAACCTCAGTCTTCTTCCACAATTATGGTCTTCAAGCTGTTTTTATACTCCACGATATTGCAATTTACATTATACACTTCCTGAATGGTTTTTTCATTCACTGCCTTTTCGGGCGAGCCGAAATATTTTATTTTTTTGCCTGCAAACATCGCGGCTTTTACGGGTATATTCCCCTGCTCCAGAAAAAATACATGGTTGGGCTGATGCGTCGCCATTAAAAGCGATTTATTTTTAATACCCACAAGCTTTTTGATCTTTGCAAGCACCATGATTTCGTTTTTTATATCCAGCGAAGAGGTGGGCTCATCTAAAAGTATGATCTTTGAATCCTGCGCCAGCGCGCGGGCAATCAGTACAAGCTGTTTTTCACCGTCGCTTAAAGACCCGAACACCCTTTCTTTAAATTTTTCTATGCCCAGTGTCTCCATCGCTTCAAAAGCGATTTCATAATCCTTTTTGGAAGGCGAAGCCGTACTTTTAAGGTACGGTGTCCTGCCCATCAAAACCATCTGCGTCACGGTAAACGGAAATATATGCGATGCACCTTGCGGAACGTATGCAATCTGCCTTGCCTTTTCCTTTACGGATAACTTTTTTGCATCGGCGCCGCTTAAGCGGATCAATCCCTTTTCATATTGCCTGTAGCCTATGACGCAATCCAACAGCGTCGTTTTTCCGCAGCCGTTGGGCCCCAAAAGCGCCACGATTTCACCCTCCTGCATTTGCAGGCTCAATCCTTCGAACAATGCCTGGTTATCGTAATGCATGAAGAGGCCGGATATTTCAAGAAGCATTACCAGCCGCCTCCCCTCGTCCTGCGCAGCAGGAATATGTAGAACGGAACGCCTACAAAGGATGTCAGCATGCCCACCGGCAGCTCCGCGCCTGTCAGGGATCTGGCAAAAATATCGATGACAGCGAGAAACCCTGCGCCCAATAAAAAGCTGTAAGGTATGATCGCTTTATTATCGCTGCCTAAAAGCATGCGTACGATATGCGGTATCACAAGCCCGATCCACCCGATGGTGCCGCAGACGGAAACCACCGCCGCTGTTCCCAAAGAACAGAATACGACTACCAATGCTTTCGTCACTTTGATGTTTACGCCGAGCGAATGCGCCTCCCTGTCTCCTAAAGATAATACGTTTATCTTCCAGCCAAGAAGGGTCAAGCCAATCACGCTTGCAAACGCCGGTATCACAATATAAAGCACTTCGGTAAAGCCCACGTTTGCGAGGCTCCCCATCAGCCAGAACACGATGGAGGGAAGCTGATCGAACGGATCGGCTATGAATTTGCCGAGAGAAACCAGTGATGAAAAAAGCGAAGAAACGATCACGCCGCCCAAAACCAGCATCAGCCGCGGCGATGATTTATATATGGTTCCGATAAGATAACTTAAAAATACGGCTAAAAGGCCGAAGCCAAACGCAAACAGTATCGTCAAAGCGTATGAATTGTTAAACAGTATGATTCCAAGCACAGCGCCAAAACCCGCACCGGAGCTAACGCCTAACATGCCGGAATCTACAAGCGGGTTTTTAAACATACCCTGCAGCCCCGCGCCGCTGGCCGCAAGCACGCCGCCCACAAGCAAGCCTAAAAGGGCTCTTGGGATTCTTATATTGAATAAAACGGAATACGAAACATTCCCTTTAAAAGATTCTGGAGATGCAACCAGATTGAAAATTTTATCCAAACCCAAATTGTATCTCCCGAATATAAGGGCGCATATGAACGCCGCAACGGGCAAAGCAATAATTAAAATTTTAATGATCTTTTTTCTTTTTTCCATGTTTCCTTAAGATGAATATCAACGCAAGAATAATGATCAATATGCAGGCTCCCACGATATACAAAACATACGGCGCCTGGCCCTGCGTGGTAAAAGATATTACCGTATCCTTTCCCAGTGAATTCCCGTTTTTCGAGGTGAGCCCGCCTTTTATCACAAGTTCGTATCTTTGCCCAGGCTTAAAGGTTTCCTTCGGTTTTACACGTATGATCCTTTTTAGATCCGGCTGTATCTGGTCATCCGCCATTATGATCTCTGCAGGCGTTTCCTTCCCGTTTTGCGTCAAAGAGATGCAAGCGGCGTTTTTATCTTTTACACTTTGGTTGGCGACATTGTTGGAAAAAACAAGCTCAATCTCCGCATCTACGGCGACATCCGCCTGCCCATCTTTTACGGATGAAGATTCCAGCAAAAGCGGATCATCGCCCGCAAAAGCAACCGCCGGGAAAAGCGCAAGCAGTAAAACCGTTTTTTTCATTTGCCTGCCTCCCAATATATTATGCAATTATTTCTGTATTTTCAATTCCACAACGTCCTTTAACCATGCTTTGGAGCCTTCGCCGTCCACCGCAAGCCTCGGTATGAAAAAATCTTCGCCTTTCTGTGTAATCGTCAGCATGGTTGTAGGCAACTCTGCAACATCTTTTGCAATTTCGTATTCCACTCCATCCGCCGCTACAGCCGTGATCTTTGCATAATCCGCAGCCTTTGCAAGCTCAAGAACGCTTTTTAATGCATAACCCTCACATTCCTGGTCTTTAATGCTTCCATCCTTGCTTTGCTTTTTCAAGGTCTGCGTAACAAGCTCCAGCGTAGCACAATCTGCCTGCGAGATTTCGGCATCCCCGATTTTGATTTTCCACGCGGCAGCGTTTTGCGCTGCCTTAGATTCTGACGCCGGCGATGAAGCGGCGCTTTGTGCCGGGACTGGCGCGCTGCAAGCGGCAAATGCAAACAGCAATAAAGCGGCCAGCGCTGTGATCAATAGTTTTCTCATGTTTTTACCTCCAAAAAAATATAAAATAAAAAGCTCCCCCGCAGGAAAGCTTTAATAAACACACTACCGTGTATAACAAAACCTTCTTTCCATAGGGAGGCATTTCCGTTTCCAGAAATACCCTAAACGTCAAAGCTCCATGGATAACCTTTAGGAAACTTTGATCGAAAGTCTTTCATTATCATAACGTATTTTACGATTGGTTTCAACAATTTTTTTTAAAATGTATACAATAATCAGCGCCTATTTTTCTACTGCAATTATTGTGCATTATTTTTCTTCATTATGTTCTAAAAGGCTACCTTCAGTCAGATCAGACAGGCCTTTCATTTTTTCATTGACCATATCCCAGAAGCAAAAGGGAAGGTGATCGCGGTGTCCGCGGTGTATGATCACGCATTCAAAGCAGTTTCCATGATGAATACAGGCTTCGGGACAACTGCAGTGGTCAATACCGGATGCTTTTACTTCATTGACAAATTCAAGCCTTAATTTTTCCCCTTCCTCCTTTTTACCTTCTTTGCCTAAATTCAAATCCCGTTTGCACAGTTCATTTCCATCAATTTTCATGCCTTATACCTCTGTTATTGAATATTTTATTTATAACATATCACATAGCAGGTAGGCATGATAGGCCTTTTTTTGCTTTTTCAAGTTTTTTTCATGTTTTATCCGTTCGGGTTTCATTTTTGGAAAAATACTGGTATAATTTCAAGCGTATGTACTTTTATACCATACGCCATGCAAAGAATGTTCTTTATAAGGAGGCTCCATGAAAAACTACAACGGAGGCGGCCGGTACGGTATTCGTTCCTACAGGCGAAGAAGGCCCACCGGTAATAAAACGCTTTTTATCATATTGGCTGTATTGCTCGCTGCGGCTGTATTTACTGCCGGCGCGCTTTTGCTTTTCAGCAACCCCTCAAATAAAGCCGCAGAGCCGGGTCAAACCAAATCGCAGGCTTCCGAAACGGCCGGCAGCACACAAGCGCCCAACGGTGAAACCACTTCGCCTTCTTTAGAGCCTTCGCCAACTTCCCTTTTGCCGGATGATATCACGGTTTCTCCCACAGAAAATACCGATCCTGCAAAACAGGGCTTTATAACCAAAATATATAACGGCGATTCAGAAATACCTTCCTATGCGCGTACACAGCCTATAAACTTCGGCGCGCCGGAAAGTTATACATCGCTTGAGGGCGTCATCACATTCCGCGGCAACAACTTCCGCAATCTTTCCAGCTACGGCACGGCTAACGTGACCGAGCAGACGCTTCAAAAAGTTTGGGCTGCCAAAACGGGCAGCTTAAAAAAAGCGACGGGCGACGGCGCATGGACAGGCAGCGGATGGACAGGCCAGCCATTGATCGTAAAATGGCCTGAAGAAACCAAAAAGCTTATGAATATTAACGAAGACAAGAAGGCTGATCCCAATTTTGTGGAAGTGATTTACCCGTGCCTTGACGGATACATCCATTTCTATGATCTTTATAAAGGCGATGAATCGCGCGAACCAATCAAAACGGGCGTACCGCATAAAGGCACAGCCTGCATTTACCCCAACGGCATACCCCTTCTGTTCATCGGACAGGGCGATAAAACGCCTTCCACAGCGCAGGGAAAGGAAATGAAATTCCGCGTATACAGCCTGATTACCGGAGAACTATTGTATTCGTACGGCAACAGCGATCCCAACAAATACCGCAAATGGGAGGCCTACGATTCAAGCCCCCTGATCAGCGCGGAAACGGATACGCTGATACAGCCGGGAGAAAGCGGCATACTCTATACCATCAAGCTCAATACGCAGTTTGATAAAGCAACGGGTGCGTTATCCATAAACCCCGAAACCCCCGTAAAATTCACTTACACCTCTCCCAAATACAGCGAGAATAAACGGTGGTGGGGCTTTGAGGATTCCGCCTCGATCTGGCGCAACTACATCTTATTGGGCGATAACGGCGGCGCCATGATGTGCATCGACTTAAACACCATGAAGCTTATCTGGGCGGCGGATGTTAAGGACGATACCAACGCATCCCCCGTGATCGAGGAATCCCCGGAGGATGAAACAGCCTATATCTATACTGCAAATTCCATAGAGAAGAAAAACAACCCGGATTTGACCTGCGTTATACAGAAGATCGACATAAAGACAGGCGAATCCAAATGGCAGGCGCCTTACACCTGCAATACGACCACTGCCACCGAAGGCGGTGTGGAGGGTACGCCGATACTGGGCAAGGGAGATATATCCGATCTTATCATCTACCCGTTAGGGCGCATTCCGGGCAAGAACAGCGGTTCTTTAGTGGCGCTCAATAAAAAAACGGGCGCAGAGGTCTGGAAAAAGGAAACGGGCAATTACCTTTGGAGTTCGCCCGTAACCTTCTATACGCCGGAAGGCAAATCCTACATCGTGGTATGCGATGTGGGCAGCGGGGAATCTGCCAGAGGCAATATCTACCTCTACGAAGGAAAGAGCGGCGTATTGCTGCACAAATATACGTATAAGGATTACAACCCCGAAGAATACAAAGAACAAACGGATGCAGAAACCGGAAAAAAGACGAATAATTCCGCGGTTATAGAAGCCACGCCCGCCGTTTATAACGACATGATGGTAATAGGTACGCGCGGGCAGCGTATCTTTGCATTCAAAATCAAATAGCGGAATACAATAGAATTATCAACCAATCAGAGGCGTTTGATTTGAAAATAAGTATTGTACTGTTTACTTTGTTGTTCATAGCGTTTTTTATATCATCCTGCATGCCGCGGGATGTTTCCCCAACCCCAAACGTTCAGGCGGTTGAGACTGTTTTACCCTCTGCAAGCCCTTCGCCGGAAGCTTTGCCTTCATCAAATGCGGAGCCTCAAATATCCGAAACACCAACGCCGACCCCGGTCAAATTAACTGCGGATGAAATCGTAGCTAATATAAAAAAACTGCCGTCCGGTTCAACTGCGGATGTTTCAGAACTTAATCAATCGGCAATCGCGCAGTGCTTTTTTGCAGAACCAATCCCGGATGATATTTTTGCGCGCATGCAGGGAAAGACGTTTAAAAAGAACTGTACCACCAAACGCACGAGCCTCCGGTATATAAAAGTACTGTATACGGGTTTTGACGGCCAAACCCAAGTGGGCGAACTGGTGGTGAGTAATAGCATCTCAAAAGACATTACAGAGATTTTTCTGGAACTTTACAAGGCAGCTTATCCCATTGAGAAGATACGGCTTGCCGACGATTACGGCGCGGACGACGACGCTTGCATGGCGGATAACAACACCTCCGCTTTTAATTTTAGAACCGTGGAAGGAAGCAAGACGTTATCAAAACATGCTTTGGGGCTTGCCATCGATATCAATCCACTTTACAATCCGTACATTATTATAAAAAACGGCAAAAAAAAGATAGAACCCCCGAATGGCGTACAGTATGCAGACAGGAAACGCAAGTGCCCTTACTACATTAAAAAAGGCGATATCTGTCACAAGCTTTTTATAACGCACGGATTTACATGGGGCGGCAGCTGGAAAGCGCCGGATTACCAGCATTTCTCTAAAAGCAAGTAAACACGATGCATGCAAACCAGCCGCATCCACAGTTATCGCTAAGCCTTATACATTGACACTACCGGCATTAAATCTTATACTTCAAATATAAAATTCAGAATAATAAGGAGGCCTCTCATGAAATTAGGTATTATACTTGAAACCAAAGAATATGAAAAAGCATGGAATGCTTTTCGTTTTGCGGTTACAGCAAAAAAACAGGGGCATGAAGTAAAGGTTTTTTTGATGGGCGAAGCTGTCGAGTGTGAAACACTGACACATGAAAAGTTTGATGTGGCTGGGCAGCTTAATGCCTTTACTGAAGTAGGCGGTGAAATTTTAGCCTGCGGCACCTGTTTGAAATCGCGGCAATTGGAAGGTTCCGACGCCTGCCCCCTTTCTACTATGATCGACTGCGTCAAACTGGTGGAATGGGCGGATAAAGTCGTTACATTTTAATAAACTTCATTTCATTGCCGAACAAACTGTCATACCCGGGCCAATGTGCTTATAGTGAAAAATATTATTAAACCGTTGATGTATTATTGCATATCGTATATAATTGAACCGTTTAATCAAAATTTTCCATTACGGAATATACTCTGGAAGTGAAACATGAACGGTAAACTGCCTGAAAAAAGAAGTAAAGCCAAAACCGCGGGCGATCGCTCTCAATACGGAAAAACGGCCAGCATCACCGGCATCATCGTCAATGCCTTGCTTTTCGTCGCCAAATTTGCGACCGGTACTCTTTTTAACAGTATTTCCATAACTGGCGACGCGTTCAACAACCTTTCGGATGCCGGCTCTTCCGTTATATCCCTTGTCAGCTTTAAGCTTTCAGAAAAACCGGCGGATAAGAAACACCCCTTCGGGCATGCGCGCCTTGAATACATTGCCGCATCCGTTATGGCTTTTATTATTCTGATTGTGGGCTTCGAACTTATAAAATCTTCCATAGATAAAATATTGAACCCATCCCCCATTGAATTCAGCATAATTTCGGTATGCGTACTTGTATTCTCCATTGCCGCAAAACTGTGGCTTTGCCGGTTTTATAAGCTGAATGGCAAAAAAATCGATTCTTCCGTTATGCGCGCAGCCGCAGCAGACAGCCTCTCGGATGCGCTGACAACCTCCGCAGTATTGATATCGACCATTTTAAGCCCGCTGATACGTTTCCAACTGGATGGCTATATGGGCGTTGCAGTAGCCATATTCATTATGATATCGGGTATTAAAATCATCAAAGAAACCATAGACAGCCTGATCGGCAAGGAACCATCCGATGAGCTGATCGGCCGTATTGAAACATATATCAAAAAATATCACGGTGTCATAAAAATACACGATCTCGTGGTGCATGATTACGGACCGCAGCGTTGTTTTGCCTCCGTTCACGTGGAAGTGGATGCAAAAGACGATATATTGGAAGGTCATGATTTAATAGACAGAATCGAAAAGGATATTGCCAAAGAGCTTAATATCCATCTCGTCATCCATCTTGACCCCATCGTCACCGACGACCCGATTGTGGATGAACTTTACAGCCTGACGGAGCAAGCGTTATTACAAGTGCATGAAGATTTGACCATGCACGATTTCAGGGTCGTAAAGGGACAGACCCACAGCAACCTCATTTTTGATATTGTCGTACCCCATGAATGCAAAAAGAACGACAGCGAGATCATCGATGAGATTACATGCAACATAAAGGAAAAAGACGAAAGCCTGTATCTGGTCATAACGCTGGATAGGGCATACGTTTCAACTTTTACCCACAAAGCTTCAAAATAACTTCTTTTTTTTAAACATTGAAATATTTTTTCGTCTGTATAATAATGATGTTACAATTTCATTATTGATAAACGATTAACGGAGTTTTTATGGAAAAAGTAAAGCTTCCGATTCGGCGGCTTGTGGAATTTTTACTGCGTTTTGGCGATATAGACAGCCGGTATGTGGAAAAAGACAGGATGCTTGAAGGTGCAAAAGCGCACCGGAGTATACAAAAGGCAAACACTATAGATTGTGCGGATTATAAAAGCGAGGTTTCCCTTTCTGCTGAAATAGAATATAGAGAGATCGTTTACGTGATCGACGGGCGCGCGGACGGTATATTCATGCAGGATGGCATACCGGTGATCGACGAAATTAAAACGACCGCCACGCCGCTTCATTTGATTGGCGAGGATCATAATATAAAACACTGGGCGCAGGCTGAGTGCTATGCTTATTTGTATGCTTCTTGCAACAATTTCGGTAAGGCAGCCGTACAGATAACTTACTGCAGCTTGGATACCGGCGAAACCAAACGGTTTTTTAAGGTTTTTGATGCGGATGAATTAAAAACCTTTCTTTACGGGCTTTTGGAAAAGTATGCAATATGGGCATATCATACATCGGAGTGGGCGAAAATTCGGGATGCCAGCATCAAGGCGCTTTCCTTCCCTTTCCCCGCATTTCGCAAAGGCCAGCGCAATCTTGCAGTTTATACTTATAAAGCCATTTCCGGCGGGAAAAAGCTTTTTGCGCAGGCCCCGACCGGAACAGGCAAAACCATCTCCACGCTCTTCCCCGCCGTGAAAGCTTTGGGCGAAGGGAAAGCAGCGAAGATATTTTACCTTACGGCTAAGACCATCACGCGCCAGGCAGCGGAGGAAGCCTTTTATAGAATGCGGCAGCACAGCTTGAAATTTAAAACGCTGACGATAACCGCAAAGGATAAAATCTGTTTTTGCGCAGAGACGCTTTGCTATCCCGAAACCTGTGAATATGCAAAAGGGCATTACGACCGCATCAACGGCGCCCTGTTGGATGCAATCACAAACTGCGATGATTTTAACAGGGCTGTAGTGGAAGAATACGCCAAAAAGCACAGGGTCTGCCCGTTTGAGCTTTCCCTCGATATTTCACTATGGGCAGATTCGATTATATGCGATTATAATTATGTGTTTGATCCGCGTGTTTATTTGCGCCGCTTCTTTGCAGAAGGCCGGGACGATTACGTTTTTATTGTGGATGAAGCCCATAACCTTGTGGACAGGGCGCGCGAGATGTTCTCTGCGGAACTTTCCAAATCCAGGTTTCTGGAAATCAAAAAAACATTCAAAGGCACAGGCAAACCGTTTAAAAAAGCCTTGACAGCCGTTAATAAATGTTTTCTTGCATTAAAAGCCGCCTGCGGTGAATTGGAACATTGCATAAGCAACGATTTACCGGAAGAATTGCTCACAAGCCTCACAAAATTTGCTGGGTTATGCGATGCACTTCTGAAGGAAAACCGTGAACTTGGAACAGACAATACCTTTCTTTCGGGATACTTTGAAGCATTGAACTTTTTAAATATAGCGGAACTCTTTAACGAAATGTATGTTACGTTCACAGAGAAGCGGAGCGGCGACGTAACGATCAAGCTTTTTTGCCTGGATCCTTCGTTCCTGCTGGGGGAGGCTTTTAAACGCGGGTGTTCGGCTATACTCTTTTCTGCCACTTTAACCCCGCTCGGATATTTCCGCGATATTTTATCCGGCGGCGATACGGATACGCTTGTGGCCATAGACACGCCTTTTAAAAGCGCCAACCTCTGTGTTTTATTCGCAGGCCATATTTCCACAAGGTTTAAAAACCGAGATCAGAGCATCAGCCATGTTGCAGAACTCGCCGGTTGCTTTATATCCTGTAAAAAAGGCAACTACATCGTATATTTTCCTTCCTACAAATACATGCATGATGTGTTCGTTGAATTTAGGGCAAAATATCCGGAAATTCATGCATTCGAACAGGAAGCCTCCATGACGGAGGATGCGCGTGAAGCATTTCTTGATTTCTTTAAAGAAGACCCCGAACAAACCATGGCGGCCTTTTGCGTATTGGGAGGGATATTTTCCGAAGGCATCGATTTGAAAGGGACGCGGCTCATCGGCGCGGTGATTGTGGGTGTTGGCCTTCCCCAATTAAGCGTGCAGCAAAACATAATAAAAGATTACTTTATGCGTAAGAACGGGATGGGCTACGAATACGCCTATATGTACCCCGGCATGAACAAGGTATTGCAGGCTGCGGGGCGCGTGATACGAAGCGAAAGTGACAGGGGCGCAGTGCTTTTGATAGACGAGCGGTTTACACATGCAGCCTATAAAAACCTGTTCCCTTCGCATTGGCAGCATTGCAAAACCATACGGGATGTAAAAAAACTGGAAGCGGTTTTAAAAGAGTTCTGGGGATTGTTTTAGGCTTTATCTACACGCTGCGGGGTTCAAATCCCTATGCTTTTTTTCAAAAATAAAAAACCCGTTTTCCCGGGTTTTTTATTTGGCGGAGAGAGTGGGATTTGAACCCACGTTACGCTCAACACGTAAACACGATTTCCAGTCGTGCGCCTTCGGCCAGCTCAGCCATCTCTCCCTATGGATGTTGTTTTACACGCAGAGTGTATTTTAACAAAAACACGCGCAAAAAGCAATATGTTTTAACTGAAATTTAGTATATCTTTACCTGAATTCAAACAGGCAGAAGATTTTAATACTGTAAAAAGTGATTACAGTCATTTTTGTATGATTGTTCAAAATAAAATGCATACCTGCTCATTAGAAAAAGTGTATCAAAAAATAAGGCGGTCTTAAAATACATCTTTGCCTGAAATATCTTTTTTAATCAAATTTATAGTACCGGATACTGGCCTTCAATCTTCTGCTGATACGTATCTGTCTGGTCTGAGGAAGCGGCAAGCTCCTCATACAGTTTTACAGGTACTTCAGCATAGTGTTTTATGATCTTTGCAGTAAATACTATTGTCAATATACCGGTTGCCTCGTCATACTCAATACTCTTTACTTTTTTGGTAAATTTTAATATTTTAAAGTCCCCCCATGTTCGGTAGATTGTAATACCTCACAGTATACTATACCGATAACATTTTTTGATTATACCACAAACAAAAAAATAAATATAGTATAAAATGGCATATTACATAAAAATATTTTCCATAATTTATCGTTGCAGGGCGTTTTTATATTGTAAGGGCACTCCATGATGTGATATGATTTAAATGATTTTACTGCTGTTCTTTCACGTAAAGAGTTTCAATTACAATGTGACGATACGCTTTTTATGGTTATAGCGTTTCACAAGTAAATCGAATTGCACATTCTTATTCTTAATAAAAAATGGAAAGAGGGGCTTATTATGCAAGAAAGCGCATTGGACAAACTGTCACTCGGCGTTTACGCCATAGGTGCAAAAGCGGGAGGCAGGGAAAATTTTATGACTGCAGCCTGGCTCACGCAGGCAGAATCCGAGCCGGTATGCCTGCTGGTATCTTTGAGCCGGGGACACTATACGACAGAACTCATTGATGAAAGCGGCATGTTTTCGGTAAGCGTATTTTCGGACGAGCAATTTGAGGATGCACATGCCTGTGGTTTTGTTTCCGGCAGGGAAAAAGACAAATTAGCTTTGATTCCGCATATTTACGGCAAGAAGGGTTTACCGTTGGTAGAAGGCGCGGCGGCGCATTTTGAATGCGAGGTCATAGCAAGGCACGAACTGGAAGAAAGCGTATTGTTTACAGGCAAAGTGGTCAGTTCCGCATTTGATAAAGATATAAACCCGCTAACTTACAACAGTCACGATTTTTTTGATTGAAGATATAAAAAAAACCGGATTTACCGGTTTTTTTTAATTCTATTCATATTTTTATAAAGAATATGCCGGTTATTTTACAGCGGTCGTGCCGGTTACTTTTCCAGCTTTTCCTTGCTCCGTCGGCAAAACAAATGAATTTTTAAATTCCTCGCTGGCAAAATAAACATTGCCGTCAATTGTTGTATCCTGTACTGTAAATCCGTTGGCCTGCACATACACATCCCCTTTGAAGGTGCCTCCCTGTATTTTTGCGTTCGGGCTTGTGATCGTCAGTTTTGGAGCCGTCAGCATATACCTTGCCGTCACGTTGTGGTCTGCATCCTGTGCATACAATGCAAGTTTCCTGTAAAGAGGGTTTTTGGGGTCGTTTTTATCATGGAAATCGCCTTCCATCACCAGTTCTTTGGTTGTAGTCATATCTTTTATCGTGCATATGATCCATGTGCCGTTTTTGCTCAACGCATTGGCTAAAGCGTTTTCATCAGCGACAATGGATGCGGTCGTTACGATATCTACCGATCCCGCAGGGCTTTGCACTGCTACCGGAGAAGTTGTTGCGGCAGGAGAC
>Ga0351925_1077_pt1 | contig 18169 bp, 13 predicted proteins | sample BONcelHT113001D9_FD_206870 | JGI IMG/M metagenome (GOLD analysis project Ga0351925, IMG submission 206870) | Enriched cells from coal bed in the Powder River Basin, Montana, United States - BONCAT cells T11 rep2 HSBNCT.T11.300.1.D9 ... | reverse complement strand
GAATCCACCAGTTCGCATGCGCTGCTTTGCCGCGCGCATCGATAAGCTCACCGGCTTCCTCGACGCTAAAGCCGTGGTCCCGGAGCTTGCGGGCGCGCCGCCTTTTGAGAACTGCCGCCAGCAGGACCCCGACTACCGAGATCAATGGAATGATCATGGCCATCTCATAGATCATTACATAGACGGCGGCCTTTTCCGCCGCGGCCATCCCCTCCACTCCGCTGAACAGCACAATGTTCACGACCGATACCAGGATGCCTCCGCCCACTATGGCCACCCGGCCGAGCGTCTGCATCGTGGTGTGCATCACTTTTATGGTCTGCCTGTCCAGGGGATTGCCCTGATCATCGACGGCCGGTACGGCTTCGACCGTCATCGCATCGGCCACCACATCCTGTGTGACATAGCCAAGAGGAGCCAGGAGCGCGCTCAGCACGTACCAGGCTTCGATACTCATGATTTCGGCCATCCAGGAAGGCGAACCCAGGAGCCCGACCATGATCGCGAGGCTGGTGGCGATGAGACCCGCGCCGATAAAAACCATTATGTACTTCCACCGCCACAGGATGTCCACGAGGTGGCCCAGGGGCATTTTCAGCGCCCAGGGAATGCCCGCCCAAAACCCCAGCATGGCCAGGAATTCCGCCGACAGTCCAAGGTACTCCTTGACGAAGAAGATTCCCACGATCCCGGTTAGCCCCGACACGCCGGCTGCCATGTAGATCATGAGGGGGGGCAGGTAGGATATCCGAAATCCGCGGAAGGGGGCGCGGAAGCACCAGTCGAGCCACTGTCCAATTCTTACCATCAGGGAAGAAAAACCTCCTGTTTCCTAAACCTTCAGCCGTGGTATTCGGCCCGTGTGGGTGGCGCTCCGGCAACTGAGCGGGACCTTCCCGCCATTATATAATCGATCCATTGATGAGAGAGTGTGCAAAAGGGGGGCTCGGATACCTGAGCGCCCCCTTGTCACAATGATAAATATTTCCGAACAAATATTCCCAAACAATATTCCCGAGGTTCACTCCAACCGCTTAACCCTTCAGAGCAACGAGGAGCTTCGACCCGTTTCTTTGCACCAGGAGCAGGAGCAGGTCCTTGCTTTTTGCCTGTTCGACCTTCTCCTGGAGTTCCTCAACCGTGTTTACCGGCTTTCGGTCAACTTCCAAAATGATGTCGCCCCGACGCATGGACGCTTTGGCCGCCGGGCTTCCGGGCTTTACGTCCACGACCGCGACTCCGTTCTTCGAATCCAGCCCAAAGCGCCGTGCCGTTTGTGAATCGAGATCCTGAAGTTTGAGCCCCCACTTTCCTCGCGAAGGCTCGCCGGAGGAGCGCTCCGAACGGTGATCGCCGGTCCCGAGCCTGGCAATGTCCACCTGGATGTCCTTCTTGCGGCCATCCCGAAGAATTGTCAAGGTGGCTTTTTCGCCCACCGGGGAGGCTGCGACCAGAGTGGGCAGCGCATGGCTGTCCTCGACTGTTTTCCCATCGAAGGAGACAATGACGTCGCCGCTCTTGATCCCGGCTTTTTCAGCGGGTCCGCCGGGGATAACATCGGCCACCAGGGCCCCCTTGCGAACCTCGAGTTCCAATGCCGCAACGATTTCGGGTGTGAGTGATTGAATGTTAACTCCAATGTAGCCGCGAGTCACCTCTCCGGTTTTAATCAATTGAGGAATCAGCGGCTTAGCCGTATCGATCGGTATGGCGAATCCGATTCCCTGACCGCTCGGATTTATGGCGGTGTTGATGCCGATGACCTCTCCTTTCATGTTGAACAAAGGGCCTCCCGAATTTCCGGGATTGATCGATGCATCGGTTTGAATGAAGTTGTCATACGGACCGGCGCCTATAACACGGCCCTTGGCGCTCACTATGCCAGAGGTGAGGGTGTGGCCGAGGCCGAACGGGTTGCCGATCGCGAGTACCCAATCGCCTACTTTAAGCGCCGACGAATCTCCCATCCGCGCCGCGGGAAAGTCCTTCCCGCCGCTGATCCTGAGTACGGCAAGGTCCGTTTTTGGGTCACTCCCGACGATTTCCGCCACGGCCTCTTTCTGGTCGGAAAGCGTGACCAGGACCTTCTGGGCGCCCTCAACCACATGGTTATTGGTGAGTATGTAGCCCTCGGAACTGATGATTACTCCCGATCCCGCGCCCTCCAGGCGCTGAGGGCCATGAAACCCCTCTCCCTCTCCGAAAAATCTATTAAAATTCTCTCCGAATGGGCCACCCGGCATTTGCGGCAGTTGGTGGCCGGCTTTCCGTACCTTGGTCGCTTTGATGTTTACGACCGAAGGGGCAAGCCTTTCCGCGATGGGCGCAAAAGAATTTTCGATGGCCGGGCCACCCGAAGGCGTCTGCAAAACGGGTGGAGAGTTCTGAGCGTTCAACGGACCGGTCAGATTCAATCCCGAGGCCAGGACAAAGCCGGCCGTGAGAAAGCCGGCGGCTGCAACCGTCAACGACCGAAGTCCAAAATTTTTGCCGGCGATGGAGCTTCTAATCCTTTTCAACATATTTTTCCCTCCGTGAATGATGACTCGACTGCGAGCGATGAAACAGACTCCCTGTTTCTGTTTCAGGATTATAGGCAGTGAACATTAGAGGAGGATTAAGGGAAGATTAGAAATTTCTAATAAAGTGGGGGCGGTGGGGGATTTGTCCCTGAAAGCGGCAGGCGGACCTTGAAGGTGCTTCCCGCTCCCGGTTCGCTCAGCGCCTGGATCGCGCCTCCGTGGGAGACAGCTATGGATTGCGCGATGGACAGGCCCAGTCCGACGCCTTTTTGAGCGATAGCCGTGGGGAGGCGATAAAATGGTTGGAAGATCCGCTCCCGGTCTTGTTCCGGAATTCCGATACCTGTATCCGAAACCTCCAAGATGGCCCACTGACCTTGAAGAAGAACAGAAAGCAGCACCCTGCCACCCGGTTCGGTGTATTTGATCCCGTTTTCCACGAGGTTGAGCAACAGACGGCTCAAATGATCCCGATCCCCCTGCGCCGCGACGGGTTCCAGGCGCCCCAGGCAGAGGTCCACCGACCGGGATTCAGCAAGCCCTTTTAGACGCCAGAAAACTTCTTCCGCAAGCAGGGCCAGGTCGACGGGCCGCCGTTCTATCCGCAATGTTCCCGCTTCAGTGCGGGCAAGCAGCAGAAGACCATCAACCATGTGCGTCATTCGGTCGATTTCCTCCAGGCTGCTTTTCAGTGTGGCCTGGTATTCTTCCGGGGTCCTCGGAGAGCGCAGCGCTACCTCCAGTTCGCCCTTCATGATCGTGAGCGGTGTCTGAAGTTCGTGGGATGCGTTCGAGGTAAAACTGCGAATCTGGCTAAAGGCGACATCCAGCCGCTGGAGCATCCGGTTGAGGGTTTGAGCGAGCCTGTCCAGTTCGTCGCCTGCCCCCGTTTCGGACACGCGTTCAGTGAGGTGTTCGGCGCTGATCCGGTTGGCGGCCTCTGTCATGCGGTCCACCGGCTGCAGCGCCCGGCGCGCCAGCATCCAGCCCCCCAATCCGGCCGAAAGCAATCCGAAAGGAAGCAGCCCGGCCATAATGAGAAGAAAGCGCGTGCGCGTTTCGACAGTGTTTTGAAGAGACATCCCGACCTGGATCAGGCGGGCAGGGCGGCCTTTTTCCATTACCGGCATCGTGAGGATTCGGATCGGATATCTCTCCAGGTCCTCCACCGTTTCAAACGTGGGAATTCCTCGCGAAGCGTTGTTCAGGGCCTGCTTGCTCATGGGGAGTCTCTCGGATCGAGAATCCTGCCGCCGCTGCTCGCCCTGCGGGTCCAGCAGACGGAAGTAGCGCTCCCAGGGAGAAAAACCGAAAAAGCGTTTGAACAGCTCATCGACATCGGATGGGACGATCGTATGAACGCCTCCATGAACCCGTTCCGCCATTACTTCGGCAACGCCGTTCAAGGCATTATCGACTTCGCGGACAAGACTGTAGGAAAGAAGCCCGTAGGCTGCTCCTCCCAAAATGACGAAGGTGAAGGTCAGCAGGCTGACATACCAGAGAGTGAGGCGCGCGCGGATGGACCTTATGGCCAAGGGATCACTCCGGTTTGAGGACGTAGCCGACCCCTCTTACCGTGTGTATGAGACGGGGTTCACGGCCGGAGTCGATCTTTTTGCGTAAATAATTGACATAGACATCGACTATGTTTGTCATCGAGTCGAAGGCATAGTCCCAAACGTGCTCGGCAATCATGGTCCTGGTCAGTACCCGCCCGGTATTTCGCATGAGGTAATCCAGAAGCGCGAATTCCTTCGCGGTCAAATCGACTTTCCTGTCACCCCTGAAAACGGCCCGGCGGGCAGGGTCGAGCTTGAGGTCGGCAACCTGGAGCACCGGCTGCTCCTTTCCGGTTTGCCTTCGTAAAAGGGCCCGGACCCTGGCGACAAGTTCCTGGAACGCGAATGGTTTGGTCAGGTAATCGTCCGCGCCGGCATCCAGCCCCATCACCTTGTCTTCAATGGTTGCCCTTACCGTGAGGAGCAGGACGGGAGCGGCAATTTTAGAATTTCGAACTTTGCGAAGGACCTCCAGTCCGTCAATTCCTGGGAGTTGGATGTCAAGGATGATGAGGTCATGGACCCCATCAAGGGCCATTTGCAGCCCCGTTTTTCCATCCGGGGCCACATCCACGGCATATCCTTCCTCTTCAAGCCCTTTCTTGATGAACCCGGAGAGTTTTTTCTCGTCCTCTACGACAAGGAGACGCATATATTCGACCATTGTTTCATGGAAACTCCACCGGTCCGGTCATACCGAACCCTGAAATTTGTCCATCATTATTTTTTGCATTTTCTGAGTGACAACGGCTCGATCATGCCCCTCCCGAAGACGGCGCCCCAGAAGCTCCCCGGCACTGACGGCGGCCGCCATTACATCAGGTTGCCTGGTCACGTCGGGAGTCATTTCCGGAGTTATTTTCACTCCCTCTCCATGAAGGGCGTAGGGAATTCCCACCTTGCAGGTTTCACCGTATCCGCACGAAAAGCACGACGCTGCTCCCTGCCCGCTCACTTTGGCAACGGTCTCGATGAAGTTGTAGAGGAAGAATTTTTCAATCTCGTCGGCCGGGAAATGCCCCATAGTGCCTCCCACCCCGACGGCTACCCCCAATTTGCCCCATAGAGTGTTGCCCTCCTGGTGGCGGAACTGGAACCATCGCTCAAGCAAAGCGTGAGTTGTGGCATTCAGACCGGAAAAGTAGTTGGGAGCGCCAATGACAAAAGCATCGGCCCGGACAATTTCATCCCGAAGCGGTGATAGATCGTCCTCTACCTTGCAGATGTTATCCTTCACGCAACCAAGGCAGGCAATGCAGCCGGAGATCGTCTTTCCTCTGAGTGATACAATCTCAAAATCGCACCCCGTGGCTTGAAGCACCGTTTCGACGAGCCTGAGCGTCCCGGATGAGCCTTCTTTTCTGGGGCTGCCGCAAATTCCCAGTATCTTCATCTTCTCACTCCTTCATTTGAATTGCTGACATGCTTCCGCTCAGGTCATATCATAATCCAGATTCAAATAAAAACAGCCCGGTGAACTCACGGCCTTTTTGGCCCTGATTACTGGTGGGTCTGCCTGGAGGGAAAAATTTCTCCGGAGATGTAAACTTTTGTGGTTCTCTTGCGTCCCTACTGGTAAAAGGAACCCAATGGGCGCTCCGCCATGGGACACAGGCGGTTTACGCAATCGTTCCGATCTCACGCTTCACTCGAAGTGCGATTTTCCAGGATGGAAGCACTACACTAAGTTATGCGTTAAACGTTCAGACTTTTAAACGGAAGGGAATGGAATGAAAAGACTCTTTGTCGGGGGCCTTGCCGTTGTCTTAGTGTTTTGGACCGTTTCCGCCTCGCCGGCCCAATCGCCGGCGGCGCCGGGTTCTTCCGAGTCCTACTTCGAAGAGGGGCTCGATCATCTGGATGACGGACAGTACGATCAAGCCATCGCGGCTTTCACAAGGGCAATAGAGAAGAACCCGACAGACTTCAAGGCTTACGCCGCCAGGGGCATGGCTTACCATTCGAGTGACCGGGATGATAAGGCCCTGACGGATTTGAACAAGGCCATCGAAATGAATCCCGAGTTTGCGGAAGGCTATGCGGATCGAGGCAGGGTCCACGCGGCGAAAGGCGATTATGAGCCCGCAATGACCGATATCAACCGGGCTATCGCTCTTGACGCCCGCGCGGCGAACGCCTACAGCCTTCGAGGGAGCGTTCATTATGCCAACGGCCGTTATGAAGAGGCTGTCGCCGATTATTCCAAGGCCATGGAAATACAGCCCGGAGTAGCCGAGGATTATAGAAACCGGGGCAAGGCCCGTGAAAGCCTGCGCAAGCATGGCGAGGCAATCGCGGATTATACCGAGGCGATCCGGATCGATCCGGATGATGCCGATGCCTACTTCGACAGGGGCTTGCTGCACCTCTCCCAGCGCAAGGCCGACCTGGCCATAGCCGATCTGAGCGAGGTGATCGATATCGACCCGGACTACGCCGGAGCATTCAAGTCGCGCGCGATTGCCTTCGCCCTTGCCGGAGCCACCGACAGCGCCATCGACGACTTGACCGAGGTGCTGGAGCTGGATCCAAAAGATTCCTGGGCACTGGCCGAAAGGGCAGGAGCGTTTTTCGCCACGGAGCAATTTGAAGAGGCCGCCGCCGATTACACCAAATTATTGGAATTGCGCCCCAACGATTCCGAAGTTTTCATGAATCGGGGCATGGCCTACCAAATGATGGATGACTTCGAAAAAGCTATTGGGGATTTTTCCCGGGCCATCGAGATAAAGCCCAACAACACCGCCGCGCTCACGGATCGGGCAACGGCCCACGAGGCGGCGGGCAATTATGAAAAAGCCCTGGAAGACTTCAGCAAAGTAGTCGAACTCAAGCCCGGGGAAGCCTGGGCATACGTAAACAGGGCCAGGGCATACAATGGTTCGGGCAAATACGACAATGCGATCGCCGACTGCGCCAAGGCCATCGAGTTAAATCCCCTGGACCCCACGGCCTACTACCAGCGGGGACACGCCTATTTTTCGAGCGGACATCACGATAAGGCCCTGGCCGACGCCGATAAGGTCCTCGAAATGGAGCGTGAGGAAGGAGGCGCCCACGGCCTCAAGGCGATGGCCCATGCGGCTAAGGGGGAACACGATAAGGCTTGGGAAAATGTCAATAAAGCCGAGGAACTGGGTTTCCAGGTTGATCCGGAATTCGTGCAAAACCTGAAGAAAGCCTCCGGAAAGACCAAGTAGGGTCTACAACCTGGCTACAAATGCCTTTCCCTCCAGCAGTGTCCGGGTGTCCGGTCAGGTTTTTGCAATTTTATGAGGAGAGGGCGAATTAATCTAAACGTCATTCCCGCGAAGGCGGGAATCCAGTGTCTTCTTTTCACTAAGCTGCCAACCAGCGGAAATGGCGCTGGATTCCCGCCTTCGCGGGAATGACGAGTACGTGACAATAGTTCCTTTTATGCTACTCAGTTGCAAAATCCTAACCGGACACTGCTGCTTCCCCTCCCTTCGACGGGATGGGGCATGATTCCTGCGATACCTGAAGAAAGCATCCGGAAAGTGCCGGCTTTTCTGAATAGAGTCTCCCGGCAGTATCGGACTCGACTGCATGACGCCACCCTCCCCTAACCCCTCCCGTCGAAGGGAGGGGAAGGGTATCTGCCCACTCCCGTTTAATTAAACCTGATCGCCGCCTCGCCCAGGACCTGCCTTGGCGGACTGTCTCGGCAGCCCGCGGGGCGACTTTAACTCACCGGACCGGCCAGATGGCCGAAACGCTGGTCCATGGACTAAATGTGTTCGGAAAGGCAATCGGGGCGCGCTATCCGGTAACGTCATACCTCAATTATCAGCCGGAGTTTCCAAAGCAACACATTGCAATCGGAAAAGAGCCGGGGATTATCTGATTGGCGCCTCTGCGAAAACTCCCAGCCTCAAATGCTTGATTTCACATCGGTTTATTGGTGGGTTGGTGTGCTGAAATTTCATCTTGACATTTAGATTCAAATATGTATTGATGGATTTTCAGCAGGTGAGGAAGGCTCATGAAAGCGGCAGCTCTGTTTCCAGACGGCTTTCGAACCGACCAAAATCCCAACAGGCAAATCGTCCAGAGAAGCCTGCAGCGCCGATCCTTTCCCAAATCCAATTTTGTTGCATTCACATACGCTTCCCGCAAACCATCGCCGGTCCGCCATTGTCCAATCTCCGGAGCCGTCTGGTCCCAACCAAAGTTCAAAATGCAAAAATTTAAGGTATGAACCGGGACGACCCGGAAGATGCATTCAGTGCGTTTACGGAGAGTCCGGCCGCTTTGACTTTCAAAGTTGCATGAAACTGGAGAACCAACGGGGTCCGGGCCCCCCCGTGCCCGGTGATCGATTGCTCTCTGTCCCTTGGGAAGAAAGCTCAAGGGTTGGAAAGGAGGTGCTCCGATGGAAGCAGCTTTAGTCTTCACGGGCAGTGGCCCTATTCTTGTCCTGACTACCTTCGAATCGCTTCAAGCGCCTGACTTTCTGGAAAGGCTGGCTGCCAGAGGTATCTCGAAGTTCATTGCCCACACGGTCCCGCTCGAACTGGTGAAGAAACGCTACGGTGCGCGCTTTTCGGCAATTATGGGTGATCTGTCTCAGAAGGACGACTTGCGCGTGCTGGACATCGACGGACATCATATCTTCAAGAACTTCTCTTTTGAGGAAATGGGGTCGCCACTATATTCTCCGCCTTTACAGGAGCCCGCCCGGGAAGCAGTGATGGAGGCGAGCTTTGATTCTGAATGGCTTTGGGCAAGAATTGACGAGTACGGCAAGCTGGTGGACTCATCGTATCCTCCCATGCTGGGGTCCCGTGTCATTCCTTCAATTCCGATGGGAACCGGCGTTTCGCCTAAGCAGGCTCGTTTCAAGATCGACGGGCAAGGAATCATTTTTGATGGAACACCTCAGAAACTGAACGGTCATAAACTGGTTCTTCCTGCCCGGTCGTCTCCAGCTCTGGGCAGATCCTCAGACGTTCCGCCCACTTGTACCTGGAGGTCTGACAATGAGGGTGGTTGGACCTGAATGTAAAGATCTTCTCATTCTGGATGGATGAGAAAACAATGAAACGGCCCCCCGCTTGACTGCCGCCGGCAAATCCGAGATTTGCGCCGGCAGATGTGAGTTTAAGTATCGCGGTAGAATGGAGCATGAAAGTCTGGATCTGAATATAATCATTTGGAAAGTCGCGCATGGCCGCACAGGGAGAGTAGCGGGAGGAGAGGCAACCCGGGACAGCAACCATCAACATGAAAGGGGATGCCATGAAAGCAGCAATGATTTTTACAGGCAGTGGCCCAATATTGATTCTCACATCGTTTGAATCGCTTGCGCACTCAGCCCTTTCCGAGAAACTCGGCGCCAGAGGCATCACCAAGTACATCGCTTACGAAGTATCCGTGGATAAGGTGAAGAAACAGTATGGGACGCGTTTTTCAATAATCCTCGGTGATCTGTCCCAAACGGATGACATGCGGGTGATGGATATTGATGGGCACCACGTCTTCAATAGTTTCTCTTTCGAAGAGCTTGGGCCTCCCATCTATTATCCCGCTGAGAAGAAAGTCCTGGTCAGGTGAGTGATTTGATTCGGAGGCTGATTCTCTCGGGTGATGGATTGGGGATATTTTGCAACTCTATCGATACGCCGGGCATGCGATGGTCGTCCGTGGGAGCTGCGAATCGTGCGACAAACACTGCCCATTCTCATTCTTGAAAAGAAGGAAAGGAGGTAATTGGCCATGTCGGAAGTCAGCATCTATCCAGAAATTGATCTAAACTCGTATCAAAAGGAGACTCAACTCAGGGACGGGACCAAGGTTCTTCTGCGCCCCATGGCGGCTGAAGATAAGGACGCTTTGTATGCGTTCTTTCAAGCGGTCCCAAGAGATGAGACCCGGTATTTGCGCGATGATGTCTCAAGCGTTCTCCTTATTGAAAAATGGGCTAAAAACCTTGATTACAACAAGACTCTTCCAATTCTGGCCATAAGGAGTGGGGAAATCATTGCCGATGCCACCATCAACCGTCGCCGATCCGGCTGGAAGTGGCACCTTGGAACGGTGCGGGTTTTTGTGCATAGGGACTACCGCAATGTTGGTCTGGGGCACCTGATGATCGAGGAACTCGCCGACATCGCATACAAACTGGAAATCGAAAAACTCATTGCCGAGATCCCGGACATCAACCCTTCGGCAATCAATGCCTTCATCAAAGCAGGGTTCTACCGGGTAGCCGTGATCCCGAACCTGGCCAAGGACAGGGAGAACATGCCCCTGGATGTAGTGGTTATGGTTAAGGATATTAAACCCGCTCACGACGAGACCTATGATTACGACTTTTGATCAACTCAAACAGGCAGCGGATACAATGGCGGGATCGAGCCATTGTATCCGGTGTAAATCCTCGGCCTTTCAGAAACCTGATTACTCTTTTGGACCGTTTACGGCTGGGAGCTGATTTTATTCTCCAGTTCGCCGATGGTGGCGTCTTCTCTTTGGGCCGGCGAAAGTCCTGCAAGCGCTTTCTCGGCTTCTTCCCTTGCAGGGTAAAACTTCACCTGTCCTAAATACCAGAGGGCAAACCGAGCATCTGCCGGTCTTTCCGTGCCTGCTTCATATTCCACTCCACATTTCGTTCTCATCTTTCCCCCCTTCTATATCATGATTGTCGCATCAAACACGTTCGTTGCCACTTTCAATTCATGCCATTCCGAGCTTGTCTTCCTGAGTAGATTACTTCTCGAATTGAGATGAAAGGCGAAAGCCACCTGGTCTGGTTTAAAATACCGGACTACGAGAATCGCAACGGGGAAAAGGAGCGAGGGACATTAAAAGAAAGATTGCGCATTTGGCAAAACTAACCCGCCGGTAGATTACATTTTCGGGCTGAATAGCGTCAAGAAAATATTTGATCAGAAGGCAATTGTTTCTTGATATTCTCCCAATTCGCAAGCCTTCGTGACTCTTCCCTGGAAACTCGTTTCATCTTGGCATCGCCATGGATAGCCAGCGGCGCATGAGCGGCCGGCTCATGCGCAATACCTGAAGAGGCTGTCGCAGATTATTCCAAAGCGATCCGGAAAGACCAGCTTTTCTGAATATAGTCTCCCGGCAGTATCGGACTCGACTGCATGACGACACCCTCCCCTAACCCCTCCCGTCGAAGGGAGGGGGAAGGGTATCGGCCCAATCCCGTTTAATTCACCGGATCGCAGCCACCGCCCAACACCGAATAAAGCCGCGCCTGGTTCGATTGCTTGGCCGGGTGGACCGCCCCGGCAGCCCGCGGGGCGATTTTAATTCACCGGATCGCCGCCTCCGCCCAGGACCGAATAGAGCCGCACCTGGTTCGATAGCTTTGCCAGGCGGATGGCTATGAGCCCCTGCTGCGCCGAATAAAGCGAGCGCTGCGCATCCAGCACGTTCAGGTAAATGTCGGTCCCTTTCTCATAGCGCATATTGGCAAGGCGGTAGCTTCCCTCGGTGGCATCGAGAAGGGATTGTTGCGCCGCCATCTGGTCCCCGAGCGTCCCCCGCTGGGCAAGCGCATCGGCGACGTCCCTGAATGCGCCCTGGATTGCCCGCTCGTATTGAGCCACGGCAATTTCCCTGTCCACCTTGGTCGCGGAGAGCGCCGACCAGAGGCGGGCGTCGAATATCGGCATGACGATCTGTGGCGCGTAATTCCAGGCAAGCGAGCCGCCACTGAAAAGACCGGTCAGGTCGCCGCTCGCGCTGCCTATCGCCGTCGTGAGCGAAATACGCGGGAAAAACGCGGCGCGGGCGGCGCCGATGTTCGCATTGGCGGCCTTGAGTTGGCTTTCCGCCTGGAGTATGTCCGGGCGATGCAGGAGCACAACCGACGAGGCCCCCGTCGACACATCGGGCAGGGACTCGATAATGCTCAGCGACTCCGGCAGCAGTTGTTCCGGCACCGGCGAGCCCACCAGCAGGTTCAAGGCATTCTCATCCTGGGCGGTCAGTTGGGTGAACCGGGCTACATCGACCCGCGCGGTATCCACTCTCGTTTGTACCTGGCGAAGATCCAACTCGGGCAGGAGTCCCACTTCGTGTCGCCGCTTAATCAAGTTATAGGCCTCCTGCTGAGACTTGAGCGTGGATTGCGCAAGTTGCAGGTTTTCCCGGTCAGCGGCGAGCGCCAGGTAGGCATTGGCCACTTCCGAGATCAGCAGGACCTGAGCGCCGCGGCGGGCATGCTCGGTTGCGAAGTATTCCTCAAGTGCCCGTTTCGAAAGGCTTCGGATGCGGCCGAAAAAGTCGATCTCCCAGGAGGCGATGCCCAGGTTGGCGCTGTACTGCTCAACCGTTCTCGGATTCCCTTCTCCGGCCAGGTCGGCGGGCAGGCGCTGCTTGAAGCCGGCGGCAGACGCGTCAACCCTCGGGAAAAGCTCGGAGCGCTGAATTCCATACAGCGCCCGAGCCCTTTCGACGTTCAAGGCAGCCACCCGCAGATCGCGGTTGTTTCCAAGAGCAGTCTCGATAATGGCTTGAAGCCGCTCGTCGGTGAAGAACTCGCGCCACTTCAAATCGGCGCCGCCGGGGACATCCATCGCTGTTTCCCGGTATGCGGCACCGTTCGGCCAGCCCGCCGGGACCGGCATATCGGGGCGCGAGTATTTCGGGATCATAGTGCAGCCGGTGAGCATAAGCGCGGCAATCGCCAGAAGTGAGAACGTTTTGCTTGTCATCTCAGTGTGTGCCTCCCGAAAGACTCACCGCGGGCGAAACGGGCTTTTCCAACTGCGGCCCTTTCTTTTTCCCGAAAAGTTGGACAACCCCAACATAGAACAGGGGAATGAAGGGGGTTGCCAGGAAGGTGGCGGCCATCATGCCACCCAGTACACCCGTGCCGATGGCGGTCTGGGCGCCGGCTCCCGCGCCGCTCGCCATTGCCAGCGGCAGGACGCCGAAGCCGAACGCCAGCGAGGTCATGACAATCGGGCGAAGTCTCAGCTTCGCTCCTTCCAGCGTGGCCTCTACCAATCCTGTTCCTTCCTGAACCTTGACCATCGCGAACTGGACGATCAATATGGCGTTTTTGGTTGTCAGTCCCAAAACCGTGAGAAGCCCGATCTGGAAGTAGACATCGTTTGGAAATCCCCGAAGGGATGAGGCGACCACGCAGCCGATAATCCCCAGCGGCAGGGTCAGCAGGATAGCAATGGGGACGGTCCAGCTTTCGTAAAGGGCGGCCAGGCAAAGAAAAATCACGATCATTGAGAAAGCATAGAGCAGCGGCGCCTGTGCTTTTGACATCCGTTCCTGGTAGGAAATCCCCGTCCAGTCAAAACCAATGCCTCTTGGCAGTTTCGAGGCTATCTCCTCCATGGCCAGCATCGCCTCTCCCGAACTTTTCCCCGGGGGCGGCTCACCCCAGATATTGAGCGCCGGAAAGCTGTTGAAACGCTCAAGGCGCGGCGACCCGTTGAACCAATGGCCCTTGGCGAAGGAGGAGAACGGCGTCATCGTTCCCGAGCCGTTTCTGACGTAGAGCCTTTCCAGGTCCTTTGGAAGCATGCGGAACGGGGCATCGGCCTGAACGTAAACCCGCTTGATCCTCCCTCCCTGCATGAAATCATTCACGTAAGCGCCGCCAAACGCCGCCGAGACCGTGGTGTGAATCGAGTTGATGGGAACTCCCAGGGCGCCCGCCTTTTCCCAGTCCACGTCGATTCTGTACTGCGACACGTCTTCAAGGCCGTTCGGGCGCACCCGGACAAGCCTTGGGTCCTTCGCCGCCATGCCGAGCAACTGGTTGCGGGCCGCCATAAGCGCCTCATGCCCCAACCCGCTGCGGTCCTGCAACTGGAAGTCGAAACCGCCCGCCTGTCCGAGTTCGAGGACCGCCGGCGGTGGAAAGGCGAAAACCCGCGCGTTGCGGATGGTCGCGAACTTTTTCCCGGCGCGTCCCAAAACCGCGCCCAGCTTCAGGTCCGCTCGCTGGCGCTGGTCCCAGTCCCTGAGCTTCACAAAACTCAGCCCAACGTTTTGCCCGGTCCCGGAAAAGCTTCTGCCCGAGAGGGTGAACGCGGATATTACCGCTTCCTTTTCATCCACGAGGAAGTGTTCTCGGACCTGATTCATCACTTCCTGGGTCTGCTCCAGGGTCGAACCCGTTGGCAGGATAGCCTGGACGAACATGATTCCCTGGTCTTCACTGGGCAGGTAAGCGGTTGGCATTCGCTGAAAAAGAACTCCCAGTCCCACGACCAATACAACATACAAAAACAGGTAAGGGAACTTTCTCCTGATAATGTGGGCAACAAGTGACTGGTAACCGTCCCTGGCCTTGTTGAAGGTCCGGTCGAACCACCTGAAGAAGGGCCGAAAGAGAAAAAAGCCCTTCTCTTCGGCCTTATGGCCCTTGGGATGCTGCTTGAGCAGGGATGCGCACAAAACCGGGGTCAGGATCAGGGCGACCAGCACCGAGAGCAGCATCGCCGCGATCAGGGTCACGGAAAACTGGCGGTAGATGACTCCGGTCGAGCCGCCGAAAAACGCCATGGGGCCGAACACCGCCGAGAGCACCAGCCCGATGCCTATCAGCGCGCTCGTGATTTCTCCCATCGACTTGCGGGTGGCTTCCTTGGGGGACAGCCCCTCTTCGGCCATCACGCGCTCCACGTTTTCCACCACGACAATGGCATCGTCCACAAGGAGGCCGATCGCCAGCACCATCGCGAACATTGTCAGCATGTTGATGGAAAAGCCAAACCATCCAAGAACGGCGAAGGTGCCAAGGATTACAACCGGTACCGCGAGAGTCGGTATGAGGGTGGCCCGAAAGTTTCCCAGGAAGATATACATCACCAGGAAGACCAGCAGAATCGCCTCGAACAGGGTCTTTACCACCTCTGATATGGCCACCTTCACGAAGGGGGTCGTATCGTAGGGGTAGATGACCTTCATGCCGGGAGGAAAGTACCGCGAGAGTTCCGCCATTTTTGCTTTGACGGCATCGGCCGTATCGAGAGCATTGGCGCCGGGCGCCTGCCGCACTGCCAGGGCGGCCGCCGGTTGGCCGTTGTAGATGGTGACGCTTCCGTAGCGCTCCGTGCCCAACTCGGTGCGTCCCACGTCGCGCACGCGCACGATGGAGCCGTCCGGGTTGGTGCGAAGCGGGATCGCCGCGAACTCCTCGGGGGTCTTGAGCAGGTTCTGAACGATGATCGAAGCATTCATCCTCTGCCCCTCCACCGCCGGGGCCCCGCCGAACTGGCCGGCGGAAATCTCGACGTTATAGGCGCGAAGCTGCTGGACAACGTCTTCGACCGTCAGCCGGTAATCGGACATCTTGTCCGGATTGAGCCAGACCCGCATCGCGTACTGGGAACTGAAGACTTCCACCTCGCCAACTCCGGGCACCCGCGCCAGCACCTGTTGGATACTGGATTGGGCGTAATCGCCCAGGTCGTAGTCATCCATGCTGCCGTCTTCGGAGGTCAGCCCCACGATGATCAGCCAGTTTCGGGTAGATTTGCTGACCTTGACGCCCTGGCTCTGGACAACGTCGGGCAGACTCGCCATGGCGAGCTGGAGCTTATTTTGCACCTGGGCCCAGGCGAGGTCCGGGTCGGTCCCGGGAGCGAAGGTGAGTTCGATCCTCCCCGCGCCAGAGGCGTCGCTGGTAGCCGACATGTACAGCAACTTGTCAAAGCCGGTCATCTTCTGTTCGATGATCTGAACGATGCTGTTTTCGACCGTCTCGGCGGAGGCGCCGGGATAAAAGGCATCGATCGCAATCGAGGGAGGAGCGATGGGCGGATACTGCGATATGGGCAGATTGTGAATTGCGAGCCCGCCGGCCAGCATCATGATGATGGCTATTACCCAGGCAAAGACCGGGCGGTCCAGGAAAAAGTTAGACAACATCGCGGTCCCCCCTTATTTCGATTGCGCGGGCGGGATTTTCGGATTCGAAACCTCCGCGCCTGCTTTCGCACTGAAGGAAACCGCCTTCACGGGCGCGCCGGGCCGCACGCTCAGCATGCCCTCCACAATCACGCGGTCTCCGGCCGCCAGGCCCGACGAGACCAGCCACTGGTCGCCCAGGGCGCGATTGAGCGTCAGTACCCGCTGCTGTACCATGCCCGCATCGTCGACGACCATGGCAATGGGCTCGCCCTTGGGAGTGCGGTTAACGCCCTGTTGCGGAACGAGTATTGCCTGCTCGGCTATGCCTTCCTGCACCACCGCCCGCACGAACATGCCCGGCAAAAGCAGGTGATCGGGATTGGGGACCACTACCCGCAGGGTGAAAGACCCGGTCGCCGGGTCGACGCTGACTTCGCGGAACTGCAGCTTGCCTTCCAGCGGATAGGGGGTACCGTCTTCCAGGAGAATGCGCACTTTTCTCGCGCTCTCGCCATCGGTTGTGAGCCGGCCGGCTTCCATGTTGCGTTTGAGCCGCAGCAAATCCGAGGACGATTGGGTCACATCCACGTAAATGGGGTCCAACTGCTGAATGGTTGAAAGGGCTGCGGGCTGATAAGCCGTTACCAGCGCACCGTCCGTAACGGTCGACCTGCCGATTCGCCCGGAAATGGGGGCGGTGACACGGGTGTAGCCCAAATTGATGCGGGCCGATTCGACCTGTGTTTTCCAGAATTCAATTTCAGCCTGGACCTGTCCGACAGTGGCCGACGCATCCTCATGGTCCTGCCGGCTGACCGCTTTGTCGACGAGCAGTTCCTTGTATCGTTGGGCCCTGGACCGGACGGCGGGCAGATTGGCCTGGGCCTTGCCAAGCGAGGCTTTCGCGGAATCGTGGGCCACCTGGAAGGGGGCCGGGTCGATCCGGTACAGGAGTTCGCCGGCTTTCACGTCCGAGCCTTCGCTGAAGAGCCGTTTTTGAATTATGCCGTTCACCTGGGGGCGAATTTCCGCCATCATGAAGGCGCAGGTGCGGCCCGGCAGTTCGGTGGTGAGTTCGACCTGGCGCGGCTCGATTGTTACGGTGGCCACTTCCGGAACGATCGCCGGGGCGGCTTGCTGCCCGTGTCCGGTGTCGCATCCCCCCAGCAGGAAAAGGCCGGCCAAAGCCACAAAAGCCATTTTCCATCCCACAAGCGGCTGAGAGCTGTTCTTGTTCGGCTGCATCGAAGACCTCCAAAGTAATCTATACTATGAGCGTACTCAGTTATTGAATTCAAGGCGCGAAATCACGGCTCCAAAAGCCCTTTCAGGAAAACGTCCAGGATGGCGTCCGGGTCCTCCGGATAGGGGTGCTGCTCGGGTGTGTCGAGCCAGAGAAGAAGAAAACCGTCTATGGCGCTGTCGAGAGCAACGGCCAGGGAGAAAGGATCGGCGATTCTTTTGAACTTTTTGCTCTTGATGCCGCTCTCGAATACGGAGGCGAGTCCCTGAAGAAATGTGTAGTATCTTTTTCGCAGCTCTTCATCGAGTCCCGCCTTGATATTGAAGCTCGCCCCCCTGCGCTCGGCAAGGAAAAGGCGAATGAAAGTAAGATTTCCCCGAAACCTCTCGCCTTTGGCCCGGATGTAATTTCTCAGCTTCTCGACCTCATCGTCCGGTTCCTCGATCGCCTGCGTCATGGCTTCCTCGAACCTTTCGCACCGTTCCAGAACGAGGGCCTTGTAGAGGTCCTCCTTGTTCTGGAAAAACTTGTACAGGGTTCCGATGGCGAACTCGGATCTTTCCGCGATCTCCTGCATGGAAACGCTGTGGAAGCCCTTCAGGGAAAAAAGATCGAGCGCGGCCTCGAGCATCTCCTGGCGCTGGCGTACTTTTTCGCGCTCACGCCTCGAGAGTGTTTCGGTTTGCATCAACTTGCCCTCTTGCTAAGTAAAAATTTGCACCAAACGAATAGAAATCCGCGGATGTAATACTTAGTCGCGTTCAAGATCTATCTGATGGGTTCCGCTCCGCTCCACCCATCCTACGATAAACCTGGGCCCGATGACATGTAGGATGGGTGGAGCGTAGCGGAACCCATCATCTTTGGGCACAACTTGAACGCAACTTGGTAAAACTCCCTGGATGTGAACCAACTGGATCTGACCCACAAACCTGAACCTACTTATGTGAATCCACAAACCTGAATCCACG
>Ga0351925_1075_pt2 | contig 18222 bp, 14 predicted proteins | sample BONcelHT113001D9_FD_206870 | JGI IMG/M metagenome (GOLD analysis project Ga0351925, IMG submission 206870) | Enriched cells from coal bed in the Powder River Basin, Montana, United States - BONCAT cells T11 rep2 HSBNCT.T11.300.1.D9 ... | reverse complement strand
ATTACATAGCCTGTCTGGAGCTTTTTACGGATATAAAATAGCCCTTGCATTTTACAAAGCGCCTTTTTTTGGTCCCAAGAGCATGTACCACATCGAAAAATCGATTGAACTCGATCCTTCAGAACCTGGCGGTTACATTGAAAAAGCAAACTCGCTGATGTATCGTCCGGCCGCTTTCGGGGGCGACAAAAAAGAGGGGCTGGCATATTACCAAAAAGCGCTAAAACTGATGGAAAACTATGGCAACCGGAAATGCGACTGGCAACAAATGTTGTTGCGGGCTTTTATCCTGAAGACGTTGTACGAAACCAATCAGACTGCTGAAGCCGACACTTTTATGAAGGAAATGCAAAAAGACTACGGCTCGATGAGCTGGATAAAAGATTTTGTTGGAGCCGGTTTGATTGAGGTGAAATAAACATTTTTACTGCCCCAGTTCTTTTCTGATCATGTCTTCAATTTGTTGCGCCAGTTCTGCACTGTCCATTCCTTTGGGTTCGATCGGATCGAGTGCGGTATATTTCAGGTGAACGCCAAATGTCATCGGGAAATTTCTGTTTCGCATTAATTTATAGTGCCCGTCTATTGCAAACGGAACAATGATGGCTGAAGGCGAAGTTTTTATCAGTGAAGCAATTCCGGCAGGCATAAATGGATTTAGAAGCCCGGTTTTGGTTCGTGTTCCTTCAGGAAAAATACAGGCTGCATAATTGTTTTCCTCGATGTGTCTTCCAAGCAGCAAAATATCCTTGACCGATTGCCTTGGGTTTTTACGGTCTATCAATACCGATCCTCCGTGGCGAAGGTTGTACGAAATACTTGGAATTCCTTTTGCCAATTCAATTTTAGAAATAAATTTCGGATGATTTTTCCTGAAACCGACAATCACGGCAGGAATATCGAGCGTACTCGTATGATTGGCCACAATGATAAGAGGACGGTTTTTCGGAATTTTATCTAGTCCTTTATAAGTAATTCGTGCACCCAAAATATAGAGGCTGTATAGTAATCCAAAGTTCATGATATCAACTGCCTTTTTTCGAACCGGATAACCCCAAATCCATCGGGTTACGATTTGAATAGGATGAAAAATAAGAAGCAGCACCCCGAAAACAAACATATAAACGGGAGTCAGTAAATAGGAGAGGATTGTCTTCATTTTGATCAGTTTTTTCAGGCGGAAAAATAGCCAAAAAAAACAAGCTTCTGAAAAAAGAAATTCACTGAATTCATCCTGAACTTTTTGTTTCTTTGACAAAACAATTTCAAAATCAATATCCATGACCAATAACGATATCCTGAAAAAACTGCGTGTTGCGCTTAAACTGCGCGATGAAGACATCGTTGATATTCTTACTCTTGCTGAATTTAAAGTGTCGAAAAGCGAGGTGAATGCTTTGTTCAGAGCTGAAGACCATCCTAATTTCAAGGAATGTGGCGACCAGTTACTCCGGAATTTCCTGAACGGTTTGGTCATTTATATGCGTGGTCCGGCAGGAGAAGTGCGAAAACCGCATGTCGTGAAAAAGAATCAGTAAAAAGATTTTAACACTAATAGTAGGGTAGAAACGTACCGTTTCGGATATAGGTTAAAGTATCAGTTTTAACCATTTAATATTCGAAAACATGAAAACAAAAATTTTAGCTCTTCTCGTAATTTCCTCTTTCGCATTCTTTTCCTGTCAAAAGAATGACGAATCAATGTCAACCGACCAAAGTGATGCTCTGCTGAAATCGGCTACTATCACAGTAAATGATTTGGCAGTTGAAAGTGTTTCGCAGGAAGCAAATTTTGAAACCGATTTCTATGCCGGCTACGAACACCTGCTCCGACAACTTGCTCATTTCAAAGGAGGAAAAGGTAATTTGCTTGCCGGACAGGCACACAATCTTCTTGCGGGCAAGGGTCACAATCACTATGTGAATGGCGAAGTGCCTTTAGTATCGATTGATACTGCTGAAGCAGGCTACCCAATTACGATTACAATTGACTATGGAGATGGCATCGCAACCAACCACGGAAGGCTAATCGCCGGAACAGTTACCATTGAAATTTCAGGAGAAAAAAACTCCGATGGAAGCACCCGCAAAATTACTTTCGCTGATTGCGTCATCGACTCGATTGGAATTAACGGAACCAGCATCGAAACTTTTAACGGCGACAACACAACCATCCGAAAAACAACCAACATCAGCAATGTAACTTTCACATTAGCCGACGAAACTGTGATTGAACGCGTTGGTAACAGTATGCGCGAATGGCTCAAAGGACTTGATACACCAGCCGACCGCACCGATGACATGATTCAGATCACCGGATCAATCAATGTGGAAAGTTCGACAGGCGACAACTACTCACGAATAATTATAGAGCCGCTGATCAACCTTGGCAATTGCCGTCACCATGTGCAGGGAATCGTTCAATACAGTCAAAACAGCGTAGTGATTGCTGAACTCAATTATGGTGATGGGACCTGCGATAATTTGGCAGCAATGACTTCCGGAGGGGAAACCATTGAAATAGAACTTAAAGGCAAAATGCCAAAAGCAAAACTTGAAGTACGCAGAAAAGGGAGAAAAGGAAAGCATTAGTGATGAAAATAGCATAGGCATCTGATGAATTTATAAATTTCACAAAGATATTCATCAGATGACTTTTCTCATTATCAGAATAAGAGAGCCGGAATGCCAGCTTTTCTAATTACATTTTTCGTCTATCTTTGGGCAGATGAAAAATGAATAACGTTGAAAAAGGAAGAATTTAAATCATTGTTCGACACTTATTTTGAGGATGTCCGGAGATACGTTCTTTACAGATCGGGCAATGATGATATTGCGACTGATATTGCGCAGGATACCTTTATGCGGATATGGGAGAAGCAAATGACGATTGATCCCAAAAGGGTGAAAGGCCTGCTTTTTAAAATTGCCGGTGATTTATTTATCTCACAGTACCGGCGCGAACAGGTTGCATTTAATTTTTTCAACACATATCAGCCCAACGATAAAAGTTTTACTCCCGAAGACGAAATTAACTTTCAGGAACTTAAAAAAGCCTATGACGCAGCTTTAAAATCGATGCCGGAAAAACAACGCACCGTGTTTTTAATGAGCCGGATTGATGAATTGAAATACACAGAAATTGCCGACCAGTTGGGATTGAGCGTAAAAGCCATCGAAAAACGGATGAGCCAGGCGCTCGAACACCTTAAAATTCATCTGAAAGACAAAATAGTCGGCCTTATTTTATTCGTGATGGGATGGAGTTTGAACCGGTTAAAAATGGAAAGAAACAAGTGAAACAAAACAAAGTACATATTGATACGACTGCTGTTGGCCAACAAAGCAACGTTTTTTTCGCCGGGGGAAAATTCAGATGGAGCAAAAGCGAAACCGACGTTTGGGCAACCATCGAAGCTCAATTGGAAGCAAAGCCGCAGGGTCGTTCCTTGTTCCTGAATTTCTCGTTGTCAAAGTGGGCAGTTGCCGCAAGCATTATTGTACTTTTTTCTGTCGGAAGTTTTATGCGTTTCTATTCTGTTAAAATTGAAACAACTGCAGGTCAGCATTTGGTCGCCGAATTTCCTGATCAATCAAAAGTTAACCTGAATGCCCAAAGTTCCCTGACCTATTCTCCATTTTGGTGGAAGATAAGCCGTGTGGTAAAACTGGAAGGCGAAGGATTTTTTGAGGTGAAGAAAGGCAGTCAATTTACGGTGAATTCGGCCAAAGGAATTACCCGTGTGATTGGAACCAGCTTTAATATTTTTGCACGTGATGCAATTTACAAAGTGACCTGCATTACCGGAAGTGTAAAAGTTAAATCGAGAGCTGGATTCGAGGCTATTTTAAAACCTGGAAGCAAGGCTGAAATACTGTCCAACGGGAAAATAAACGTTTTGACGGGCATTGAAACTTTCCCTGAAATATCGTGGAAGACAAATGTATTTTTGTTTACAGCATCTCCGGTTCGGGATGTATTTAAAGAAATAGAAAGACAATATGGGGTGAATTTTGAAACCAACATTGACGACTTTTCGCTTTACACCGGGAATTTCACCAAAGATCAGAATGTGGAAGAAATATTGGAGTATGTTTGTCCGGCCATGGGTTTAAAATACATCCGCAAATCGACGGGTCAGTATCTCATAATCCGGGACAATGAATGATCAGGAAAACAACGATATTATTTCTAATCATCCTGCTATCGGGAGTATCTTTTGCCCAACCCAAAACAATCAGGGTTGAAGCCAGTAATTTGCCACTGAATGTCGTGCTTCTGCAATTGCGCAATCAGTACGATTTTCAATTCTCTTACAGCGAAGATCAACTTTCACGGTATAGAATTACAGTTTTCAGAACCTTTGCCGCGAAAGACGAAACGCTGGAATTTCTGCTGAAAGACCTTCCTTTTCAGGTCAAGAAAAAGGACGATGTATTTATCATTATTCCTGACAGGAAAAAACAGAAAGAAGAACAGAAGAAAGGACAGACCCGGATAACAGGGCAGATTGTTGAATCCGGTTCGTATGAACCACTTCCCTTTTCGCAAATCCTTATCAATAATCACCCGATGATTGCTGATGTAACCGGAAGTTTTAATTATACCGCATCGGCTGACAGTTCTTTTCATGTACGCATTTCACATCTGGGATATTACGTTTATGATACGCTGATATATGCCAGCAATCACCGGCAATATAAACTGGTTCCTTCAAGCATAAAACTTCCTGATGTGACTGTTCAGAATAATGTTGTGGAGAAAGCAACCATTGTTGGTGAAACAATTGGTAAAATTACGCTCAATAACAATATCTCACGCTTTTTGCCGGGACAAGGCGATAACTCAGTTTTTAATCATATCAGGCTAATGCCGGGCGTTCAGGCAGCCGGCGAGCAATCTGCCGACCTGCTGATTTGGGGAAGCTACGAAGGACAAAGCCTGATAACTTTCGACGAATTTACTTTTTTCGGACTGAAGAATTACAATGACAATATCAGTGTCGTAAACCCATTTATGGTAAAAACCATCGAGATTTTTAAAGGAGGGTTTGAATCGAAATACGGGAACCGTGTAGGTGGAATTGTGAACATTACCGGCAAAAACGGTAATTTACAAAAGCCGGTTTTAAGCCTGAATATCAATCCAACGACTTTAAACGGAATGGTTGAATTGCCTCTGTTTAAAAAATCATCGCTGGTTTTGGCTTACCGTCAAACCTATTACAATCTCTATAATTCAAGCGATTTTAACATTTTTGCTCCCACACGCCCAAAGCAAAACAGGCAGCCAAAAGGGATGCTATCTCAAAATGCAAAATTCGATCTGAACGTTTACCCCGATGATTATCAGTTCAGGGACTTGAACCTGAAATTCAGCCATCAGTTTGACAATGGCGATCAGTTTTATGTAAGTATGTATGGTGGAGGCGACTATTTTCACCTGACTGCAGATGCCAATTTAACACGCACAATCAATCCGAAACCCGGACAGATAAATGAAACTCCCTTTGCAGTAAACTTTCTCAACAAGGAAGAAAACAGGCAACGTGGAATTTCGGCTTTGTACAATAAAACATGGTCGGACAGATTGACCTCGAAATTTATTTTTTCACATTCCGATTTTTCGAAGCAGCTATCCGACGAAATTCAATTTTTAAATACAAATAACCAGAATATTTATAAAAAAGACAATACCAGCATTGAAAACAGCGCCATTGAAAACTCAATACGGATCGAAAATATTTTTCACCTTTTAAACGGACATCAGTTGGGATTTGGAGGTGGATTTTATAACAACGAGGCAGGCATCGATTTTAAAACCACCATGGTGCGCGATACCGTTTCAATCGATACCTTGAACAAATTCAGGAACAACAGGGCTTTTGTATATGTTGACGATCGTTTGCCGATAGGAGACCGCCTGATCCTGAACACCGGCGCTCGTTTCAACCTGTCGGATAGTAATGGCAAGCTATATTTCGAACCCAGGATAAGTGCCACTTTTAAACTTTCGGAACAACTAAAATTAAATACATCGTGGGGCCGTTACCACCAGTTCATTTTTAAAGTTGCAAATGTTGACCGTGACCAGAATTACTCCTATTTATGGGTGACCAGCAACGAAAATACACCGGCAATAAATGCAACGCATTGGGTTGGCGGAATTAATTATTTGAAAAACAACCTGTCCATCAATGTGGAAGCATATTATAAAATGACACACGACATCACCCAACGTGTTTTCGAACAACGATTTGAAGGGAACAGACGTATCGACGGCTACTTTCCTTATTCCGGCAATGCAAAAGCCTATGGGATAGATCTTTTCGCGAAAAAGGATTTTGGAAAACATTCAATCTGGGCCTCCTACACGCTTAGCAAAGCGCTTGAAAGTTTGGCTCCGCTGGGTAAAGCACTACCTGTCTATCAACTGGCTCCACAACATCAGCTTCACGAATTAAAGGTGGCAGGCTTGTTCAATATTCATCAGTTTTACCTTTCGGCCGACTATGTTTACGGATCGGGAATGGAAATTTTACGAAAGGTTTTTGCCGCTGAAAACAGCAATGTAGCCTATAATAGGGTTGATGCAGCAGTAACTTATAAATTTACCCCAAAACGATTTTCCGGAGAACTGGGTTTTTCGGTACTCAATGTGTTCGATACACAAAACCTGAAATACATCAACTTTAAGAACATCCAGCTTACTCCCGAACTTGGAGATATCCGTGTTTATTCGGATGCCGTTCCATTTACTCCTATTTTATTCCTGAAGTTGGTGTTCTGATAAGTTCCGGATCAACTTATATCAAAAAAAAGACCCCTTGAAAATCAAGGAGTCTCTCGTGAATATGAGGTCAGTGGCGGATTCGAACCGCCGTACACGGTTTTGCAGACCGCTGCCTAACCACTCGGCCAACCGACCAATGTTTGGCTTTTCCCGTTTTGGGTGGGCAAAGATAACAAAAAAACATTCCAACCTGCAAGTAAAAACAGGTCTTCAATTAAAATACTTCTTATTGAAGCCTGCTGTCGTATTCCATTCGGGCCTTCACAATTTCGTCCATACTGCCCGACGACCATTGCGCCAGTTCCAAAATCTGCTGAAGCAAACTTGTGCCCAAAGGGGTTAGTTCGTATTCAACCCGGGGAGGAACTTCAGCATATTTTTTTACTTTTATCAGAATTCAAAAAACAAAAATGCAATGAACGAAATTGACAGAATTGCCGGAAATCTTCCGGTTACTGACCAGATGCCGCTGCTTTTTGTAGGCCACGGAAGTCCGATGAATGCCATTGAAGACAATACATTTAGCCGGAAATGGGCTGAACTTGGAAAACAGTTGCCGCTTCCTCAGGCAATATTGTGTATTTCTGCGCATTGGCTGACTTCAGGAACATTCGTGACAGCAATGGAAAAACCCCGCACCATTCACGATTTTGGCGGTTTCCCTCCTGAATTGTTCCGACAGCAGTATCCCGCTCCCGGTTCTCCTGAAATGGCTGAAGCAGTGATCGGTATTCAGCATGAAAATCAGATCAGTAAAGATTTCGATTGGGGACTCGATCACGGAACCTGGTCGGTACTCAAACCCATATTTCGTTCCTAACGGAACAATCGAATAAAATTCAAACAGTCACTCAGTGATAGTAAAAAGTTTTTTCTGAGAAAAGTATAAATGTTATATTTACACTTTTAAAAAACTAACCTCTGATGAAAAACCTTTTAAAATTATCATTCATTGCTTTGTCGTTACTGATCCTTACTTCCTGCACAGGCAAAAAACCAAAAACTTCAGAAGAAAATCAGGATAAAGCATTCTGGCAACTGGCAAAAACTCCTCCTATGGGTTAGAATAGCTGGGATTGCTTTGGCCCTACTGTTACCGAAGCAGAAGTAACGACGAATTTACGCTTTCGCTGCTGACCAACGACGAAGTATTGGCTGTGAATCAGAATAGTACCAATAATAAACAACTAAAAGAAGAAAACGGGTTAATTGTTTGGACAGCCGATGCACCTGAATCAGAAGATAAATACGTTGCTTTCTTTAGTACCAACGATACCGGAATTTCTGAAATATCAGTATCTCTTGCTGAATTTGGCGTTTCAGGAAACTACTCCGTAAAAGATTTGTGGACAAAGGAAGACAAAGGAACTGTTGCAGATGAATTCACTGTTTCGGTTGAACCCCATGCTTCGGTTTTGCTGAAATTCTCGAAAGCAAAATAGGTTTTTGATAGTCAGGACATACGGTAGTAAAGTTTGGACTTTGAAATTACCAAAGCCTGGTTTTAAACTTGGAACAATCTTTCTATCTTTGCGGCTCATTATCAGAAACCTTAAATCACTCGCATAAAATGGAATACAAATTCTGGGAAATTGAGCCGAAATGGCAGCAATACTGGGAGGAACACAAAACGTTTAAAACTACGAACGACTTCTCGAAACCAAAATATTACGTGTTGGACATGTTTCCGTATCCTTCAGGAGCAGGTTTACATGTTGGGCATCCGGAAGGCTACACTGCTACCGACATTATCAGTCGCTACAAACGCATGAAAGGCTTTAATGTGTTGCATCCGATGGGTTGGGACGCATTCGGTTTGCCAGCTGAGCAATATGCCATTCAAACCGGAACGCATCCTGCCGTTACCACCAACATCAATTGCGATAATTTCCGCCGTCAGATCAAAGCGCTTGGATTGAGTTACGATTGGGACCGCGAAATAAATACCACCGATCCTAAATATTTCCGTTGGACACAGTGGATTTTTACCAAGCTGTTCAATACATGGTTCGATGCCGAAGCCGGAAAAGGTAGGCCAATCAGCGAACTGCCCATTCCTGCTGAAATTCAGGCGCAGGGTGTTGAGGCGGTCAATAAATACATTGGCGAAAAACGCCTGGCTTATTACGACAATGCGCAGGTTTGGTGGTGCCAGTCGTGCAAAACGGTTTGCGCCAACGAAGAAGTATTGACCGACGGTTCGCACGAGAAATGTGGCAATCAGGTAACCCGCAAAAACCTGAAACAATGGTTGCTCCGGATTCCGCATTATGCCGAACGTTTGCTTGAAGGTTTGGATGCTCTTGATTGGCCGGAAGGTGTGAAAGACATGCAGAAAAACTGGATCGGGAAATCAATTGGCGCCGAAGTTGATTTTGCGATTGAAGGGCTGGACGAAAAATTACGGGTTTACACCACGCGTCCCGACACACTTTTTGGAGCCACTTACATGGTTGTTTCTCCTGAACATCCAATGCTCGAAAATCTGGTGACACCTGAAAATGCTGAAAAAGTAAAACAATACATACATGCGTCGTCGCTGAAATCGGATTTGGACCGGACCGAACTGGCCAAAGACAAAACCGGCGTTTTTACCGGACGAAATGCCATCAACCCGATCACCGGTTTGCCGATTCCGATCTGGATAGCTGATTACGTGCTGATGGGTTACGGAACAGGTGCCATCATGGCAGTTCCGGCACACGATAACCGTGACTTTGAGTTTGCTCAAAAATTCGACATTTCAATTACCTGTATTCTCGATCCGAAGGGCGCCGACGAAGAAACCCGTGCGAAAGTTCTGTCCGGACAAGCTTGCTGGACTGAAGATGGAGCATACATCAATTCTGCCAACCCGGCAATCAATCTCGATTTAAATGGTCTGAACAAAAAACAGGGCATTGCCAAAGTGATCGGATGGCTGGGCGAAAACGGAATCGGAGAAGCCACCACCAATTTCAAACTGCGCGATTGGTTGTTCAGCCGTCAGCGGTACTGGGGCGAGCCTTTCCCGGTTATTCACTGGGAAGATGGCGAAGTGACTCTGGTGGATGAAGATCTACCGGTTGAACTTCCGGAGATGGAAAAATACGAACCGGGCGAAGGTGGCGAATCACCTTTGGCCAACGCAACCGATTGGTTGTATGTGACTGACAAGAACGGTCGCAAAGGGCGTCGCGAAACCAACACCATGCCACAATGGGCCGGATCGTGCTGGTACTATTTGCGATATATCGACCCACGCAACGACGAATCAATTTTCGACAAAAAGCTTGAAAATTACTGGATGCCGGTTGACTTGTATGTGGGTGGCGCCGAACATGCCGTGTTGCATTTGCTGTATTCGCGTTTCTGGCACAAAGTACTGTTCGATTTGGGAATCGTTTCAACTCCTGAACCTTTCCAGAAGTTGTTCAATCAGGGAATGATCCTTGCTTTTGCATACGAAACTGCAACCGGCGCAAAAGTTGCCAGCGATTTGGTAGAAGAAAAGGAAGGCAAATATTTCCACATCGAAACCGGCGAAGAACTGAACCAGATCGTTGCCAAGATGTCGAAGTCATTGAAAAACGTGGTGAATCCTGACGATGTGGTGACGAAATTCGGAGCCGACTCGCTTCGTTTGTACGAAATGTTCATGGGTCCGCTGGACGATACGAAACCCTGGATGGAAAACGGTGTGAAGGGAGTTTTCGGCTTCCTGAACCGTGCATCACGTTTCTTTGGAACTCCTGAAAATATTGTGGATGAGGCCGACGACAAGGAAACCCTGAAACTGCTTCATCAAACCATTAAAAAGGTAGCTTTTGATATTGAAAACATGAAATTCAATACCGGTATTTCGGCATTGATGGTGTTCAATAATCTGGCGATGAAAAAGGGAAAAGTAAGCAAACAAACGGCTGAAACCTTTGCAAAAATACTTTCGCCTTATGCGCCTCATTTTGCCGAAGAATTGTGGCAAATGTATGGTCATCCTGAGACTTTGGCCTACGAACCCTGGCCTGAGTTTGATCCTGCTATGCTTACCGAAGACGTGTTTGAATACCCGGTTTCGTTCAATGGCAAAGTACGTTTCAAACTTGAATTGCCGCTAGGAATACCTGTTTCTGAAATTGAAACGGCTGTTTTGTCACACGAAAATTCGATCAAATGGCTCGAAGGAAAAACGCCGAAAAAAGTAATTGTAGTTCCGAATAAAATCGTGAACGTGGTGATTTAAATTCAATCAGAAAATGACACTTCAAAAAAAAGAAAAGTTACTGCATATCATTAAGGATTATGTGATTATTACTTTTGGGTTGATTTTATATGCCCTTTCGTGGACATTTTTTCTTGTTCCGGCGCAAATTACCGGTGGAGGTGTGAGTGGTCTGGCCGCTGTTATCTTTTACAGCTATAAAATTCCGATCGGCTTAACTTTTTTCTCTGTAAACCTTATTTTGGTCGCAATAGCAATCAAGGTTTTGGGCGCAAGTTTTGGTGTCAAAACCATTTACAGTATGGTTGTAATTTCCATTGCTTTCAGCGTATTGCCCACCTTGCCTTCAGGAGCGATTATTGAGGATAATTTTTTATCGGCTGTTTTGGGCGGAATGATGGGTGGTACAGGAATTGGCATTGTTTTTTCCAGAGGCGGAAGTACCGGCGGAACCGATATTATTGCCATGATTGTTAACAAATACAGAAACATCAGCCCAGGTAGGATTATTTTGTATTGCGATGTAGTTATCATCGGATCCTCCTATTTTCTTGTTCATTCGCTTGATAAAATGGTTTACGGGTTTGTCTCAATGGCTGTGGTTTCATACACGCTAGATGCCTTTTTGAGCGGCTCAAATGCTTCGGCCCAGATATTTATTTTCTCTCCCAAATACGACGAAATTGCTGATTACATAAATACAGAATTCGGGCGCGGTGTAACTGCCTTGAGCGGCACGGGATGGTACACCCAAAACGATGTCAAGGTTTTGATTACGATAGTTAGAAAAAGGGAAACCAGTATCCTTTTCAGAAGAGTGAAGGAAATTGATCCGAATGCCTTTATTTCCATGGCCAGTGTGATGGGTGTTTACGGGCAGGGATTCGACAAAATAAAAGGTTGACTTTGCCGTTCTTCTATCGGATTAACATTTTTTAATGCTTTTTATTTTGTCTCCGACTTTCCTGAAAATAAGCAGATACTGTATGGTATTGCCGGTATTTATGAAATGTACTCCGCTATAATCCTGAGTTCTTGCACTGAACCCTTGTATTTTTATTATTTTTGGAAAAATGAATTGAAGCCGCGGAAATACTTTCCTTTTGTTAAAAGTATTTTTTACGGTTCACGTATAAAAGAAATAAAATTCTTATGAAACGAACATGCCGCTGGAATTTATTGCATAGGTGGCGGCACAGAAAGAAATGAAAATATAGTTAGCAGAGGATGCTTTCTGGCATGTGAGTTCCATGAGAACGCTTAATAATCAATTAATTAATAACGATATTTTCGAATGAAGATTAACATTCCACAGAAATTCAGACGGTTAACAAAAATTCTAATTTGGGCGGTAGTATTTGTTTTATTGTTGCAGGTAGCATATTTCATTTACGAGAAAATTGAAACGAAACGAATTGAAAAAGAATTGGCAGAACATGTAGAAGTTGTAATACCTGAGCCAGTGATGCTGTTTAATATTGCAATCGATTCATTCAATGTAGTTTCGGGTGAGGTGAGATCGGGACAAAACCTGTCAGATATACTCGTAAAACAAGGAGTTTCGATGTCAAAAATTGATGAGATTTCGAAAAAATCTATTCAGATCTTTGATGTCCGGAAAATGAAAATTAATAATCTGTTCTATTTTTTCAAGAATAAAAAGGATACTTCGAAAGTGGAGTATTTTATTTATGAAATAAACCCTGTGGATTATGTGGTATACCAACTTAGCGATAGCCTCAGGATCTACAAAGAGAAAAAGCCAATGATTACCCTGATAAAATCAGCCAGTGGCGTAATCAATTCATCACTTTGGAATACGATGAAAGAACAGGCAATCAGTCCGGTGCTGGCGATGGATCTTTATGAAGTTTACCAATGGACAATTGACTTTTTTGGGATACAGAAAGGAGATAAGTTCAGGGTAATTTATGAAGAGAACTTTGTTTATGGAAAGTCTGTCGGTATTGGGCGCATCTTCGCTGCCCAATTTGTACATGCCAAAGAAGATTTTTATGCATTCAGGTTTACCCAAAACAATGAAGACAGCTATTTCGACCAAAAAGGTAAAAGCCTGAAAACAGCATTTCTGAAGGCACCTTTGGTTTACAACCGTATTAGTTCTGTATTTTCAAACAGCCGGTTTCATCCGGTCTTAAAAATCCGGCGGCCACACCATGGGGTTGATTATGCGGCTCCCACCGGAACTCCTGTGGTATCAATCGGCGATGGAACTGTTATTGCAAAAGCCTTTCAGGCTGGCGGCGGCGGAAATTACCTTAAGATTAAACACAATTCAACTTACACAACCAGTTATATGCACCTTAGTAAATTTGGCGCCGGAATTGCCAATGGAGTAAGGGTAAAACAGGGACAGGTAATTGGTTATGTAGGTTCAACCGGATTGTCATCGGGTCCGCACCTTGACTACCGTGTATTTTTTAACGGGACTCCTATTGACCCTCTGAAAATGAAGGCGCCTCCTTCTATTCCGGTTGCAGAAAAATATATGGCATCCTATACTATTCACCGTGATTCATTGATGGTAAAACTTCAGGAAATAGAAAGATTCTAAAAGAGTATTTTATGAAACTGCATAAAAAAACCTGCTTCGCAAAAAGCAGGTTTTTTTCGTATGAGAAATTTTGATTGTTCTATCAAAGTGTTTTTGCGACTTCGGTTAAAGTAAAGGCTTCAATAAAGTCACCGGCTAAAACATTGTTGTAATTGTCAATGTTTAAACCACATTCGTAACCCTTGTTAACTTCCTTAACATCGTCTTTGAACCGTTTGAGCGATCCGAGCGTACCTGTATAGATTACGATACCATCGCGGATAACGCGAATCTTATCTTTCCTGAAAATCCTTCCGTCGCGGACAATACAACCGGCAATGGTACCAACCTTGGTAATATCGAAAGCTTCCATCACTTCAGCAGTTCCGGTAATTTCTTCCCTGATTTCAGGAGAAAGCATACCTTCCATTGCTGCTTTTATTTCGTTGATCGCATCGTAGATGATGGAGTAAAGGCGGATATCGATTTGTTCTTTTTCTGCAATCTTCCGTGCACTAACCGATGGCCTTACCTGGAATCCAACAATAATTGCATTGGATGCCGTTGCAAGCATGATATCAGATTCAGAAATTGCTCCAACTGCCTTGTGGATCACATTCACCTGAATTTCTTCGGTTGACAGTTTTATCAATGCATCAGAAAGTGCTTCAATCGATCCGTCCACGTCACCTTTTACGATCAGGTTCAATTCCTGGAAGTTTCCGATGGCAATGCGTCGTCCGATTTCATCAAGTGTGATATGTTTTGTTGTGCGTAATCCTTGTTCGCGTGCCAACTGTTCACGTTTATTTGCGATGTTGCGGGCATCACGCTCGTTTTCAAGACAATTAAATTTGTCTCCGGCCTGTGGCGCTCCGTCCAAACCAAGTAAAATTACCGGTTCTGCAGGACCTGCTTTGTCAATACGCTGATTACGTTCATTGAACATTGCTTTTACGTGGCCATAATACTGACCGGCCAAAATTACATCGCCCACACGCAAAGTTCCGTTTTGAACCAGTACAGTACAAACAAATCCACGACCCTTATCGAGTGTTGATTCAATTACAGTACCTGTTGCTCTTTTGTTAGGATTGCCTTTCAGCTCAAGCATTTCGGCTTCGAGCAATATTTTTTCGAGCAATAAATCAACATTTAATCCAGACTTTGCTGAAATTTCCTGACTCTGGTATTTACCTCCCCAATCTTCAACCAGATAGTTCATACCAGCCAGTTGTTCTTTTATTTTTTCAGGATTTGCTCCTGGTTTATCAATTTTGTTGATTGCAAATACAATTGGTACGCCTGCTGCGGCTGCATGGTTAATTGCTTCGATAGACTGAGGCATGATGGCATCGTCAGCGGCGATAATAATAATTGCAATATCTGTGACCTGTGCACCCCTTGCCCGCATCGCGGTAAAAGCTTCGTGCCCCGGAGTATCGAGGAAAGTTATTTCACGTCCGTTTTTCAATTTTACATGATAGGCCCCAATGTGCTGGGTAATACCCCCGGCTTCACCGGCGATAACGTTTGCACTTCGGATATGGTCGAGCAACGATGTTTTACCGTGGTCAACATGTCCCATCACTGTAACAACCGGCGCCCTTGGAAGCAATTGTTCCGGGGTATCAGGTTCCTCCTCAATGGCTACCTGAATTTCGGCGCTAACAAATTCAACTTTGAACCCGAATTCATCGGCCACAATGGCCATGGTTTCCGCATCAAGTCGCTGATTGATAGAAACGAACAAGCCAAGGCTCATGCATGTTGAAATTACTGCGGTAACCGAAACGTCCATCATGGTTGCAAGCTCGTTAACCGAAACGTACTCAGTCACTTTCAATATGTTATGGTCGGCGGTGTCGCGTTCCTGCTGTGCCGCTGCCTTGTCGCTAACCAACTGGCGTTTATCTTTCCGGTATTTTGAACCTTTGGATTTGGTGCCTTTTGTTGTCAGACGGGCAAGTGTATCTTTAATTTGCTTTTGAACATCCTCTTCACTTACTTCTTTTTTCAGGAGCGGACGTTTTTTTAGTTTTGATCTGTCGCCTCCGCCACCACCGGCAGGGGCAGTGCCACCAATATTTTTGGTAACAACAAGTTTTCTCCTTTCACCTGCAACCACCGGTTTATCAACCGTATTCACACGTTGCTGGTTTCCCGGAGTATCTTTTGAAATACGTTTTCTTTTCTTCTTATTACGTGCCTGTTGTTGTGCTGCTTCTGACAATGCAGGTTTCTTATCCGATGGGAGTTCGATTCTTCCAACAACCGTTGGTCCTGAAAGTCTTTCAGCTTTGGCTTTGATTACAGTTGGAGAAGTCCTTTCTGTATCGCCGGTTTCTTTTTGAACAATATTTTCTTTTTCGGCAGGCTGTTGTGTATCCCGGCGGACACGGTCACGATCTTTGCGTTCTTCTTCCTTCTGTCTTTTGCTTTTTTTAGCCGGTCTGGTTTTTTGGTTCAGTAAATCCAGATCAATTCTTCCAACGACCTTTACCTCTTCTACTTTTGGTACATTGGTGGTCATAACTTCGTTGTCAGAATGGTCAACCTGAAAAATTACCTGAGCTTTTTCCTCTGCGATTTCAGGTTTTGCAACTTCATGATGTTTTTTTTCTTTAACCTCATGTTTTGGGGCAGCCGTAGGTTTTTCTTCAATAGCTTCAGCAACAGTTTTTTCAACTTTCACTTCCTCAACTTTTTTATGAGTTTCGGCAACAGGTGTTGGTTTAACTGTTGGTTTCTGATGAGTAACTGCAGGCTTTGCAACTTGAATTACCGGTTCTTCTTTTTTCTTGTGCGGGCTCTTTAAATGATCGAGGTCTATTGTGCCTAATACCTTCAGTGGTTCGATTTCAGTCCTGCTGATAGAGAAGGTTTCCGCTTCTTTATGTTCATGTTTTGCAGGTTTTTGATCCGGTTGGTGGTATGGTTCAATCTTTTTGGAAGTATTACCTTTGATGATAACTTCGTCATCGACAAAATCATCTTCATCAACAGCACGATGTCCTGATTCCTTCATGTCGTCGAGCGAAACTGATTCTTTTGCTCCCCGATGAATTTTCAGATTGATTTTTTCTGACTCTTTTTTCAGGCTTACATCACCTTTGTACTCCTTTTCAAGCAGAAGATATGCATCATCTGTAATCTTGTTGTTTGGATTTGTATCGATGGCAAATCCTTTCTTGTGCAGAAACTCAACGATGGTTGAAATACCAACATTGAAATCCCGCGCTACTTTACTTAGTCTTTTAATACTTCCTATAACCATAAACTATCAAGTTTATTCAAATTCATTTTTAAGAATTCGCAGAACCTCATCGATTGTTTCTTCTTCGAGATCGGTTCTTTTGATCAGTTCTGACCGGGTAAGGGTCAATACATTTTTCGCGGTATCGCAACCAATCGATTTCAATTGGTCAATTACCCAGCTTTCAATTTCATCTGAAAATTCTTCCAGATTAACATCTTCATCGTCCTGCGCAACTTCACGGTAAACATCAATTTCGTAGCCGGTAAGCTGGCTGGCAAGCCTGATGTTCAATCCACCTTTTCCGATGGCCATCGAAACCTCATCGGGTTTCAGATAAACGTCGGCTCTTTTGGTGTCTTCGTGCAATTTGATGGATGATACTTTTGCCGGATTCAATGCACGCTGAATAAACAGTTGCATGTTGGCCGAATAATTAATAACATCTATGTTTTCGTTTCGCAATTCACGGACAATACCATGAATTCGCGATCCTTTCATTCCAACACAAGCCCCTACAGGGTCAATTCTTTCGTCGTATGATTCAACGGCCACTTTGGCTCTTTCTCCCGGAATCCTGACAATTTTTTTAATGGTAATCAAACCATCGAAAATTTCAGGAACTTCAAGTTCGAACAATCGTTCAAGAAAAACAGTGGAGGTTCTCGAAAGAATGATCAACGGATTGTTGTTCCGCAATTCGACTTTAAATACCACTGCCCGAAGGTTATCACCTTTTCTGAAATAATCTGAAGGTATCTGTTCAGTCCTCGGAAGGATCAATTCGTTTCCTTCATCATCCAGAACAAGAATTTCCTTTTTCCAAACCTGGTAAACTTCGCCGGTAACAATATCGCCGATTTTGCTTTTGTATTTGGAAAAGATCTGGTCTTTTTCAAGTTCCATTATGCGACTGGCAAGATTTTGACGCAAATTAAGAATAGCCCTGCGGCCAAAATGGGCAAGTTTCACCTCGTCGGTTACTTCTTCACCAATTTCATAATCTGCATCAATTTTTTTGGCTTCTTTCAGGGTGATCTGCCTGTTCGGATCTTCAAAATCCTCATCTGCTACGACTTCCCGGTTGCGCCATATCTCAAAGTCACCTTTATCGATGTTAATAATCACATCGAAATTTTCATCTGTGCCGTATGTCTTTTCCAGAACATTTTTAAAAACATCTTCGAGCACGCTCATCATTGTGGCGCGGTCGATGTTTTTAAGTTCCTTGAATTCGGCAAAGGTGTCGATAAGATTAAGAGTCTCCATCTCGTCCCAATTTTAAAATTTAAATATTTTTTTTGCTTCTTTTATTTCAGAATATTCCAAATGATGAACCTTGGTAACGAGTTCCTTCTTCTTCGATCCTTCCGAGGACTGAACAGATACCTTCAGATTATTTCAGAAAAGGTGATAAC
>Ga0351925_1073_pt1 | contig 18465 bp, 12 predicted proteins | sample BONcelHT113001D9_FD_206870 | JGI IMG/M metagenome (GOLD analysis project Ga0351925, IMG submission 206870) | Enriched cells from coal bed in the Powder River Basin, Montana, United States - BONCAT cells T11 rep2 HSBNCT.T11.300.1.D9 ... | reverse complement strand
ATGTGCAATACTCTCATCAAATTTTGATGTCTCAATCTCACAGAAATACTGCTTTGCAGCGGAGGTAGGGCTTAGCGGCGAAATAAGGCCGGTTGCCCAGACCGAAAGAAGAATAGCCGAGGCAGAGAAACTTGGTTTTGAAAAGATCTTTATATCGGCATATAACAAACCAAAAACGAAATCGGCAATAACTGTAGTAACCCTTCAGGATATCCCCGATCTTGTGAAGGTGCTTTTCAGGTAAGGATATTTTTAATTCAGCAGCAGGGCAGCAACGACACCGGGCAGCAATGACACTGTACGGCAGGTTTACAAATCAGTCTTAAAGGAAAAACAGCGAGACACCCCCCACACTCAGAATCGCCCCTAACACCTCAATGAAGGTTACCTTACGCCTATAAAACAACACATAAGGGATAAGAATTATTATTGGTGTAGTGGCCATAATCGTAGAAGCCACGGCGGTATTGGTGTATTGAACAGCCATCAGAGAGAGGGAGACTCCGATGAAAGGGCCAAAAATTGCCCCCATGAAGATTGCACCCATTGCTCTCTTATCTTTGATTCCCTCTCTAAGCACCCCCACTCTTTTGGTGAGAAGTATAATAAGGGCAAATCCGATTGCTCCGGTGATTATTCTCATCTGTGTAGCTGCAAAAGGGATATATGAAGCAACCTCACTGCCTGCAGCAGCCACAGAGTAGTGATTCATCCCCTGTTTACTTAGAACAATACCCAGCCCTTGTCCCAAAGCTCCGCCAATACCAAGCAAAACACCCTTTAAAGGCAGGTGCAGCGATACATTCGGAGTAATCTTTTTCAAAAAGCTTGTTTTCTCTTTTTCACAGCAGGCAACTACCGTCAGATTACTGGTGCCCGCAACAAGCGTATCACCCGAATTTGCTTTGCCTCCGTTTGCAGAACCCCGTTTAAGAATAGAGATTGCAATACCCAGCAGCGTCACAGACATCCCAAGAAAACCCATTGGCGATAATTTTTCACCAAGAAGCATCCACCCGAACAGAGCAGCAAACGGTGGTGCAAGAGTCATCAAAAGCTGTGAAAATCTCGCAGTAATTAATATGTATGAATAAAACAGGCATAAATCGCCAAAGACAAACCCTACAACTCCCGAAAGCGACATCCAAATCCATGTCTTTGCGTCAGCTCCGGCCGGCCAGAAAGATCCGGTAGTAAAGTAGAGCATAGTACCCAGCAGAAAGAAAGCAAAAAACAACCTGAGAAGGTTAACAGAGAGCGAGCCGATCCTTTTACCGGCAAATTCAAAAAAGAGAGCGGTAAAGGTCCACGATACCGCAACCGAAATTGATATAAGTTCACCAAAATATTGCATGCGGCAAAAGTAGAAAAATTTTTGATTGCCATTATAAACAATATTTACTCTTGTGCTTGTATATTAAACCAAAAATGAATTTACATTTTCAGCAACATTTCAGTCACTTGTCAGCATTTAATGAGGAATAAATTTGACATTTTATGACTAATATCTCTTAACGCGCTAATTATTAGTATATAATAGCACTTTACAGTGCCGGCGGAATATAAACAATATAGTCGGGCTATTTGCCCACAGAACACTCACAACTTGCTGACAGTTTGCTGAATATTCAAATAGTCTGAGCGGCCGGAGTCTCTAAACGTGTCGGAACCTCTAAACGGAGTAGAGTGCCTCCTTAAATAAATTATAATTATTTGGTTAATTGGATTTTAATTGATATTTTCACAACTGTAATCTCATGTTAAAATCTAGAAGATTGATTTAGGAGACAAATCTTACAAATCACAATAAATGCACCTCATTTAATTAGGTTTTCCAATTAGCTAGTATACCCCCGGTGTTGTAACTATTGGTGTATGAATAAAAAAGTTAATAATATGAAGAAACTCATTATTTTATTTATAATTGCTATAACCTCCTGTCAGAACAATAGTGGCAATCAACCCAAAGATTTAAGAATAATTGACGTTGAAGGCGGGGTAGGTAAGGGTCGGTTGGTGAAATTATCTGAGATAGCAGAGTCAATTGAATATATTCCTCTTGAGACAAATAGCAATACTATGGTTGGGAAGATCCATAATAACAGGATTTATTATGAGAATGGTCTATTTTACATGATGGAGCCAAACAGGTCGATAGTCATATTCAACAGCAAAGGAAAATATTTTAATAAAATAAACAAATTAGGCCGAGGACCTCAGGAGTATGATGGTGTAAGTGATATTGATATAGATTTAAGAACAGGCAATATTCATATAATGACACATAATAGAATTCTTGAATACTCAGTTGACGGAGTTTTTGTAAAGGTTGTTAACTTTCAAAATAACCCGATACTAAACGATCAGATTCTAAATAAAGTGCAGAAGATAGGTAATAATTTTTTTCTACTTGCGCATATTACCAAAAGAACAAAACACTCAGGATTTATAATTGACTCTGCGTCAAACATATTAAAAAGTATTTACTATCCTGAATCCCAATATGAAATATATAAAAGAAGCCCGGACCTTATTATGCAGCCAATATCATTTATGCATAAAGAGAATGTCAGATTAATTAAAGGGTATAGTCAAGAGATATTAAGTATTAGAGAAGACTTCAGAATAGATACTGCCTACATTTTAAATTATGGGAAATACTCTGTTGACCTAAACAACAGTAGCCACTTATTATCACGAGCTCCATATATATGGCCGAGATTTAAAATTTTCGAAAGCGACCAATATTTATTTATGTTTTTTCATGTTGGGCCATTGGCTGATAAGCCAGCTAAAATGATTGGCACGAGAGGGAATCAATATGATTATCAACACGACTGCTCCTTCTTCAATAAGAGAACAGGAGAGTTCCAATTTATTCACCAGCCTGAAATCAACCAACTAGGGTTTGTGGAGGACTTTGAAGGAGGCCCTGCTGTATGGCCTAAATATGTGAGTTCAGACGGCTACCTTATAACATATTTGTATGCACACGAGTTTAAAGCCCACGCAGAAACCCATGAAGTGTCAGAGAGATTTAAGCAGATTGCCCATAGCCTTAAAGACACCGACAACCCGGTGATAGTAAGGGTGAAACTTAAACAATAAATTCATTTGATTAATTTCCTCCACAACATAATTATTAAGATAAAAGATATGAAATATCTTCGTTTATAAACGAATTATTTGTATATTGGTGCAAAATATTAGGCTATGGAAGAATATTTCAAATTGCTGGGAAAGTATAACCTGTGGGGAAAAAAGTCGTTTGATTTTGGATTTAAGAGAGAAAGCTACACCCAAAAAATTATTGATTTTACAGGCACCAGACTTGTGAAAGTGCTTGTAGGGCAACGGCGTTCAGGTAAAAGCTATATATTACGACAAGTAGCCGCGGAGTTAGTTTCACAAGGAGTCAACCCTGTTAATATCCTCATTATAAACAGAGAGTTCACTGACTTCGATTTCCTTAAAACCTACAAAGAGCTGGATGAGTTGATAAAAACATATCTAAAGGAGCTTAAACCACAGGGCAGGATTTATATTTTCATAGATGAAATTCAGAATATTGAACAATGGGAGAGGGTTGTAAATTCTTACTCACAAGATTATTCAGATGGTTATGAATTGTTTATAACCGGTTCGAACTCAAAAATGCTATCAGGAGAGCTGGCTACTCTGTTGTCGGGGAGATATGTTAATATTGAAATTTTCCCACTGAGCTATAGTGAGTATCTGGGAATAACCAAAAAGGAGACGGGGCGTATTAGCTATTCCGATTATATGAGCAGTGGGGGTCTGCCGGAATTATTTTTATTAAACAACCCGGAACTAAAGCAAAACTATGTATCTGCCGTAAAGGATACTGTGTTGCTGCGGGATATAATCCAACGGAATAATATAAGGGAGCCAAAGTTACTTGAGGATCTCTTTGCCTTCTTAGTCAACAATGCATCAAATTTTATCTCAATCCCTAACATAGTTAAGTATTTTAAGAGTAAAGGAAGAAAGATAGGTTATGATATTGTCTCTACATACATTGGCTATATAGAGGATAGTTTCCTTATTCATAAATGTGACAGGTATGACATCAAAGGCAAGGAGACTTTATCGGGCAATGCTAAATACTATGTAAATGACTTGTGTTATAAAAACTATCTATATCCGGGATATGGATATGGCTATGGTTACCTGGTAGAGAATCTGGTTTATTTGCATTTGAAGCGGGCCGGCTTTAGTGTTTATGTAGGATCTCTTAGAGGTAAAGAGGTAGATTTTGTTGCAAAAAAGGCCGATCGCATAGTATATCTGCAGTGCTCATATATGTTAACCGACAAAGCAACAGTTGAACGGGAGTATTCGGCTCTTGAGGCGATAGATGATAACTTTGAAAAAGTTGTGGTATCGCTTGATGATGTTGTGCTTCCTTTGCGGGGCGGAATTAAGCATGTCAGGGCATGGGAATTGTTTAATGAATAACTTATATTTAAAAAGACCGGCAGTTTTCCTGCCGGTCTTGCATTACTAACCGCATAGTTTAGCTCGCGTCCTACTTCAACCCACAAATAAAATAAGGTGTTAAATTTTACTTTAAGTGACTGATTACAGGTAGTTTTCGTATGCGCCCATATCTAAAAGTCCGTGACCGGAGAGGTTGAAGAGGATTACTTCGCTCTTTCCGTTCTCTTTTGCTTTGAGTGCCTCCCTGATGGTTGCTGCAATGGCGTGAGTTGACTCGGGTGCAGGAATTATGCCCTCTGTTTTTGCAAAGAGGAGGCCGGCTTTAAAGGTCTCTTCCTGTTCAATGGCGCATGAGTTAATGTAGCCGTCGGCCTTTAGCTGGCTTACAAGCTGGCCGCCGCCGTGGTAGCGAAGGCCGGCTGCGTGGATTTGCTCGGGTTGAAAGTCGTGACCGAGGGTGTACATGGGTATGAGGGGGGTCATGCCGGCTGTGTCGCCAAAGTCGTATTCCAGTTTGCCATGTGTAAGTTTTGGGCATGCGGCGGGCTCTGCTGCTATAAATTCGGTTGGAGTACCATCTGTGAGTCGGTGTCTGAGAAAAGGAAAAGATATTCCTGAGAAGTTTGAACCACCACCAAAACAGGCTATTACCTTATCAGGGTATTCACCTGCCATTGCCATCTGCTTCTCTGCCTCAAGGCCGATGATTGTCTGGTGCAAAAGCACGTGATTTAGAACGCTTCCCAAAGTGTATCGTGTATTTGGAGTAGTTACCGCCATCTCAACCGCCTCAGAGATTGCCATTCCAAGGCTTCCTCCACAATCCGGGTCCTGAGCCAGCACCTTTCTTCCATACTCGGTAAGATTAGTTGGTGATGGATGAACCTGCCCGCCGTAACTGTTAATAACGATCTTTCTGTACGGTTTCTGCTCAAAGCTTCGCTTGACCATAAATACAACCAGATCAATCCCGAAATACTGGCAGGCGATGCTCATTGCAGAGCCCCACTGGCCTGCTCCGGTTTCTGTGGTTAACTTTTTGATTCCCTGCTTATTGTTGTAATATGCCTGCGCAAGCGCTGTGTTGAGCTTGTGCGACCCAACCGGGCTTACACTTTCGTTTTTGAAAAAGATTTTGGCAGGTGTGTCAAGCGCTTTTTCGAGGGCTGTGGCTCTGACCAGAGGTGTGGGTCTGTATATTTTGTATAAATTAATTACCTCTTCGGGGATATCTATCCATCGCTCAGCTGAAAATTCCTGTTCTACCAAATCTTTTGCAAACAGCCCCTCCATTTCATGGGGTTGCAGAGGTTCTCTGGTTTGTGGGTTTAACAGTGGTTTGGGTCTGTTGGGCATATCTGCCACAATGTTATACCACCGTTGAGGAATTTCGCTTTCGCTTAACTGGAACTTTTTGGTTGTCTTCATCGTTAAAGAGATATTAATTGTGAATAAAAAAAGAGGCCCGATGCGTGAGCATCGGACCTCTGTTATGGTTAAATTATAATTAATCTAATTCTGGCTTAACATACATATAAAGGCGTACTCACAAATCTATTTGACTTGTGCCACCACCACATTTGTATGTTCAGATTTCTTTTCATTGTTTAGCGTGACAAATGTATAAAAAAATGGTTACGGTTGATAACTTTTTTGAAAATTATTTTTACTTTTTTATTGCCTTCACAACTCTGTCCTTTCCAAACAGGTCTTTAATTATCTCATTTTCTGAATAATTACCTCCATTAAAAAGCTCTGATGTTTGCCTTCCGAATTGTTCGTTTATCTCCATAAAAATTGCTCCTGAGGGCTTAAGATGGTTATCTGCAAGAGAGGCCAGTGCTTTGTAAAAGAGAAGTGGATTGTGATCAGGAACAAAGAGAGCCATGTGAGGTTCATATTCGGTCACATTCGGCCTCATCATTTTTTGCTCAGATTCTGTCACATAAGGGGGGTTACTTACAATGAGGTCGAATTGCCCATTCATCGAGACAAATTTATCAGTCAACTCATCAGGGGACTGTTCCTGAGGAGATTTTAGCAGATCGTATTTGAAAATCAAATGCTGAGAAGAGGGTTTAAGGTTTTCTGTTGTTACCTTAAGTGCTTCTGAGGAGATGTCGCATGCATAAACATTTGCGTTTGGGAATCTTGCCGAAAGAGCTGTTGCAATACAGCCGGAACCGCAGGCGGCATCCAGGATATTTACCGAAGCATACTGTTTTCCCGAATCTATAAGGTATTGCGATGCTGCAAGAACCAGCTCTTCAGTTTCGGGTCTTGGAATCAGGACTCCTTCTCGCACCACTATTTTTAGTCCGCAAAACTCCTGAAAACCAACAACGTACTGCAAAGGGCGGGCGGCAGCAAGTTGCTGCAGAGCACTTTCGAGCAGCAGCAGATGTTCCGGAGAAATTGCCCCAAAAGGTTCAATTAGCGGTTCATACGAGCTAATGCCGCAAAAGTGCTCCAATAGCCTCAGGGCTATCGCCCGCCCCTCTTCGTTTGGATACAGATGTGACAGACGCACCTTTGTAAGCTCTATAAACTCTTTGTAAACCAATTGATATTGTTTTAAATTTTAATCGCCCACAAATTACCACCCAAATCGGAAAAATATAGGGTGTTATTATCATTCACGATATTACCCAAAATTGGAGACCCAATATTTATTCGCCATCTGAAAACACCTGTATTTGCATCAACACTGTACAGGTATCCGTCATTTGCACCAAAATATATAACATTATCAAGCAAAAGAGCCCCGCTCTCAACAGTCATCTGAAAATCCTTTGTGTACGGTGCTGTGTAAATCAGCCCCGGATTTGTTTTGAAGTTCCACAACTCTTTGTAGCCATTCTCACGATCAAATGCAACAACCCCTTTATCGGTTGTCCCAAGTACAAAAAGCTTATCCGTTACAACCGGACGAGAATTGTTATTTATGGTGTAGTTAATTTTGTGCTTTATAAGCTCCTCTCCGGTTTGAGGGTCCACCTCCATGATGTATTCAGGAGATGCATAGAGGAATTTTCCCTTGTAATAAACCGGCGAATTGTCGGCAATTCTTGTGTCATCATCACGCTTCTGCCACAGAAGTTCTCCTGTTTTGGCATTGTGGGCAAATCTTCCTGTCCAGTAAGCAGCAGTCAGTAAAACTCCAGATTCCGGCTCAACAATTGGTGAGGCTACTGTACAAACACCACCCCTCCACGATGTGTTTTTCCAGATTATATCGCCATTTTTGGCATCAAGCGCAGTAAGATAGTGCCCGTGTCCGGCATAAACAATACCATTATGCACGGTAACCCCCTGGGTATATATCGGGTGAAGCTCAGCCTCTCTGAGTTTTTTACTCCATACTAATTTACCTGTTTGAGAGTTTACCGCATAGAGATTCCCCTCAACATCACAGGCATACAGAGTTTCATTCCAAAGAGCCATGTTGTTCTTTACAGAGTTTTTAAGACTAAATCTCCAAACTGAATTACCATTACTCTTGTTAACTGCAATAAGGGCATTGCCACCTTTTCCGTTGTCGTCATAAATAGCAGTAAATACCAATTCATTTGAAATTAACGGCGCAGTCATGTATGTGTTAAAACCATTTGAGGCAACCCACTTTACCACTCTTGGGTATTGCTCCTTTTCATTAATAGCTTTAACCCTTGAATTAATTATATTTCCATTTGCAAAACGCACCTTCAAAGCCAACTCTCTCTCAAGGGAGCCGATTTTATCCTCATTTACCATACCGGGAAGGTCTCCTCTCCAGCTCCATGAGCTTACTCTTTTAAGGGGATACTCTCTCCCTTTAAATGTTACAACAACACTCTCTGTATCATAAGCAGTATCGTAAATGTTTGCAAAAATCTGAATGTTATTGTTTTGTCCTGTGAAGTAGCCTGCAACCACATGATTTTTAAGTGATGCGTGGCGAATTTCGGAGGAGATCTCCCCATTGCCGGTAATAGAAATAACTCTGAAAGATGATGGGGTATGATCTATTCCCCCTTTGTTGGGCGACATTGAGCAGATTGTTGTAACACCTGTTTTATCTGACTTTTCAAAAAGATTAACATGGTAGTGAGCATACAGATATGCCTTAAGATTATATTTAAGCATGTCAACAGAGACGCTCTCTCCCTTGAGGTTAAAATCATCGGCATATCCCACAAAATGGTGGTCGATAAGAACAACAGGAGTACCGGGCTCTATCATTTCAAGATCCTTCTTTAGCCAGGAATATACATCATCAGCTGTATATGAGGGCTTTCTGTCACCAGTCAGCACAGGAATATTCACAAAATGGACACCCTTGCTGTTAAAGGAATAGCAGACAGGACCAAACAATTTTTCATAAAGCTCCTCGCCATACTCTCCGTCAACCAGATCGTGGTTTCCCAAAGAGTAGACAGCTCTAACGCCCAACTTTTCACTTGTCAGCTCCCTTGAATGATATTTCAAACCGTTTTCGTAGCAGATATCACCGTTGAATAACACAAAATCGGGCTGATTAAACGAAACATAATCCTTTAATACCTCAACCCACTCTTTTTGAATTCTGGCCTCAGTATCTCCAAGATGCAAGAAAGTTAACACTCCGCCTGACTCCTTCTCAACCCTGAAAACAACATTTGAAAGATCCTGTTTTATATTTGTTTTCTGCTGCATAACTGCAAGCGGCACATAAAAAGAACCCACTTGCCGGTAACCTTTGGGAGTAGTCATGAATAAAAACCTGCCCCTCCTGTTTGCCGTAATCCGAAATTCACCTCTGTTGTTGCTCTTTACAATATCAAAACCATCAGATAGTGCAACACCGGCAACGCCCCTGCCGGCTTCGTCAACAACCTTTCCCTTTATAACCTCAACCACCTCATGTGCAGGGCGGGCGGCGGCAAGCCTGTTAAGTTGAAAAATCGCTGCAAAAAGTGTTAATCCAATAACAAGACTGTAAGAAATAATTTTATTCATAACCCAACGTTTAAGAACCAACTGAAATACAAAGAACCAACTGAAATACATTAAAAAAAACCAACTACCCGAGCAGTTGGTTAAGAAACTCCCTTATTGTCATCCCGGCCGCCCGCACCTGCTGCGGAACAAGGCTCATCTCTGTCATCCCCGGAACGGTATTTATCTCCAGAAAGAATATCTCGTCTCCTCTCACAATGTAATCTACCCTTACAATCCCCTTACATCCAAGATATTTGTATATTTTATGAGAAGTATCAATAATTCTCTCACTCAATTCACTGGTAATCTCTGCAGGACAAATCTCCTTTGATGCCCCCAGATACTTAGCCTCATAGTCAAAAAACTCATTGTTGGAGATAATCTCAGTGACAGGCAGCCTCACAAGTTTACCGTTGTATTCGTACACCCCGTTTGTCATCTCCCTACCCTGAATATACTCCTCAACCAAAACACTCTCATCCTCCTTAAATGCGCTCTCTATTGCATCATTCAAATCTTCAAGATGCTTTACCTTTGTAACGCCAAAACTACTTCCCCCGTTGTTGGGCTTAACAAAAAGCGGAAGTCCCATTCTCGCAGAAATATCATAGGCATTGTAGCTGTCTCCCCTTCTTATGAACTGCTCCTTCGCCAGCTTCACACCTGTATCTCTCAGGTAGCACTTACACGCATACTTGTCAAACGAAATAGCAGAAACAGTTGCCGAACATGTGGTAAATTCCATGCCAATCATCTCAAAGTAGGCTTGTAACAAACCATTCTCGCCCGGAGTACCGTGAATCATAATCAACGCCTTGTCAAACTTTACCCGTTTGCCCCCTATTCCCGACTCGTCGGGAATCACAAATGAAAAATCTGCCTTATCAATCAGATAACTCTTCTCTTCAGAGAAAAGAACTTTCCAATCTGACCCTTTCATCAAAACTTCATAAACAAGGTATCTCTCCCTGTCTAAATGGCCCGAAATGTGTTTCCCGCTCTTTATTGATACTTCGTATTCGGAGGAGTCTCCTCCATATATAAGTGCGATTGTCTTCTTAGTCATAAATCAATAACAGTAATTAATTAAAGAAAAACGGATCTCTGCCCGAAGAGGCACCCTCAAGCTCTTCGTCACCTCCGGTGCACCTCAGATCAGCCGAGAAACCCGGTGGTGCCGTAAACAAATCCTGCGTTGATACTCCCAAAGTCCCGTCTTTGAGCACCTTCTGCATGAACAAGCCCCAAATTGGCAACGCCATATTTGATCCTCCTCCCAGAGCAAGACTCTCAAAGTGAACCTGCCTGTCCTCTGCTCCCACCCAAACACCGGCTGTGAGTCTCGGCATGTATCCGATAAACCATCCGTCACTCTGATCATTTGTTGTGCCGGTCTTACCCGCAAGGGCTCCTACCGGAATATATTTGTAACGCAATCTTCCCGCAGTTCCCTCATTCACCACACCCTGCATTAGGTTAACCATAAGGTATGCAGTCTCTTCGCTTATTGCCTCCCTCTTTCTGGCAGTAAAATTACTTAGAACATTGCCCGCCTTGTCCTCAATTCTGAGAACAAACATTGGCTCAACATGAACTCCTCTGCTGGGATATGTATTGTAAGCTCCAACCATCTCGAAAAGAGTAAGGTCGGCAGGCCCAAGACAGAGCGAAACCACAGGATCAAGAAAACTGTTTACCCCTAGTTTACGGCACATGTCAACCATTGCAAACGGACCAAATTGCTTCATCAGATAGGCCGAAATATTGTTGCTGCTTCGGGTAAGACCCCATTTGAGAGTTACGCTTTTACCAATCGATTCGTCTTTATCGGTACTCTTAGGTGTCCATGTTGTGTCTCCCACAATAAAGGTTTGAGGCACATTAACGACCTTGTAACAAGGGGTATATCCCTCCTGCATAGCCAGAGTGTAGAGAAAAGGCTTAATTGTTGAACCTACCTGTCTTTTTGCCTGTCTTGCATTGTCATATTTAAAGAATCTGTAGTTTGGACCACCAACATATGCCTTGACAAATCCGGTTTGTGGTTCCATAGCCATAAATGATGCCCTCAGGAAAGATTTGTAGTACCTGATTGAGTCGTTTGGAGACATAACTGTATCAACGCTACCCCTTTTGTTCCATGCAAAAACAGTCATCCTGACAGGTTTCGAAAAGCTCTCCTCAATCTCCTTATCAGTTACCCCGGCTGCAGCCATCATACGATACCTGTCACTCCACCTTCTGGCCTGTCTCATTATATTATCGGTAACGCTTTTTGGTTCGTTGTTCGAGAATGGCCTGTTGTTTTTCCATCTCAGCTCATTGAAAAAGACCCTCTGCAACTCGCCTCCCAAATGCTCTGCAACTGCCTCCTCGGCATAACGCTGCATTTTTGAGTTGATTGTAGTATAAATCTTGAGACCCTCCTTGTCCAGATTGTACTTTGTACCGTCCGGTTTGAGGTTTTTATTGAGCCAGCCATAAAGAGGATCGTCTCTCCACAGGGTTGAATCTGCTTTGAAATCCTCGTGCTGACGGTAGTCCGACCGTCTTGGCTCATGCGCATTCATCACCCTGCGAAGCATATCCCTGAAGTAGGGGCCAAGGCCGGAATTGTGATCCTGCTGTGAGTATGATAGTGTAATTGGAATCTGTACTATTGAATCGTAAGCAGCTCTTTCGAGAAAACCATATTTGCGCATCTGGTTCAAAACGTGATTTCTTCTGGCCAGGGAGAGTTCCGGATTTAATACCGGATTAAATCTGGTGGGTTTGTTTACCATACCTACCAGCGTGGCCCCCTCTTCAACAGTCAGTTGTGACGGATGTTTGCCAAAAAAGGTATTTGCCGCAGCTCTGATACCATATGCATTGCTGCCGTAGAAGACAGCATTCATATACATACTTACAATCTCTTGTTTGGTGTAATTTCTTTCCAGTTTTACAGCAGTAATCCACTCCTTGAATTTTGAGATTCCAAGCTTAAAAACTCTTGCGCCGGGAATATTACTCCTGACAGAATCTCTTGGAAAAAGCGTCTTTGCAAGTTGTTGAGTTATTGTGCTTCCTCCTCCCCCTGAACGAGTTCTTCCAAGTATTATCGATTTTACTCCAACCCTTGCAAGGCTACGAAAGTCAATACCACTGTGGTTGTGAAACCGAACGTCCTCTGTAGCTATGACAGCGTCAATGAGTGAAGGAGAGAGCTGGTCATATGAAATAAATGATCTGTTCTCGATATGAAAGGTGGTGAGTATCTCACCATCTTCTGAGATGATTTCGGTTGCCAGATTATTTTTGGGGTCTTCGAGCTCTTCAAACGATGGAATGTCCGAAAAAACGCCCACCAGAAGAATCGTAACAATCAGTATGACAAAGGGACTCAGCAACGCTACCCAAAACCATTTTATCAACTTTTTTCTCTTTGCTATATCCATATTATGAATCAATTTCCCGGTCTGTTAAAAGGCAAAATTAGAAATAAAAATTTTGATAATCCCTTAATTTATCCTTTACTTTGCGCCATCAAGGATTATTTTCATCTATGGGAGAGAACTTAGTTATCGTTGAGTCTCCGGCTAAAGCCAAGACTATCGAAAAGTTTCTGGGAAGCAGTTTTACGGTCAAATCAAGTTTCGGACATATCCGGGATCTTTCAAAAAAGAACCTCGGAATAGATATAGAAAACGGGTTTGAGCCTGATTATCTCATTTCAGACGACAAAAAAAAGGTTGTATCAGAACTTAAATCACTTGCCAAAAAGGCAGAGACCGTCTGGCTGGCATCCGATGAGGACCGCGAAGGGGAGGCAATTGCATGGCACCTGTTCAAGACTCTTGAACTAAAGCCGGAAAAGACAAAAAGGATTGTATTTCATGAAATAACAAAAGAGGCCATTCTTCATGCAATTGAGAATCCAAGGGCAATAGACATGAATCTTGTTATGGCCCAGCAGGCCAGAAGGGTTCTGGACAGGCTTGTTGGCTTTGAGCTCTCACCTGTTCTGTGGAAAAAGGTAAGACCAAAACTCTCTGCAGGCAGGGTTCAATCCGTTGCACTCCGTTTGATTGTAGAGAGAGAACGCGATATTCAGCAATTTGCAGCAAAGTCTCAGTTTAAAATTGAGGGGGTATTTAACCCCGAAGGGCAGGCAAAAACAGTTAAGGTAACTGCTGAGATTTCAGAAAGATTTGATAATGAAGATACCGCTCTTGAGATTCTAAAAAGCTGCAACGGTGCTCAGTTTAACATAGGCAATATAGAAGAGAAGGAGAGCAAAAGAACACCTCCGGCACCTTTTACCACCTCCACATTGCAACAGGAGGCATCCCGCAAGCTTGGTTTCTCTCTGAGTCAGACCATGAGGAGCGCACAAAACCTCTATGAATCAGGGTATATTACATATATGCGTACCGACTCCGTTAACCTGTCGAAGATGGCGATTGCAGCTGCAAAACAAGTCATTACCGATATGTACGGCAAGGAGTATTCCAAAACCCGTCAGTATGCAACTAAAAGTAAAGGAGCTCAGGAGGCGCACGAAGCAATCAGGCCTTCATACATGAGTAACATTGAAGTTGACGCATCTCCTCAGGATAAAAGACTTTATAATCTCATCTGGAAAAGGACCCTTGCGTCACAGATGTCAGATGCCACAATACAAAGGACACAAATAACAATAGTTTCACCTTCGGTAGCTCAAAAATTTGAAGCCACTGCAGACAGAGTAACTTTTGACGGATTCCTCAAGGTTTACATGGAGTCTAAGGATGACGACTCAAACGATGATTCTCCGGAGATGCTTCTGCCTGCACTTAAAGAGGGTCAGAAGATGAACAGCCTGGTGATAAAGGCCACCGAAAAATTCACACAAAAACCTCCAAGATACACAGAAGCCAGCCTTGTTAAAAAGCTTGAAGAGCTTGGCATCGGCAGACCATCGACATACGCTCCCACAATTTCGACCCTAAGCCAAAGAGGTTATATTGTAAAAGATAACCGCCCCGGGCAAGAGAGGAGCTACAAAGAGATAGTTCTTGAGAAAAATGAGATAACATCTGCAATTAAGACCGAAATGTGGGGAGTTGAAAAATCAAAACTCTTCCCTGAAGACATTGGTATTATGGTAAATGACTTTTTGGTAGATAATTTTCAAACAATTATTGACTATAATTTCACTGCCGGAATTGAGGAGGATTTTGACCTTGTGGCAGAGGGTAAGCTTGTTTGGAACACACTAATTTCAAACTTTTATAAACCTTTCCACTTAAGGGTTGACGAGACACTCTCCGCCTCCAGGCCAACCAATGCCGAGAGAGTTCTTGGTGCAGATACCAAAACAGGCAAGAAGGTTCTAGTAAGAATCGGCCGCTTTGGCCCTCTTGCTCAGATAGGGGAAAATGACGATCCCGAAAAACGCTTTATGAGTCTGGCTAAAGGTCAGCTTATTGAAACTATCACACTCGAAGAGGCACTTCGTCTCTTTGATTTACCCAGGGTTGTAGGTACTCATAACGGTGAAGAGATTGTTTGTGCAATCGGCAGATTCGGTCCATACATCAGGTACAAAGGATCATTTATCTCATTGGGAAAAGAGAACGACCCGCATACCATAAGTCTCGAAAAATGCATAACTTTAATTGATGAATACACCTCAAAAGAGGCAAAAAAGAGCATTAAGAGCTTTGCAGATGATGGTATAGAGATTTTAAACGGTCGTTTTGGTGCCTATATCAAAAAGGGAAAAAACAACTACAAGATTCCAAAAGGTGTTGAACCGGAATCAATCGATCTGGAAAAGGCAAAAGAGATCATTGCAAAAGCAGATACCGGTAGCAAGACCCGCAAAAAGAAATAGACATATCCACTTAATACATTTTCTGATATGGAATTCAACTACTCCATAGAGATAATACCGGCTGCTGCCATAGGCGAAGCTATTGCCGGTACTCCCGCTTTGATTGTCGATACCACCACAAACGACGACATGGCAAAGCTATTGGGAGCTCTTTATTCTGTAAGCAACAAGAAGATATATTATACCCGGCCGGGGATAAATGGTCTCTCCCGCACTCTGGCACTTGCAGAAGAGAACGGTATCAGATGTATAGTCCTGGGAGGAAAAAAGGCACCTGATTTCTCTACAGCTCTGCCCGCAGCAAGTTACTCTGCATCCCTTATTGCACCCGGCAACTCAAGTGCAGATACCGCCAAGCTGCTCAAAAGTATAATTTCAGATAATAACGTTACCGAGTTTTCCCACATAGCATATCAGACATACCGTTACGAAGCCTCTGTCTTAAAAGAGCTTAAGGAGAGGCAATTCGAAGAGCTGCGACTTGGAGAACTTAGAAAAGATATTGCTTTGACAGAGCCACTGCTAAGAAACAAAGAGTATATTTTTATGGACCTTCGCTCTGTCAGATACAGTGATTTTCCTGATAACGAGACTCACTCACCCAACGGCCTCTATGCAGAAGAGATATGTCAGATTGCAAGATATGCCGGAATGGGACAAAAGGTTAAGAGAATATATATGTTCGGATACCCTTCCAAATGCAAAGCAGAATCACCCTCGTCACAGCTTGCCGCCGAAATTCTGTGGCATATGACAGAGGCTCTGGCAACCAATAAACACGAAGATCCCGGAGCTTTGGGAAAGGATGAACACTTTCTTAGAAAAATCGTAAGCATGGGCGAACACGGGCAAGACATCGTCTTTGTAACAAGCTCCTCAACAGGGCGATGGTGGATGGAGGTTCCTGAGATAAAAATCAATAAAAATCAATACATTCCGTGCTCTTATCCTGATTATCTGGCTGCCTGTTCGGGAGATGTGCCTATCAGATGGCTTTTCTTTTTTCAGAAAATAAATCCGAATTAATTATAATTTATTATTATATTTGTAATCAGACAATATATCTTTTACCAATATGCCAAAATATCAGATTGATCAGATCGATCAAAAGATTCTGTCATTTCTTGTTAAAAATGCAAGGATGCCATTTCTTGAGATAGCCCGCGAATGTGGCGTCTCCGGAGCAGCTATTCACCAGAGAGTTAAAAAGATGGAGAACTTAGGAATTATAACCGGTTCGCGTCTTCTTGTAAAACCCCAGACTTTGGGACTTAATGTATGTGCCTTTGTAGGAGTGAGTCTGGCTCAGGCAAACCATTACCCTTCGGTGATCGAAGCACTCAGAAACATCCCAGAGGTTGTAGAGTGTCACTTCGTAACCGGTAAACACGCTCTTATGTTAAAAATTTATTGCCAAAACCACGATCACCTAATGGAGATCCTTATCAATACAATCCAGAATATCCCGTCTGTTGAGCAGACAGAGACATTCATATCACTGGATCAGGCAATAGAGAGACAAGTGTGGGTAAAAGATTATCCCGGAAAAGTATCTTCCGTTAAAAAACGCTAAGTATTGCCTCAGCTAGCAGCAGATCTTCAGGTTTTGTTATTTTAATATTAACCGCCTTACCTTGTGTAAGGTGTATGTTTACACCCATACCCTCAACAACAGAGGCATCATCGGTAAAAACAGGAGAGTATGCCTGGCTGTAAGCCTTCAAAAGTAAATCTGAATGAAATATCTGAGGAGTCTGTACAAAACGGTACTCCTCTCTTTTTACAACTTCTGAAATATCACCCTTCATCTGCCTCATGGAATCAGCAGGTTCCAGAACAGGAATTACCGCCTCCATCTCTTCTGCCATTTCGAATAATTGTTCTATGAACTCTTTTGTCACAAAGGGGCGCACTCCATCATGAACGGCAACCAATGAGCCCGGAGGAATGTGTTTAAGCGCATTTTTAACTGAGTGAAAACGTGTAATGCCTCCGGAAACCAGTATGTGACGGAATGTCAGCTTATTTTCGTAACAATAATCTTTCCAGTAATCTTTATAATCTGAGGGTAAAACAAGAATAATCTCTACAGGATACGAAAGAGAGAGGAATTTTTCAATTGTATGAACAAGAACAGGTTTATCGCCAAGCAAAATAAACTGTTTGGCAATTTCGCCTCCCATCCGGCTTCCACTGCCTCCTGCTACAATTATTGCATAGTGTTTCATCTTACTGTTTGCGCACTTTAAGTTGATAAATATAGGTGTTCGGTGTAACAAAAGTAGGTATTTATTGTATATTTTAGTAATTTTGTAAGCATTTACAGGACATGGAAAACAGAACAGTCAAAAGAGCACTAATCTCCGTATATCACAAGGAGGGAATTGAAACTATCGCTAAACAACTCAACGAATTAGGGGTTGAAATTTTATCTACGGGGGGGACTTACGACTTTCTCACCGATCTTGGTATTCCTGTAACTACTGTTGAACATATCACCTCTTACCCATCAATACTGGGCGGAAGGGTAAAAACACTTCACCCTAAAGTCTTCGGAGGAATTCTTGCACGACGTGAGAACACCGAAGATCTTGCTCAACTTATTGAGTATGGTATTCCGGAGATAGATCTTGTAATAGTAGATCTCTACCCGTTTGAAAGATATGTTGCATCAAAGGCTCCACACAGGGAGGTTATTGAAAAGATTGATATCGGAGGCATCTCACTTATAAGGGCAGCTTCCAAAAACCATAAAGATGTACTGATTGTTCCTTGTAAGGAGCTTTATCCACGACTTATCTCAATTCTTGAAGAGGGAAAAGGAGTAACAACATTAGAGCAAAGGGAGTATTTTGCAATGTGGGCATTCAATGTAAGTTCACATTACGATACTGCCATTTTCAAATATTTCAACAGAGATGGAAAGGTTGAGAGCTTTAAGGAGAGCCAGACAGAGGCAACTCCTTTACGCTATGGAGAAAATCCTCATCAGAGTGCCCGTTTTTTCGGCCCTGCTTCGGGTATCCCTGTTCAGATTCACGGCAAAGAGGTCTCATACAACAATCTTCTTGACATTGAGGCTGCAATTGAACTTATCTCAGATTTTGAAGAGACAACCGTTGCCATACTCAAACACAATAATGCCTGCGGGTGTGCATCCCGCAAAACCGTAAAGGAGGCGTGGGACG
>Ga0351925_1072_pt1 | contig 19197 bp, 23 predicted proteins | sample BONcelHT113001D9_FD_206870 | JGI IMG/M metagenome (GOLD analysis project Ga0351925, IMG submission 206870) | Enriched cells from coal bed in the Powder River Basin, Montana, United States - BONCAT cells T11 rep2 HSBNCT.T11.300.1.D9 ... | reverse complement strand
GCCCCTGGGACCTTGTCTGCCCCGGGCACATGTCCGGCCCGGGTTTTGACAACCTTACGCCTTTACGACCAGGTTTCTTCCCTTCTTTTTTGCCACGTACATGGCCTTGTCCGTCCGGTTGAAGATCGTCTCCAGATGTTGGTCCTCGGGCACCACCTCGGTGACGCCGATGCTGATGGTCACGCCTATTTCCTGGCGCTGGTAAATGAAGCGGGTATGCTCGATCGCCTTGCGAAGCCTCTCGGCCACGCCCATGGCGCTTTCGATTTCAGTGCCCGGGAAGAGGACCACGAATTCCTCGCCTCCCCAGCGCGCGATAAAATCGGTTTCCCGCAGCATGGGCTTGATCCTCTTAATGAGTTCCTTCAGGACCTTGTCCCCCGCCCAGTGGCCGAAGCGGTCGTTTATCCCCTTGAAGTGATCTATGTCGAACAGGAGGACCGAGAAGTTCTGACCATAGCGGTGGAAGCGCTGGAGTTCTTCCTTGAGGCGCTGCTTGAGTGCCCGCCTGTTGGCAATCCCGGTGAGTTGGTCGATGAGGATTTCCTTTTCCAGCGCCTTTCGTTTCTCCTGGACCTGGTCGATTTCTTTTTTCATCTTCTGCAGGTTTTGCTGCAGGTTTTCCATTTCATAGGTGACGGTTTCCTCGCGAAGCTCTTCGGCCTTGCGCTTGTGCGCGAGTGCTTCGCGGATGGAAGCCAGCCGGGATATTACCAGGCTCCTGAATTCAGCGAGGGTAGTGCTGACCTGGGCAGATCGATTCATATCCTCCATATGGCCTTCGATCAGGTTATTGAAGGAACGGTTGGCCGTATAGCCGGTCTGCCCGCTGTGAGTCATCCAGCTCTGAAACTGCCGCTCTATATCCATGAGGTTGCTTTCGATCTCGGATATGAAATCCGTTATCTGGTTGCGTTCCTCATTCATATTCCTGTTGTAGGTCTGAATGCAGGCGAGCAGGTCTTTTTTCAGGACAGTAAGGCTATCGAGTTCCTCGCCGGCCATGATGCCCTTTCGAAGCTTTCCAAGCTGGTTCGCATAATCTTCGCCAAGATCCTGGTCGAATTCGGCGATAATTCCAAGGAATATGGACTTGAACATCTGGAGGTGCGTATCGTCGGCAATTTGACACCCACCCTGCGCCGCATACCTGCCGGCGGAGTCGGCCCTTTGACGAACACCTGCCGAAGGGGATGTCGAAACCCCGTCCCGGGGCGAGGCGATGATCGCGCTCTTGAGCACATCGAGGCTTTTCTGGAGGTCCTCAATCGGCCCGCCGGTCTGGACCGCCCTCCTGAAGGAAGTGAGGTTTTCCGATACGGCATCCGCCGTCCCGTCCAGGTCAACCAGTGATATAACGGTCGTGATCGATCGCCGCAGAAAATCGCTCATCCGCAACATTTCTTCCCGTTCCACGACAGCATCTTTCAGAACCAAGTCATGGTCGGCAATTTTTGCCGGGTTGTTTGTGCCGGCATCCCCATTTTTTCCACTTGCGGCTTCCATCTTCTGCACGGATTCCTCCCGCCCCCAACTTCCTGACCAAACAGCGGACAACTCATCTGAACCCCGCTCTTCGCCCGGCATCGGCCAGGACAAGTGAGGTTACACACGATCCGGTGTTCGGTGGATCGATATCAATGGCCTCCCAGGATTATCCGCGAGACCCCATCACATCTTGAATGGTGATTGTAAGGCAATTTATTCCGGGCGCCTGGCGCCCAACCCCATCCGTTGCGAATCCTCTCCCCTGGCCCTGGAATCCCCGGTCCACCGCCCGCGGGGCTCCGGCTGTTTGGGCTTGAAAAGCTGGCATTCGATGCCGGATGAGTCACACACGGCGAGATAAGGATGCCTGACCGTCTTTATTCCCCAGGCCCTGCACCCGTAGGGGGTGGCCGGGACCCAGGTAATCATGAAGTGCGCGCACCTTCCGCACGTAATGGTTTTCATGCTTGGACTCCCCCGATCAGTTGCGTCGATGCCGCCTTCACGCCGCCGGCGTAAGGCGCGCCATCCCCATTGTTCATCCCTGCCCGAAATATGTCTTTCGGCTTGTTTTCCGTGTTTGATTGCGTTCACAGGTCTGTTATAACAAGTTCCATGCCACATCGTTCGCGATTGAACAGCCGATCCGAATTCAGGGGGAGATTAGCGGGATTGCCTTATGGAAATTTCTCTGATGCAAATCGACCCGAATACCGATATATGCAGCAGAAGCGCCCCTCGTGGGCAACCAACCGTAAGCGACCGCCCCATTGCTGGAAACCTGACGGCCATTCATCCAGCATGCACTTTCGCGAAAGCCGCGCAATCTTTAGATCGAGGAGCATACTGCTTTTCCGCCCAAAGATTTTCAGATTTTACTCAAGTATTCAGCGCGGCTTTCCGATATTAAGATTGAATGGGAGTGGCCAAATGGTAATTACCGATTATCGGGTACAAAGCGTTTTACGAACTTATACCAAGCAGTTGCAGAGGTCCAAGCTTGCCGCCAGGCCTGATTCCGACGGCGCGGACCCGAAAAGCAAGATCGAGAAAGTGTCCATTTCCGAGGAAGGCAGGCGCCGTATGATGATGGAGCGCCTCACCAATCAGGTTTTTGAGAAGGTATATTCACAGGAAGAAAATGGGACCGGATCAACAGCAGACGGGCAGGATCGCCAGCCCGTCCCGGCCATGAAAGGAACCTAATGAACATCAAGAAAATTGGGCCATATGCAGCGGGAGCCGTGCAGAACCCCAAAGGACCGGCCAACAAGGTAAGCGGAGAAGACAAGGCCGCCCTCAACGGCGCCTCTTCCGACCGGGTGAAACTCTCGAAGGATTACCAGGACATTGTACAGGCAAAAAAGGTCATGACGGCAGGCAATGATATTCGAACGGAAAAGGTCGAACAGGTTCGCGTCCAGTTGGAAAGTGGAAACTACGAGATAAAACCTGAAGAAATCGCGGGAAAAATGATGGAAGAAGTCCTTTAGCTGTCGGGACATTGACGCCGGCCTGTCGATTCCCTAACAGGAATTTTGACACAGCCGGCAGCGGCCCTCATCAACTCCCCCGATAACCCCATCGATTCCAGCACAGTTCCTTCCGGGTGGCCTAAACGTCCAGACAGCGCGGATTTCATTAAAAGCCCAGGGCCACCCGCCTGCCCTTTGATTGCCGGACAACAGCCCGCATATATAACATATTGTAATTGCCTATCGACGAGTCACTATTTCCCACCACGACAGCTCTTTCGAGCCGCCACTCCGGTGATGGCCGTCAATAGGTAGAGCTGCATTCCACAAGTTCATCGATATTCTCGCATGGCGCTGGGCCTCAAATCCGTCATTCCCGCGAAAGCGGGAATCCAGTGTCTTTTCAATGGATTGAAGACAAAGGCACTAGCCCCACTGACAATCAGACTTGAAAATCGCTCCTGAACCATTTAGAATCAATTTGAACGAATCTGAACTAAGGAGCATACAAATGCCTAAAACAATAACTTTGCGGCTGAGCGATGAGACCTATGAAAAATTCAACCGGGCGGCCGCCGAGGACAACCGAAGCATCGCCAACCTGATTGAAATGCTTGCTTTGAGAAAGCTCGACGAACAAAACCTGGCCGATGATTTTGAAATGCAAGAGATATTCTCCAATGCCGAACTGCTCAAGAAGCTTGATAAGGGCCACACAGATGCGATGAAGAAGAAAGGCAGAATGGTTGGGTAAATTCAAGATATTTGAGACTGATCAGTTTCTTCGGGACCTGTCGCGGGATTTTGAGGGGCAGGGCGAAAGAATTGTCAAGAAACTCAATGAATATGTCTACCCGCAACTCAGGAATAACCCGCATTTTGGGAAAAACATCAAGAAGCTGAAGAACTACCATCCCGAAACTTGGCGCTACAGGATTGGCCCATATCGTTTCTTTTACGAAATCGACGATAAAGAAAGCATCATCTACATGTTGGCCGTCGATTCCCGCTAAGACAGCTATTGATAAACAGCCCGAAAAACGCGGTCTTGCTGCCGACTTAGGCTGCGGATCATAGTATGACTCGCTTAACCGGATAGATTCATTGACCTATCCGGACGGCGAGACCGTGGCCTACTTTTACCAAATCTGATCCTACGCTTGCCATTCAATTGGCACTAATTGTATTTACCTCGCTTGGGTTACCTCAGATTGGGCCATTGTTTGGTAGTTATCCGCTCCAAAGTGGAAAAAATGTACTTACAAGTAGAACCTTAAAGGCATTGAACATGTCAAAACAAGAGGGAAAGAGGGCAATTGAGGGATTGAAAAATTCGGCTGGAATCCCTCCAAACTTCCACCAGACTAAAATTATGAGTAACGGCGATGTAGTCCATACAAATACTGGAGAGATTCTAGGTAATCTTTTTGAATACAAATGATGAGGCTTTATGAAATCTTTATTGACAGATAGGTTTGGCCCGAATCAGGTTTGTAAAGTTACATATGCGACTTTTCGTATCATTGGCGATGAACTTGATCCAGATGAAGTAACAAGTACATTAGGGATACAGCCTTCGGAGGCATTTGCAAAAGGCCAAGATTACCAAATAAGAGATGTTGGGATCAGGAAAAGATACATAGGGCATTGGTCCATTAGTTCCAAATCATTTGTCATATCATCTAGTACAGAAGAACACGCAAAGTTCTTGGTGAGCCTGCTTGAGCCTAAAGTTGATGCTATCGTGGAGTACATTAAGGACCCAATCTTTCTCACATCAATAGTGTTCTGGTGGGAAACCAATATTGGACATGGAGGCTTTTCACTCAGGCGCGAGACGATGGATAAGCTTTGCGGCTATTGTGAGAATATAGACTTCCACTTTATTGGTTAAAGTTTCCACACGCTACAGATACAACTTATGGTGAAGTTGATTAGAAAAGCCCTTAGTTGATCCTATGGATGTTGTCTCTGGTGCTTCTGGCGGAGGGTATCTTTGGGGTGCATGGCACAGAACCGCTCTGTGGTAATATAAGAATGACGGAGGTTCCTCAGGGATGGAAAGCGATACATTAGCTTTGACTGGCACAGTTTTAAGTTAGATGGCAAAGAGGTGTTCAGGCCACATATTGATATGTCTGACAGGGTCAAACATTGGCCATGGTGAGGAGGCCATCATGTCGAAGTCCACAATCCAGACGATAAAGCGTATTTGTGACGATGCGCTCAAGGGAAATCTTAAATTACGTGACTTTCATGTTCTGTGGCCAGAAGAGGCTAATGACCAAATTGTCTTTAGACAAGTCTATGATGACCTTGAGGACTTGATCGAGCATACACCGTTTTATTTATTCTCTAGAAATATTAAATACGATAAATTTTATAACTCGGATGCTTACTTGAGAGTCTATTTAGATCGAGCCATTCTGGAACATTGCGACTCAATCCATCAAATGGAAAGATGCCGTGATTCAGTCCTTAGTCATAGAAGGATTAGTAAAGAAGCCATTGAACACTGCCTGAAGACGTGCATCGATTAAGCTATCGAAGTGTTGGCATGGTAGTAGGGATACTGTTGAACGTTACCACATCCGCAATCATGGGTGGTGATCTGACTTCAGCAGCGGTCCTGGGAGCCTTTACACTTGTTGAATTCTTCGAGCTTTTGAGGAAGGTCGCGGTCCGTGATCCGAGCCTGCCCGATATCTTCTCGACTGAGGTCAAGTCACTCCTAAATATGTCACACCACTACGTTTTTCATCAGCCCTCCGCGTCCCCCATGGAACCGCTCCATTTCGCTGTAGATGCAACCGCAGTATTGCTGGCGGTACATTCCCAGGGATTTGGCTTTTTCCTGGCCCTCTTTCCACCCTGCCCTGAAATCCCTGTATAAGAACGGAATAGAGTGCCGGCGCGATGCTTCCTCGGCCAGAGCGGCCACCAGTTCGTATTTTTGCTGTTTGCTGTAGAGCAGCGTGGTGGTAAAGGCGTCGAAGCGGCTCTTCGCGGCAAGTCTTGCCGCCGCCTCCAGGCGCAGTGAATAGCAGTAAGTGCACCGGTTCGTTTCGCGAAAGGCGACCTGGCGGAAAAAGCCAACCGGATCGTAGTCGTCCCGGACGATCAGCGGAATCTTTTCACTGTCCGCGTAGCTTTCCAGCGTTTTGAGCCTCCGGTCGAATTCCTGCCAGGGCTGGATGTGCGGATTGTAAAAAAACGCATGGACGGTCACATCCTCGCCCCTCAGGGTCGAAACCGGGTAGATAGAGCACGGGGCACAGCATGTGTGCAGCAGTATCCGAGACATTTTTCACCCCACCGCTGGTGATACAGATTTGCGTTCAAAATCTGTCTTAGGGCACAACTTGAACGTAAATTGGCATGAGAGACGGTTAACGGTTCTTGGACTTCGGCCGCTCCAAATCGTTTTTTTCCCGCAATCCATCGGCCAGTCTTTGAGGCAGCCCGTCGAAGCTCCCGTTGCTCATGCACACGATAAGATCGCCGGGGCGCGCCGATTCCAGGAGAAAACCCGCCAGCCCATCCGCTTCTTTAAAAAAATGCGCATCCTTGTTCCGGCCGAGAATTTCTCTGACCAGCAGTTGCGTGTCGAGCCGATCGGCTTCGCGTATGGCCTCCATTCCCGGCGGTTGCTTGATGCAGATGATGTCGGCCTCGTCGAAAGCCTTTGCGTAGTCGGCCTGAAATACCTTGCGCCTGCTCGAATTTGTCCTCGGCTCAAAAGCCGTGATCAGCCGCCGCTCGGGATAGAAGCGCCGAAGGCCGGCGATGGTCTCGAGTACGGCCGTCGGATGGTGGGCGAAATCCTCCATGACGATCACTCCGCCAAGATCGGCCACAATGTCCTGGCGCCTCCTGACTCCTCCAAAGCTCAGCACCGCCTCCCGGATGCGCTCGAGCGGCATTCCGGCAACGGTCGCCGCGGCGATGACCGCAGTGGCGTTCTCCACGTTATGCCGTCCCGCGAGCCTGGACTGGAAGCGCTCTTCCCTTGCAGTACACGGGTTCAGTACCGTGAAAGTCACCATCCCCGAACCGTACCGGACTGACTTTATCCGCCAATCCGCGCGCTCGGACCAGCCATAGGTGAGCACCCTGCCCGCGCACTCGCCCGCCAGCGCCGCGCAGTTCGGATCGTCGGCATTGAGGATGAGGTGGCCGCCTTCGGGAATGAGCCGCGCGAAACCGCGGAAAGCTTTCAGGATGGCTTCGAAGTCGGGGAAGATATCCGCGTGGTCGAATTCGATGCTGGTAACGATCCCCACCTGGGGGCGGTAGTGGAGAAACTTCGGCCCTTTATCGAAAAAGGCGGTATCGTATTCATCGCCTTCGATTACCATGTATTCGCCGCCGCCCAGCCGGAAACTTTGCCCCCAGTCCTTGAGAAAAGCACCGACAAAGGCCCCGGGGTCCATTCCACCCTGCTCGAGCACCCGGGCAAGAAGGGAACTCGTGGTGCTCTTGCCGTGGGTCCCGGCCACCACCATGCCTTTCTGCCTTGTCAGGAAGAAGCGGTCGATGGCCTGCGGCATGGAAATATGGGGGAGGTCGTTGGATAGTATGTACTCGGCTTCCGAGTTCTCGCGGCGAACGACGTTTCCTATGATGAACATGTCCGCGCCGAACCGCCGGGGGTTTTCAGCGGAAAAGCCCTGGAAGAGCGGAATTTTGAGCGCCTCGAGGTGCGTGCTCATAGGGGGATAGAGGTTCTGATCGGACCCGGCGACCTCGTAGCCGCGCGCGCTCAGCATCGTGGCGAGGGTCCCCATGGCGATCCCGCCGATCCCGACCAGGTATATCTTCTTTATTCCATCAGTTTGCATTGTGAGCTTCCATTTAACTGCATTAACAACCTGCCCGGCTTTGCGGCGTTATGCGCCATTAAGAGCGCAATTAGCAGTGAGGGCTTCCATTACGATATCATGAACAAGAGGCCTGAACTTCTTAAAAGCTTCATTGTCACGAGTTGGATGAACGCGATTGGCGAGCAGCACAACCAGGACGTCCCGGTCCAGGTCGAGCCAAAACGATGTGCCAGTAAATCCCAGGTGCCCGATGCTGGTTTGCGAAAAGAAGCGTCCGGCGCTCGATTCCAGAAGCCTTGGCGTGTCGAACCCGAGCGCCCACGTGCTGCCGGGCGGAAAACCAGTCCTGGTCCAGAACCGGCGTACAAGGTCTCGGGGGAGGAGCCCGCTTTCGAGCTTCCCCTTGTATACGTCCCGCAGAAACGACACCATGCCGAATACACCCCGAGCCGACCCGAAAAGGCCCGCATGGCCGGCCACTCCTCCCAGCGTCCAGGCGTTCTCGTCGGAAACCTCCCCGACGAGAAGCCGCTTCCTCCAGGGACAAAGCTCGGCAGCCACGTACCGGAAGCCCTCCGCATCAGGCTCACGGCTGTGCTCGGGCCCCGAAGAGGGAAACCCCAGAGGATGACGAGCTTCGGGAACGGTTTCCGGCGACAGGCCGGTTGTAATGGGGCAAAAATGCAGCTCATCCAGTCCCAATGGCTCGAAAAGCATCTCCCGCGCAAGCCGGTCGAGGCTTTGGCCGAAAAGATCTTCCAGGATCACCCCCAGAAGTATGTAGCCAAAATCGCTGTAGGACGCGGCGCTCCCCGGAGCGGTGTCCAGGGGATCGGCGAGGATCATGGACACCATGGCTTCCCGGCGCTTATCCGGAGCGATCCCGATCAGATTGAGAAAAAATGGCTTGAACGGGGAAAGCCCCGATGAGTGGCCAAGAAGATGGCGGATGGTAATATCCCGTTTATCGGCGGGTGCAGGGAAAAAGCGCGAAAGCTTATCGTCGAGCCCCAGCATTGCGCGGGCAATCGCCGCCATTACCAGGGGAACGGTAACCAGCGGCTTGGTGAGCGATGCCAGGTCGAAGCGCGTATCGGCCCCGATCGGCTCGCCGCCCCGGCGCTCATGTCCCCAGTTCCGGGAAAGGGTGAAAGAATCCCGCGCGGAAACTATTATCGCGGCCCCGGAAAAATGGCCCCTGTCCAGGGCATCCTCGAACACCCTATCCAGGCGGGCGGCAAGCTCATGCTCCAATGGGCGGGTCGAGAATTCTGAGTATGCTTCCATGGGTATCCAGAAGGAACGGCGCGCCCAGAGGAATCACCTCGTTGCGGCGCCCGTGCCCGAAGGGCAGCTCGTGAACGACCGGAAAATCGAAAAATCTTACATGGTCCATGACCATTTGGCAGATTTTACCATTCTCGGCGCACTTTTCAAACTCGCCAAGCAGGATGCCTCCCAGCCGCTGCAAAATGCCCGCAAGTTTGAGGTGGCACAGGATGCGGTCGAGACGGTACAAAGCCTCCCCACAGTCTTCAACCAGGAGCAGCGCTCCGGTGAGGTCCGGCAGGTAAGGCGTTCCGATCAGGTGGGCAAGACATGTGAGATTCCCCCCGATGACCGGCCCGGTTGCTTTCCCGTGCCTCAGGACCTGCTCCGGTTCGAGTCTCCACGCGAATTCATTGGTCCCCGAGAGCACCCTCAGCACGTTTTCCACCCTTTCGGGCAGTTCGGCCATACCCCCCAGGTTGGGTCCGTGCAGCGTGACCCAGCCCATCTGGCTTAAAAAGGCGAGGTGCAGGAAAGTAATGTCGCTGTGTCCGAGAAAGATCTTGGGAGTTTTGCGCAAGGTGGAAAAGGGCAGCCAGGGGAGCAGCCGTCCGCTCCCGTATCCTCCCCGGATGCAGATGAGCGCCGCGATATCGGGGTCGAGCAGGGCGTCGGTCAGGTCCCGCGCCCGCTGGAGGTCCGATCCGGCGAGGTAGCCTTCCACCTCGAAGATGCTGTTTCCGGGAACGGTCCTGTATCCCGCTTCCTCGAGGATTGCCCTCCCCTTTTCATACAAGCCCGCGTCAAAGGGGCTCGACGGCGCAATCAGGGCTATGGCGCCGCCCGGACCGACGGGTTTGAGGATCATGCCGGTTTCTTGTTCCTGTCGAAGATTATCTTTAACCCTTTGAGGGTCAGGTATTCGTCGACTTCATCGATCACCGGACACTCGCTCGCGATGAGCGGCGCGAGACCGCCCGTGGCGATCACGTACAGCTCGTGGTTCACCTCTTTTTTCATCCTCGCGATTATGCCCTCGACCAGGCCCGCGTACCCGTACACGATGCCGGCATTCATCGAGGCGATGGTGTTCTTGGCAAGCACCGAAGGAGGCCGCGCGAATATCTCCACCCTGGGAAGCTTGGACGCTTTCTGAAACAGCGCCTCGCAGGAAATCATGATCCCGGGAGTTATCACGCCGCCCATGTAATCGCCGCGCTCCGACACATAATCGAAAGTGGTCGCCGTTCCAAAATCGACAACGATCATTGCTTTCTTGTGCTGATCGTAGGCCGCGATGGCATTCACTATCCGGTCTGCTCCGACCTCCTTGGGATTGTCGTAGAAGATCGGCATGCCGGTCCTGATTCCCGGCCCGACAATAAGTGGCGAGGTTTTGAAATACCTCTCGCAAAAGCGTTCCACCGAGTTGAGCACGGGCGGCACCACGCAGGAGATGATCGCGTCGCTGACGTTTCCGAGCGGCAGGTCGTGCACTGCGAACAAGCTGCGAAGCGTTATGGCGTATTCGTCCGTGGTCATGTTCACCTCGGTTCGGATGCGCCATTCATGGACGAGCCGGTTGCCCTGGAAAAGGCCCAGCACGGTGTTCGTGTTGCCTATGTCAATTGCAAGGAGCATTCGGTCTTCACCTGGTTAAAATTGGATAATTAAAATTGCGTGATCCAGTCCTCATAATTTGGAGCTTAAAGAGGAAGTGATTCTAGTTCAAGACTTGTCGGAACCGTGATCCTTGCTGTCGATGTGCCCCAGGTGCTTTTCGATGCAGCACGCCATTTCATAGGCGACGCAGTCGATAAGCTCGCGGCTCGCGCCTTCGACCATCACCCTGATGACAGGTTCGGTGCCCGAGGGGCGGATCAGCATCCTGCCTTCGGCACCCAGCCGCTTTTCGAGTTTTCCCTGCAGCTCAACGATTTCGCTGATCTGATCGAAGGGTTTTTTGCCCCCGACCGGAATGTTGACGAGCTTTTGCGGGTAATGCTCCATTACCTTTTTCAGTTCATGGAGCGGACGCTGTTCGCGCAGCATCACCGCAAGGACCTGGAGCGCGGAGAGGATGCCGTCTCCAGTCGTCGTGTGATTCAGAAAAATCATGTGCCCTGACTGCTCACCCCCCAGGTTGTATCCGCTCTGGCGCATCTGTTCGACAACGTTTCGGTCTCCAACGGGGGTCCTGATGAGGGTAGCGCCCATCTTGCGAAGCGCCACTTCGAACCCGAGGTTGCTCATGACGGTTGCCACCACCGTCCTGTCCTTCAGCTCGTTGCGTTCGATATAGTGCTTGGCGCAGATTGCCATCAACTGGTCGCCGTCAAGCACTTCGCCTTTATCGTCGGCCAGTATCACCCGGTCCGCGTCGCCGTCGAAAGCAAGGCCGGCGTCCGCGCCGTGCCGGCGCACCAGCTCCGCCATGTATTCCGGATAGAGAGCGCCGCAGTTCTCGTTGATGTTCTTGCCGTTGGGCCGGTCGCCGGTGAGGATCACCTCCGCCCCCAGTTCCTCGAAGACGGTGGGCGCCACGCGGTATGCCGCCCCGTTGGCGCAGTCGATCACCAGTTTCAGCCCTTCCATGCTGAGATCTCGCGGAAAGGTGTTCTTGAGATAGACGATATAGCGGCCCTGGGCGTCGTCGATTCTCCTCGCGCGGCCAATCTCCGATTCCGAGGGCCTCGGAAGGCGATCTATTTCACCGCTCAGGATGAGCTCTTCCATGTAGTTCTCGGTCTCGTCGGGAAGCTTGAACCCGTCGCCGCCGAATATCTTGATGCCGTTGTATTCATAGGGATTGTGGGAAGCCGATATGACAATGCCGGCATCCGCGCGCATGCTGCAGGTGATGAACGCGATCCCGGGGGTCGGAAGCGGCCCGACCAGCAGGGCGTCCATCCCCATCGAACAGATACCGGCGGTGATCGCATACTCGATCATATAGCCCGACAGGCGGGTATCTTTCCCGATTATGATTTTGGGCCTGCTTTTGCGGTTCTTGAAAACATGGGCCGTGCTGAGCCCCACTTTCAACGCGAGGTCCGCGGTCATTGGAAAAGTATTTGCTATACCGCGAATCCCATCGGTACCAAAGAGCTTACCCATTTTGTTTCCTCAATTCCAAAATTCACTGCCTGTCAATAGTAAAGGTTTGACCCCGAAGCCATCGCGCCGCGAACTGCATCCGCCATTGTAACCGCTTCACGGTGAAAAGCTACATCATGGACACGAACCATGTGTGCCCCCCCGGCGATTGCCAGGCTGTTTACCACGGCGGTCCCCAGTTCCCGCTCTCCTTCGAGCCGCCCCAGCACCGACCCGATGAACCTCTTTCGCGACGCGCCCAGCAAAATGGGCCGATCCATGCACGCGAAAGCTTCCAGGCGCCCGATTATCGACATATTGTGCGCCACGGTTTTTCCAAAACCGATACCCGGATCAATGACGATTTGACCGCGATCGATTCCGCTTTCCACCGCGAACCGGATGCGCTCTTCCAGGAAAGCAATGATTTCCGAGACAAGGGATGCGTAGACGGGGTTTTTCTGCATTGTGCGCGGGACGCCGAGCATATGCATGAAAATGACGGGGACACCCGAGCGGGCCGCGACCCGAGCCATCTTCGGGTCGAAGCGCAACGAACTCACGTCGTTTATGATATCGGCCCCGGCGGCGAGTGCCTGCAGCGCGACCTCGGATTTGGTGGTGTCGATGGAGATCGGGATGGCGCTTTTTTCACGCACGGCCCGGATAACCGGTATTACCCGGGACAGCTCAAATTCCGTCGCCACGGGATCGGACCCCGGCCGGGTCGATTCTCCTCCGATATCGAGAATATCCGCTCCGGCGGAAATCAGCTCAAAAGCCCGTTCGACCGCCGGTCCATACTCGGCGAACCTGCCGCCATCGGAAAAGGAATCGGGGGTTACATTGAGAATGCCCATTATCAGGGTACGGCGGCCAAGCTCGAGTTCGCCGCCGTCTCGAAGCCTGAGGCTGTAAATATTTCTGTCGCAAACTGCCATTCGGATGCTCCTGTCAGATCAACCTTTGGATTTTGCAATATTTGGGGCCGGATTAGAAGTAAATTCTGGATGGACATGCTGCTGGAGACAGGAAACGAGGATTGAGCGATAAACCGGCTGCTCCCCCTGAATTGAAAAAAATACAGGCGGAAAATACAAATCATTTTCCGCCTGTGACAAGGTCGGCCTGGTTCATGGGGTATGAACCGAGCGTATGGATCAGCGCTTTTTTTTCTGTTTCTGTTGGCCTACCCTGACTTTCTGTTCTTGTTCCTGGGTCTCTACTTTCACGTGTGTTGCCGTCGGGCAGGTCCCCAGTCGCCATTTAGTCGCCGGGGATACCCATTTGCGGCAATGGCCGTCCTCTATATGAGCGCATCCTTCGCATTGCTTCACAATCGGCTGTTTGTCTATCTGTGGCTGCTTTTGTGTCACTGATTTTCTCCTCTGAGGTGGATTCAATGGAACATTATATCATGCCGGCTGTCGTGGGTAAGGTTAAGTGTGGCCCGCCATGGCGTCGATGGGGTGTGAAAAGTAAAAAGACATCCTAAGGGGCGTAATTCGACCTTTAAGACTCCCTTACTCCGCCGGCGATTCCCGCGCGAAGGCCCTGAAGTAGTGCGAACTGCTGAAGGCCAGGGCCGATCCCATTGTAAAGTAGATAACGGCATCAACCGACTTGGGGACCGGAAGGTGCCGGAGCGCATAACCAAAACCCATCATTATGACTATCAGCAAATAGCTGCGCCAGCCCTGGAAAGAGAATACACAGGCGGGCTCGGGCTGTTGCCGCAGGCGCGCGATGTTGCGCGCGGCTATCCGTGCAAACCCCAGGCGAGAGACAAGGAATCCCAGGCACGGTGATGCCGCGGCCAGACCCAGGTTGAGCGGCCATTCCGTGTCGAGAAGCCACAGGCAGGCAACCACGGTCAGAGCGATTCCCACCGCCAGCCAGATGAATCCGGCCAGGAGCAGACGCCAGCAACGGCGGACCGTTGGCCGGCATTTTTTGATCAATTTAACGGCCACCCATATTTCCTTGAAAGAAAACTTTGAAAAGAAGACGACCTTAAAGTACGTTGATGAAAAAGTCCAAGGCAACCGGCAACCACCCTACATTTTTTTAATCCACCGGCGGGACAGCGAAATGAAAAAAGCATCATCACTTCCATTCACTCTTCTTTGTTCATTTCTCCTCCTTACATTTTCCTGCGCAACCGGAAACATTCCGAGCCCGGCAGGCACCGCTGAAAAGCCGCCACAAGCCCCCATGAACGCCGAGGCTGAACCCAAGATCGCCGAGATCGATATTCTTTACTACCCGTTCACCATTTCCAGTCCGTGCGATACCTTTGCTCCCGGTGATGCCGCGGCAAAGATCGAATCCGTGGTTGCGTTTCATGTCAAGGATGGCTTGAAGCAACCACTCCCACCGCGGCTATCAGGTAAGCATCATGAAGCCCTGATGAAAGCAAGGGAGTTGTACTCAAGAAAACAGTACGAGGAGGCAGCGGCCCTGCTGCAACCGGCGTTGCGGGATGAACCCGGCAACGTTTTTGTTCTCAATGAAACGGCGCGAGTTCTTTTCCGGCTCGAAGAATCGAAGATGCAAGGCGCAAAAGGTGGGGGGAGTTTCGAGACGAACAGGCAGAGCTTCGAGCTATACAGGAAACTCATTGCGCTGCTTGACAAGAAACTGTGCGAACAGGCCGCCGGTTCCGGCAAAAGGATTGTTCCGGTGGATATGTGGTTCGTCGAAGCTTACTGGAAGCTGGGCAATCTGTATATGGACCGGAGAGAATACGAAAAGGCAGTCTATGAAATAACGAGGGGAGTCATTGTCGGTCTCAAATCGCTCAATCCCAAGGACCAGACCATCATCGAGCAGGCATACTCCTATCTTTGCGAAGCCTATTTCCATCTCGGAAACTTTCACTTCGCCCGGTTCTTCGCCCAAAAGGCGCTCGGGATAAATCCCCGCAACACCCACGTGAGGCCGTTTCTGGACGGAATGAAGAAATAGTCGATCAGTTCGTAAGGCTTTGCACCGGAGCGGGAATGCGGCCGCCCAGGCGTATGAAATCGCCGGAACCGCTTCCCTGGACGGGTATGATTGTGGCCTCCCCCAGCAGCCCTCCGAAAAAGGCTTTTTCTCCCGCCTTCTTCCCTGGCACCGGAATCAGCCTGGCGGCGGTGGTTTTTCTGTTGATCACCCCGATCGCCATTTCATCGGCGATGATCGCGGCAAGGGTTTCCGCCGAAGTATCGCCGGCAAGGGCAACCATGTCCAGACCGACCGAACAGACGCTTGTCATGGCTTCGAGCTTCTCTATGGTAAGAAACCCCTTTGCCGCGGCTTCCGCTATGTTGAGGTCCTCGCTGACCGGGATGAAAGCGCCGCTCAGCCCGCCCACGTAAGAACTGGCAAAAGAGCCGCCCTTCTTTACCGCATCGTTTATCATCGCAAGAGCGGCGGTAGTACCTGGGACCCCGATGTTGCCAAGCCCCAGGCTCTGAAATATCTCTCCCACGCTGTCGCCGACATTCGGGGTCGGGGCAAGCGAAAGGTCAACCACACCAAACGTCACGCCGAGTTCCCTCGCGACGTGCCTTCCGATCAACTCCCCCACCTTCGTAACCTTGAACGCGGTGCGCTTGATTATCTCCGACAGCTCGCCCAGGTCGAGCCCCGGATTGGCAGAGCGTGCCCGGTCGATCGCTTTCTTTACAACTCCCGGTCCGCTGACGCCCACATTTATCACGGATTCGGGCTCGCCTACTCCAAGGTAGGCGCCCGCCATGAAGGGTATGTCTTCCGGAATGTTTGCGAACACGCACAACTTGGCGCAGCCCAAGCCGTCGCGGTCCCTGGTCAGTTCGGCCGCTCTCTTGATCGTTTTTCCCATCAGGTAGACGGCATCCATATTGATGCCGGCCCGAGTGGAGGCGACGTTTACCGAGGAGCATACGTGTCCGGTCACGGCCAGGGCTTCGGGAATGGCTTCTATCAGGGCGCGGTCACCTGTCGTGAAGCCTTTTTCCACAAGAGCGCTAAACCCGCCGATGAAGTCCACTCCGGCTTCTTTCGCGGCGCCGTCCATGGCACGGGCTACCTCGACCATCTGGTCCGCTGTCAGCGCGCAGGCCGCAACCGCGATCGGGCTCACCGCGATCCGCTTGTTTACTATCGGAATGCCAAAACGGACCGCTACCTGGTCGCAAACCGCAACCAGGTTGCATGCGATGCGGCAGACCTTGTCGCGAAGATTCGCGTTGAATTTTCGATAGTCCCGGCTGGCGCAGTCAAAGAGGCTGACTCCAAGGGTCACGGTGCGGACGTCGAGGTGCTCGTTCCTGAGCATCTCCAGTGTTGAAAGGACTTCTCTGTCGCTTAGCATGGATTTTGTCTATACCCTGTGAATGGCTTCGAAGATGTCCCGGTGCTGAAGGCTGATATCAAGGCTCAATTCCCTGCCGCGCTCATGGAGGGTTTCGCGAAAAAGGGCCTGGTCCAGGGCGGCGGGAATATCGACTTCATAGATCATGACATTGTGGGTCGGATTATCTCCTCCCCGGAAAACAGCCTTGAGGTTTGAGATGTTCACGCGGAAGCGGGCGAGCAGCTCCGTGACCCCGGCAACCAGGCCGGGCCGGTCGGGACCCATCGTGGTGATGACGTAAGGCTCGCTTGGCGGCGCCTCCCAGACCCCGGCGGCTTCCATGAGGCGAAGGAGCACCGACAGGCCCATCGGGTCGAGTTCCCGGCGGAGGCTTCCGCGCAGATCGCCCGGCTCGAGCGTATCCGGGATCGAGGCGATAAACACACCGGCGAACTCGGTCTGAAGGATGGTCTGGCTCACGTCCTCGATATTGCACCCCGCCCGGAAGAGCACATCCGAAACAGCGGCGATTATACCGGGACGGTCATGGCCGAGGACGGAGATGATGATCTTTCTCATGCCGGCTCTTCATCCGGCGCGAATGCGGCCATTTCACGCAAGAGGCGCAACGATTCCAGGGCCTCTTCGGGATCGAGCTTGTTGAGGGCGAATCCCGCGTGCACGATGACATATTCGCCAATTTCGGCGCCATCGGGCAGAAGCATGAGTGAAGCCTTCCGTAGCGCGTCGCCTATTCGTACCGTTGCCACCTCATCCTGGATTTCTACAATTTCTCCCGGAATGGCCAGACACATTTTTTATATTTCCTCTCGCAAATGCCAGGTCCCAGATCAAACCACTCGATTCACCTGTATTGGCTGGTCCCGTTTCTTCCAGGAACCTCCGGCCTTTTCGATTTCTTCAAGGACGGCGGCCGTAATGTCTTCGAGCCGGCTGCTTACCGGTTCGGTCAGGTTGGTGCACCACGAGGTCCAGTCCCCGGGCTCGATGCCGAACACGACCGCTTCCGGGTGGTTTCCAAGGACCTCGGAATAGACCAGGGTCTCCACCATATTGAGTTCATGGAGTGAACTCTTGTAGGGAATCTTTTTGGGCAGGTCCGCTTCGGGAATCCTGTAAATCGTGCCCGGAGCGCCTCCGCCGCGCACTATATCGACCACGATCACGTAATCGGCCTCGAAAATGGGATCGAGCAGCCGCAGCCCAAGCGTCCCGCCATCGTAGAGCCTGACGTTTTCAGAGAATTCGTATTCGTCCTCGAGCTTGTGGACGATCCAGACTCCAGTCCCCTCATCGCCCAGCAGGATGTTGCCAACACCGAGAACCAGTATGCGCTTCTGGGACATTTCGTTTCGCCTCTCCGTCAAAAAAAGAGAACCCGGGACAATTCACCGGATTCTCCTTGGTTTATCCAATTATTCGTTCTTAGACAACTTTAAATTTGTAAACTTCGTTGGTCTTGGGGTCGATCACGTGGACGCCGCAGGCAATGCACGGGTCGAAAGCATGGACCGTTCGCAGGATCTCGACGGGCCGTTTCGGATCGGCGACCGGCGTGTTCATGAGGGCCTCTTCCAGCGGGCCTCTCTTATCGCCCGCGCAGCGGGGGCCGATATTCCAGGTGGAGGGAACGACCATCTGGTAGTTGGCGATCTTGTTGTCCTTGATGCTGATCCAGTGGCCCAGCGCTCCGCGGGGAACATCGTTGAGCCCAACGCCCATCCCTTCGGCCACCATCTCCGGGTCCTTGCAGACGTTAGTGTCGCCCTTCTTGATATTTTCGATCAACTGGTTCATCCCGGCTTCCATGGATTCACCGATGATCTTGGTCTCGATGGCCCTGGCGGCCACTCTGCCCAACGTCGAGAAAAGCGCCTCCGCCGGTATGGCCAGCTTCTTCAAAACGGCGTCAACGTTCTTTTTAACGGCCGGAACACCCTTTCCATACGCAATAAGCGTGCGGGCAAGCGGCCCGACTTCCATGGGCTCGTCCTTGTAGCGCGGCGCCTTCATCCAGCTATAGCGGCCCGCCGTGTCGTACTTGTCGTAGGCCGGCTTGGTCTCGCCATTTACCGGGTTGAGGCCCTTGGGATCGCCTTCGTACCAGCTATGCTTGATCTGCTCGGTAATGAGAGCGGTGTCAACCGGCTGGACCTGAGCCAGGTTACGGTTGAAAACGGCGCCGCGGGGCAGGAGGAAGCTGTCGGGTTCCTTGGCGGTCTGCGCGAAATCGCCGTAGGCGAGGAAATTGCGGGTCCCGCCGATCTTGCCCCAATCCTTGTAGAAACCGGCAACCGTCAAAACGTCCGGAATATAGACGTTGTTGACGAAATCCATGGTTTCTTTCCACAGGTACTGGAACTCTGCGATCCGTGCCGGGTTGAGATCGGTCGCGCAGGTCACGCCGCCGACTACCAGGCTTTGAAGATGAGGGTTCTTGCCGCCGAAAATAGCCATCATCTTGGCGGTGCGGGCCTGCTGGCGCAGAGCGTCCAGGTAGTGGGCGACGGCAATCAGGTTGACTTCGGGCGGAAGCTTGTATGCCGGATGGCCCCAGTATCCGTTGGCGAAGATGCCGAGCTGGCCGGAGTCGACGAACTTCTTTACCCTTGCCTGCACCTGCTTGAGGTCGTTTACGCCGGTCTTGGGCGTGGTCGGCTGTTCTTTGGCCGCGATGGCGGCCGCTTTCTGAGGATCGGCC
>Ga0351925_1071_pt1 | contig 19252 bp, 10 predicted proteins | sample BONcelHT113001D9_FD_206870 | JGI IMG/M metagenome (GOLD analysis project Ga0351925, IMG submission 206870) | Enriched cells from coal bed in the Powder River Basin, Montana, United States - BONCAT cells T11 rep2 HSBNCT.T11.300.1.D9 ... | reverse complement strand
GGTCAGCATGGAACACTCACCTTTAAACCTGCCCCTGAAAACCACGGTGTTCAGTTTCAAAGGGTTGATCATCCGCAAAAGCCACTTATTCCAGCTCTGGTAGACTACGTTGTTGATACAGCACGCGGTACCACACTCGGCCACGAGGGTGCACGAGTCTATACTATCGAACATGTGCTTTCGGCACTCACCGGAATGGGAATTGACAATGTGCTTGTTGAACTCGATATGGAGGAAATCCCGATCCGTGATGGAAGTGCACGCTATTTTGTGGAAGCTCTGAAACAGGCCGGAAAAAAGGAACAGAATGCCGACCGGCAATACATTGTAATTGAGCGTGAACTAAATTACAAAGACACCGAAAAAGGCTTTGAACTCAAAGTGGTGCCTTACGACGGCTACAGGGTTGATGTGCACATTGATTACAACACCGAAGTGCTGAATGTGCAGCACGCGACAATGGAATCACTGGATCAATTTGCCGAAGAAATAGCCCCCTGCCGTACATTTGTGTTTCTCCACGAACTCGAGTTTCTGCTGAAGAATAACCTAATTAAGGGAGGCGACCTGAGCAATGCCATCGTTTTTGTGAACCAGAAAGTTAGTCAGGAACAATTGGACTACCTTGCAGAACTGTTCAACAAACCCAAAGTGAAGGTAAAAGATGAGGGTATTCTGAACAACCTCGATTTACATTTTGACAACGAACCTGCACGCCATAAACTCCTTGATGTGGTGGGCGATTTAAGCTTGTTGGGTAAAAGAATTAAAGGCCACGTAACTGCATACAGACCAGGACATTTAGCCAATACCGAATTCGCCAAATTAATCAAACAACAGATAAAACCTGCCAGCATGATCAAACTACCACCTTTTGACCAGTATAAGGAACCGGTGTATGATGTGATGCAGATCCAGCGGATACTGCCCCATAGGCCTCCTTTTTTGCTCATTGATAAGATATTGGAAATAAGCAATGACCATATCATCGGTCTGAAGAACGTAACCATGAATGAGCCTTTTTTTGTAGGCCATTTTCCGCAGGAACCAGTGATGCCCGGAGTGTTGCTGATTGAAGCCATGGCTCAGACCGGAGGTATTTTCGTTCTTCACTCGGTACCCGACCCTGAAAACTACATCACATACTTCCTTAAAATTGAAGATGCAAGGTTCAGGCATAAAGTATTACCAGGCGATACCGTCATTTTCTCACTCGAGCTCACTGCCCCCATCAGGCGCGGTATCTGCAACATGCGCGGCGTAGCTTATGTAGGCGACAAAGTCGTCACCGAAGGCCGTCTTATGGCACAAATCACCAAGAAACAATAACTCCAGAACAGCTATTATGAATCAGCCCCTAGCATACGTCCATCCACAGGCAAAATTAGCCAGCAATGTGGTCATCGAACCTTTTGTGAACATCGAAAAAAATGTCATTATTGAAGAAGGCACCTGGATCGGCTCCAATGTTACCATTATGGAAGGAGCACGAATCGGAAAGAATTGCCGGATTTTTCCCGGTGCTGTTATTTCTGCCATTCCACAAGACCTTAAATATGCCGGTGAAGAAACCATTGTCAGAATTGGCGATAACACTACCATACGTGAGTTTGTAACGATCAACCGGGGTACCAAAGCCAACTGGGAGACCGTTGTGGGCAAAAACTGCCTGCTTATGGCCTATGTGCATGTGGCCCACGACTGCAGCATCGGCAACAATGTAATCCTCGCCAATGCCTGTAACCTTGCCGGACATATCAGGATTGACGACTGGGCCATCATTGGCGGACTGGCTGCCGTTCATCAGTTTGTGCAGATCGGTGCACACTCCATGATTTCGGGCGGAGGAATGGCTCGTAAAGACGTGCCCCCATTTACCAAGGCCGGTCGCGAACCCCTATCTTATGTTGGTGTTAATTCAATCGGACTCCGCCGCAGGGGCTTCAGTGAAGACCGTATCAATGCCATTATGGATATTTACAGAATTATCTACCTGAAAGGAAACAATGTGTCTCAGGCTGTGAGCTATATCGAAGCCAATGTGCCTGTTTCGCCCGACCGCGACGAAATTCTGAGCTTCATTGCCAACTCAACCCGTGGTATCATGAAGGGCTACGGAAAAATGAGGGAAAAAGAATAAAGGACTGCCCCTGCTTTGATCATTGTGCATAGAATAAGCAGCAGCATCGGTTTTTTCCAACAAAAGAGCTGAAACCACTGTTTCGGGACGGCTTTATTTGTCCGTATCAACCTAAATTCCTACCTTTGCGCCCTCATTTACGAATATTTCATCAGTTATGGCAACAACCGCAGATTTCAGAAATGGCCTGATCATCGAATTCAACAATGATTTGTACTCTATCGTCGAATTCCAGCATGTGAAGCCCGGAAAAGGAAACGCCTTTGTCAGGACCAGGCTCAGAAACCTCAAAACCGGAAAAATTCTGCCGAACACCTTCCCGGCAGGCGTGAAAATCAATATTCAGCGCGTTGAACGCCGGCCCATGCAATACCTTTATAATGACGGTGTTGATTATCATTTTATGAATTCTGCTACCTTCGAACAACTGCAGATTCCTAAAGAATCCATCAACGCACCTGAGTTTCTTAAAGAAGGTGATATTGCCGAGGTAATGTACCATACCGAAACCGACTCGGTGCTCTCCTGCGAGCTTCCACCTACCGTAGTGCTCGAAGTTACCTACACCGAGCCCGGCGAAAAAGGCAACACAGCCACCAATGCCATGAAGGATGCCACGCTCGAAACCGAAGCCGTGATCAAAGTCCCTTTGTTTATCAATATTGGCGATAAAATCAAGGTGGACACACGCGACAGGTCTTATTCCGAGCGCGTCAAGGAATAGTTACAGAATCTTTAATACTTTTTGCTATGAAATTTACACCAGCCCTTACCTTAAGTGAGCTGGCATCACTCATTGGTGCCGAATTTGACGGTGATTCTGGTTTTCTGGTTACCGGACTCAACGAAATCCACATGGTAGAACCGGGCGACCTCACCTTTGTGGATCACCCAAAATATTACGACAAGGCCCTGAATTCAAAGGCTACCACTGTGTTGATCAACAAGCGTGTGGAACGGCCCGAAGGAAAAGCGCTGGTGTTTCACGATAAGCCATTCGATGCCTTTATCAGTCTGATACTTCGTTTCAGGCCGTTTGAGCGGGCACTGGCAACCATCAGTCCATCGGCAACAATTGGGGAGGGAACCGTCATTCAGCCAGGTGCTTTTGTAGGTAATCATGTTACCATTGGCAAGAACTGCCTGATCCATTCCAATGTCAGCATTTACGACCACTGCGTCATCGGCGATGATGTGGTCATTCATTCAAACTCGGTGCTTGGCGCCGATGCTTATTATTTTCAACGCAGGCCCGAGGGCTACCGCAAGTTTGAATCATGCGGTCGTGTCATCATCGGAAACCGTGTGGAAATAGGGGCATTGTGCAGTATTGACAAGGGCGTTACCGGCGACACCATCATTGACGATGGTACAAAAATGGATAATCATTGTCAGGTGGGACACGACAGCTATATCGGGCGCAACTGTCTTATCGGCTCACATGCAGCTATTGCAGGTGTCACCCGCATTGAAGATGACGTGATACTGTGGGGCAGGGTAGCCATTAATAAAGATCTGGTCATAGGAAAAGGAGCTGTTATTCTGGCAACTTCAGCTGTGGATAAATCAATTGAAGGCGGAAAAACCTATTTCGGAGCTCCGGTGGATGATGTTCGCAAAAAATGGCGTGAACTGGCTGCCTTAAGAAACCTGCCTTCATTTATGGAAGAAGTCAGGTCGCGACTGGGTGAGTAAGCCTCTTCTTATTTCAGTTTAATTTCTTCAGAATTTCCAATGCTGTTGTCATGTGCTTCGACATGCTCCACTGCGAGTGAAAGCGGTGGCGGATAAAACCTTGTTTGTCAATGACAAACGTTACCCTTCCGGGAACTAGTCCAAAGAAATCGTTTTTGATCCCGAACAATTTCCTTACTTCCTGATCCGGGTCACTGAGAAGGGTGTAGTTGAGGTTGTTTTTTTCGGCAAAATTCCGGTGGCTTTCGGTTGAATCAGCACTGATACCAATCACCAAAGCATCAGAATCCGCAAATGCCTGATGTTCATCCCTGAAATGACAGGCTTCGGCAGTGCAGCCCGGGGTATCGTCTTTGGGGTAAAAATATATCACTATGTTTTTGTTGCCCAGAACTTCTTCCATGCGAAACAGCTTTTCGTTCTGGTCGAGGAGCGAAAAATCCGGAACCTTGTCGTTAACTTCCAGCGTCTTCATTGATTCTTAATTATTCATTTTTAATTATTTAAGTATTTCCCTGAGGGCATTGCTCACTTCAGGATGTGCAAAAGTAAACCCGGCTTGCATGAGTTTTTGCGGCAAAACTCTTGCGCCACCAAGCAGTAACTCGTTTGCCATATTTTTTCCGAGTGCAAGCCTCAGCGCGAAGGCAGGGGCAGGCAGCCACGAGGGCTTGCCGAGCTGATGGCCGATTGAGCGAGCCAGGAATGATTGTCTGACAGGTTCGGGCGATGTAAGGTTGTAAGGGCCGTTGGAATCAGGCTGGTGCATCAGGAACAGTATTGCGCGGACAACATCCTCGATATGGATCCACGAAATCCATTGCTGTCCGTTACCTATAGGTCCTCCGGCATAAAACCTGAAAGGCTTTATCATCTGTGGTAAAGCTCCTCCTTCAGCGTCAAGGACAATTCCTGTGCGGAGGATCACAATTCGGTCGGTAATACGATTGAATTCGGTTGCAGCTCCTTCCCACATTTCGGTTATTTCGGCCAGAAATCCTTCGCCATTGGGATGCTCTTCGGTGATTCCGTCTTCTTTGTTTTGTCCATAGTAACCGGTTGCAGAAGCTTGTATGACAACTTTTGGTTTTTCTCCTGCCGAAGCAAGCAGACAAGCCAGATGATACACAGGATCGAGGCGGCTGCTGATAAGCTCCTGCCTGCGCGCGTCAGTCCAGGGTTTGTCGGCAATGCCAGCCCCGGCCAGATTGATCACGGCGTCACAGTCCTTGAAATGTGCGGCCAGCGTATCTACCGGATCGGACCAGGCAACAAAGGTGATTTCATGGCTTTTTAAGGTGCTTCTGGCACGGGTAGAATTTCTTCCCACCACCACAAGTTCATGATCGGGCAATAATGCCGCAACCAATTTTTTGCCAATCAGGCCTGTCACCCCCGATAATATGATTTTCATAATATTGTATAAGTCTGATGGTACAACAAAGTTAGGGGGATATTGTTTGAGGGTTACGGGTTCAGGGTTTCGGGTTCAGGGTTCAGGGTTCAGAGTTTCGGGTTAAGTGTTGCGGGTTCATCAACAAATCAACAAACTTGCACAACTGCATAGGCGGGTCTGTTTTATTAATTGTCTTTCGAATCTGCGGAATGCATGTGGTTTCGACTTCGTTATTCTGTCGGTGGTTTCGACTCCGCTCAACCACCGTCAACTCTGTTATTCTGTCGGTGGTTTCGACTCCGCTCAACCACCGTCAACTCCGTTATTCTGTCGGTGGTTTCGACTCCGCTCAACCACCGTCAACTCCGCTATTCTGTCGGTGGTTTCGACTCCGCTCAACCACCGTCGACTCCGCTCAACCACGGTCGACTCCGCTCAACCACCGAGATGGTGAATCTTTGTTCAGAGAATTTTTTCATAGAAACAGTAAAAAGATGGTTGAGCGGAGTCGAAACCATCCTTTTAATTATCAGTAAAAAAAATCGGTTACTTGGAGTCGAAACCACCTTGTAATGAAACAGCAAAAAGCTTAGTTGAGCAGAACCAAAACCACCTGTGATACCCCTTCCATCCTCACAACATCTCCCTCAGCTCCTCCAGATCAAATGGTTTGCCGGTGATATGGTTTTTTTCATCGAGCAGGTAAAGGGTAGGGGTGGCATAAATGGCGTAGTCCTTAACTGTCTGTCCTTCCCAGCCTTTGCCATCCATCAGGTGGATCCAGTTCAGTTTGTGTTCGGCAATCAGGGAATTGAGTGCGCTTGTTTCGCTGCCAATGACCACCGAAATTACCCTCAGCTGAAATTCGTCAGCCAGCTGTTTCAGTCCCGGAAGCATGCTGAGGCAGTGCGGGCAGCTCACCGACCAAAACAGCACTACGCTTTTTGCCGGTTGTTGTTTGCTGAGTACAAAAGGATTTCCGCTAAGGTCAACGGATATAATGTCCGGTGCAGGGGCTCCGTTCTTTACTTTTCTGAAAGGCGCAACACTGGCTTCAAGTTGCTGAAAAAGCGCGGGTTCCATACAGCTGCGGTCCAGTCGGGGCAGGGTGGCCAGGAAATCGGTCACCATGCCGAATCCCATGCCCGAAAATCCCCTGAGCAGGTAATCCAGCACAAACACATACATTTTGTCGCTTTCGGAGGCCAGTCCGAGCACCCTGTCAATCCCCTGCATAAATGCCAGCTGTGCCTCATTGAGGCTCATGCCCTGCCGCTGGTGCATAGACAGATAATCAATGACCTTACGGGTTAGTATGTCCGAATAAATCAGAGCCGTATCTTGAAAGTCAACACTTTTGAAGAAATCCCTGATCAGCAGGGCCCGCTGTTCGTCAAACGGCAGACCCGGGTCTGTAACCGGACTCAGATCGGCCTTTATAAACCTCGAAGCCAAATCATTACTGTTTTTATTGATGATGGCAGCTGCTTTGTCATGAACTTCTGCTTGCAGCCGGGTATATTCGGCCAGTGCCTGTTCGTAAAACATCAGATTGTCGGGGTATTGCTGCAGCAGGGGTTTGATGAGGTCCTGAAGGTAACGGTTGTTGCTTTTCAACAGGTAATAATCATACCATGCTGTATTGTCATCGGAGCCTGTGAACCGGACAACATCCTCATCTCCAAAACCATCAGAATACAGTGACACTGACTGCCTGTCGAAAATAATCCTGATGGACTGTTTTTCGTCAGTTGACAATACGTACATTCCGGGTATGGCATCAGAATCCATTGAGAAGACAAAGTTGCCTTTGCGGTCAGTAACCGTCGAATCTACAGCTAGTTGCGCATCGCCTTTGATGAGCGACAACATGAGTTTTCGTGCGGTATAGCTACGAATGGTTCCGGAAATCTCAGTTTGTGCGTGGGCTGAAAGGGCAGGCAGCATGAACAGCACTGCAACGATCAGCAGTATTTTTATGAAGCGGATGTTGGATTGCATGGGAAAGCTTGTGTAAATCGTCCACAAAATAAACGAATTCTGCGCGAACAAAATGTTTTATTCTGATGAACTTTCTGTTAATGCCTGTTTTCCCTGCATCTGATTGAAATATTCATTCGGACTTTTCCCGGTTTCTTTTTTAAAGGCATTGATAAAAGCCGTTTTGGAGTTGAAGCCTGCTTCCTGGCCAAGGCCCCATAGCGAGAAGTTCTCCTTTCGCTCCTGCATCAGGCTGATGACTTTTTGCACCCGAAGGCTGTTGATAAACGTATTAAAATTGGTGCCATAGGTTTCGTTAATCACCCGCGACAGGTAGTTGGTGTTGGTTTCCAGCTGCATGGACAGGTCAGACAGGGTAAGTATTGGGTTGAGGTAGGGCTGTTGGGAAGCTATATGTTCGCGAAGCTTTTGAGCAAGCCCGCTCAGGTCTTTCCGATGCTGTTCCTTTGCAGGTTCGGATGACACTGCATCAGGAATATTTTGTCCTGAAAGTACCTGTTGCGACAGCACCGTATATACAAGTTCGCCCTGAGCGTTACGCGACACAAGTGGTGCAACCACGATCCCGTAATAAGCCGTTGAAAACAGCAGGGCAACCATAAATACCACAAAAACAGCATGGTAATAGTGAAAGCCAACTACCGAAAGCAGCATGGCCACATCGGCCAGTACATAAAAGACTACAAACCCGGCCAGCACCCAGAGCATCCATCCGGGTCTGAAGGGGCTGATGTCGGAGTAATACTCCCTGAGGCGGCTGAGATAGGTGGGAAATGTCTGGTAAACCGTGAGCGAATAGATAAACAGCTGAACCACTACCGTGCTGATGATGATGAAGTTGCCCCAGCGGATGAGCATGCTGGGGTTGCGAATGTCGGCCACGGGCAACTGTTGCCAGCTGAGTCCATAGTTGGTGTACCAGGCTCCGGCCAGAACGATCAGGAAGACTGAACCTACAAATGTCGCCGGAACATAATGCTTGAGCGACTGCGGAAATGGAGGCATACTCAGCATGAACACCGATTTGATATAAATGTAAAAGGAAGGGATAAAAAGCAGCAGCAAAATGGACCTGAAATAGATAAAAACAGTGTTAAAACGCAGCTGATCGGGGCAGAAACCTGCCAGAAAAAGAGCCCCGATAAACAAAAATATGGCCAGAAAACGTCTTGATATGTCCCCAGTACGTGTAGAAATGAAGTACGACACCAAAGCCAGCAGCAGGAGCACACTTACCGAAGCAGTGATCAGGATGATTTCGAACATTACTATGTCCATACCATTGAATATTAGTGAACTGACTGGTTATAATGAGTATTGGTTCTTTGGTTGATGCAGCGAAAATAGACATTTTCAATTCATGAATCCATACTACTACAAGAAATTATTTGGTACTGATTCATGAAATGAGACCATTTTCTGACGCACTTTATTGCAGAGATATAGAAATGTTCTTAATATTGTTAAGAATTTGTTAATGAAATGCTGATGACTCTTACGATGTGATAGAATAGGAGCCGAGCCAAAAAAATAGCATGCCCCAAACTACAAAGGATAGCCGTTAATCATTTTACAAACCAACTTAATTTACTAAGGACATGGACAAACATGATTTTTCCGAAGGACTTAGATTAAACCAATTCATTAATTACAAAAATCAACACGTATGAAAAAGATTCTATTTTTATTACTAACCTCACTTATTGTCTCAAGCAATATTTTGGGGCAGGTAAACAACTATGGCTTTTCACATAGTGTTGGCACCTACGAAGCTTTAGTAGGGGGCACAAGCATTATTGCTGCCCTAACTGACGATGACAACTCAGCAGCCACTAACATTGGTTTTGATTTTGTATATAATAGCACAAATTTTACACAGTTTGTTGCAAATTCCAATGGACATATCAGACTCGGTTCTTCTGCTCCTACTAGTAATTTTTCTCCCATATCAACTGCAGGTAACACAAACGCAATCTCGTTTTTTGGCCGGGATGGCATGACAGGTGGTGCTGTAAGGTACTTGTTAACAGGTGTTGCACCTGATAGGATTTTAACAATAGAGTATCCAGATTATCGAGTTTCTTATTCAAGCACAACAAACACATTAAGTGCCCAGATTAAATTGTATGAAACTACCAATGTGATCGAAATCATCTATGGAAGTTCGGCCAGGAATGCCCCCTATACTGCTCAGGTGGGTATCAGGGGAGGTAGTGATGCTACTGACTACAATAACCGCACGACTAACTCAGATTGGGCAGCAACCACGGCAGGAAGTTCAAGTACTAGCACAGTAACATTGTCAATTACAGTGTTCCCTGTGAGCGGCACTACATTTACATGGTCGCCTCCTGCTCCAATGGCCTTTGCTTCCTCCACTACCGAGCAAGCATCAACAGCCAATACCACCATGGGGGCCATTAACCAGGAGGTTATCAGGCTGAATGTTATCACCACAGGTGCATTAAGTCCATTCGATGTTACTTCAATTACTTTCAGTACTGCCGGTTCAACCAATGCAGCTGATATAGCTAATGCAAAAATATACTACACAACCAACACCACTTTTGCTACAACAACTCAGTTTGGAAGTACAGAAGTGAGTCCCAGCGGGACATTCACAGTAAGCGGGTCAAGGACCTTAGCCATAGGTAACAACTATTTCTGGCTTGCTTATGATATTGCGGCTGGAGCTACTGATGGAAATGTGGTGGACGGACAATGTACGCAATTTGTCACATCTGAGGAAAAAGCTGTCAGGGTTCCCACTGAGACGAATCCTGCCGGTGTACGTACAATCCTGGCGCCATTATCGGGTAACTATAATGTAGGTGCAGGTGAAGTATATACGACCTTAACTGGTGCCGGAGGGCTTTTCAGCAACATCAACGCACTTGGACTCAGCGGCAACCTGACCGCTATTATTACAACCGACCTCACCGAGCCTGGAACATTTGCCCTAAACCAATGGACCGAAACTGGAGCAGGAAACTACACAGTTACAATTCAACCCAGTGAGGCGGTAAGCAAAACCATTTCCGGGGATTATTCCGGAGGTCTGCTTCGCTTAAACGGTGCTGACAGGGTAACTATTGACGGTCGTTTTGGCGGTTCGGGAAATTATCTGACCATACAAAACACCAGTACTGAACCGAATACAGCAGCAATTCAATTGCTAAGCCTCGGAGCAGGAGTAGGTGCCACCGATAATACCATCCGGAATTGTAACATCGCCGCTGGAAGCAATACAGTCACATCAACATTTGGGATATTTGCAGGTGGAGCCAGTATCAGCACTTATGGCACAGGTAGTGATAACGATGATCTGACAATTATACAGAATGTGGTAACAAAGGCGTTTTATGGTATTTATGCAGTTGGTGTTGTCACCACAGGTGTACTGGACAACCTGGTTATCAATGAAAATACAATTGGAAGCTCAACTGTTACGGATGTGATTTCTAACAGAGGGATTCAGGTTGGCAATGCCACTAATGTCCAGGTTAATCAGAATACGGTATTTGGATTCAGGAGCAACAGCACAACAATTCAGATAACCGGTATAGAGTTTTCCACAAATGTTGTAAATGCAACGATTTCAAGAAATCTTATTTACGATCTACAATATACTGAAACCTTAAACAAAGCAGGACAGGGGATCAGTGTAAGCTCAGTCTCGAACTCGAACATTGAAATATCGAACAATGTCATTCACAGCTTGAAGGGACATGGTTCACAAACTGCTTCCAATAATAGCTGGGGAATTATGATTATGGCTGGAAGTCAGATTGGTGTTTATTATAACAGTATCAATATGACTGAAACTTTCGGAAACACAAACACCAACATCCATGGGGGTATTTATGTTGCTTCCGGAGTAAGTAATTTGTCCGTACAGAATAACGTAATTGCTAGTCAGGCAGCATTTGGTGTGTTCTACAATGTTTATAGCTTAGCTGCAAATACTGCTTACACTGCAATTAACTATAATGACTACTTTGTTAATGGAGTCCTGCCGGCTAATACGACCAGACATGTAGGATATTTGACAACGCCGCGAACAACCCTGGCCGATTGGCAAACAGCAACAACCCAGGATGCCAACTCCATTAGTGCTGATCCTCAATTCCTGTCAGAAATCAATCTCCAGCCTTTCACTGGCTCACCGGTATTGGCAACAGGAACCCCCATTGTGGGTATTGCCACTGACTATACCGGCGCAGTCCGCAGTTTAACAAATCCATCTATTGGTGCCTATGAAAGTGGACGGGCTCCAGCCGCAGTGGGTTGGGCCAATCTCCAATGGCCACCTACCGCCATCATAACCGAAGGCCAAACCTTTACTGCTTATGCACGGGTATGGCAAGATGGTGTAACTCCTGGCCCGGGACCTGGTGCCGGTATCGAAAGCTGGTTTGGTTGGAGTGCCACCAATACTGATCCTGCAACATGGTCTAACTGGATTTCAGGATCATACAATATGGACCATGGTAATGATGATGAATGGATGGCCAATATTGGAGCAGGGATAACCACCGGAACCTATTATTATGCCAGCCGCTTCAGGACTATCGGTGGCACCTTCCAATATGGTGGTTATTCAGCCGGTTTCTGGAATGGCACGACTAACGTTTCAGGTGTGCTGACGGTCAATCCGTATACCGTAACTTCCTTTCCATGGACTGAAACTTTTGAAGATGACTCCCCATCAAGAACTGCATGGTCACAGATTCAGGAAGTAGGAGCTGGTAGTTGGACATATGTAGCAGGATCGAGTGGTGGTAGTATAACTAATGCCTATGCAGGAACCAAGAATGCACGCTTTGTGTCAACCTCTGGAACTGCTTCTCCTATTACCAAGCTAATAAGCCCGCCTATTAACCTTACAGGGGTTGTTTCTCCAGAGGTTAATTTCTATTACGGACAAGAATTTTGGACACCAGATCAAAATGAAACCAAAGTTTACTACCGTATAAGTTCCGGTGATCCATGGGTCGAAATTGCTCATTATACCACAAATATTGCTGCATGGACTGGGGTAACATTAGCTTTGCCTAACCCTTCAGCAACCTATCAGATTGCTTTTGAGGGCATTAATAATTATGGTTATGCCAATGTTGTTGATAATGTAACAGTTCGGGGTTCCAATACCTGGAATGGTACTGTTAGTACCGACTGGACTGTATCAGGCAACTGGACTGGAGGAGTTCCCGGTGCAACAAATTCTGTTGTTATTGGTGTAGCACCCAACAATCCATTAATATCAAACGCTGTTACGGTAAATAACCTTACAATAAATGGGGGTGTACTGAGTGTTGGAAACGGTGGCCAGCTCACTGTAAACGGAGCGTTAACAAACAATGCCGGTATCACTGGTCTTGTGCTGCAGTCCAATGCTTCAGGGACCGGATCGCTGATGCACAATACATCTGATGTAGCTGCAACCATTAAGCGTTACATCACCGGAGGTCAGTACCACTTTGCTTCGGTACCGCTCACCGCTGCTGCCAGCCCAACCGCAGCCCTGTTCATTCATTCCTATCTATGGAAGTACGATCCCACCTTACCGGATTGGGTGAAATACCTGAATGAGGCAGACGCTCTTCCAGTAACACAGGGTTATATGCTGTGGTACACCGGAGCCAACACCACCTACAGCTTTGCAGGCAATATGAATAATGGCGCCTTTACGGCTGCTACACCAGGCGGTGTGGGAACATTCAACTTAGTTCCAAACCCATACCCATCAGCAATAGACTGGGATGCCTTAGCAGGCTGGACCAAGACCAATGTTGCCAACGCTACCTATATTTACAACAACACTCAGTATGCTTCGTATGTTGGGGGTGTTGGAACGAATGGTGGTACCAATATTATTCCTGCCGGCCAGGGCTACTTTGTGCAGGCCAGCGGTGGTGTTGGAACCCTTGCCATGAACAACGACGTAAGGGTACACAGCAGCCAGGCCTTCTTTAACGAGCCAGTGATCAACGACCTGTTCCGCGCGGCCGTATCAGTCAACGGAGAATCGGATGAAACAGTTGTACGCTTCACCGAAAGCGCTACAGCTTCGTTCGACAGCCAGTACGATGCAGCCAAACTGTACGGTCATGCAAGTGCACCACAACTCTACACCATGGCAGCCGACAACCAGATGCTCAGCATCAACAGTCTGGCAATGACCGAAGGTGGCGTATCCGTGCCTTTGTCCTTCGAGTTTACATCTGATGGCGAAATCACCCTTCAGTTCAGCGGTGTGGGCAGCTTCAGCGAGCTACAGGCCATCTTTATCGAAGACCAGCTCACAGGCTCGATGACCAACCTGCGCCAGCATGGCAGCTACAGCTTCAACCATCTGGTGAGCAACGATCCTGACCGCTTCCTGCTGCACTTCCGAGACATCACTGGTCTAGACGACTCAGGCATCGGATGGCAGGTATGGAGCAGCGACCGCAAGGTATATGTCAACATCCCCGAACTGAACGGTCAACGTGTCAGCATCGAGATGTTTGATGTACTTGGCAGCCGCCTCTACAGCAACGAAGGTGTGTTGAGCAGCCCGACCATTATCCGCGCCATGAACAGTGGAGTGGCTATTATCAGGGTAAGTTCAGCCAGCAGGGTTTACACAACTAAGATATTCATCCAATAATACGATACGACCATGAAAAAGCATTTAAGAAACATGCTGTTGGTCAGCGCCATGATGGTAGCCAGTCAGGTTTTGTTAGCCCAGCCACCGGATCCGCCGGTTGACCCGAGTGCGGGTGGCGGCCCCATCGGGGGCGGCGCACCCATAGGCACCGGAATAGGTATCCTGCTCACCCTTGGCGCAGCTTATGGCGCCAAGAAGGTGTACAAAGCCTGGAAAAACCGGGAAGATATCGAGGAGTAGTTGCGTGTTGCGCGTTGCGCGTTGCGTGTTGCGCGTTGCGTGTTTCGGGTTCCGAGTTACGGGTTACGGGTTAGTTTAACTCGCAACCCGTAACCCGTAACTCGGAACTAAGTCAGAGGTTGTCCTAACGGACGGCCTCTGTTTTTGCGTTTATTGAAGCGAAAGGGGATAAAAGCAGCAGCAAAATGGCCCTGAAATAGATAAAAACAGTGTTAAAACGCAGCTGATCGGGGCTGAAACAAGCCAGAAAAAGTGCACCGGTAAGCAAAAATATGGCCAGAAAGCGCCTTGATATGTCTCTCGTACGCTTAGAAATGAAGTACGACACCAAAGCCAGCAGCAGGAGCACACTTACCGAAGCAGTGATCAGGATGATTTCGAACATTACTATGTCCATACCATTGAATATTAGTGAACTGACTAGTGATAAGAAGTAATGGTTCTTTGGTTAATGCAGTGAAAATAGACAATTTCAATTCATGAATCCATACTACTACAAACAAAATAATTGGTACTGATTCATGAATTCAAACCAATTTGCCGGATAATTTATTGCTGCGGTTGAAAAATGTTCATTAATATTGTAGGTTCTAAACAAAAAAAGCGCACATATGCTGCTATATTCTTCGAACTAACTAATCTGTACATTTAATTTATTTACACAATCAACATAATTATTCACCTAAACACTATCGTATGAAACGATTACTACTTCTTTTAGTGGGAATGCTCATCGGGACACAGTTCCTTTTTGCGCAACTCACAGTAAACGTGACCAATCCGACCAATACGACGCCCAACTTGCAGGCAAGCTATGCCTCGTTTGCAGCGGCGTTGACTGATCTGAATCTGGTCTCGGCCATGTCAGGCCCCATAACCCTTACATTACAGGCCGGCTCCGAAACAGCTCCAATTAAAGGATTTGTTATCGGGAGCGCCACACTTAACGGTGCTGTCAGCGCTGTAAACACCATTACTATCAATACCTCCGGAGGCACCGTAACTATCAATGCCGGCGTGGGTACTTCAAACGGTCCGAGCGCGACCCCTGATGGTATGCTCGTGTTAAATGGCGTTGACTATGTAACAATTGACGGCGTCACCTTTACAGATGACAACTCAACAAATGCTACCGTAGCAATGGAGTTCGGTATTGCCTTATTTAAAAGAGCAGTCGGTGATGGCAGTAATTTCAACACCATCCAGAACTGTACTTTCAACATGCAGAGAGTGAACAACGCCTCAGGCAGTGGGCCTATGGTTGAAGGTTCGGTTGGTATTGGCGTGTATAACTCGGTTTACACTGCAGCAACAACCGCTTTAACCCCCACAAATGGTGGCACGCTTGCAACCAATGGTACAAACTCTAACAATAAGTTTTATGGTAACAGTATTAACGGCGGCAATTACGGTATAGCTTTGAATGGTTTTGCTGCAACAGTTGGAGTTGGACCAACACCGACCCCTTCAACTTTTCTTGGTGACTTAAATAATGATATCGGCGGTTCTGCCGGCGCTACCGGAAACACCATATTAAATTATGGCGGCGGCGGCACCAATGCTTCAGCAGGTATCCGTGCAAACAACCAATGGAGTATTAATATTTCCTATAACACTCTGAACAACAATAATGGCTCAGGTGTTAACCATACAAGTACTTTTAGAGGTATTTTTGCACAAGCAGGTACTAGTGCTAACGCAACGATAAATTTTAACAATATTACAATCAAAGGTGGAGGCACCACTACACTGGTAGCAGCCATTGAAAATGGTATTGGTGCTACTATTTTATCCAATACTGTTAGTATAAACAACAACACTATTACCGGTGAATATCTTACAGCTACTTCGGGAGTATTTTATGGGATTTATAATAATTCTCCCACTCCCGCAACATTAAACATCCAGAACAATTCAATTAATGGCTGGTCGTATAGTGCTTCGGGATTAGCGGGATCAGGAGCTGTTTACCCAATTTATACATTGGGTTCTAATGCTGCAATGACATTAAATGCTACCGGCAATACGGTAAACAATGTTACAAGAACCGGAACAACCGGTGCAACAACAATCGGTATCTTAATCTCGGGAGGTACTGGAGGAATGGCAATAAATGTCAATAACAATACAGTATCTAATATGAGCATTGATGGTGCTGGAACGGCAAGTACAATGTATGGGATTCAAACACCGACAGGTACTATAACAGTGAACAACAACCAAGTCAACAACCTTAGTTGTATAAAAACAACCGGAACGAGTGCCCTCTATGGTATTTATAACATTGCATCCCCTACAAACGAAAATTACAATAACAATACCATTCACACATTGACACATAACGGCACGGGTATTGTCTATGGTATTTTTGCTAATACAGTATCCGGCACCCGCACGATGTCCGGAAATACCGTTCATACCTTGAGTACTGCCGGTACAACAATTGCAGGCATTCACAACGTAAGCAGTTCACCGAATGTGTTCAAGAATAAAGTTTACGGTATTACAAGTACATCTGCAGGAGCGCCTGTTGTTTCTGGTATTCTCCAGGGTTCATTAGGAACAAGCGGTACAGCTAATATTTACAACAACCTTATTGGAAATCTTACCGCCCCGAATGCCAGCGGCACAGATGCCATCAGGGGAATTAATATTACCACAACGACAACAACTGCATCTGTAAACGTCTATTACAATACCGTTTACATCAACGCCAGCTCAACCGGCACCAATTTTGGTACAACAGGTATTTTTCATACCACAAGTACCACCGGTACCACAGCTAACTTGACCTTGCGGAACAACATCATTGTGAATAACTCAACTGCAAGTGGAACGGGGCTGGTCGTGGCATACAGAAGGAGCAGCGGTTCAGCTGACATGCTTAGCAACTACAACAGTGCATCGAACAACAACTTATTCTATGCTGGTACACCAAGTGCAACCAATTTGATTTATTCAGATGGCACAAGCACTGCGCAAACGATCGCACAATATAAAGGCGGTGTATTCACTGCCGGAACGATTGCACCCCGCGATGCTGCATCATTTACCGAAAACCCTGTTTTTCAGAGCACAACCGGCAGCAGTGCAGACTTCCTTAAAATTGACCTTACCACGCCAACTCAAATCGAAAGCAGCGGTCAGGCCATAGTTGGAATTACGGATGACTACTGGGGAACTGTAAGAAACGTCACCACACCTGATGTGGGTGCATTTGAAGGTGATATGACACCTCCAGCGAACTTGACGTTTGTTTCATCAACCACTGAACAGGCATCTACTTCTTTTACAGTTGTTGGCGCAACTAATCAGCAGATCATCAGATTATTGGTCGTTACCGAGGGTACTGAGAATCCATTTGCTGTTAATTCTATAACTTTTAACACAGCAGGTTCAACCTCAGCAGCAGATATAGCCAATGCAAAGGTGTTTTATACAGACGCAGCAACTTTTGCTACGACCACACAGTTTGGTAGCACAGCAGTTAGTCCAAGTGGTTCGTTTACCGTAACAGGATCACAAACCTTAACTACCGGCAATAATTATTTTTGGCTTGCCTATGATATTGCAGGAGGGGCGACAATAGGAAACGTGGTGGACGGACAATGTACGCAGTTTGTTACTTCAGAAGCAAAAACGGTGAGGGTGCCTGATGTTACTGATCCGGCAGGATCAAGGAATATTAGGGGGCCACTTGCTGGTACCTACGAAGTTGGCGCAGGTAAAGATTATACAACTATTACCCAGGCTGTCACTGACCTGAATATTCTTGGGGTGAGTAGTGCAGTTACCTTCCTGTTGACTGATGTAAATTACTCAACTGGTGAGACCTTCCCTATCATAATTCAAAAGCCTGTCAGAACCAACCCAACAGACCTTATTACCATCAGGCCTAAGGCTGGTGTTTCATCAGTGGTTTCAGGAAGTTCAGCAACAGGTATCCTTGTACTTATGGGTGCTGATTATATTGTCATTGATGGATCAAACTCAGGCGGAACAGACAGAAGCCTCACATGGGAAAACACCAGTTTGGCCGCTAGCACTTATGCAATTGGATTGTTCCATAACGGTACAGTTGGTGCATCAAACAATGTCATCAAGAATAACATTGTGAAGGCAGGAAGCAAATCAGTTGCAACAACCTGGGCCATTATTTTGAATACAGCAGGTGGTGGATACAACAACATCACTATTCAGAATAATGAACTTCTAAATGCATATGTGGGTGTTCAGTTCGCAGGTATTTCGGATAATGCCGCAACCAATGGAGTGGTTACACAGAATGTGTTTGGCAACGATGACAATGCGTTAACACTTGGTAACAATGCATTAAATACTTCTAACGTAACTGGCTTAACGATTTCCAACAACACTATCAAGAACCTGCAAACAGGAAATAACCCACTTGGCATCTGGCTTTCTACAAACACCTCAAATACCAATGTTACAGCAAACAGTATTTCAAAACTTTATTATACTGGTACAAGTGGCTATGGAGGTAAAGGTATTGTTGTAAACACAGCATTGCCAGCAAGTAACATACTCTTGGCTAATAACATCATCAGCGATATTAGAGGTGATGGATGGAATAGTTTGTTAGGTGATGCAATTGTAGGTATCCGCGTTGGTGCACATGCAGGATCGGCCACAACCACAGGAGGAGTTAATATTTATTACAACTCTGTGAATCTGGGTAGTGGTACGTTTGCAGGAAACACAAGTGGTACTATTTCTGCCGCACTGTATTTGGGTGCAAGTACAACAAACATTAACGTTAGGAACAATATTCTTGCAAACAATCTTGTGAATAGTAATGCTGCTTTAGCAAAGGCTTATGCGATAAACAGTGCAGCAGCAACCATCGCAACAATTGATTATAATGATTACTATGCATCAGGCACACAAGGTGTTTTAGGTTTCCTCGGTTCAGATAGAGCGAATATCGCCGCTTGGCAAACTGCCACAACCCAGGACGCCAACTCCATCAGTGCTGATCCTCTATTCAGATCCAACACAAACCTGCAGCCCTTTAATGGATCCCCCCTTATTGATGCTGGTACACCAATAGTTGGAATTGATGTTGACTATATAGGTGACGACCGTGATGACACTAATCCTACAA
>Ga0351925_1070_pt1 | contig 19656 bp, 13 predicted proteins | sample BONcelHT113001D9_FD_206870 | JGI IMG/M metagenome (GOLD analysis project Ga0351925, IMG submission 206870) | Enriched cells from coal bed in the Powder River Basin, Montana, United States - BONCAT cells T11 rep2 HSBNCT.T11.300.1.D9 ... | reverse complement strand
GTGTCGGCGGTTTCTCCTGATTGGGAGGTTAGGATTACTCCTGTATTTTTTTCCTGGAGCTTTTTATGATAAAAGAATTCGTAGCCGGTGAAGACCTCCAGATCCCTGTTTGAAACGATGTTCATGGCATCTTTAGATGAAAAACATGTTGAAAGGGAGCTTCCACATCCTACCAGGTATATTTTGTCGAATTCCTGGAATTTCTCACTTATTTCTTTCATGTGAGATTTTTCCATTTCCATGGTGTCCTTTAAAGAGCGAGGCTGCTCCATCATCTCTTCATACATCTTATAATGCATTTTAGTCCCTCAAATATTTATGTAATCATAATTAAATAGGTGCATATTGGCACTAAACTTGATAATTTCTTTTTAACAATTGTTTATCATTATTAATTGGGTATTGATTTGATATTCATCCCATTATCCATCTTTCTATCATATATTACAATCATGGTATAATAACTTCTCCTTCAGTGTGGACTGCCCACACTTCAAAGAACAGTAAAATGGTCCAATTCTTAAGAGACGATGATCTGATAATTGGGGTTATTTTATGCTGGGGAAGGTATATTCTTAAAAAATTATTATTGGGTTTTCTTAAAAAGTTATTATTGGGTTTAAAATTTTAATGGTTTTTATACATCAGTAGGTTGTTATTTATACATTTTTACCCTTACCTGGCCAGAAATAGTTTAGCCAGGCATACTGCCATCTCTGCCAGGTCTTCAGGTTGGGCTCCTACCAGTACAATCATGGGCTCTTTTCCCCAGGCACCCTTGTGGAAGATAACATCTGGAACAGCACCCAGATTTTCCACTGCCATTTCAACCCCCCATGATATGGAGCTACCCTCTTTTTCCTCTATTTCTGGGGGTTCTTGATTTCGGTCATAGCTGGAAACCCTTAAACCCAGTTTTGTGCAGGTTTCAACTAGATCTGGATGATATTTGATGTTCAGGGCGCTGCGCTTTTCAGGGTCATGTTTCATTACACTTAAAACCAGGCGTGCCATGTGTGATGAAGCACCGAAATCCGGCTTGGAAACAGCCAGGGGAATGCCTTTAACTGCGGTTATACGTCCAGGGATTCCTGCAACGTCTTCTATTCCCTGGGCGTTTTCCCGTGCCATTACAATGTTACTCCGGACCTCTGGGATTAAATGTGCAAATTCAGGTGATTCTTCCAGAATCTGCACTGCCCTTTCCAGCTTCTCTATTATCATGTAGATGACTTTAAAATCAATGGAATATAAGTTTTGGTGTAAAAGATTCCTGACGCATCATCACCAAATAACTGTTGCATTGATATAACATCCCAGTAGCTGATTCACGATATAATATAAAAATTCATTAAAAAACTCCTTAAAGGATATTTAAAGTTTATTATAGTTTTATAATTTATTTATTCTAATTTTAAGGGATAAATTCGATATTTAGTGTTATATGGGGTATTAATAACAGTTCAAAAAAATTATAAGGTTCCGTTAGGTGATTATTTTAGTATAATTCCAATAAAATAGATTTTAATACTGATTCCAGTTTAGTTATCTTCTTCACGCACTTTTACCATTAATAATCAATATTTTTCTTAGCTAAATGATTAAATAGTGTCCCAAATCTATGTGGGGTTTTGGAATATTGTTTTAAGAGAACATCACTCCTAAATCTAGGGGTACACTAGGGGGTGGGCTTCAGATGATGAGGGTGCCACCAAAGGGAGATCATCACTGGGAATCACCATTACCAATTCCAATTCTGAGGGTTTTAAATCTTAAAAAGCCCGATTTAAGGGTTTTTTAGCCAAAAATAAATGAAAAGATTTATATGCAGAAAAGGACGATCTTATTGTGTCAGGAACCTATCTATCTGTGTTCAACTGACATGCAGACAAATGAGGGGGCATAATACTGAAGCAACAATGGTTGCTGGCTATGCTACTGGTACTCACAGTAGCCATGCTGGCCTCGAGTATTACCTATGCCACCCCAAATCAGTCCGTTTCAGATAATTTCACGAACACAACCAACATCAGCGAAATTGTAGAAAACACCACAAACCCAATAACTATTCAAAATACAACCACCACGGTGGTTAATGATTCAGATACCAATCAACAAGAGAACCAGACATCAGAACCTACCAATAACACTCAAAATAGTTCATCCCAAAACAGTAACCAAACAGACACCATTCAAAATTACACTGCGGCAGCATCAGATGGAACCTACAATAATGTCCACGGGTTATGGTTAAATGTGGACGACGTTAACAACGTCGATGTCAACGAATTAATAAGAGCCGGAATAACGGACGTATTCGTAAAGGCAAACCGCTTATCATATCCTACATATCAGAACGTCCTGACAACCATAATAAACAAACTACAAGGTACAGAAATACGGATCCACGCCTGGATTACCTGTTTCGTAGATACGCAGGGTAACTGGGTTGATCCTAAAGACAGTAATACTACTGACGCACTGGTAAAAACCATAAAAGATATCACAACAAACTATAACATCGCTGGAATCCACTTAGACTATGTGCGCTATCCTGGAACCGCCTATCAACACTCCGGAGGAACTGAAGCCATAACCAGCTTCGTCCAGAGAGTGTACACCACTGTTAAATCAGTAAAGGCAAAGGTAGCTGTTTCAGCTGCACTCATGCCTGAAGGAGCAGTAAACGCATACTACTATGGGCAAGATTATGTCCAGTTATCCAACTATCTTGACTTCCTGGTCCCCATGATCTATGAGGGTAACTACAACGAAGACAATGATTGGATAACCTCCGCCACAGCTTACATAGTAAGCCACTCCACCAAACCAGTAGTTGCTGGTTTGCAAACTTACGAGAGTGACTGGAACTTAGTAGCACTACCCGCCGAAGAAATCAACCAAGATATACAATCCGCCCTATCCGGAGGATCATCCGGATTCGTACTATTCAGATACGGATGGGTGGACAAAGATTTCTTCCAAAACACTTCCACCCCTACTTTCACCCGGGAGCAGATTTCTGCTGCTGCGGTGAATGTTAAGGCTTACATTGAAGCCAACAAGTGTCTACCCGACACGGTGAGTGTTGCGGGTGTTTCTGTGAATATTGCTCAGTATTTGTATCTGGCCTGTCAGGCTTCGGTACAGATTGGTAGTGGTAGTACAGGTGGGATAGCTTTACCGACTGTATCTGTTCCTACGGGTTTCTCGGAAGAGATGATCAGTGGACAGGTTACAAAGGGAGATTATCTGGATCTGGCATCTAGGATTGTGTCCTATATGAACAGTAACCATCAGGCCCCCATATACGGTTTGAATGGTCTGGGTAAAATCAGCTACCAATCACTAACCTACCTATACACCAGAATACTGGCCAGCTACTCCACTAACAATGCACTACCCACACCCATGACTATCATGTCATGGAAACCCGCCAATATTCCAATTAACGACACACCCAACAATTCCAATAACAACCCCACCACTACTTTCACCCGGGAGCAGATTGCTGCTGCTGCGGTGAACGTTAAGACCTACATCGAGACCTACAAGTCTCTACCTAGCACGGTGAGTGTTGCGGGTGTTTCTGTGAATATTGCTCAGTATTTGTATCTGGCCTGTCAGGCTTCGGTACAGATTGGTAGTGGTAGTACAGGTGGGATAGCTTTACCGACTGTATCTGTTCCTACGGGTTTCTCGGAAGAGATGATCAGTGGACAGGTTACAAAGGGAGATTATCTGGATCTGGCATCTAGGATTGTGTCCTATATGAACAGTAACCATCAGGCCCCCATATACGGTTTGAATGGTCTGGGTAAAATCAGTTACCAGTCCCTGGTATATATGTACACCCGAGCTTTAGCCTACAGCAACACCAACAATGCATTACCCAACTACGTGGTAATGAAACCATGGTCCGCCGCCAATATCCCCATGGGAACATCATCCCCAGCAGGCACCACCTTCACCCCCAGCGAAATTGCAGATGCTGCGGTGAATGTTAAGGCTTACATTGAAGCCAATAAGTGTCTGCCCAGTACGGTGAGTGTTGCGGGTGTTTCTGTGAATATTGCTCAGTATTTGTATCTGGCCTGTCAGGCTTCGGTACAGACGGGTAGCGGTGTTACAACTGAGATTGGATTGCCAACAGCTACTGTTCCTGCTGGTTTCTCGGAAGAGATGATCAGTGGACAGGTTAGTAAATCTGATTATCTGGATCTGGCATCTAGGATCGTGTCCTATATGAACAGTAACCATCAGGCTCCGTCCTATGGTTTGAATGGTCTGGGTAAAATCAGCTATCAGTCCCTGGTATATATGTACACCCGGGCTTTAGCCTACAGCGATGCCAACAATGCATTACCCAACTATGCGGTAGTGAAACCATGGTCTGCTGCCAACATACCCATCAGCGGAACATCAACCACTGGCACCACATTCTCCATAAGTGAAATTGCCGATGCAGCACAAAGAGTTAAAAACTACATAGAAAACAGCAAAGCATTACCCAACTATGTGCAAATAGGAAGCCATCAGATAAACATGGCACAATTCCTGCACTTACTAACCACAGCTACCGTAAACCTCAATAATAAAAACACCGGACCAGTATACCTAAACAGCGAAACATTACCCTCTTCCAGTTATGAAGAGATGACCAGTGGCAACCTATACATGGCGGAATACGTTGATTTCGCTAAACGTATAGCCACCTACATGGACACCAACAACAAAGCCCCGGAATGTGGACTGGTTGGGCTGGGTAAAATCAGCTACCAATCACAGATATACCTCTACTCTCGAGTGATAAACTTTTATGGCGTCAACGGAGTTTTACCAAACTATGCCACCATGAAACCATGGAGCAGTATTGTGGGAACAGTTGAACCGTCTGTACCCTCAGACCTACAACAGTACCTGCAAGCAACATTAAACTGTCAGGTAAACGATCCAAGCATAATTGCAAAGGCCCAGAGCATAACCTCTGGTGCAACCTCCAGCTACGATAAGGCCCAACGCGTCTTTAATTGGGTGCGTGACAACCTTGAATATTCAATGTACTACGACTCCCAGAAGGGAGCGGTTAATACCCTCGCTTCAGGAAGTGCAAATTGCTGTGACCATTCACACCTAGTCGTGGCCCTTTCAAGAGCAGCTGGACTACCTGCAAGATATGTGCACGGAGTATGTACCTTTACCAGTGGAAATGTTTATGGACATGTATGGGCTCAGATATATGTAAACGGACAATGGTACAATGCGGATGCAACTAGCTACAGAAATGAGTTAGGAGTAATCAACAATTGGAATACCAACTCGTGGACCTATAAAGGCACCTACACGGAGCTGCCATTTTAAACTTTCTTTTTTTCTTTTTTTTTAATTACCCTAGCCATAGCGCTGTTTTCAGAATTAAAATTGGAGTAATTTCTCTCTTAATAAGACTAATAATCTAAGGTTTAATCCCATCTTTCAATGTTTTATTAGCATCACCATATCTTTCAGGAGTTTCGAAACTCATTGATGGTTTATTATTAGAAAAAATATAGATGTTGAGTAGTTAGAAAAAAATTAGCAATGTTTAAAACTACCCGGGGGAAAATCAGATTCTTTAATCTTTTTAATGATTTTACAGGAACTATCCAGGGTAGATCGGTGGTAACCCTTTACTTGGACTACCTCTGCCTTGAGATCCCTTTTATCCAGTTCTTCCCGTAACTGGTCCAGGTCGAAGTTTTGATCAGGGCCAATGGCAATGATATCTGGTTTGATCTTGCGGACCGTGCTGAACATGTCAGTTTCACTACCTAGCACTGCTTCATCCACCATTTTCAGCATTTGAACCACTTCCAGGCGTTGTTTTTCAGGGACAATAGGCACTCTCTTACGGGCCCGTACTGTGGATTCCCGGGCTATCACCACCACCAGTCGAGCTTCCTCCCCCCCTAGCTTCTTTGCCTCTTCAAGGTAGAATCCATGACCTGGATGTATTAAATCAAATGTACCAGTAGCCATTACAGTTTTAATAGTCACACTTCTCCTAAAAACTATTTTAATAGATTATATGTTAAATTAAATCTTTAAATAAGGAAAATTCCAGTAAAAAGTTCAGTTTATTTGATCATTTTATAAATATTTCTCCAGGGATAAAAACCTATTTACTGAAACTATATTTTAACTGTTGCGGGGGTACTGATTTTTACTTCCCCCAACTTAAGGTCAGTGTGGGGTATGTGCTTGATAGTCCCATAGTTGGGTTTAATAAACGTTAGTTTTATAAATAAGGAATTAGTGAATTGAATCCTTAAGATAAATAAGGAATTAGTGAATTGAATCATTAGATAAATAAAATAATCTCTGGGGTTAATTGATAAAATAAGTCTGGATAACTTTTATTTGAAAAAATTATATCATTTATTTGAATAACTTATATCATTTATTAGAAAACTATTATCGGTAATTATCATGAGTTCTAAAATTGCTAGGGGAAGCCTGATCATGTTGATCGGGTATTTCATATTCCGTGTTGGGGGTTATATTTACCGGTTTGTCACCGCAAACCTTTTAGGTCCAGCTGGCTTCGGGATACTAAATTTAGCCCTCCCAACGCAGAGTATATTAATTCAAATAGCATCTGGGGGCATGCCACCAGCCATTGCCAAGCACGTGTCTGAGTATTCAGCTCAAGGCGATGAGGAAATGGTGAAGCAAGTAATCCATACTTCTCTTAAGATTGTAATTGTTCTGGGATTATTATTCAGTTTAATTATATTTCTACTGGCGGATCCATTGGCCTATGGTTATTTCCATAAACCAGAAGCTGCACTTCCCCTAAAACTGGTGGCGTTGATCACCCCTTTTAGTGTAGTGGTGGGTGTATTCCGGGGTGCTTTTCAGGGTGTTTTCCAGATGGGAAACATCGTTATCACCAAGGCCTTTGAACAGGTTTTCATGATCAGCAGTGCCATAATCCTGATTTTAGTGGGATTTTATGTGGCGGGAGCAGTTATAGGTACGGCCATAGGTTTCTTGTTCTCAGCATTAGCCGGATACTACTTATATCGAAGGGGGCTGGGTAAACGTCTTAAGGATGTTAAACTCTCATTCACCCTAAAACAGGAATTATCCTTAGCTAAGGTGCTAATTATTTTCGCATTACCAGTTCTGGTAACCGGGCTGGCTGAAACCGCTCTATTTGATGCCATTGGGAATTTCATTGTCGGCAGATACTTGGCCAGTGAACAACTGGGATTTTACGGTGCCGCCACCCCTGTCGCCCGTTTACCACTCATAATCTCCATGTCAGTTGCCACCGCGGTATTACCAGCAACTGCAGAAGCTATGGGTTTGAAAAACCGGCACGTACTGAAAGGTTATGTAAACCAGTCCTATCGTTACGTTAGTCTGGTGGTGCTCCCCATGTGCGTGGGAACCTTTGTATTCGCCACTCCCATAATGAAGTTGCTTTACGTTAATTCGGCTTACATGAATGGTGCCGCAGCCTTACAGATACTATCAATTGGAATGTTATTTTTTACCATTTACACAGTCTCCTCCAGTATAGCTCAGGGATTGGGAAAACCATACCTCCCCATGGTAATTTTAATTGCAGGTGTTATATTAGATGTGACATTGAGCATGTATCTAGTTCCTCTTTACGGTATAACCGGTGCTGCTGCAGCTACAACCATTACCGCCCTTTTCATAATGTCTACCATTGTGTGGAAAACTTTGCAAGTTGCCGATGTAAAACTAGAGTACAAAGATTTGGCTAGAATAGTACTGGCCGCCGGAATAATGGGAGCAGTATTACTGTTAATACCTCAAAATCTCTTAATTAGCTCAGCAACTTTGACTCACTCATTAGCCAACTATATTGCCTTCTTTTCCAAATACTTTGCTTTTTTACTGGTTATGATATTAGCAGCCATTGTTTACATGGTTGCTCTCATACTGGTCGGAGGACTTAAAACTAGTGATACAAACGCTCTTCGTAAATTAAGCAACAAAACCGGACCATTGAAAGGGAAATTAGAGCAGATTATTTCATTCATTGAAAGATTCGCCCATTAAATTGGATAAATTCATTAAATTAGGGTTACTAATAAGTAGAACCCGGATTGTCTTCCCTAAAATAATGAATTCTCCATATTTTTCCTTTTCCCATAATCTTTTTTTAAAATTAATCTTTAGACCTAAAATGACGTAAAACATCTTTAAATAACCTTTATTCATTTTTAACTCCCCATATTTTTTCTAAAATATAATTTTCCCAAGTTATTTCCATAATCATTTACAAATAATAATATTAATGATTATTCTGAGGGGAATTGGAACCGGGCCCTATGTAGGAGTAGGGCGTGTTAAGAAGATAGAAAATGATGAAGATCTCCTGGATTTGAAGGGTGGAGAGATAGTAGTGGTATCCAGGGCTTCCAGGGATATGGTATCCTATCTTCATCATGCGGGGGGTGTGGTGACGGATTATGGTGGTCTCACCAGCCATGTGGCCATCGTACTCCGGGAGATGAAAGTACCCTGCATCGTGGGAACCGGTACCGGCAGTAAAAAACTAAAAGAAGGCACTATTGTAACGGTGGATGGGAAAACCGGTAACATATATGAAGGTTTCATGGAAAGGGAAGGTAAAACAGATTCTACCGAAGTTTACTACCCGGCCACCAAGATCAAGGTCAACCTCAATATCCCGGAAATAGCCTGGAAAGTGGCACCATGGGCTGATGGAGTGGGATCCATCCGCATTGAAAACAGCATCATCCGCACTGGAAAACACCCCCAGGTGCTCCTGGAAGAGGGAAGACTAAGCAAAGTTATTGCCGAATCAGTTAGATTGATAGCTGATGCATTTCACCCTAAACCAGTATGGTTCCGCACCTTTGACATAGCCACCGATGAATTGAAACGTTTAGAAGGTGGAAATATTGAACCCGAGGAACATAATCCCTTACTGGGACTTAGAGGAATCCATAAAGATCTTAAAAATCCTGAAATCCTGAAAGCAGAATTCGAAGCCATATCCGAACTCTTAAGTGAGGGTTACGACAATTTGGGGGTTAAAATACCATTAGTACGGGATGTTTCTGAATACCGGGAGGCCAAGAAAATTATGGGTGAGGCTGGAATTAGACCACACCGTGACTTACCAGTGGGGGCCTCTATTGAAACCCCATCTGCAGTTTTTACACTGGATGAATTCATAAAGGAAGGAGTGGACTTTGTGACACTGGGGATGAGTGATCTGGCCATGTGTTCCCTGGCAGTGGACAGGCGGGGGGTGAAAGTGGCTAAACACTTTAATCTAACTCACCAGTCAGTTCTAAAGATGATTGAAATGGTGATCAAAAAATGCAACCAGAACCATATTGAAACCTGTATCTGTGGTCATGCCGGCTCGGATCCGGCCATTGTCAAGTGGTTGGTGGAGGCCGGAATCAATTCAGTATCCACCAATCCTGATCAGATCCTTAAAATACGTAAAATAGTGACTATTACTGAGAAAACTATGATTAGAAAGGGATTTGCTAAACTAAAGTAGCTTAATTTTAAGTAGCTTAACTTAAAGTATGTAAATAGGGGAGAATTTAATACGATTTTATTAAATTGGGGTGGGATTATTTAATTATTCATTAATTCATTGGATATTATTCAATTTATCAAAAATATATTGCCTTTGAACTTAATCTTAGGATAATAAAAAAAATAAGAAAATGGTTTTGAAATTAAAGGAAAAATAAGGGAAATTTATTACTTTTGGAAGTTTATTTACTTTTTCTCGTAATTGAGGGCATCTTCAAAGTTCAGGGTACCCTTGTAGAGTGCGGAGCCAATCACCACACCATAAGCATCAGTCTGGCTGAGGGTAGCCACGTCTTCCAGGGTACTCACACCACCCGAATAAACCACCGGGATATCCACAGTATCCAGGAGTTCCAGGAGAGGCTCAACCTTAAATCCACCTAAAAGTCCTTCGTGGTCCACGTTAGTGAATAATATTCCTCCAGCTCCCTTTTTCTCCATGATTTTGCCCAGTTGGGGTGCGGTCTGGTTTGTTTTTTCAGTCCAACCCCGGACCACTACCTGGGAGTCCTTACTATCCAGGGCCACCATAATTCGTTCACTGCCAAATTCACTGGATAATAATTCAACAGTTTTCGGGTTTTCAATGGCCAGGGTTCCCAGTATAATCCTGTCCACACCCATATTCAATAAACGGGTGGCATCATCCATGCTACGAATACCCCCACCCATCTGAACAGGTACTGAAACTTTTTTAAGGATTTCCTCAACCACTGGAATGTTACCCTCTTCTTCTAAAGCCCCACCCAGATCAATCACGTGTAAAACACTGGCTCCCTTTTCCTCCCATTCAAGGGCAACTTCCGCAGGGTTATCTAGGATAATCTGTTCTGTTCCAGGTTTACCCTGCACTAACTGCACACATTTACCGTTTTTAATATCAACTGCAGGCATAATAAACATAAAATCACCTCAAATCTATTTTACTTAGTATTATCCATGATGGTAATGCTTAGATTATTTCTTTAGATCATAAAGTTTTACCCAATTCATCCTAAATCATCGGATAAGGGGGTGGTAATGTAAGTATAGTAAAAGGAGAATATTAATTATCCCTTAAAAATACTTTTACTTATACTTCACGAGATTTTAAATATTCTAGAAATATATAAATTATGGTTATATTTTTTATTTACAAGATAGCTAGGTGAATTAATGAGGATGATGTCATGATTAGGGTGGCTTTAAAAGTTGCTTATTTAGGAACAGACTTTTACGGATTTCAAAGACAACCAGGTCTGCGTACAGTTGAAGGTGAGCTAATCAGTGCCTTTCAAGAATCAGGGGCCATAGGAAATCTGGGACAATCCAATTACTCCATTGCCGGTCGCACTGACCGGGGGGTCCATGCCCTGGGTAATGTGGTTTCATTCCGCACGGATAAAGAGCCAATAATAAATCAGATAAATGATATCCTGCCCCAGGATATCCGGATTCTAGGATCCGCCCGGGTGCCAATGGGATTCAAAACCAGATTCGCCCATAAAAGACACTATCGCTATGTATTATGCAAACAACAGGAAGATGAGTGGGAAATAGGTAAAATGCGGGAAGCAGCCCATTTAATGGAGGGAACCCACAATTTCATAAATTTTTCCAAAAGAAACGAACGAAACCCCCTTAGAAAAGTAGATCGGGTCAGTATCACACCCAAAAATCAGTTATGCCTGGTGGATGTTGAAGGTGAAAGTTTCCTGTGGAACATGGTCCGCAAGATGGTGGCAGTGTTGGATAGTGTGGGGAAGGGAGAACTGGGATTAGAATATGTTCAAAAATGTCTGGATCCAGATTATCAGGCAGCTATCACTCCAATGCCTCCTGAAAGCCTTATTCTTATGGATGTTTTTTATCAGGGCGTGGAGTTTAAAGAAGATCCCTATGCCTGTTTCCGATTTATCCAGTCACTGGGGAAGGAATGTTTCAACCATCAGAAAATGGTGTCTGCAACAAAGGAAATGATGGGTGCTTTGGATGGGAATAAAATTATTTAAGTTTTTATACTCTTTTTTTAAGAAATTAACCTAAATTTGCCATTTTTAAATTATTTTAAGTGAATGAACTGGGGGAAACAATAAATAGTAACAATAACAAAAAATAATTTAGAGTAAGTACTAAGATAGTATCTTGAAGGAGGAAATCGTCTGGTTCACCGGTACCCTCATAATTTCAAAGAAAAACTTGTTTTAGATACATCTGAATATTCCGGACCTTCTAAAAGTCAAAGAGGGATCATAGTGGGACTTGATCCGGGGATGACTGTGGGAGTGGCCATTCTGGATCTTTCAGGTGAAATAATAAGTGTGAACAGTTGTAAAGAAGTTTCCCGTTCAGAGATCATTAAACACATCATCAGTTTCGGAAAAACAGTTTTAGTGGCCACTGACGTTCACCAACCACCTAGAATGGTGAAAAAAATGGCCGCAACCCTTAATTCTAAAATATACGCCCCCTACCGAGACCTGGCAGTAAATGCCAAGAATGAAATGGTGGATATTTACCTCCATCAACAGGATAATCTTCATCTAACACGCAGATCCCGAGATTTTGAACCAGTTTTAATACCTAAAAATGCTCATGAACGGGATGCGCTCGCCGCAGCCATTCAGGGCTATAAAAAATACCAGAAAAAACTGGAACAGATTGAAAGAAGGGCTCTAGATCTGGAAATACCACGGGACATGGTTGATGATGTGAAAATCAGGGTTATAAATGAAATCCCCATTACCAAGGCCCTAAATGCCACTCTGGAAATAATAAAACAAAAAAACACACCAATGAACAACAAGGGGATAGGATCCCCTAACGATACCCCTAACGGAAACCTTAGGGTAACATCTCCAACTCCCCCGGTAGGAAACGGTTCTAAGATTATTTCTGGATTAAAAAACAAATTAAAATCCCAAAAAAAGCAGATCAGAAACTTGCAAAAGAAAAATAGCATAATGGGCAATGACCTCCAGAAGTATCAGGATGAAATATCTCAACTGGAAAATAAAATCCAAAGATTACAGTATGAATACTCCCAGAACATCCTACATCAGAAGGAAATTGCCACTAAAAAAGCAATCATACGGGGACTTCAAGAGAAATATAACTATGAGAAAGGTTTAAGGCAGGAATTAGAGGATCAATTAAAATCCATAAAACGTATAAGGGCCATGGAACTTTCCAGGGAAGCATCACCAGTTAAAATCATAGAATCATTCTCAAAAGACGCTATAAGGGAAGCAACTGGATCATGGAACATTAAAAGGGGAGACGTGGTTCTCCTAAAAAGTTCAGAAGGTGGGGGTTCCCAAACTGCCTCATTACTGGTTGGATTAGGGGTAAAGGCAGTTCTAACCACTGATAAAATGTCTCACCAGGCTAAAGAGGAATTTGAAAAACATATGGTCCCCCTAATTGAACTGGATAGGGTGGATCTGGAAATGGCTGATGACTTTGCAGTTATCCGTTCCCAGGATCTGGAAAGGGAAGTTGACCAATGGAAACAGAATCAGGAAGAAAGGAAGAAAAAAGAAGACCGGAATAAACTTTTAAAGATAATGGATGACTATCGCTCTCAAAGAAAACGATCTACCAATAACTTTTAATCCCCATCCGCACAGACATACTCTTAATGACTGGAGAATTTTAAATGACTGGAGAATTATTGTTCATTTCAGGTTTAAAATCATAAAATCAATACTTAAAGTAAATTCAGTTATACTTAAAGTAAATTCAGTTACCTGTCTTTTACCTTAACCCCTTAACTAAACTTACCATAGTATTTACCATTGATAATTGGTATGATTTTAAGATTAATGGGGCCCCCCCTTATTTTATGGAATCTTTATTAATGAATTAATCCCATCTATATTTAGATATTCCAATATACTACATTGAATTTACCTTTTTAATAATCATAATACAAGGATGGTTGTGGATTTATGAAAATAGCGTTTATAATAGGCACCAGGCCAGAAATCATCAAAATGTCACCATTAATTGATGAAGTTGATAAGCGGGGAATGGATTACATTTTAATACACACTGGTCAGCATTACGATCATGAAATGTCCCAGCAGTTTTTCCTGGACCTGGAACTCTCCCAACCCCACTATAACATCGGGGTGGGTTCAGATTCCCATGGAAAACAAACCGCGGTTATGATGGAGGGTATTGAAAAAGTTCTCCTTGCAGAAAAACCAGACATTGTCCTGGTGCAGGGCGACACCAATGCAGTTTTAGCCGGGGCCTTGGTTGCAGCTAAACTACACATACCCGTGGGACACGTGGAGGCTGGCCTTCGCTCCTATGATAAGACCATGCCCGAGGAGATAAACCGTATGGTGGCGGATGTGTGCACTAACCTCTTCTTCGTACCCACCGAAGAAACAGCCATTAATCTATTATTTGAGGGAATATCCCCTAAAGATATTTTCATCACCGGCAACACCGTGGTGGATGCCTGCTACCGAAACCTAAAAATCGCCAGTAAAACCTCCCAGATCATGTCACAACTGGAAGTTGATGGTGACATCTTATCATTAACTTTACACCGTGCCGAAAATGTTGATGACCGGGAAAGACTGGGAAACATAGTAAAAGCTCTTCTGAATGTTGAAGGCCTTACCATTGTCTTCCCAGTACACCCCCGAACCATGAAAACCCTTAAAGAATTTGGTATGTACACTGAGCTTGAAAAAGCCCCCCATATTAAGATGATAAAACCCATTGGTTACCTGGACTTCCTGATCCTCCAATCAAATTCAAAGTTAATGATCACTGATTCCGGGGGAATCCAGGAAGAAGCCATAACCCTTGATGTGCCCTGCCTCACCCTCCGATACAACACCGAACGACCAGAAACAGTTCAAGCCGGAGGTAACATCCTGGTGGGTTCAGATACCGAAAAAATAACCGAAACTGTTTCCAGAATATTGGCTGATGATGAACTCTATCAGAGGATGAGGGAAGCAACCAATCCCTATGGTGATGGAACTACTTCAGAACAGATAGTCGATGCCATACAGAATGCACACGACCAGGGAAAACTAGAAATCGAACCTCCTGAAGATATAGCTGGAAGACCGGTTAAGAAACTATTAGTGGTGGATGAACCAGTTACTGTGGCTCAATTTGAGGAAAAAAATCCAGATCACACTGTAAATATTGTCTTCAAAGGTGATGCTCCTGAATTCCCAAGATCGGATATTCTTCTTAAGGGCAAAACCATAATGGTTACCCAATTAATTTGTTCCTGATTTTTAATTACTTCTTTCCTCTTTTTTTACAATTTCTGGAAAACAAAAATATAAATTAATCTAAAAATAGTAAAGAGATTAAAAAAAGATTTAAATGATTTTCAATTTAAAGAGTTTTTAATGCCTAAAATTTTTTTCCAAATTCTTTCGAATAAATTTTATATTAATTATCAGGCGTCATAAATGGATTAGAGTCTAAATAAGATTATCCAAAGCTTATGTGGGGTATAAAAAATACTAACCTCATTTACATTGAATTAGTAAAGGTCCTTTTGGATTAGGTACTATTGAAAATAAATTAATAATATAAAACTGACCTAGGATACTAAAACTGATCTGGGATTAAACTGATCTGGGATTAAACTGATCTGGGATTAAACTGATTGGGATACTAAAACTGAACTGGGATTTATAACATTACACACTAAACAGAATTGATTCGGATGGCACTAGTATGAAAATCATCATCAATACTGGAAATATATCAAGGTTAAAAAATTAATCTTTACAAAAAAGAACACTGAATTAAATACAGGGGATAGATCAATGATTAAAGAAAATTCACCCATAGCAATATTCGGTTTAGGTCACATGGGGCTTCCCACAGCCGCTCTTCTGGCAAAGAGTGGCTTGAAAGTGGTGGGCGTTGATATCAATAATGAAACTGTGGAAATGGTTAACCAGGGAAGATCCCCAATTATGGAACCTGGCCTGGAAGAGATAGTTAAACAAACAGTGGAAGAAGGCTGTTTATCTGCAACCAATGACCCCTCTAGTGCACTAGAAAATAAAATCATCATGATCATCGTTCCCACTCCGGTGGACGAACATAAAAAATCAGATCTCTCGGCAGTTATCTCGGCATCTCGATCCATCTCAGAAGGTTTAAAAAAGGATGACTTGGTTATCATTGAAAGCACGGTGCCACCAGGAACCTGTGAAAACCTGGTAATTCCATTACTGGAAGCAAGTGGTCTTAAAGCAGGAGAAGACTTTAAAGTGGCTTACACTCCTGAAAGAGCCCTCCCTAACAATACATTATATGAAATGACCCACAATGCAAGGGTGATAGGTGGGATAAACCCTGAAAGTACCCAAATGGCAGCTTCACTATACCAGAGGATCACCCAGGGTGAGATCATAAAGGTACAGGATCTGGTAACTGCCGAAATGGTTAAACTAATGGAAAACACCTACCGGGACACCAACATAGCCCTGGCCAATGAAATGGCCCTGGTCTGCAATGCTTTAGGAGTGGATGCCATTGAAGCCATACAGGCTGCTAACCATCATCCCCGGGTGAACATACACACACCCGGACCCGGGGTGGGCGGGCACTGCCTATCCATAGACCCCTACTTCATTGTGGAAATCGCCAGGGAAAGGGGTGTGAAAACACCCCTGATCCAGACTTCCCGACAGGTAAACGAGAACATGCCTGGAGAAGTAGTTCAAATCATAGAACAAGCTCTGGAAGATAAGGGTAAAACCATCAACACGTCTAAAATCGGAGTTTTAGGGGTGGCTTATAAAGGAAACGTAGCCGATGCAAGAGAAACACCTGCAAAACCATTAATTGTCCAGTTAGTTGGTGAGGGGGCTGAAGTTATGGTCAATGATCCTTATGTTTCCCCGGAGACCATTGACCCCTGGGGGGCTCAGGTTGTAGACTTGGAAACTGCCCTTTCTGCTGATTGTGTGGTTTTGGTAACTGATCATGATCTATACCGGAATATCAAACCAGAAATGATTAAAAACAGATTATTAGTGTGCACCAGACCTATTCTTGACCGGGAAACCTTCCAGGAGAAGGGCGTAGTATTCAAGGGAGTTGGAAGATCTTGAACCTCTTAATTTTTGAATACGCCAGTGCACTGGGGATCAAGGACCCTGCTTTAACTGCAGAAGGTAAAGCAATGCTTCGTGGTCTTACCTGTGACCTGGAATGTTTACCTGCCAGCTACCTCATATCCAAAAATATAGATTCAATTGATGGAAGCCGATGCAAACCAGTGGTTATTGAAGGATCCATTGATGACTGGGTTTCGGATAACATCTCCCACTATGATTACTGCCTACCCATAGCTCCTGAAGAAGACTTCATACTATGCGGATTAACCAGAACCATTGAAAAAAATGGGGTTCAGGTGGTAGGATCAGATTCAGATGCAGTACGTATCTGTTCTGATAAATACCTCACCTACCGGATCCTCAAAGACAAAGTCCCAGTCATCCCCACCCACCGGGTGGCTTGGGAAGATATTGGACTATATGCCCAGGGAATATACGGAGATAAAAAGGTGGTCAAACCTTCAGATGGTGTTTCCTGTTCAGCAGTACAAATCGTGGACTCTGAAGAATCTTTTAAAAACGCAACGCGGAAAGTGAGAGAAGTAAGCAGCCTCCCCTACTTCCTGGTGCAGGATTACATGGAAGGAGATAGCGTAAGTGTAAGTTTACTCAGTAACGGTAAAACAGCCATACCCCTCAGCCTAAATCAACAGAATATCAGCACTGAAAATGGGACCATTAATTATAATGGGGGAAAAGTCCCCATGACCCATCCTCTGGAAAAGGAAGCTAAAAAGGTAGCTAAAAATGCAGTGGAATCCATCCGTGGACTGAAGGGATATGTGGGGGTGGATATGATCCTGGGTGATGATGAAGTTTATCTGGTGGAGATTAACTCACGGATAACTACACCCTACGTGGCCCTTAGAAACATGGTCAACTTTAATTTAGGGGAAGCCATAGTCAGGTCTGTGCATGGCGAACTTCCCGGGGAATTTACTCTGGAAAGAGAAATAGAAATTCAGAAAAAAGGAAACCATCTCCATTTGAAGGTGATTAGTTGAGAGCACATGATTCCATAAGTTAAATTTAGTAAGTTTGGACTTGGGTGCTCAATAAGCATAAAATGAAGGTCAATAAGCATAAATTGAATAACAAATTCACTTTTAAATCTTTTATTGGATTGTAAAATTTTCTCATTCAAGGTGATTAATTGAAAATTGCAGGTTTTGATATTGGAGGAGCAAACACAGACTTGGCTGTGGTTGAATTTGATGAGGCAGGAAACATCATCAACATAAGAACTGATTTTTCCTATCTGCCCATGTGGAACAAAAAAGATGAGCTATCTCCAACACTACTGGAACTTCTAGACAAAGATGTTGATGATATCGATGCAGTGGGTATTTCCATGACTGCCGAACTAGCTGATAGCTACCAGAGCAAGAGTGAAGGAGTCTTGGATATTTCAGGGATGGTTATGGAAACATTCAACCTTCCAGTTGCCTTTGTTGGTCTTAGAGGTATGATGGATTATGAATCAGTTCAAAAAAATCCTCAGGAACTGGCCGCTGCCAACTGGATTGCCACAGCACCCCTGGCAGCCTACATGGCACCTGATTGCATATTTATCGATACTGGAAGTACCACCACCGACATTATCCCCATTAAAAATGGTACAGAATGTGCCAAGGGAAGAACTGATCTGGAGAGACTGGCCACTGGAGAACTGGTATACACTGGCACCCTCCGCACCAACGTGGCCACCCTGGTGGATAAAGTACCATTAAAAGATGAATGGGTACGAACTGCCTCGGAACTTTTCGCAGTAACTGCTGATGTGCACCTGGTTCTGGGAAACATCACCCCGGAAGACTACACCTCAGAAACCCCTGATGGGGCAGATAACTCCCTGAAAAATTCACTCTTAAGACTATCCCGGGTGGTATGTGGCGATCTGGATATATTAAGTCCGGAAGAGGTGGTGGAAATTGCCAGGTTCATCTACCAGAAACAGGTGGAACAGGTGGCTGAAGCCCTTAAAGAAGTTAGTGACCGGGAAAATATTGAACTGGTAATTGCCACGGGTCTGGGGATGAACATCATTGGATGTGAAGCTGCAAAACTCCTGGGTCTGGAGGTCAGGACCATGGAGGAAATCCTCAGCAAGGAGGATTGTGTGGTGGCACCCGCAGTGGGAACTGCCCTTCTAATGGAAAAATTTCTAAAAAACAGGAAATAAATCCCATCCCACTAAAAAATAAAATAAATCGGTTGCTATAACCGGTATATGGGTAAACTAACTTTAAATCTGTAAACTAACTTTAAAATCTGGATAAAATAGCATTAAATCACCATATACAATCTTAATATTGGGATTTGCATTGGTTGATATTCTAATCAAGTTATAGGGGTTTATGATTCTATGAGAAAGAGTTGGGTAATTCTGGTTATAATCCTGGGGATTGTGGCAATATTCCTTTTTGCTAACTCCAGTCAACATTCCATTTTAGGCTCTGATCAGCAGGGTTACGTTACTAAGGAAGTTTATTCCCATTATGGGAATCCTTCTGCAAAGATTGTAGTGGTAACCGGCATGCATCCCCGGGAGAATCTCTCCACCAACCTGGTGCCCCATTTGGTGAAACTTTTCGCCCTACTGAATAATGTGGAGATGGTTGATTATCACGTGACGGTAACTGACCAGGCTCAGGACTTCGATGTTGGCCGTAGTAATGGCCAGGACCTGGTTGAAAGATATGCCATTCCTGATATTAAAAAATCAGATTACCAGCTAGTGATCATTGCCCATGACCATGAACAGGGCTATGGTGAAGGATATTACATAGCCACCCCCACCCATGACTCCAAATCAGTCACCCTTGGTGAAGCAGTTCACCAGTTACTCCCCCAATTCAATTATTATCCCGGCTCATCCAGCACCCGGGAGAAAAGTAGTTCCATATCTCAGATAGACAGGCCACTGACCAATGCGGGGTATCCTGTTTTTGTTTATGAG
>Ga0351925_1068_pt1 | contig 19740 bp, 18 predicted proteins | sample BONcelHT113001D9_FD_206870 | JGI IMG/M metagenome (GOLD analysis project Ga0351925, IMG submission 206870) | Enriched cells from coal bed in the Powder River Basin, Montana, United States - BONCAT cells T11 rep2 HSBNCT.T11.300.1.D9 ... | reverse complement strand
GGCCAGGTAACCCTTTTCCCTTCGTGATACACTTCCCGGAAATAATCCCTTATGGGCTCTAGTTTGCTCTTAAAATCCATTCAATCACCATAGATTATCAGGCCAGGAGGGATTCGAACCCCCAACACCCGGATTTGGAGTCCGGTGCTCTATCCGTTAGAGCTACTGGCCTTTGTGTGTTATTTCGTCTCCTTATGGCTTGTGTGCTTCCTGCAGGAGTTGCAGTATTTCTTCAGCTCAAGCCTGTCGGGGGTCTTCTGTTTGTTCTTCGTCGTTGTGTAGTTTCGTCTTTTGCAATCCCCGCAGGCCAATATAACAAGTTGCCGCATTGTAATTCCCCTTTATTCGATTATCTCGGTGACGACGCCGGCACCGACTGTCTTGCCGCCCTCGCGGATGGCGAAACGGAGTTCCTTTTCCAGTGCTATGGGGGTGACGAGCTCAACGGTGAGTGTCACGTTGTCGCCGGGCATGACCATCTCCACGCCGTCGGGCAGCTTTGCCACGCCCGTCACGTCGGTGGTCCTCAGGTAGAACTGGGGACGGTAGCCGGAGAAGAAGGGTGTGTGACGCCCGCCCTCTTCCTTGTTTAGGATGTAGACCTCGCCCTTGAACTTCGTGTGGGGCGTGATGGATGCGGGCTTCGCGATGACCTGGCCGCGCTCCACCTCGTCCTTCTTGGTACCTCTCAGGAGAAGGCCCACGTTGTCGCCCGCCATACCGGAATCGAGTATCTTGCGGAACATCTCAACGGATGTGGTGACCGTCTTCTGGGTGGGACGGAAGCCGATGAGCTCCACCTCGTCTCCGGGCTTGATGATGCCCCTCTCTATCCTGCCGGTCACGACGGTGCCGCGGCCGGAGATGGTGAAGACGTCCTCGACGGGCATGAGGAAGGGCTTGTCTGTGTCACGGGCCGGCTCCGGGATGTAGGAGTCGACGGCCGCCATGAGCTCGTATATGCTCTTGCAGTCGGGGCAGTTCGGGTCGCCGCAGCCGTGCTCGAGGGCCTTCAAGGCCGATCCCTTTATGATGGGGATGTCGTCGCCGGGGAACTCGTACTGGGTGAGGAGCTCACGGAGTTCCATCTCGACGAGCTCGATGAGCTCGGGGTCGTCGACCATGTCCGTCTTATTGAGGTAGACGACCATGGAGGGCACGCCGACCTGGCGGGCAAGGAGTATGTGCTCACGGGTCTGGGGCATGGGGCCGTCATTGGCTCCCACGACGAGGATCGCACCGTCCATCTGGGCGGCTCCGGTAATCATGTTCTTGATATAGTCGGCATGGCCCGGGCAGTCCACGTGGGCATAGTGGCGGTTGTCCGTCTCGTACTCGACGTGGGCGGTGGCGATGGTGATGCCCCTTTCCTTCTCCTCGGGAGCCTTGTCGATCTGATCAAAGGGAATCCACTGGGCCTGACCTTTAGTGGCAAGACACCTCGTGATGGCGCTCGTGAGGGTGGTCTTCCCGTGATCTATATGTCCGATGGTTCCTATGTTCACATGTGGTTTCGTCCGTTCAAACTTTTTCTTACCCATAGAGGACCTCCGTGATATTTTTTATGGAGCCCATGAGCGGGATTGAACCGCTGACCTCATCCTTACCAAGGATGTGCTCTGCCGACTGAGCTACATGGGCGCCCAAAGGTGATAATATCCCTAGTCGCCACACACCAATCTTTAAGCAGAAACGACTCCCTACCCGCTTCCAAATCTTTCAGCGGGCAACGACCGTATCCGCCCGTTAATATGGAGCAATAAACGCTCCAAATATCCATCGTTGCTTCCAGACGATCATCTTCGACCGCCCTTGTTCCCCAGAAGGGCCACATGCTCCGCCCACTTTGCCACCTACAGGCGCGCACAACTATACCCGCTCCTGATGCAGGCGGTTGCCCGCTCCGGGGTTTTGGAGTCGGGCGTCTTCACCCGCTCCGGGGTTTTGGAGCGGGAAACGGGACTCGAACCCGCGACCCTCAGCTTGGAAGGCTGATGCTCTAACCAACTGAGCTACTCCCGCATACCTTATCTTCTCAATCAAACTTCTCCAGAGCCTGAAATACTCGACCCGGCCACAGGCCCTTTTTTTAAATGGTGGAGAGGGGAGGGATCGAACCTCCGAAGGCTTCGCCAACAGATTTACAGTCTGCCCCCTTTGGCCGCTCGGGAACCTCTCCGGTTTATTAGCTGGTGATGGGACTCGAACCCGCAACCTGCTGATTACAAATCAGCTGCTCTGCCGATTGAGCTACACCAGCAAAAGAGTTATTATACTACAAGAAACATGCCAAAATCAACATGAAGTTCCGTGCGAACAAAACATTATTAGTTAAAATATTTTGCCCCTCTGTGTCAATAGATTCCTTATGTAAATCACACTCTACTTTGCGGGCTTTCACAGAGCATATTGACAATGAGCACCAAAATGTAGTTACATAATACGCTTTTACTAATTAAGGAGGTGATGCCGTTATGGTATGCGCAACGCTGAAACCGGGAGTTGAATGCCTGTTCATGAAGAAGTCGGGGTGTTCGTACAGTGGAGGGAAATGCTTCACGATCGCAGAGAATTGCGAAGGATGCACCAGAGTCGTCGAGTTTGAGACCGGAAAGTATTGCTCGAGCTTCCCCTATCCTGCCCAGAAATGGCAGAAAGGCTCGTGCCCGATGTCAACCCACGTGAAGAAAGCCAAGGCCGATGAGCAGAAGATAAACCCGCTCAAGGCTTCCAAGAGGGCCGCCGGCAAGAAGTAGCATCCACGGCCTTACAGGATCGCTCGATCACACACCATAGCCGCCCAACTGAAAAGGATTCCGCTGATGAAAGCCGGATCGTTTTCGTCGTGGCGTCATGTGCTCAAGACCGGATCATCGAGGGCGGTCCAAGGCCGGGGCAGTATATTCAATAATGCAGAACCATTTGACTTTCGGGTCAATGGGTGATAAATAAAGAAAATCATAACGAGGAGGACAACCTTTGAGGAAAAATAAATCTGCCATCAAGCGAGCCGTGCAGTCTGAAAAACGGAGGCTGAGAAATTCCCACTTCAAGTCAACGATGAAGACAAAGATCAAACGGGCCATCGGCGCCATCGACAGGAAAGAAGGAGAAGTGGAGATGACCTTCAGGGATGCCGTTTCCTCTATCGACAGGGCCGCTTCAAAGGGTGTCGTTCACAGGAACAACGCTGCGAGAAAGATCTCCCGGTTGGCCCGGAAACTTCACAAGAGCCAGCAGGCATAGGACCTGGTCAATAATCCAAGAGCAATTGAGCGCTGAACCGCCTGGCCATCCGGGCCGAAAGTCTTCGGATGGCCTCCCGTCTGTTGTATTCCTCCGCCCCTTGCTGTATTTTGTAGATCTCTGAGTCACCAATGGCGAATTCTTTTACGAGGGTCCCGTTCTTCTGGGAAAGGGAGACCTTCACCGATACGCTCACCACCTTTTCGATGACGACACCCTGGGCATTCAGGGACGACGGTGACATCGTAACATCAGTGATCTCGCCCTTCAGGACCCCATCCGCCCGTTCGTGGTTCAGTGTAAAAAGTCCTGTCGATATGAGCTCCTTCGAAAAGGAATCGGTGACCGGCTGGGATACGTGAGGCTCGTAGGTCAGGTTCTTGAAGACGGACACGTAGATCGACGATATGTCGCCGCCATATATGCCCTTGCCTCCGATAAGCTGGTAACCGCACGCCCCCATCATCATCAGCGTGGCTGTCGCGAAGAGGATCAGCCCTGTTCTTTTCATGTCTTTGCCTTTCATAATCCTTCCTGTTGCCCCCGTTCTCCCTTTCATCCCATTGTGCATTACCCGGCACCTGTCCTTCTAACCGCACACGATATTTACAAGCTTGTTGGGTACTACAATGGTCTTCCTGACGGCCTTTCCTTCGAGGTGCTTTTGTAACTTTTCAAGGCCGAAGACCATCTCCTTGAGGGCATCCTCCCCCATATCACGGTCCGCTTCACAGGTGTCGCGGAGCTTCCCGTTGACCTGCACGGCGATCATGACCTTTTCCTCTTTCACCAGTTCTTCATTCCAGGCCGGCCACGACGTCCCCAGAGCGCCCACGTCCCCTCCCATGGTCTGCCACAGTTCGGAAACCATGTGGGGAACGAAGGGGAAGAGAAGCCTCAGGATGGCCTCGATGGAGCCCTTGAGCAGAGACTGCCCCTTTTCATCACGGGCCCCCTTCTCTACAAACTTGTACGTCATGTTGACAAGCTCCATGATGCTTGCGATGGCGGTGTTGAGATGGAACCGCTCCACGTCGTCGGTCACTTTCATGATGGTCTTGTGGATCTTGTGGATCAATTGTTTGTCATCACCTGCGGCATCCGCGAACTGATTGACCGCCGCGACTGCCGACAGGGACCCCGCGCGTTCGGCGGCGAGTCTCCAGACCCTCTGCAGGAAACGATAGCTGCCTTCCACACCCTGGTCGTTCCAGTCGAGGTCCCGCTCCGGCGGGGAGGCAAAAAGACAGAATAACCGGGCCGTGTCGGCGCCGTACTTCTCAATGAGATAGTTGGGGTCGACGACGTTGCCCTTGGATTTGCTCATCTTGGCGCCGTCCTTGATAACCATTCCCTGGGTTAGAAGGTTTTTGAAGGGCTCGCGGACACCGACAAGACCCAGCTCGCTCAGGACGCGGTTAAAGAAACGGGAATAGAGCAGGTGCAGGACGGCGTGTTCGATGCCGCCGATGTACTGGTCCACCGGCATCCAGTAATCGACACGCTTCCCGTCGAGGGGACCTCCCTGGTAGTCGGCGCAGGTGTATCGCAGGAAATACCACGAAGACTCGACAAATGTGTCCATCGTGTCCGTCTCGCGACGTGCTTTCTTCCTGCAGACGGGACACTCCACCTCGTAGAACGCGGCATGGTCGGCAAGCGGCGAGCGGCCTACGACTTTGATCTCCAGGTCGACGGGCAGCACCACGGGCAGGTCTTTCTCGGGCACGGGCACGGTCCCGCAATCCTCGCAATAGATGATGGGAATGGGCGCTCCCCAGTAACGCTGCCTCGATATACCCCAGTCCTTCAGACGGTAATTGACGGTCCGCGTGCCAAAGCCTTTTTCCTCAAGATAGTCGATAATGGCGCCGATGGCCTCACGGTTGTTCATCCCGTTGAATCTGTCGGAATTGACAAGCACCCCTTCGTCCACATAGGCGCACTCCATGGACCCCGCTTCCAGTTCACTCTCCTTCGGCGTGATCGTGACAATTATGGGAAGACCGTATTCCTTTGCGAACTCGAAATCCCTCTGGTCGTGGGCGGGGACGGCCATGATCGCGCCCGTGCCGTACTCCATGAGGACAAAGTTCCCCACATAGATGGGGATCCTGTGTCCCGTCAGGGGATTGATGGCATATTTCCCTGTAAAGACACCCTCTTTTTCAAGGCTCATCTCGCCCCGGAAGCTCCTGTCCTGAGCCTTAACCTTCTGCACGAAGGCGGCCACCTCTTCTTCCTGGGTTGTGCCCCGGGACAGTTCGAGGGTGAGCGGATGTTCCGGCGCCAGGACCATAAAGGTCACTCCGTAGAGGGTGTCGGGCCGTGTCGTGAAGATCGTGAAGGGCGAACCGTCCTCCAGGGTGAAATGGACCTCCACGCCATAGCTCTTGCCGATCCAGTTCTTCTGCATGCTCGTGACCTTTTCGGGCCAGCCGGGCAGTTTGTCGCAGTATTCGTAGAGCTCGTCCGCATATTTGGTGATCGCGAAGAACCACTGCGTCAATTCCTTCTGTATGACCTCCTCACCGCAGCGCCAGCAGTTGCCGCCCTCCACCTGCTCATTGGCAAGGACGGTCTGGCATTTCGGGCAGAAATTGACGGGTGAGCTCTTCCGATAAACAAGGCCTTTTTCAAACATCTTCAGGAACATCCACTGTTCCCACCGGTAATAATCGACATCGCAGGTGGCTACCTCCCTCCTCCAGTCGTAGCCGAAGCCGAGGCGTTTCAACTGCTGTCTCATGTAATCGATATTCTCATGGGTCCACGTCGCCGGCTGTATCCCTCTTTCGATGGCGGCGTTCTCCGCAGGCATGCCGAAGGCGTCCCACCCCATGGGGTGAAGGACGTTGAGGCCCTGCATTCTCTTGTATCGCGCTATAACATCGCCGATCGAATAGTTCCGCACGTGCCCCATGTGGATCTTCCCCGAAGGATACGGGAACATCTCGAGGAGGTAATATTTTTGTTTCGACGGATCTTCGTCAACGCAGAATGCTTCGTGCTCTTCCCAGTATTTTTGCCATTTCTCTTCGATCGCATGCGGCTCATAGGGGTTCATCATGTTCTCCAAACGTGTCTATCAGTAAGGGATCGGACCGTCTACTTCTCCAGCATTGCCCTGATGCGCAGCCTCAACGCATTGAGGCGGATGAAACCGCCGGCGTCCTTCTGGTCATACACGGTATCGGTGTCGAAGGTCGCAAAATCCTTCATATAGAGAGAATTCTTCGACTTGCGGCCCACAACGATGCAGTTGCCCTTGTAGAGTTTCAACCGCGCCGTCCCGTGCACCACGGACTGTATCTCGTCCGTCAGCGCCATAATGGCCTTCATCTCCGGCGAGAACCAGAATCCGTAATAGATAAGCTCGGCCACCTTGGGGATAAGGCCGTCGCGGATGTGCATCACTTCCCTGTCCAGCGTCAGGGTTTCCACGGCTCGATGCGCCGCATGGAGGATGGTACAGCCCGGTGTTTCGTATACGCCCCGGGATTTCATGCCGACGAAACGGTTCTCCACGATATCGACACGCCCGATGCCGTTGGCTCCTCCGACCTTGTTGAGGTAGTCGACGATCTTGAAGGCGGACATCTTCTTGCCGTTTACCGCCACAGGAACGCCCTTATCGAAGGTTATCTCCACGTATGTCGCCTTGTTAGGGGCCTTTTCGGGAGAAACCGTCGTCTTGAACATGTTCTCCATCGGCTCCGACCAGGGATCCTCCAGGATGCCGCCCTCATAGCTTATGTGCATGAGGTTCCGGTCCATGCTGTAAGGTTTCTTCTTCGTCACCGGCACTTCTATGTCGTGCTTCTTTGCATAGTCCATGAGATCGTCGCGGGAGGTGAATTCCCACTCCCTCCAGGGCGCGATAATCTTTATGTTCGGCTCCATCGCGTAGAATGTGAGCTCAAAACGCACCTGGTCGTTTCCCTTGCCTGTTGCCCCGTGGCAGACGGCGTCGGCCTTCTCCTTGCGGGCTATCTCGATCTGCCTCTTTGCGATGAGCGGCCTCGCGATGGAGGTACCCATAAGATAGTTCCCCTCGTAGATGGCGTTCGACTTGATGGCAAAAAATATGAAATCCCTCGCGAACTCCTCCCGAAGGTCCTCTATGTAAACCTTGGACGCACCCGTCTTCAGCGCCTTTTCTTCCAGGCCGACAAGCTCTTCCTCCTGGCCTACGTCGGCGGCATAGGCTATAACGTCGCAACCATAGACATCCTTGAGCCATTTCACAAGAATCGATGTGTCGAGCCCTCCCGAATACGCAAGGACCACTTTTTTAACCTTTTTCATCCTGACCTCCGTATTATTCTGCCGAAGTCTTTGCCTGCCCTGCGAGGAGCCACTCCAGAAGGGCCTTCTGTGCGTGCAGCCTGTTCTCGGCCTGTGTGAATATGACCTCGCTGAAGCGTTCAAAAACCTCGTCCGTTATTTCCTGACCGCGATAGGCCGGCAGACAGTGCATGACGATGGCATCTTTGCGTGCCAGCCTTAACAGTTTGTCGTCTATCCTGTAACCCTTGAAGGCCTTTTTCCGTGACGCCTTCTCCTTCTCCTGGCCCATACTGACCCAAACGTCGGTGTATATGACGTCGGCGTCGCGCACGGCCTCGGCGGGGTCGTCGGTAAGGGTGAAATCGTTGCCCGACGATGATGCCTTTTGCGTCAGTTCCCTGTCGGGAAGATAGCCTTTCGGCGTGGCGATGGCAAAGGGCATCTTCATGAGGACCGCCGCCTCCAGCCATGAATTGGCAACATTGTTGCCGTCGCCGATATATGCCACTTTAACTTTCCTGAGACTGCCCTTGTACTCCTCTATGGTCTGAAGGTCGGCCAGGGTCTGGCAGGGGTGGTATTGATCGGAAAGCCCGTTAATGACGGGGATGGCCGCCCACCTGGCAAGGCTTTCCACCGTGTCCTGTGAAAAGGTCCGGATCATGACGCCGTCAACATACCGGCTCAGGACGCGGGCCGTATCCTCTATGGGCTCTCCGCGGCCGATCTGGGTCTCCGAGGGGGAGAGGAAAATAGCCTGTCCGCCCAGTTGGTGCATGCCTGTCTCAAAGGAGAGGCGGGTCCTCGTCGAGGCCTTCTCGAAGATCATGGCGAGGCTCTTGCCCGTCAGCGGCTGCCAGGGCTTGTTTGCCTGCCGCAGCCCCTTCATGTGCCGTGCTCTCTTCAAGAGGTGATCACACTCCTTCTCCGTAATGTCCAATAGCCTGGTAAAGTCCCTTTTCACTCTTTCTTCCTCTCAAATATCCGGTTCGCTATATCGAGAAATATGTCGATCTCCTCCTTCCGGACGATGAGAGGAGGCACGAGACGCAGTGTCGTTCCCTTCGTGCAGTTGAGGATAATGCCTTCCTCGAGGAACTCCTTTACCGCCGCATCGGCGTCAATGGAAAGCTCTACGCCCCAGATAAGACCAAGTCCCCTGACATCGACAATGAAGGGGAACTTCTTCTTCAGGGCGAGAAGGCCGTTCTGGAGGTATTTGCCTGACTCGGCGCAGTTCTTTATCACACCGTCATCGATAAGGGTGTTGAGAGTTGCGAGTACCGCGGCCGAGGCGAGCGGATTGCCTCCGAACGTTGATGCATGGGTCCCGGGTACAAAGGCGGACATGACGGCATCGGTAGCCACCATGGCTCCCACGGGAAACCCGTTGCCGAGCGCCTTTGCCAGGCTCATGATATCGGGCGCGATGCCGAAATGCTCATAGGCGAAAAATGCGCCCGTCCTGCCGATGCCGGTCTGCACTTCGTCGAGGATGAGAAGGACGTCCTTTTCCTTCGTGAGTTCCCTCAGGCCGGCGACATATTCCTTGTCCGCCACGTAGACACCGCCTTCGGCCTGGATAAGCTCGAGCATGACGGCACATGTCTTTTCAGTGATTGCATCCCTGACAGCCGTGAGATCGTTGAAGGGCACGTGGACGAACCCGGCCGTCAGCGGCTCGAACCCGACCCCGAACCTCTTCTGCCCCGTTGCCGCCAGGGTGTTGATGGTCCTGCCATGGAATGAATTGTCCATGGTGATTATCTCATGGCGCCCTTCTCCGTACTTGTCCCAGGAATACTTGCGCGCGAGTTTGATTGCAGCCTCGTTGGCTTCCGCCCCGCTGTTGCAGAAAAAGACCTTGTCACCGAAGGAATACTCCACGAGCATCTGTGCCGCCTTTATCTGCGGCTCCATATAGAAAAGGTTCGAAACATGGAACAGTTTCCTGGCCTGCGCCGCCAGCCCTTCCACGACGTTCTCGTGGGCATGCCCCAGGTTGCACACGGCGATACCTGCCAGAAAATCGAGGTACCGCCTGCCGTTCATGTCCCAGAGCCAGCATCCTTCACCTTTCGTGACGACAATGGGAAAACGGGTGTATGTATTTGCCAGATACTGCATGGCCTTCTTTATCAATTCTTCCTGCATTTTCTAATCTCCTGTGATCTCGGTGCCTATCCCTGAATCAGTGAACACCTCAAGGAGGATGGCGTGGGGGACCCTGCCGTCAACGACGTGCGCCTCCCGGACACCTCCCTTAAGGGCATCGGTGCAGCACGTCACCTTGGGTATCATCCCGCCCGTTACGATCTTGTCATCGATAAGCTTCTCTATCTCCGATCGCTTCAAGACGGAAATAAGATTTCCGTCCGCCCCCATTACACCCTGCACATCGGTGAGAAGTATGAATTTCTCCGCCGAGAGGGCGGCGGCGATGCTTCCCGCGGCCGTATCGGCGTTGATATTATAGGCCCTGCCGTCCACCCCGTCTGCGATGGGCGCTATGACGGGAATATAACCGTGCTTGCTGATGTCCTTGATGATGGCGGTATCGACGGCGGTTATGTCTCCCACGAGACCCACCTCTTTGTTTTCAACCTGCTTCGCCATGAGAAGCCTTCCATCCTTTCCCGAAAGACCGATGGCCTTGCCGCCCATGTCATTGATGTTCTTGACGATCTCCTTGTTGACAAGTCCCGACAGGACCATTTCCGCCACTTCCAGGGTCTTCTCGTCGGTAACCCTCAGGCCGTTTACGAAACGCGTAGGTATCTGGAGGTCGTTGAGGAGTCTTCCGATCATGGGCCCCCCGCCGTGGACGACAACCGGGTTGATCCCTACATACTTGAGGAGCGCCACGTCCTTGGCGAACTCCTTCTTCAGGGATTCCTCTTCCATGGCCGCGCCGCCGTATTTTATCACGAAGATGGATCCGGCAAACTTGCTGATATAGGGAAGTGCTTCCAGAAGCGTCTGTATCTTCTCACTCATTATAGTACCCCGGTAAAAAATATCATTAGAGTATGTACCTGCTCAGATCTTCTTTGTCCAGGAACTCTCCCAGTTTCTCGAGAACATAGGACTTCGTGACCTCTATCCTCTGGCCTTTCAGGTCCGGCGCAGTAAAGGAGATATCGTCGAGAAGCTTCTCCATAACCGTGTACAACCTCCGGGCGCCTATGTTCTCCGTCATCTCGTTGATCCTCTGGGCTATGTCCGTGATCTCCCGAATGGCCTCATCATCGAATTCCAGGTCCACTTCCTCCGTCTTGAGAAGCGCCCGGTACTGCTTGATGAGGGCGTTGTCGGGCTCCGTGATGATCCGGTAAAAGTCGTCCTTCGTCAGGGCGTCGAGCTCCACCCGGATGGGGAAACGGCCCTGCAGTTCGGGGATGAGGTCCGAGGGCTTGGACATGTGGAAGGCCCCGGCGGCGATGAAGAGTATGTGGTCCGTCTTCACCATGCCGTACTTCGTGGTGACCGTCGTTCCCTCCACGATGGGAAGGATGTCCCTCTGCACGCCTTCGCGCGACACGTCCGGGCCGTGCCCGTGATCGCGGCTCGCTATCTTGTCGATCTCGTCGAGAAAGATGATCCCCGATTGCTCCACCCGGTCTACAGCATCGGAGGTGACCCGGTCCATGTCGATAAGTTTGCGCGACTCTTCCTGTATAAGGTGCTCGTAGGCCTCGCCGACTTTCATCTTCCGCCTTTTCGTCTTCTGGGGAAGCATGTTGCCGAACATGTCCCGAAGCTGCATGTCCATCTCTTCCATACCCTGCGACGAGAATATCTCTATGATGGGAAGGGCCCGGTCGGGGACCTCGAGATCCACGAGACGGTCCTTGAGACTGCCCGCCCTGAAGCGCATACGCATCTTTTCCCGCGACTGGTCAGGGCTTTCCTCCTCCTCCTCGCCCGCTGCGCTGGCGCGTCTTTTCGGGATGAGAAGGTCAAGGATCCTCTCCTCCGCCATGATCGTGGCCTTTTCCTTTACCCGTTCCTGCTCTTCCTTCTTGAGCATGTTCACGGAGAGCTCGGTGAGGTCCCTGATCATTGATTCCACGTCCCTGCCGACGTAACCCACTTCGGTGAACTTCGTCGCCTCTATCTTGAGGAAAGGAGCGTTCGCCAGCTTGGCGAGCCTGCGGGCAATTTCCGTCTTTCCCACTCCCGTGGGGCCGATCATGATGATGTTCTTGGGCGCGACCTCGTCGCGCAGGTTCGCAGGTATCATCTGGCGCCGCCACCGGTTGCGGAGCGCCACCGACACGGCCTTTTTCGCCTTATTCTGACCGATGATGAACCGGTCAAGTTCCTCCATGATCTGTTTCGGTGTCAATTGTTCCATCAAAGTTCCTCTATTGTTACCCTTTCATTCGTGTAAATGCATATGTCCGAGGCTATGGCCATGGCCTCCCTGACGATATCGGCTGCCGGGAGGGATGTGTGCTTCACCAGCGCCTTTGCCGCCGCCTGCGCGTATGGGCCGCCGGAACCGATGGCAGCGATACCGTCGTCGGGCTCGATGACATCGCCGTTGCCGGAAAGGATAAGCGTGTGGTCGCTGTCGGCGACGATGAGGAGGGCTTCGAGCCTTCGGAGGAGCCTGTCCGTCCGCCAATCCTTGGCGAGTTCGACGGCCGCCCGCATAATATTGCCGTTGAACTGTTCGAGCTTCTTCTCAAAACGCTCGAAGAGGGTAAAGGCGTCCGCCGTGGCCCCCGCGAAACCAGCCAGGCATTTGTCGTGATAGAGTTTGCGGACCTTCTTCGCCGTGTGTTTCATCACGGTGGCATTCATTGTGACCTGCCCGTCCCCTCCAATAGCAATTCCCCCATTGTGTCTGATACACAAAACAGTAGTGGCTTCCATTCTTTACCTTCTGGGATGGGATTTGTCGTAAATCTCCATGAGCTTGTCCATGGAGACATGGGTGTATCTTTGTGTTGTGGATAGTTTGGAATGGCCCAGCAACTCCTGGATCCCCCTGAGATCGGCCCCGTTGTCCAGCATATGCGTGGCAAAGGAGTGCCTGATCCCATGAAGTGACAGGTTCTTGAAAAGCTGCACTTTGATCTGGTGCTTCTTCATTATCCTCAAAAGGCCCCTGTACGTAAGGCGCTCGCCCCTGAAATTGACAAAAAGGGCATCATTCGCTGCAAATTTCTCCATCTTCCCCACCAGGGAGAGGTATTCTTCCAGGGCCCCTTTGGCCTTCTCGCCGAAGGGGAGCACCCTTTCCTTGCCGCCTTTACCCGTCACCCGCGCCCACATGCCCTCGAGGTGAAGGTCTTCCTTATCCATCGAGAGAACCTCGCTCGCCCTCATGCCCGAAGAATACATGAGCTCAAAAATGGCCCTGTTGCGAATGTTCAGCCATCCGTCACGGGGCAGGAAATCAAGGAAGTGAAACATCTCGTCAATCGTGTAGAACTTGGGCAGATGCTTCTCTATCCTGGGACTGCGGATAATGAGGGCGGTGTTCTCGTCGATATAGCCCTTTTTCTTCATGAACCTGAAAAAGACCTTGATCGCCGAAACCTTCCGCGCCAGTGACGATTTTTTGAGACCCTTATATATATGCACTATGTAGGCCCGGATCGTCTCATGGTCCACGACCTCGGAGGAACTCTCCGAAACGAACCGGACGAAATCCTCCACATCACTGCGGTATGCCCGCCTCGTGTTGAAGGCAGCCCCCTTCTCGTTGTCGAGATACCTGAAGAACTCCTTCGCGACAACCTTTATGGTCTGCTTGTCCATAGATTCATTATTGTATAATTTTCACGAAAATAATCAAGGAAATTCCCCTGTTGCCCGCACGCGGCGCGCGCAGGGGGCGCCGCCGTCGCCCTCGCGCGCCGGCAGAATCTATTCGACATCATTGTCGATGCCCATGGCGGCCTTCGACATATCTTGCCTGCGCGGAAGAAGCCACACATCTCCCTCACCGAGGTAAGACTCAGATATCATGAAGGTATCCGGTTTGGTCTGCCATGGCACGCAAGTTGCTTAAGAAGATGAATCACGATGGCCGGGACTTTCGGAATGACAGTCAGGAGATTCAAAAACCCTTCCCGGCCATCACCGACAACATAGCAATCCCGAGGCTGTTCAAGCCTCACGAGGGTTCAGGGGTTACCCCTTCCTCCCCTGATCCCTCACCCCCTTTAAAAAACAGTTCCACCTTTCAAGTTTCATGACTACCGCACTTTTATCTCTTCGTCGAGGTACTCGATGATGGGGTAGATGAAGAACTCGATGACCCTGCGCCTGCCCACCTTGATCTCCGCGGTGAAGCTCATGCCGAGAACCCTCGCCAGTTCCGCCTCAGAGAGCTTCCGGCCCCTCAGCACCTTCCGAATCTCTTTGCCGATGGAGAAGAGTATGAATGCATTATAAATGATGCATATTGCCATGTAGAGAACTGTTTGCATCATAAACAATGCACAAAGTCGGGAGGGGCGGTTCAGGGGTCACGGTCTTTGATAGGACTTACACAGGACGAATCGATTGCCTTAATTCGTTTGCTTCTCACTCGTGATGTGGGACCTGTGAGCGGTGACGGTCTTTCACCTTCAAGCGATTCAAGCCCTCAAGCTATTCAAGCTATTTCTTCTTTAATACCAGCCTGATCGGTGCGCCCATGAAGCCGAATTCGTCTCGGAGGCTGTTTTCGAGGTATCTTCGGTAGTGGTCGGGGACGAGGCGGGGGTGGTTGGAAAAGAGGACGAAGGTCGGCGGGAGGGCCTTGGCCTGGCTGGCGTAGAATATCTTCACCTGTCTGCCCTTCTGGTAGGAGATGTCGTGGCGGGCGAAGAAGTCGGCGAAGGCCTTGTTGAGGGCGGCTGTGCCAATCCGCGTTGTCAATTGCTCGTAGACGGCGAGGTCCATGTCAAGGATGCCGTCTATCCCCGTCCCTTCTATCGCCGACGAGAAGACCACGGGAGCGAAGGAGGCATGAGGTATCCTCTCGTAGACCATGTCGCGGTACTTCTCTTGGGTAAACTGTCCCGCCACGAGATCCCACTTGTTGATGACGATGCACAGGCCTTTGCCTCTCGATAGTATGAGATGCGCGATGCTGCCTTCCTGGTGGCCGAGGCCTTCGGCAGCGTCGACGACAAGGTTCACCACATCGGCACGCTCGATGCTCCTTACCGCGCTCGATACGGAATACTCCTCCACCTTCTCGTAGATCTTGCCCTTTTTCCTCAGACCCGCCGTGTCGATGAGGGCCAATTCTCGTCCGTTATATACGATCCGGGAATCCACTGAATCACGAGTGGTGCCGGGTATGTCGCTGACTATCATCCTCTCCGAGCCGAGGATGCAATTGGCAACGGAGGATTTTCCCGTGTTGGGCTTCCCGACAAGGGCAATCCTGGTTACAGAGCTCCGGGTTTCCTCTTCACCCTCCTCTTCTGCGCCTCCTTCTTCTATACCCTTGCAGATATCCTCGAGAAGGTCTCCCAGACCGAGGCCATGGGCGGAGCTTACGGGATAGAGGGTGCCGGCGCCGAGTTCGTAGAAATCGACGAGGCCCTCTTCGCGCTTCTTCGAATCCATCTTGTTGACGACATAGAAGACGGGTTTGTGGAGTTTCCTCAGCATACGGGCGATGTCCCGGTCGGCGGGCATCACCCCTTCCTTGCCGTCGAGAAGGAATATCACCGCCGCCGATTCCTTAAGGGATGCCTCGATCTGCTTCATGATAAGTTTCGAGAAACCATCCTCTTCAGACGACGAGAAGCCGCCCGTATCGACAAGAAGGAAACTGCGCCCTCCCATGTCGAAGGAACCATAATTGCGGTCCCTCGTCACGCCGGGGGTGTCTTCCGTGATGGCCTTGCGGTACCCGATAACCCTGTTGAAGAAGGTCGACTTCCCGACGTTCGGTCTGCCAACGATACTGATAAGACGTTCTATTTTATTCATCATACCTCAATAATATGCTCAGCAGGAACCCAACGAAGGGCAGAACTGCAATGGAATAGAGTGCAACGGGCACGCCGAAATGGTCCGCGACAAAACCGAGGATCGTCACACCGATGCCGCCTGTCCCGATGGCAAAGCCTACCATGAGACCGGATGCAATGCCAAGTTTCGTGGGAAGAAGCTTCTGGGCCATGACGATGGTGACGGAGAAAGTAGAGACAAGGAGCATCCCCTGGACACCGAGGACAATAAAGAGAAGGAAGCTCTTCTCGACGGCCGGCACGAACATGACAGGGAGGGTAAGTGCGGAAAGAAGCATTGATATCCGCACAAAGAAACGGTGGCCGAACCGGTCGGCAATGGGAGCCCCGATCAGCGTCCCCGCTGCGCCGCAAAAAAGAAACACAAAAACAAGCTTCCCCGCGAAGAGGGGGTCCCCCTTGAGATAATCGATATAGTAAAAGGGAATGTATGTCATGAGACCGATCTGGGTCCAGGAACGCATAACGACGATAAGGATGACCATGCCCAGCGATACATAGGCCACCGTCGATGTCTTCGGCACGTCCCTTCCCGCCGCCTTTCCGTGGACGGCCACGGGCATCATGATGGTCTTGCGGTACGCCACGATGACCGCCGCGCACAGAAGGGACGGCACGACTATGACGGGCAGCGACGAGAACCCGTAAAGGTCAATTATGTACATGGAAAGGATGGGGCCAAGCGAGAAGCCGATGTTCCCGCCCACCGAGAAGAAAGACATGCCCGTCGCCGGCTTGTCCCCCGTAAAAAAATGAGCCGTCTTGTACCCTTCCGGGTGATAGGACGCCACCCCGAGGCCGCTTATGGTGACAAGACAAAGGATAAGCACGAAATAGGGAGAAAAGGGCAGCAGCGAGAATCCCACGCCGGCGGCCAGAAGGCCCAGCGGCAAGAGGTAGGCCATGGCCTTCTTGTCCGAGATATACCCGAAGACGGGCTGAAGTATCGAGGATGTGAAACTGGACGCCATGAGTATCATGCCCGTCATGGCATAGCTCAACTCGAGTTTCTCCTTGAGAAAGGGCAGGATGGCCGGAAGCGCCCCCTGATAGATGTCGACCACAAGGTGACCCAGGGAGAGAATGAGGAGCACCTTGAGGTTAAATTTTCTCATTCTCTATGATGTCCCTGAAGGTCATGAGGATCCTGCACGTGGCGCCCCAGATCCTGTCTCCGTTGTAATGGAAGGAGGTCCACCCGTCCCCCCGGTAGTGGGGCGCAAAGTTATCCCCTTTAAGGAGAGCGTAGGGAAGGAAGATGAGATATGCCACCTCCCGGGGGTTCGCGAAGAACTTGTAGGGGTAAGGGATGACGCCCACAAAAGGAGATATGACGAATCCCGAATACGTCCACGAGTCGTCGAGCCTGCCGATGACCTCCACATCATCGCGTCGGACACCGACCTCTTCTTCGGCCTCCCTGAAGGCTGTATGCTGGAGATCCCTGTCGGTCGCCTCGAACATCCCTCCCGGGAACGACACCTCGCCCTTGTGGTGCCGGACAGTGTCGGTGCGCCTTGTGAGCACGCAGAAAACTCCCTCTTCGCTCTCAAAAAGGAGGAGAGCCGTGGCGGCCCTTGAGGAAGGATCGCACGCTATCTGCCTGGGTCTGTGGGTCAGGAGACGTTCCCTGATGGTCTCGAGCATCGCCTATTGTAACGTGAAGATACCCGCAAAATCAATCGTGAGACCCCTGCCCGTGTCTGGCCGGATACGTCCTTGATGGCGGTGACTGCACGGCGGAGAGACCTTCCGCCCGTCATTGCATGTCAGTATTATGACATCAATTCCGGCGGTCGGGATCCACGCTGAAAAGGAACATGATCCGTTTCCAGATGAGCAGCCTTTCCATGTCCATGATCACTTCGGGCGCCTCGGACTTCTCCATCCTGCCGTATCTTTCGCAACTCTTGGCAAGAAGGTGAAAGCATTCCCGGATGGAATCGTTGATGTTCCCGCGGGTCTTTTTTGTTCCTGACATCCTGTCAATTCGAGCCTTCATGTCCTAAGTTATTGCAAACCCCGTGCCATAATGGTTCCACAAAAACCATTTTACTCCACGCCGATTTTTGTGTAAGAATGAAAGAAAAACAGCTGCAACTACGGATAGACCCGTTCTTGAGGCATCTCATCGGAGGGATTGGGGGATGAAAAAACAAAAAGTAGGTACTCCGGACCTGCGGGACAAGCTGGTAAGCGAGGCCGTCAAGAAAGTGATGGCCCTCCTTCAGGGCAAAGGATACAAACCTGACAAGACCCTGGTCGAAAAAACGGCCAACGAGGCCATAGATGATTTTGTCGCGCAGTGGTATGAGGTTTCCCTCGAAGCCATCGAGATCAAGGATGGCGAGGCCGACTTCGTTACCGATGATGACCTCGACGATCCCGAGCTTATTCAGGAAGCAAAGTTGAGGGTCATAAAGGAGCTCTACGAAGAGCCTCCCGAAGATTTCTTTGAGACCATAGCGCAGGGCGCCATGGCCACTCACTGACCATTATCTTTTTTTGCCTGTCCTTCCCCCCCGTTCTCTTTCTTCTTCTCCATCGCCTCCGAAATCTCCGTGAGACGCTTTTCCGCGAGATTATTCAGGGTCCCCTCAGGATAGGTCCCGTCGACCCCCGGTTCACCTGCCGGCATACCCGTCAGGATCTCAAGTCCCTCCTCCACGCGCTCAATGGTGTAAACACTGAAGAGCCCCTTGTCCACGGCTTCTATCACGTCATCGCTCAGGACCAGGTTCCTTGCATTGCGTTTCGGGATTATCACGCCATGTGACCCGTCGAGTCCGCGCATTTTGCAGAGATGGAAGAAACCCTCTATCTTCTGGTTCACCCCGCCTATGGGCTGGACTTCTCCATTCTGGTCCATGGAGCCCGTCACGGCAAAAGACTGCTTCAGCGGGACGCCGCTGATCGAGGAAAGCAGGGCGTAAAGTTCGGCACAGGTCGCGCTGTCACCTTCGACCATCTCGTAGAGCTGTTCGAAGGTGATGGAGGCTGACAGGCTTATCGGTTTCCTGACTGCGTATTTGCCGCCGAGATAGCTCGTGATGATGAGGATGGCCTTTTCGTGGATCTTGCCGCTCATCTTCGTCTCGCGCTCGAGATTGACGACACCCGCACGTCCCATGTATGTCTTTGCCGTGATCCGCGACGGCTTGCCGAAGGCATAGTCGCCTATGTCGAGGACGGCAAGACCGTTGACCTGTCCCACCTTTTCCCCGGCCGTGTTCACGATGAGGGTGTCCTCGAGCATCATCTCCTGCAGCCTTTCCTCGATACGGTTCACCCGGAAGATCTTCTCCTTGACGGCCCTCGTCACATGAGGGGCGCTTACAGCCCCGTTGCCGTCCTTCTTCGCCCAGTAATGGGCCTCCCTTATGAGATCGGCAATGTCGCTAAAACGGGTCGAAAGCTTCTCCTGGTGGTCCGCAAAGCGCGAACCCATCTCCACGAGCCGCGCTACCGCAGTCCTGTCGAAGGGTAGGAGGTTCTCGTCCTTCTGGCAGTGGGCGACATACTGCGCATACTTGTCCGTGTTCTCCTGATTTCTTTCCATGCGGCTGTCGAAATCGGCCTTGACCTTGAAAAGCTCCCGGGAGTCTTCATCGTAAGCATGGAGTATATAATAAAGGTATGGATTGCCCGTGAGGACGACCTTGACATTGAGGGGGACGGCCTCCGGCTTGAGTCCCGCCGTGCTGATGAGGCGGTACTGCTCCAGGACATCCTCGATGCGTATCTCCCTGTTCTTGAGAGCCCGTTTCAATGCCTCATAGGAAAAAGGGTTTCTCAAGAGATCGAGGGCGTCGATAACGAGATAACCCCCATTGGCCTTGTGCAGCGAACCTGCCTTTATCATGGTGAAGTCCGTCATCGCCATGCCATACTGGACCTTGTATTCCATCCTTCCGAAGAGGTTCAGGTACGTGGGATTGCTCTCGTAGACCACGGGCGCCCCCTTGCTCTCCCCGTTGTCGACAACGACATTGACGGCATATCGCGCAAAAGAGGTCTCCCCTTTCGGCATCTTGAGAAAGGGAATGGGTGAGGGCTGCTCCTCGGTGGCCTTGAAATCGTCGAGATGGGTCAATATGTCCTCTTTCACGTCCTCGAGGTACTTTATGACCTTTTCCTGTTCGGCGTATTTCTTCTGTATGACGTCGATCATGGGGCCGACGAGGTCGAGGGCAACCATCCTGTCGAGACGCACCAC
>Ga0351925_1067_pt1 | contig 19781 bp, 13 predicted proteins | sample BONcelHT113001D9_FD_206870 | JGI IMG/M metagenome (GOLD analysis project Ga0351925, IMG submission 206870) | Enriched cells from coal bed in the Powder River Basin, Montana, United States - BONCAT cells T11 rep2 HSBNCT.T11.300.1.D9 ... | reverse complement strand
GCCAGACACTGCTCCCGGTCGCTCGCCATCGCATTGGCAGTCATGGCCACAATCTTGGTCCGGCGCCCCTTTTCCAATTGCCGGATCAACCGCGTACTTTCCAAACCATCCATTACCGGCATCTGGCAATCCATCAAAACAATGTCATATTTTTTATGCAAGACCGCTTCTAACGCTTCCTGCCCATTACTGACAATATCACAATTAATCTGCCGCGCCTCCAGCAATTTGCTGATTACCTTCTGATTAATCGCATTGTCCTCCACCAGCAAGACCCTTTTCCCGGGGGCTGTTTTTTGATCCCGAGCTGCAGATACGGTTGCGAGAGAATCGGGGACACTTGCTACGCCCCCCCGATCCAGGGCCACCAGAATGCAATTGAGCAAATCATCCCGCCGTACCGGCTTGCTCGAATAGCTCTGAAAGCCTGCAGCCTCTGCCCGGGCCCGGTCACCCCGCTGAGGCGCGGAAGTGAGCAATACCAGCTTCACTGACTGAGTCGAAGGGATGCCCCGCAAAGCCATGCCCAAGTCAATTCCGCTCATCCCCGGCATTTGCAAATCGACAATAGCCAAATCAATGGGTTGGCCTTGTTTCTCCATTGTCACCATATTAGCAATCGCAATGCCTGGATCCCCGGCCTCAAAAATCTGACAGCCTGTCGGTTCCAAGTAAGCGCGCAATATCTGGCGATTAGTGGCACTGTCGTCGACAATCATTAGGCGGACATCGGCCAGGAAAGAGGAAAACAATTTTGCCTTGTCCCCAGCATGCGCCACTCTTAAGGGAATGGAGACAATAAACTCCGAACCCTTGCCCCACTGGCTTTCAACCTCGACTTTGCCGCCCATCATCTGGACTAATTGCCGGGTGATGGCCAAACCTAGCCCTGTTCCTCCATAGCGGCGGGTAGTGGAGGCGTCCGCCTGCATGAATGGCTGGAAGAGAGCTGCCACGTGCTCCGGCTGCATCCCGATGCCTGTATCCTTGACACGAATCGCCACCATAACTTGCTTGTCCAGGCAGTCCTCAGCGTTCACGGAAACAAAGACCTCGCCCTGCTCGGTAAATTTGATCGCATTGCCAAGCAGATTATTAAGAATCTGCTTGAGGCGGGAGGGATCGCCTTGGACCACGTCCGGCACCACAGTATCAATCAGAAGATGCAAAGCAATGCCCTTGGAGTAAGCCTTGGGCACCAAGCTGCTGACAGTATCCTCGATGGCAGTCCGCAAATTAAAATCAATCTGCTCCATCGATAGCTTGCCGGCCTCTATCTTGGATAAATCTAAAATATCATCAATGAGCCGGAGCAAAATCTCGGAAGCGCTTTGGGCTCCTCGCACATAATCCTGCTGCTCGGCGCTGACATTCCCATGGCTGAGCAGCTCCAAGTACCCCATAATTCCATTCATCGGTGTTCGGATTTCGTGGCTCATATTTGCAAGAAACTCCGACTTGGCCCGACTGCCCGCCTCTGCCTGCTCTTTCGCCAAGCGCAGAAATTCCTCTGTCTCCTTGCGGGCCGTCATATCCTGGTGCGTCCCCGACATCAGCAGCGGTCTTTGGTCCTCACTCCACTCGAACACCCGTCCCCGGTCCAGCACCCAGACCCAGTGACCATCTTTATGCTTCATCCGGGACTCAACCTCGTAAAATTCAAGCTCGCCACGGAAGTGCTGTCCCAAAAGAGCTTCGCTTTGCGCCAAATCGTCAGGGTGGGCCAGCTCCATCCATGTCTTAATCGAAATCGGGGCCAGCTCCTCCAAAGTATAACCCACTATCTCCGCCCAGCGCTGATTGAAAATTGTCTCCCCGGTCTGGACATTCCATTCCCATGTTCCGACGTTAGTCCCCGCAATAATATCGGCGAGGCGCTGCCGTTCGTGCCGCAGCTCGTTTTCGGTGGCTTTCTGCTGGGTGATGTCAATTTTAAATTCAGCCGCCAACCACTCACCGGCGGTATTCTGGATTGGTATCGTATGAATTTCCACAACCCGATTGTCCTCCTTGGGCAAAACATCCTCCCGCACAAATATCTGCCGGCATTCTATGGCTCGAGGCACACTGCACCCGGGACAAGAGGAAGTCCGGTCCTTAAAATACTCATAGCACTTGCGGCCCTGCGGCGGTCCATACACTTGCTGCCAACCCTCATTGACGTAGAGCAGGTTGAATTCTCCATCAATAATATCAAAGCCTGTATTAGTAGCCTGCAAAACATAATCAATCCGCCGCTTCTCCTCGGCCAGCTCTTCCCGGCGGCGCCAATCCTCGGTCACATCGCTATGAGAGCCGGCCATCCGGTAGGGCTCTCCCTTAGCGTTGCGGATGGCAGCCCCTTTAGCTAAAATCCAGCGGGTCGAGCCATCCTTGTGAAGCATGCGGAACTCGATTTCGTAGATTTCCACCTCGCCGGCAAGATATCGACTAACGTATTCCTGTATCCGGGGGACATCGTCAGGATGTACAAGACCGATAAAGGTGGCAAACTCGTTTGTTAACTCCTCATCGCGGTAACCCAGAATTGCCTTCCACCGCGGGGAAAGATACAACGCATTACTGCGCAGGTCCCAATCCCAAATGCCGTCGTTGGTCCCCGCCACCGCTAGTTCAAAGCGCTCGGTCGCCAGGCGCATCGACTCCTCGACCTCTTTCTGCCGCGTAATGTCGACGAAGAAGGTGGAAAAATAACCGGGCTGGTCGGAGTGGGCCTGGACGAGATACCAACAGCCACCCATGGAGAGCAACTGCTCGAAAACCTCGCTACCCCCCTTTGACGCGATTTTGCCAAAGGAGGCAATCCAATCAAAGGTGCCCGCCCTAAGGTCAGGAATGATCTCGGTCGCCTTTCGGCCAACCAAAGTTTCTTGTCCATAGCCCGTCAAGGTCGCAAAGGCCGCATTGACGTCCAGAAAGAGGCAGTCGGTTGGCTTGCCCTGCTCATCAGTCACTATCTGGTAATACGCATAGCCAAAAGGCGCTGCCTGAAGAATCCCGCGGTAGATAGAGTTTTCCATTTTATGCCTCCATGATTTAATCAACCGCCCAGTAGCCGCTACTCTCGCCCTCGCACACCACAACGTCTCGTGCGCCCGGTTTTCATAGAAGCTTTAATAGCATCAGCGCCACATCGTCTTGAAGGTCAGCCGAATCCGCTAGTTCCGCAAAAATAGCTGCCTGCGCAATAATCGCCTCCGGATCATGTGCGGCATTGATTTGCTCTTTCACGAGGCAATGATCCCAAAAATCAAACTCAAGCTTTTCTTTCCGCAAATTGTCATTGAGACCATCGGTAAACATGGCTAGAAGGTCGCCCGCCGCAACCGGAATTGTCTGGTCCTGGTACGACGAAGCCGCAAACATCGCCACGGGAAATCCTTTTTGCTCAAGATACACTGATCGGCCATGCTGATCGAAATGGATTGGATAGGGGTGTCCCGCATTGGCGAAGGTCAGTTGGTTGCCCTCGCGCACGGCGACAAAAGCCGTCAAATGATGCTGCCCACGGGTCATGTCAAAAAAAATCCGGTTCATTTCTTCGAGAAAAAAGGACGGGCTGGCCGCGGACAAAGCCCCGCTGGTGAAATGAGCCAAAATCATCGAATTAATCATCGCAGCGGCCACACCGTGTCCGGACACATCGGCAATCATCATCCACAATTTTTCCCCAGTCTCACGACAGGCAAAAAAATCTCCCCCCACTTTGATCGAAGGATGATAGAAGCTGTAAATTTTTGCATAGCGGAGATTATCCTGATGGCGCAGCAATGTTTCCTGGAGCACCTTGGCGTATCGTAGCTCCTCCTCCAGGTTCTGGTTGATTCTCCGAAGTTTTTGCTGCCGCACATAGCTAGCGAGTGCGTTCTTGGCCTTTAGCGGCAATTCGATCCGCATCTGTTGCGGAGTCAACGGCTTGGGCAGAAAGTCGTACGCCCCGAGGGTCAGGGCCCTTTGAACAGCCTCGGGGTCATTAAAGGCGGAGTTGACGATGACGGGGACGCCGCGGTGAGGGAAACGGGCCGCCATCTCTTGCAGCACCTGAAAGCCGTCCATAACCGGCATCATCAAATCGAGGATGACCAAATCGACATCGTGATTCTCCAGCAGCCGAAGTGCGGATGCCCCGTCCTCGGCCTCGAGAAATTCCACCTGCGCCAGATTGCTGAGAACCGATTTCATCAGCTTGCGATTTACCATCACATCATCGACAATCAACACTTTACCCATGCTTTTCCCTCTTCGCTTTCAATAATAGCCCGGCCTAACTAATAAAAAACATCTCGATGAACAGCTCGATTTCGCCACTCCCATATTTGAGAGAAATTTTGGCCACCTGATTCTTGTGGATGATAAAATGTCCATCGCCGACGATGGTCAAGGGGGGGCTGAGCTCAAAATGCAGATTGTGACCGCTAAGCTGTGCTTTGGTGCGACCCGCCACTAAATTCACCAGCTCCGAAACTCCATCGTATAAATCATCGGTATCAACTTCATCCGGTAGCAAGCCCGTCATGTAGGCGACAATCACTTCGGCGGTGATCTTTTTGGTGCTGATGCTCAGCATTGCATCCCGCGGGCCCCGCAGCAACATCGCCCCGGTAATCTCCGCCGGATGGGAGCTCCGCTCGGCATCGCTCAAAGCAATCTGCATCAGCTCAAAACCGGCCATCGTCCCCAAGACTTCCCGGACGGAATTGTCCAGGCACCGGCTCATTGTTTCCAGATTCTCGTTCATCGCAAATTTGTCACTGGCCATAGCCCTCCCCTTTCCCCAAGGTCTCCAGGATGTTCTTGACCAATTCTTCCATGGTAAATGGCTTGACCATATAGTTAGCGGCCCCCTCCTGAATTGCCGTAATGATGCTATCCCGCTCCGTTTCCGTGGTCACCATCATCACCGGAATCCCGCGATAGTCGGGATTGCCTTTGACCGCCTGCAGGAATTCAAGCCCATTCATCCTGGGCATGTTCCAATCCAAGAGAATCACCGCAATGTCCTGATAGTTTTCCGCCATTACTTCTAAGCCCTGGATTCCGTCTTCGGCTTCCAATAGCTCGTAATCCAGTACTTCAGCCGCCCCCCGCATAATCTTGCGGACAACCCTTGAATCATCTACCGATAATAACTTCATCCTCTTCACTCCTTGACCTGGTAATATACCGCATTTTTGAAGGCCTGCTGCCGAAACAAGCCGTTCTTATTCCCGAAAATCTCGGAGTTCCCTAAAATCAAAGCCCCATCTGCCGCTAATGCCTGACTGCATTTCTGTGCAATGTCATCTTTTAAATCCTCCGCAAAATAAATCAGGACATAGCGCAGGAAAATAACATCAAACTTACCCAACCCCATGAAGCTCTCCTGAAGATTGAAGGGAATAAATTTCACAGCTTGGCGCAGCGATTCTTTGATTTCCCAGGTCCTTCCCTGCACATCAAAGTATTCCGTCTTATATTCCTCTGCCAGACCTCGCATAATGCTGATGCTGTCATAGCGCCCTGCTTTGGCAATCTGCAGCACCGTCTTGGAAATATCTGTCCCCACGATTTCAAAATCCCCTAACTTAACATCCGCAACCATGTGCTGACGGAGGTACTGATCGATCAGCATCGCTGTGGAATATGCCTCCTGCCCCGTCGAGGCGGCGGCGCTCCAGATTCGCACTTTTTGTCTTTGCCCGGCACGAAACTCCTCTATATACCTTGACAATAGCTGCTCCTTCAGCATCTCCCACGGTGTTTTATCCCGGAACCACAGCGTTTCATTAGTTGTAATCGCATCGATGATTTTTTCCTGTAATTTTTTATCACTGCTTTGGGACAGCAGGGTGTATAAATCTTCGAATTTAGCCAAGCCAAGCTCGATCAGCAGTCTGGACAGCCTGCTTTCAATCAGATAGGCCTTGTCCTCTGCTAGAGTTATCCCACAGTTTTTGCTGATGTAATTATTCAACAGACCAAATTCTTTGTCTGAAACCTTAGTGCTCAGCATTTACTTATCTTCCACCTTTTAATCCCAGTAATTCCGTCATGCGGCTGCCGATGGCATCCAAATCCCTGACCTCGTCAGCGAGCCCCGCCTCGACCAAGGCCTTGGGCATGCCGTAGACGACGCATGAGGCTTCACTCTGGGCGATAACGTACACGGAGCAACGCGCTTTGATCGCACGAACCCCAGCAACCCCATCGCTACCCATCCCTGTCAATACCACTGCCAAGATGCCCGCTCCAAGAAATTCCTCTGCCAACGACCCCAGCAACACATCGGCGGCTGGCTTGACACCATTGACCAAAGGGCCGTCATCGATGGCAAAGATCTTGTGATTACCATTTTGTCTGACCTTTAGATGCTTGCCTCCCGCTGCAAGATAAACCGAGCCCGCCCGCAGCTGTTCCCGGTCCCCGGCCTCTTTGACCGGATGCACGGTATCTTTGGTCAGCGAGGCCGCCATCTGTGCTGTAAAACCTGACGGCATGTGCTGCAAAATTAAGACGGGAACGGAGAACTGCTGACTGACGCTCTGTAGCAAACGCTTGATTGCCACAGGGCCACCGGTGGAGGCAGCGATAACGACCAACTCGATGCGCGCCAGTTTGGGCAGCGCCAGCTTGGGCTCCTCAACAAGCGGCGGGGGCGCAGCCTTGCGGCTTGGCTTAGCCCACTCGGGAGATTTAATCTGCCCAAGCTCAATTTGACTCAGTAAATTGCCCAACTGAGTCTGCAAGATGGCAAGGTTCTTTTCCGGTTGCGCCGCAGTTGGTTTGATTATAAAATCCAAAGCACCGTGCTCTAGAGCCTGCAAGGTAATCTCGCCATTCTCGCCGCTACTGCCGCTCACCATAATCACTGCCGGAGAGACGTGGCGGGCTTTGATGATTTTTAGTAGATCCAAGCCGCCCATGCCCGGCATAATATTATCCAGCAAAACCACGTCGTATTCCTGACTGTCCATTTTTGCCAGGGCCGCCTCGGCGCTGGGAGCAGCATCAACCAAGCCCACCCCCTGCAAGGGAGTGACGGCCTCCGTCAAAATTCTTCGATAAACGATGGTATCATCGACAATCAGCACCCTTAGACCGGCCATCCGCAACACCTACTTTATATTTTAAATTCCTGCATTAGTTGATCTAAATCCGCCGCTACCCGCGCCAGCTCTTCGGCTGCTTCCGTCGTTTGCCGGGCTCCATCGGTGGTTTCGCCGGCCGCCTGAGAGATTTCAGCGATGTTGCGCGCTATTTCCGTCGCTCCCTGGGAAATCTCATTCGAGGAACGCGCCACTCCCGCCATCCGGGTCGAAGCCTGATCCGTATTCTCCGCGACCTCCCGAGAGGCCACCGACAGCTCAGCCGCCGAGCGCGCAATTTCCTGTACGCCTTTCTCCGCCTCGCCTGCACTGCGGGAGATGTCGGTAAAATGACTGGATAATTCATTAATCTCGCCGCTAATCACATTGACCTTCTCTGCCGCTGTGACCACCGCTCCGGAGATATCGCCTACCGTGGCCGTTTGCTGTGTCACCGCAGCAGCAATAGTGTTGGTGATTTCCCCGATTTCGTCGATAACCGTGGCGATAACCCCCACCGCCTGAACAGCCCCGCCCATGTTCTCCTGCATCGCTTCGATCTGCTGGCTGATTTCCTCTGTGGCTTCGGCGGTCTGCCGGGCTAGCTCCTTGACCTCGTTGGCGACGACCGCAAACCCCTTCCCTGCTTCACCAGCCCCAGCCGCCTCAATGGCTGCATTGAGAGCCAACATGTTGGTCTGATCGGCAATATCGTTAATCACATCGACTATCTTGCCGATTTGTTTGGAAGAAGCGCTGAGTTTTTCAATAATGGCATTGGTGTCTTTGGCTTTGAGCTCGGCATCGCCTGTGACGGCCTGAGATTTTTCACAATTACTGCTGACTTCGTTCAGCGACAAATTAATCTCCCTGATTGCCGAGACAACCGAATCCACCGATTGACTGACGCTCTGAGCCGAGCCAGCCACATTCTCCATTTTAATCGAAGCCGCCGCAATAACCTTGCTGACATCCGTCACCCCGGTAGCGCTCTGCTCGGAAGCTGCCGCCGTCGTTCTGATTGTACCCGACATCTCTTCGACAGCCGAAGCGATAACGTTGATATTTTCGCTGGTCTCGCCGGATACCTGCGCCGTCGAGTTAATGCTGGCGGTAATCTCTTCGACCGCAGCGCTGGCTATCGAAGTCTGCTCGCTCATCTGCTCACTGCGGCCACGCATCCCTTCCGCGATCTGGAGAAGCCCGTTCGCCGATTGTTTGAGCGCATCCGTCGTGCCTTTAATCTGGTCCGCCATCTTCTGTGCCTGGCGCCGAGCCGTCATAATCTGAGTCTGGTCGACAACAATCTCCAGTGCTCCAATGATGTTGCCTTGGCGGTCTTTAATCGGTGTTCCAGTATACATAATATCTAAATCCACCCCGACGCCTGGATGTGCATCGGTCTCGCTGGTGTTTTTAACCCCTTCCTCCATCGCCCGGGCGCAAGCGCAATTAGCAGTGCGGCAGTCCGATGTTTTAAACTGTTCGTAGCATTTATGCCCCGCAAGCTGCTCCGCGCTTTGCCCCAGCAAAGCCTGACCGGTGCTGTTCATATAGCGAATCCCATAATCGCTGCCGATAATCATCACCGGCAAAGGCAAGCTATCAAAATGCCCGACCAAAGTCGCAATGACCTCATTGACTCCACCCACCAAGCGGGCAAAATCACCAGCATGCTTAGCGGCGTCGGCCCGGACATCGAGCTGTCCGGCAATCGCCGCTTCGGCGAGGGCATCGATATCTTCCACCATTGTTTGGATAGTCCCGCTCAAATCCTCGACGGCCACTTGCAACTGGCCCATCTCTCCACCATAACGGAGGGCGGATTTTTCCGGAATCTCGCCCCGGGCGATCCTCGTGATAACTCCGACCATATAATCTAATGGTCTTAGACTGACAGCAATCACCAGCCACAGGAGAATTATCCCGAGTAGAATTGCGCCGACGCTAACCCAGACAATCGTCCGCACCATCGCCCGCACCGGTGCTAATGCCGCCTCTTCCTCATAGGTGACCGCCATCGTCCAGCCAAGGCCCTGATAATCCCCATACCCCGTCATCGGAGCGTAGGCTACCAGTTTGTCAATCCCCTCAAAGTCGTAAGTTTCCACGCCGCTTTGCCGCGCCACCATCCGCTCGGCGACCCCCTTTAATTCCCCCTCCTGCTCCAAGAGGTTAAGCTCGCCGATGCGCTCCTTATTGTAATACCAGAGAACAAAGCCCTTCGGATGGACGACATAGGGATAGCTCCCCGCTGCCCCCTGGCTCTTGTAATCCTCATAAACCGGGGTCAGGACCTCATCCATCAATTTCATAATATTGACGCGTCCGTTGACGATTCCGATCAGGCGGCCATCATCGCTAACGATCGGAGCCGTGATGACGACCAGATAAACCCCGTAATCGATACTCATCCGATCCTCGTAATACAACTTGCGGCTCTTGACAGTCTCGATAAACCAGTTGGTATCGGCATAATTCTCCCGCACCTCGGTCCCCGAGCTGGCGACAGGAGCCCCATCTGCATCCACCAGTAAGAAATCGTAATAGGCATCGCCGAAGCTTTCCTGAAAAGCCTCCAGTACCTCTTGCTTATCCCCGGCCGAAATGTTAGTGCTCCGCAGCCGCGGATCGTTGGCGATCAGCTGCACATTGCTGACGCGCTCCGCCATGCTTCGGTCAATCAGCGCCCCTAAATTTTTATTGGTAACCGCCAACTCATGCTTTATCTCCTCAAGAGTGGCATTTCCTGCCGTCCGCTGGGCAATGAACGCGACGCCCAGGACAGCAATCAGCATCACCAAAGCTCCGGCGACCGCAATTCTAACCTTCAAACTCGCAAAATCTAACTTCATCCGGCAACATCTCCTCCAATAGTTTCGTCCCGCTACTTCCCTTTAGGAATGACTGAACAACTTGTCGGCGTTCAAAATCAAGAGCAGCTCCCCGTCCAACTGCGCCACTTTTCGCAACATTCCGCGATCCATTCCACCCAGATTGGCTGGCGGTGGCTCAGCGCGTCCCTCTTCCAGCTCCACAACATCTCCCGGCCTGTCGATTACAAAACCGACCTGGCTTGAATCCCCTTCCAGAGGCTTCATAATGATGCATCCGTTGGCCATCCCCGTCTCACCTTGGAAGGGGGGCTTGCTCTCCTCTCCTGAGAGCAGAAAATTTAAATCCAGCAAACTGACCACCTGGCCGCGGAGATTTAGCAAGCCCACCACCTCCGGAGGTGCTCCGGGGGCCACTGTATACTCCACCCGCCGATTCATTTCCTTGACGCGGATAATGTCGATGCCCAGATAGCGGTTGTTTAGATAAAAACTCAGCAGCGTTTCACTCAAACCGCCTCACGCCCCCTTTCGGCCAGTAGCTTGACTTTTTCTAAAAAGGAAATCTTGTTCAGCTTTGATTCATAAAAATCATAACCTGACTCAATGCCCTTTTTGACTTGGCTTTCCGTGCTTAAAGTCGTCACTGCAATCGCCGGAATCCAGCATAGTTCACGGTCCGCCCGAACAGTCTTAATTAATTCAATCCCATCCATCACCGGCATCTCGATATCGCTGACAATGAGGTCGATTTTATGATCCCGCAAGATTCCCATCGCCTCTTTGCCGTTAGCGGCCGCAACCACCTCGTAGCCGACGCTCTCTAAGTAGTCCCGCTCCATCCGGGCAAAAAACGGGGTGTCCTCCACGACCAGGACGCGCCGTCCGTCGCCTTGCTGCGGGCGCAGCTCTTGGTCATGATAATCCTCCGGAGCCACCAGCTCCAGCAAATCGTACACGTTGATAAACAAAACCAGCCGCCCCCCAATAATAGCCGAGCCGAGCAGCCCCTTGGCTTTGATACTTTCGGAATCGAGCTGGACAGCGCTTTCCATGCTATCCTCTATGCGCTGTATTAAGAGACCGGTTGGTTTTTTAAGGTGCTTGGGAATGATGACGTACATCTTCCCCCCTGTGTCGGCCGCCTTGGAGACAGGCAGATAATTCTCGGGGCGCACCACCCGTAAGGCCTCACCGCAATACTGAATGTACTCCCGCTCGCCAATCCGTTCAATGCGATCTTTTTGCACTTCTTCAACCCGGGATATCATGCCCATGTCCAGCGCGAAAGTCTCTGCCCCAGAACACTTGAAAAGCAAAATATTCTGTCGCTCAAAATTATCCCCTTGCTCAACTGCCGCTTGCTGGAGCTGCTGCAGATGCTCCTCCAAAAAGCGCAGGCCCGCCATGTTCAAGATGCCATCGGCATCGAGAATCAAGGCGACCTTTCCATCACCCATAATCGTAATCCCCGAATAGGCCTGACAAGTTTTAAGGTAGCGTGGCAAAGGCTTGACAAGGATCTCCTCGTCATCGTGAACCCGGTCGACAAGAACGCCGAATTGGCGAGCCCCGCTTTTTAGGACCAAAATCCGGCTAACCACCGCATTTCTGACTCCGCGTCGCTCTTCCAGCGAGACTACCTTTGCAGCTTTGGCCTTGTCCGTCCCCTGTTGCCAGACCACCTCACTCAAGTCGACGAGGGGCAGTAAATGCCCCCGCAAACGCAAGACCGGCGCCCCCATAATATATTCAATTTTCCGGTCGGCATCACTGGCCTTAACCCGAACCATCTCCTGTAAATTAACCCGTGGCAAGGCAAAGCGCTGTCCCTTGATTTCGATAATCAATGAAGAGATAATCGCTACCGTCAAAGGCAATGTCAAGCGAAAAACACTCCCGGCCCCCGGCGTACTGACCACGCTGACCGTCCCGCTTAGTTTTTCCACATTTGTTTTAACCACATCCATCCCGACCCCGCGGCCGGACAGATCGCTTAAATTTTCAGCCGTGGAAAAACCTGGCCGAAAGACCAGCTCGACAGCCTCCTGATCCGAAATCTCACCAAACTCTGCTTCGCTAAGTAAACCCTTGCTCCAGGCCTTCTCCTTGATTTTCTGCGGATTAATCCCCCGACCGTCGTCGACAATGTCGATATTCACTTGGCCGCCTTCGTGATAAGCCCGGAGAATGACCGTGCCTTGCCTGTCCTTCCCCATCGCCTCTCTTTCCTCGGGCAACTCGAGGCCGTGGTCCAGAGAGTTGCGCACCAAGTGAGTCAATGGATCAGCTAACGCTTCGATGATCGATTTGTCGAGCTCCACATCCGCCCCTTGAATGACCAGCTCTACTTCCTTGCCCAGTTTTTTTGAGATCTCCCGACAAACCCGGGGGAATTTATTAAAAACATTGCCCACCGGCTGCATCCGCGTCTGCATCACATTGCCCTGCATTTCTGTCGTCAGGGAATCAATATTCTGTAAGACGGCATCGAGGCCGGCAATCTGTTTACGGTGCCCTTCCAGCAAGCGCAACAGCTGATTGCGCCCCAGTACCATTTCACTAGCCAGGTTCAGCAGCTTGTTCAACAAGCCGATGTTAACCTTGATGCTATCCTCCCGATGTTTTTCACCACCTTCACCGGGAGCCGCCCGGGAGGCTTCCCCGACTTCCGAAGGTCCTGCCGCCACAGGGTCTTTCGGCGCGATTGGCTGCGCAACCGGCTGCGCCACCGGCTCCGCTTCTTTCCTGCCCTCGGCGGCTATCTCTGTCAGCCGGCCCCCACCGCCGATGCGGAGAGCCTTGACGACCAAATCCGGCTCGAGAATTGAGGTGAAAAGAAAACTGACGTAAATCTGGGCCGTCATGAAAGAGTCCAGCCCTCCGACCTCGCTGGTATCGCTTTCACAGGCGATAAAATTACCAATCGACTGCAACCGCTTGAAAAAAACCATCGGACTGACTCCGTTTTTTTCAAGATCGTCAATCAGACTAAGTCGGAGCCGGTAAATCCGGTGTCCGTGGCGGAGCGCTTCCTCCAGAATAACCGCCGCACCGCGATCCATTTCCGGCACGACCTTCGCGATTGCCTCCGGCAGCCTGCTAATAGCCTCCGCCACATCAAGTTGCGCCGTCTTGGCGCGGGCCTCGGGTTCATCCTGCACCGCGGCCGCAGGCCCTGCCTGCAAGAGGCTTTCGATTTCCGCCACGTGCAAAGAAATATCCACCTCCGCCTGGCGTTGCACATCTCCGATCATCGACTTCAAGCAGTCATTGGCCCGCAGCATTACATCGACCGTTGTCGTCCCGCCCTGCCAGCCGCCGCTGCGAATTTCTCCGAAAAGATTCTCCATCGTATGCGACAATCGCACAATGTTCGATAACGCAAAAAATCCCGCCGTCCCCTTGATGCTGTGCACCGAACGGAAAATAGCGTTAATCCCTTCCTCTCCGATTTCCCCGACTTCCATGCGCAGCAACTCCCGCTCAACCTGCTCCACATGTCCCGAGGCTTCTTCGACAAACTCCATGATAAAATCGTCGCTCTCGACCATCGCCATCACCTTCTTCCCGTCCCCTAGTGGGTTACCGCTGACTGATAGGAAACACCTCGTCTAACCGCATCAGCGCGCATAAATCAAACATCTCCTTGCTTAGGCCCGTCAAGCTAAAACCCAAGCCCGCCTGGTCCGCTGTCTTGTACAAAGCCACAACAAATGAAATCCCGCGACTATCGATAAAGTTGATATCGCCGGCGTCCAGAACAACATCCGTCAAGGTACCGGCCTTGTTTTCCAGCACGAGATTCGCCTCCGCCGCCAAAGCCTCTACCTGGCTGGCGACCAAGTCCTCCTTCAAACACATAACTATTTTGCCTTGCTTAATCTTCGTCTCCATCAACGCCCCCCCTTATTTTTCCGCTAAAATATCAGACATGCGGCGCCAGGCCACAACCCGCCCAGGGGACACTTCCAAAATCCACCCGAGTTGAGCTATCGTTACCAAGCCTCTCCGGCGCTCTGCTAAACCCTCCGGCAACATCGCCGCCCGCACTGGCCCAGCCTGGCGCAGAATCTTTGCCAAAGCCTGTCCGTCAAAACAAGCGCCCTCATCCACCACACAGACCTGCAGGATCGCATCCTCTGTCTTAATTTCAAAAACAATCATTTTGTCCGGATTCCCGCCATTGCCATGCTCGACAGCGTTATTCAGCAATTCCCGCATCACAAAGTCGAGTTCAAAAAGAAAACGACCGTTAGAAAGACCTAATCCACAAGCAGCGTAAGCCATGACATTCTTGATCGCCCCATCAACCTGCTCATAAGTCGAAGCCAAAGTAATTTCCATTCTCTGCCACCTCTCCTCCCCATGAGTCAAGGCTTTCTCCCACACAAAAACTATCGACGCCAGCGATTATTCCTCTGATTACTCCACAAAGGTAATTAGTACAATAATACCATAGAGATAGTTAAAATTCCTGCAAGATTCAGCAAAATTAATGAAAAAAGGGTGAACGAGGGCAGAGGGGAGTAAGGTGGCTTTGCGGTGGGCAATTTCGTCTGCAAAAAAGATTTTTCCCCGCTTAGGGACAAGATTTCATGTTCAGAAAATATATTAATCAACCGCAAAATTAAGGATGATCATGATGCCATTTTCCGAACTAGCAATTGAAGACATTGAAAGCAAAATACAGGAGAGTATTTTTGCAGACCCTGACTTTGTAAGAGAATTTCGGTGCTCCAGCACGTTGTCGGACTTAATAAAAAAATAACGGAAATACGCAAAGACAATAAACTCACTCGGTGTGAAGTTGCCGAAAAAGCAAACAAAAAGAGTTGTAATTGCCCCATAAGGGGCTTTTTCATTGGTGCTATTTATTTCTATCTGCCACTGATAGTTAAATACCCAATAAAACCAACCAGTTGACAAGGCGCAGGCTGCCTTTTATAATGAGCCTAACTAAATTTAGGTTGGTGATTAATTTGACCCGAGAGATGTTAAAAAAGGCGGCCCTGGCCCTGTTTGTCAAGGACGGCTACGAAGGAGCGCGGCTGGTCGATATCGCCAAGGCGGTCAATATCAAAACCCCTTCAATCTATTTTCACTTTACCAGCAAAGAACACCTTTTTACGGAGCTCTTCGACGATATCCGGGACAAAAAATTTGCCAACATCGCCGCGCTGCATGAAAAGCTACTCGAGCTCACCTCTTGCCGGGACCGGCTCTTTTGCCTCTATACGGATTTCTCGGATCGCGGTTATGAAGACAACGAAGAAGTCATTTATTGGAAACGCTGCGCTCTTTTCCCGCCCAGCTTCCTGAAAGAGAAAATCCACCAAGACCTGATTGCCTACCAACATAAATTTGTCGACGAATTACTGCGACCCGTCTTTATAGATGGGATTAAGGCCAAAGAACTTCGAGATGTCGATGTGGAAAAATGCATTGTCGTCTTTTTAAGCATGATCCAGGGGATGTTCAGCGAATTCCGCTATTCGGAGCTCGACGCGTACAAGACCAAGATTGCCATGCTATGGGAGTATTTTTGGAATTCAATCAAAGATGTCAATCGCGATTGATTGTTTCCAATGGTAAATAAAAAATCAAAGGAGGGAGCGCCAATGCGCCGGTTTGTTGATGAGGTTACCCTACAAAACACTTATATGCAGGTGCTGGAAATTCTCGAAAAGGTCGGAGTTCGCTTTGAAAGCGAGGCCGCCCGGGAGCTTTTTAAGGAACGCGGAGCTATCGTCGAGGGGGACAAAGTCTTTATTAAGCGTCCGCTGCTAGAGGAAGCCTTGGCCGCCACTCCCAAACAGGAATACGGCGAGGTCACCGCCCGTCGGGCAGTCGCCGCCGCCCCTTTTAGCAATGCTCCGTTTCTCCTCGACGACGAGACAGGAGCTATCCGCCGCTGCAATATGGAGGACGCTATCAAGCTCTACAAGATTGGTGAGACCTCCTCGCTCTACGAATGCGCCAATCCCGGTTGCGCCGATCCAGTCGGCAACGACGCTCCCGACCAATTTGTCGCTCAGATGGCGATGGTGTTAAAATATTCGGATAAATACCCTAGCTTCGGGCTCCGGGCGACGGGTAGCAATTCCCGCCAAGGGGATGTCTACGGCAGTGCCCGCAAAGCCCTGCGGCTAGCCCGGGAATTTTACGACACGTGGGATGAGCCAGTCATGGTTCAAGGCATCTGCCCTAATCCGCCGCTAGCTTACGATCAGGAATGTCTCGACAACCTTTTTGCCACAATCGACGAGAAACAAGCGGTCTCGCTCTTCCCTTGCTCGCTTGGGTTTATGACGGCCCCTGAGAGCATCATGGGGACAGTCATCCACGATTTCGCCATGTCCCTGGCCGGGCTCACCTTGATTCAGCTCAAAGCACCGGGGCACCCGACTTCCCTGTGCAATTTCTCCACCATCAGCGATATCAAGACCTTGCAGCCTAGCTTCGGCAGCTCGGAGTGCATCTATATCCAGGTCATTTTTTACGAACTGTGCAAATCCCTCAGCCTACCTTGCGTTCTATGCGGTAGCTACGGTGACGGAACGTCCGTCGATTACCAAGCCGGCATGGAAGCGATGCTGACGACTTTGCTTCCCTTCAATCTGACTGAGGTCGATGACGTCTGGTGTTATCCAGGACTCATGTCCGGTTTTGCCCTGGGGAGCTTTGCCAAAGCCATCCTTGACGAAGAGACGCTGCGCCATGCCAATCGGGCCCTGCAAGGCGTTGACATGACCATTGATCCGGACCTTACAAAGCTTTTGGCCGCTGGGCTAGAGGCCGGCAGCTTTTTAGGGGTTGGCTCCATGGACACCTACCAACGTGACAGCTACCGCACAGAAGTTTTCAATAAAGATGGAATCGCTAAGGCAAGCGGCGCCCGGAAAGACCTGGCCCATCATATACAGGAGATCATCGCAGCGCGAATCGCCTCCTACGAGCTACCCAAGCGCAGCGCCGCACAGCAGAAACTGCTGGAGCCACACCTGCCCTCGATGTGCCGCTAAGCCCCGGGTCAACTTGGGTGAATCGGGTGAATCAAGGGGACGGTCCTTGTGGCTCACCTAATGAAATTTGGGAGCAAAAAGATCGTTTTTGCCCCCAAATTGGGAATTGGGAATTGGGAATTGTTAACGAAAAAAGCCTAATGGCTTTTTGCAGGGGGCTCGGACTGTCCGAGACCCCTGCAAAGGTCGGCGATTAACAATTAAGATTTTACAGTGAGCAGTTTTAGTCAGAATTATTCACATAATTTTTGATTTTTTAAAGAAATAGGGACAAAAATTTTGTTTTCGCGTCGATATTTATTAATTATCCCTTGTTAATCGTTAGCCAAAAAGGTTAAGGCTTGCCCATTAATTGGCGGGCGAGTGTTGCTGCCGACAAAGAACAGGAGAACAGGAGTAACAACCATGATTCCAAATTTAGCAATGTTTGATTACGACGGTGTCATCGGAGATTCATACGAGATGCATGTGGCGTGCATGCTCAAAGCTTTTGCCTCGTGCGACTTTCATGCTATCACCACCCCCGAGAGCGTCATCGAACTCTATGCTGAGAACGTTTATATTTCTTTAGGAAAATACGGGCTGTCCGAAAAGCAGATCGATCAAATTATCAATGCCTACAAAAATTTCCAGGCGGAAAAACTTGACTCCGCCCAGCTTTTCCCCGGCATCAAAGAAGCCCTAGAGCGCATCGCCGAAACCTCCAAAATCTATATCATCACCTCGAACATCTCCGGGGCTGTCGAGAGCATCCTACGGCAAAAAAATATTGATTGTGTAGCTGACATACTCGGGTCAGATAAAGAGAAAAGCAAGATCAAAAAAATCCGTGGCTTAGTCGCAAAGTACCCCGCTTCCCAAGCGTACTACATTGGCGACACCCAGGGAGACATCGTCGAGGGCAAATCAGCCGGTGTCGCGACTGTCGGGGTCGCATGGGGATGGCACAGCAGTGACAAACTCAGCCTCCTCTCCCCCGATCACCTGGTGGACACGCCAGCTCAATTGGCGCAATTATTTGAAAAGGCCACGGCGGGTGACGCAAACTAACAACAAAAAGGGCGCAACAAAATGATTAGAGGCGGTGCGGGAATGGAATTAGGCTGGTTTACCTTACCTTATTCCAAGTGCTGATCTTTACCCTCCCAGCGGGCATCTCCTTGGTGCTTTTTCCCAGCGCGACCAAAATAATCATTCCGATGTTTAAAACAAAGCGCAATTATTTGCCGATGCTCGCTTGCTTTTTGACACAGGCCATTTCACTTTTGGCTTTGTACCGCGCTTATCAAACCAGCGGGCAACTGTCTGTGGTGGGGCCCATCGCACAAACAGCCACCATCGTGACCATTACGGTTGGAATTTTGATGCTCCATGAATTCTGGAATCTAAAACGAAAAATAATCGGGATTGGACTTGCCCTAATCGGGATAATTTTCCTAAGATTTGTTTCATTCTAAGAAGACAATTCCGAAGAGCCACAGTCCATTTCCGGCAATCCCGGCCTAACATACCTTGCGCAATTGTATGATACAATAGCCATAGCTTTGCAATCTCTAGTCATTTTTCGCGCAAAAAGGCGGTGCAATGATGCTGGAAAATAATTTGACTGCCAAAGAATCGATTCAGATTTTCCAAAAAACCATTGTCAGCTATGTCCTCTACGCCATTGTTCTGCTAGCTTCAATACCTGCTATAATGCTGTTCTTCGGCGCCGACTCTCCCCATGCCAATGCGGGTAGATTTCTGCAAGTCGGTGCTTACCTCTTGGTTTTATTCTTGCTTTTGCTCAAACGCTATCTCCCCGCCGATATCCTGGCTTTGCAATTAATTATCCTCTCCATTGTGCTAGCGCTGGCAGTGATGTATTTTCGCGGTTTCGTCAGCGTGGGGCCTTTTTATCTATTGGTAGCAATCGGCGTAGCTGCAGGGATTTTAGATAAATCCCTCTCAAGAATTATTCTAATTGTCTGCGCCCTATGCATTTTGCTAGTGCCGCTTCTTTACCTGACGGGAAACCAGCCGGATAATCAAGACCTCGCGGCCGTCATTTCGGCGCCTGCTTTTATATGGGTGCGAACATTCACTTATATCTTCTTCTTTGGAGTCCTCTTTTTTGTTATCGCCAAGATGCGGGAATTCCTGCTGGACTTTATTGAGAATTTAGAGAAGCAAAGCCAGCACCTAATCCAAGTCAATGAAGAGCTGACTGCCAGCGAAGAGGAAATCCGCATGCAAATCGAAGCTTTAACGACCAAAGACGCTCAGCTACATCAAATATCTTTCTATGATCGACTGACAGGCCTGCCAAACCGAGAGCATTTTATCCAGCACACTACCGATCAATTGGCGAATCGGCCACCGGCTTTGTTAGCAATTTTTATCATCGATCTTGATGGCTTGAACAAGATTAATAACACCCTGGGGCACGCCGCAGGGGATGTTGTTTTACGAGAAATGGCCTTGCGCATGTCAGTCGCTGCCGCCCCCTGCCAAGGAGGAGAGAAATTCCTGGCCCGCCTGGGTGGCGATGAATTTGCTTTGACCTGCTGCCCGAGGAGCGAAGCAGATTTGACAGTGATTGCTAACGCACTAATCGCCTCCGTCAACCAGCCAACAAAGTATCGGGATGAGGCGGTGCGAATGACCGCCTGTGTCGGAGCAGCCGTCTTCCCTCTTCACAGCAGCGGTTTTGAAGATTTAGTTAAAAAAGCGGATACGGCCTTATACAGTGCCAAAAGTGAAGGGGATAACACCTTCAAAGCTTTTAATGAAGCGATGAAGGCCGAATTCGACCAGCGTATCTCCTTAGAAACAGCCGTGGCTGAAGCTCTGACGCACAAGGAGATTTATGCCCACTA
>Ga0351925_1066_pt1 | contig 19881 bp, 17 predicted proteins | sample BONcelHT113001D9_FD_206870 | JGI IMG/M metagenome (GOLD analysis project Ga0351925, IMG submission 206870) | Enriched cells from coal bed in the Powder River Basin, Montana, United States - BONCAT cells T11 rep2 HSBNCT.T11.300.1.D9 ... | reverse complement strand
TACGATATTATAAGCAGGATCAGACAAAAGATCGGTCCGGTTCCTGAAGCTGAAAAATATACCATTGGCGCCCGCGGACGTTTTGGAGAACCTGTTTCACTTGGCCTTCTTTCCAGAAACATTCAGGAACTTGAGCTTGGCCGTGACTTTTTGATTGCAAAACTTAACGAAATGCCACAGTTGAAAGACGTTGTAAACACCAACGCGATGGGCAAACAGGAAATTCTTCTGAAGTTAAAACCCAAGGCATACATGCTCGGTCTGGATGAATCGACCATTGCCAATCAGGTACGGCAGGGGTTCTTCGGCGGGCAGGCACAACGACTGCAGGAAGGACGCGATGAACTGCGCGTTTGGGTGCGGTATCCGGGAGAAGGACGTGAACGCATCGGCCAGATGGAGCAGATGAAGATAAAAACGGCACAGGGAGATTATCCGTTGATGGAACTTGTTGATTATGATATGAAACGCGGTCCGGTCAACATCCAGCGATTTAACGGCAAACGCGAGATTAGGGTGAATGCCGAATTGGTTGATCCGGATGCCTCGGTAACCGACATTCTTGCTCAGGTGAACAATGAAATTATTCCTGAACTACAAATGTTATATCCTGGAATAAAAATCGAATTTCAGGGACAGCAAAAGGAAAGCAACCGGAACATGGCTGATCTGATGTTTTTGTTCCCGTTGGCATTCCTTGCAATTGTCTTTATCCTGATGATTAATTTCAAATCGTTCGAGCAACCGTTCATTATCCTGGTGATGATCCCGATTTCAATTCTCGGAGCTATCTGGGGGCATGGCATACACGGCAAACCATTGTCGATATTGAGCCTTTGGGGAATTGTGGCGCTTACCGGTGTCATTGTAAATGATGCTGTTGTCTTTTTGGCCAAATTCAACCTTTTAGTTGAAGATGGCAAAAAAGTAAAAGAAGCAATTATTCTGGCAGGCAAATCGAGGTTACGCCCCATTTTACTGACCACCTTAACCACTTCGGTTGGATTGTTCCCTCTTGTGCTGGAAACCAGTTTCCAGGCACAATTCTTAATTCCGATGGCCATTTCGCTGGTTTACGGGGTCGCATTTGGTACCATGTTTATTCTGCTATTCTTCCCGGCGCTTATTTTAATACTGAACGATTTCAGGAAATGGTTCAGGGAGATGTGGCACGATAAAACTTTTGAACGCGAAGAAGTCGAAATTGCCTGGATACATGCACAGCGGAAAGTGGACGATAATGTTAAAGAATTACCTATAAAGGAATTGCTATGAAGAGAATAATCCTGCTGTTTACAATCATACTGGCTGTATTTTCGGTAATGGCGACCCAACCTTTAAGCCTTGCCGATGCCATTGGCACTGCTTTGGAAAATAATTACGAGATCCAGATAGTCAGACAAAACGAAAAAATTGCCGAAATCAGAAATAACTGGGGGACTGTTGGCAGGTATCCATATGTTGGATTAACTGCCGACAACCGGAATTCGGCCAACCTTAACGATACTGAAAATTTTGTACACAATAATTTTTCAGCCGGGGCGAACATCAACTGGACTCTTTTTGATGGATATTCGGTGCGGATAAATAAGGCGAAATTCGAACAGTTGGAAGAACTTTCACATCAAAATACGGCCATAATGGTCGAGGGAACCATTCAGTCTGTTGTTCTGGCTTACTATTCGGTGCTTCTTGAAAAGGAAAAATTGGATGTCTATCAAACAGTAATGACACTTTCGGAAGATCGTTTTAAACACGCTCAAGCCCGGAAAGATTTCGGAACATCTGTAACTTATGATGTTTTGCAGGCTCAGAATGCTTTTTTGTCTGACAAAGCTTCGTGGCTGGCCCAGCAGGTGAACTATAAAAATGCACTGCGAGACCTGAATTTTCTAATGGCTGTTGAAACCGGCACTGAATACGACCTGACCGGAGTTTTTGAAGCAATTCCAAAAGAGTATCTTTTGTCTGATCTGGCTTCGAAAATGGCTGACAATAATAAAAGTCTGAAGAACCAGTATGTTAACCAGACTTTGCTTGAAAATGCAGTTTCGTTGGCTAAAAGCGATTTTTCGCCCAACGTATCATTTGCCGGTGGGGCAACGCTGAACAACAACAGATCCGATTATAAAATCAGGGGCGAAAGCTGGAACAATTCAACCAATTTCTTCGGAAATTTCACCCTGAGCTACAGCCTGTTTAGCGGCGGAAACCGCAAACGTGCGATGCAGATTGCCCGCATTGACGAGGAAGTTGGCCAGGTTGAAATTAAACAAATGACACACGAACTGAATAATCGGCTTGCCAATATCTACGAATTTTATCAGGTACGAAAAGAATTGCTGATTGTTGCCGGTGAAAATATAGCCGCCGCGGAACTAAACCTTCAAATTTCGCAGGAAAAGTTCGATAGCGGTGCGATTAATTCGTTTAATTTCAGAGATGTACAGAACTTGTATCTAAATGCAGCCATCCAGAAACTGGAAGCCGTATATAATTTTATTGACACTCACACTTCGCTACTGCGACTGTCGGGAACTATTATTCAGGAATACGAATAGTTCGCATTGATTTTTTAGTGAGCGGGTGACCTTGGAGTCACCCGCTCACTATTTACATCAAAAATTACCTATCTTTGAATTGAGTTTATTCAATCTTCTCAATATAATCAGATGCCAAGCATGAACTTAGATATTCAAATAGTACTAGAATTAAAATCTAAGCTCCGGAATCAGTTCGGAGAGAATATTCAGGAAGTAATACTTTTTGGCTCTCGTTTAAAAGGAAAGGCAGGAGAATTCTCTGATTTTGATGTTTTGATCATTCTTAAACATAAGCCTGACTGGTCCCAAAAACGTAAAATCTCAGAGATTTGCTATGATATTGAACTACAGAATGATATATTGATTGATTCACATATCCTTTCAGAGGTTGAATTGCATACTTTACGAGGGAAACAACCCATCTTCCAAAGCGCAATCCAAAATGGAATTCATGTATGACCATCGAGGAACAAACCCGTGATGATTTAATAAAATATCGTCTGGAACAAGCCAGAGATACTATTGAGGTGGTTGATTTGTTAATTATAAATGACAAGTTATCCACAGCTGTTAATCGTATTTACTATGGAATGTTTTATTCCTTGCTGGCTCTTGCACTTCAGTTTAATTTCGAGACTTCAAAGCACCAGCAATTGATCGGGTGGTTTAATAAAGAATTCATTCGTTCAGGATTGATTGAAAAAGAATTTGGTAGAATTTTACGAGATGCGTTTGAAAATAGAACATCTGGTGATTATGATTCTTTTGTGGTATTTGACCATAGTGAAGTCCTGTTGCTTTATGCAGACATGAAATCTTTTATTGAACAAATCGAAATTTTTATCAGAGCATCGAAAAAATAAGATTGTTTTTTTCTCAAATCCATTAAGACTAAACCAATGAACCGTATTTTAATTCTCATCATTCTTTTTATCGGTTTTTTGATGCCAGCCCAGGCGCAAACAATAAATAGGACTCTGAGCGGTCTGCAAGACCCAGCGATGAGTCGGTGTTGAACTACACCCGCCGGATTCGAAGCTATGTACTTATTGAAGATTTTTAATATTTTGAAGAGAAATAAATGAGGAGTTCTTTGACGTATTGCAGGTTTTTGTGTTTTTTTATTTCATTGGTACGAACACGTTAGTGTTTATGCACTGTTTTTTGCTTTTTTTTTGTTGGCTTTTGGACATACCTTTCCCAATAGCGCCGGGAGCGCAAATTTGGACGTTGGTTATGATTGTGATACTGGTTTTTTAAAAGGGTTCCATGCCGGGGATCGTATCCGTGGTAGTTCCCTTATTGCAACCATCTTTCCGGTTTTGCACACCAGGCAAAGGCAAGGGTTTACACCTGTTAGTCTTTCAAACCGTTCAACATTGGTTTCGGGCGGCTTTTCTTGTTTCATAACCGCATCAATGTCGGGCTTTTCTTCCGGCACGAACTGTAAATTAAGGTTTCGTTTTACGGTGTGGTTGTATATACCGAACCTCCGGATTTTCACAAAACGTTTTGGCAGTATGTGCATGGTAAACCGTCGCAGGAACTCTGTGCCATCGATGGTGACCGGTTTTCTGATCGCTCTATCGCGGTAATCTTTGGCAATGAAAGTGACTTTACCATCGGCAATATCCAGGATGCGCTGGTTGGTAATGGCCACCCGATGCGTGTATTGCCCCAGGTATTTGACCACATGTTCGGCACTGGCCATCGAAGGTTCGCAGTGTACCACCCATTTGGTTTTATAGGCTTGCTGAACGGCATCGTTGAACAAAGGCAGTTCGTTTTCCTTGCGTAACGCGCGTTTGAGACTATCAAGGAACTTGCCTTTAAAGGCATCGCTTATCTGACGTACCGGATAAAGGTACTGCCCTGAATGCCCGATGTTTTTCCATTGTCCATTAAGGGCATATCCCGCAGCAGGAACAATGCAATGAACATGCGGGTGCAGCGTGAGGTTTTGACCCCAGGAGTGCAACACCGCTACCGCTCCGGTTTCAGTTCCGAAATGCGAGTACCCAAACGAGCGGAGTGTATTCCATGTAGCAGCAAAGAGCAGGTCGTAATACATCCGCCCATTGTGCAGGCAAACAGTATTCAACTGGTGAGGCACCGTAAACACAATGTGGTAATGCTTTATGGTCAGGGTGTTTTGCATCAGGTCGTCAATCCAGAAAGCCTGTTTGGCAGCCTGACATTTAGGGCAATGCCTGTCGCCGCAACTATTGTAACTGTAGCGTACCACTCCACAGTTTTCGCATGCCTCTTCGTGCCCGCCCAGCGCGGCAGTGCGGCACGAAGCAATCCTGCCCATGACTTTTAGTTGCAGCGGGCTTAGCTTTGTCCGCTCAACCAATTCGGGGATAAACTTATTGACCACATCGGCCAACTCAAACTTTGTCCTCATTTCCCGATGTGCCGGATTTGTCCTTCTTTTTCGTATAGTTGTAAAGCGTGTCGAGCGGGCTGTGGGCCTTTACCACATCACACTGGGCAATGTGCAGGTAGATCATGGTCGTGGTAATGTCGGCATGACCAAGCAATTCTTTTAGCGTGACGATATTCAAGCCTTGTTCCAGAAGATGCGTGGCATAAGAGTGTCGCAGCGAATGCAGGTTAACATCCTTTGTGATGGAAGTTTTTTTCAGGTTTTCGCGCATCACCCACGATAGCCCACGCACGCTGTAACGGCCATCAGGTTCCTTTCCGTTGAACAACCAAATATGCGGGTTTTCAGCCGAAAGGTACTTTTTTAGCCCGACCGCCATGCTGTCGGCCAGCGGGACAATGCGGTCTTTCTTGTATTTGCTTTGTCGGATATGGATGGTTTTCCGCTCAAAGTCAATGTCGGAGATTTTTAGATTAATCACTTCCTGACCGCGCAGTCCGGCCGAGTATATCAAGGACAGTACAACTCTTTGTTTTAGCAGAGTAGGCACGGCAAAAAGCTCTTTCAATTCTGCCTGATTAAGAATCACAGGAAGTTTGGCCTCTTTTTTCAGCGAAGGCAGTGCAATGGCATTTTTGTTCATCCCCAGCAGACGGTAATAATATCGCAAACCGTACACCATGTGTTTAAAACTGCTGCGCGAGGGCGACCGGGGATCACGGGCCAAAGCTGCCAGATATTCGTTGATATCTTCAGGATCTATCTGCTCTGGAAGCTTCCCAAAATGAATGACAAATAGCGCTATGCGCCGGATGTAATTGTCTAATGTACTTTTACTTTGTCCACGCAACGTAACCTGTTGTTCCAATTTGCGAACCACTTTTTCAAACTCAGGAACAAGCACAACAGCCTGCTCAACAATAGTAAAACCCGATTTCTTTCTCATAATCAGAAATTTTTAAAATGAATAATTTCCGAGTATAGAAAGAATCGGGTACTTTTAAAACAGCTATCCGCGAAGGCGGATTTAGTTCAACAACGTATAAAACCGAACGCAATATTTCCTACCGTTCAGGAGAAAACCCTGACGAATATATGAAAGAACGTTGCAAACTGGACATTTACTTTCCTGAAAATGTGGACAGTTTTACAACCGTTGTTTGGTTTCATGGCGGAGGTTTGACTGGCGGAGAAAAACACGTTCCGGAGCGCCTGAAAAATCACAAACTGGCTATCGTTGCTGTAAACTACCGTTTAAGCCCGAAAGTAAAAAGCCCTGCCTATATTGACGATGCAGCGGCTGCAGTTGCCTGGACATTTAAAAATATCAGCAAATACGGAGGCGACCCGAAGAAAATTGTGGTTTCGGGTCATTCTGCTGGCGGTTACCTGGCCTGCATGATCGGGCTCGACAAACATTACCTTTCAGCCTATGGAATTGACGCCAATTCGATTCAGAAACTGGTGCCGTTCAGCGGACAGATGATTACCCATTTTAATATCAGGAAAGAACGGGGCATTACTGAAAATCAGCCATTGGTTGATGAATTTGCTCCTCAATTTCATGTTCGGGCCGATGCGCCGCCCTTGTACTTAATTACCGGCGACCGCGAATTGGAAATGCTGGGCCGCTACGAAGAAAATGCCTATATGTGGCGCATGATGCAGATTTCAGACCACAAGCAAACTACTCTTTACGAATTGGATGGTTTCGACCACGGTGGAATGGCTGAACCGGCTTTTGATTTATTGCTGAAGATTTTGAAAAAATAATGTTGAGCTCACTTTGAATCGATATTTTTCAAGATTTCCCGTTAAGATGTCAATGACGCAAGGCTTTGAATTCTAATTCATTACGTCTTTGCGACTTTGCGAGATACGATTGACTGACAGATTCAATTAATGCTCATACTTTTTCATTTTTATTGACCCAACGGCAAGCTGTTGAATTTCTCAACACAATTTATATGTCGCATAACACTTTGCAGAGGTGATTTTCTGGCCAATAACCATAGTTTATCTCTTCTTACTTATCTAAATTTACAGGGATTCAATTTATAACTAACATCTTCTTATATGAACCCTGTTTCCGATCTTATTAAAAATCTGGCCGACCAACATGGCCGAGACAGACATAATCTACTGCCGATTCTTCAGGGAGTCGTTGAGCAGGAGAAATACCTGTCTGAATTTTCGATGATCGAAATTGCCCGCGAGCTTGACCTGCCTGCTTCAGAAGTTTATGGCACTGCAACGTTTTATTCTTTTATGGAACATAAAAAAATGGGCAGGTACATCATTCGTATCTGTAAAACCATTACCTGTTCCATGAAAGGGAAAAATCAGGTTTTGCTTGCCATTCAGGACATGTTAAAAATTGATGTCGGAGAAACCACTCCTGACGGAACCTTCTCACTGCTTCAGACGAACTGCCTGGGATTTTGCCACAAGGCCCCGGCAATGCTCGTGAACCATGAGGTTTATACCGATCTGACTCCTGAAAAGGTCCGTGAAATCCTGAGTACTTACCTGAAAAAGAAAAAGGAAGGAGGCTCGGATGACAACTAGTTATCAGCTTAAACGTGCCGATTTCATTTTTAAATATGAAAACGATTGGGAAGAAATATTAAGCAAATGCATCAGCCGGTCTCCCCAGGAATTGATCAATGATCTGATCAGTTCGGAGCTAAAAGGTAGAGGTGGCGCCGGATTTCCCACCGGGCTGAAATGGAAACTTACAGCAGAAGTTGCTGATACCACCAAATATGTTATATGCAATGCCGACGAAGGCGAACCCGGTACTTTCAAAGATCGCGAAATCCTGTCGATGGTGCCGTATAAAGTGTTGACAGGAATGGCCGTTTGCGGTTATGTGATTGGGGCAAAGCAAGGATACATCTACCTGAGAGGCGAGTATTTTTTTCTGCAACCCGAATTAAATAAGGCGATCCGTGAGTTTGAATATTACTGCAAAGAAATCAACCTGGATTTTACTATCAAGATATTTATGGGTAGCGGGGCCTACATCTGCGGTGAAGAAACTGCCCTGTTTGAATCGATGGAAGGTAAACGCGGTGAACCTCGAAATAAACCTCCGTTCCCTTCCAATTCAGGATACATGGGAAAGCCAACCGTAATTAACAATGTGGAAACTCTGGCACATACTTACACGATTTTTAAATACGGGGCCAAGCGCTTTTACGATCTGGGCGTGCAATATTCGCGCGGATCAAAACTGTTTTCGGTTTCAGGAGATACACCCAAACCAGGAATTTATGAACTTGAACTGGGGATGAGCCTGGCCGATTTCGTCGATGAGTTTGGCGATGGCGACACCAAGGCAGTTCAGGTAGGTGGTGCATCCGGTTTTTTGGTTCCCCGTAAGAGGTTCAACGAAACTGCCATCGGATTTCAGGGGAAACTTACCGGAATTTCTTTACCTACCGGAGGTTCAATGATGCTCTTCAACAGTTCGCGCTCCATGTTCAATGTACTCGATAATTATCTTGAATTTTTCCGTGAAGAATCTTGTGGCCAATGTACCCCTTGCCGGGTTGGTTGTCAGCAATTGCTTAAAGGCATAAAAGCGGTGAAGCGTGGCGAAAAGAAAGCACAATACCTGGATAAATTGCTGCGCCTGACCGATACAATGAAATTGACTGCTAAATGCGGTTTGGGACAATCAGTGGCCAACTCGTTTTCGGCGATCGTTGAAAACTTTAGGGAAGAAATGATTTATTAATCCTGTAAAACTGAACTCTAATGGATAAGAAAATCAAAATAAGTATCAATGGGATTTCTGTTGAAGTTGAGAAGGGAACAACCATTCTGGATGCCGCCAGTCAGGCAGGAATCATTATTCCTACCCTGTGTTATCATAAAGACCTTTGTATCGCCGGAAACTGCCGTGTATGTGTAGTCGAAATTGCCGGACAAAAGCGGCTTTCGGCAGCCTGTGCCACGCCATGCGAAGAAGAGATGGAAATCCTTACCAACTCAATGAATGTGCACAACTCACGAAAGCAGATCATTGAACTTCTGTTATCTGAACATAACGCCGATTGCACCAGTTGTTTCAAAAACGGGAACTGTGAGTTGCAAAAACTGGCTTCGGATTATAAAATTCTGAAACAGGATTTCATCCGTCTCGTCCCTTTTAAAAACTACACCATCGATAAATTTTCGCCTGCCATCATCAAAGACGACAGCAAATGTATCCGTTGCCAGCGATGTGTTCGCACTTGTGCCGAATTACAGGGAATTAATGCACTGACTGTGGCATACAAAGGCGATCAGATGAAAATTACCACCTTCTTTGAAAAACCCATTAACGACGTGGTTTGTTCCACCTGCGGACAGTGTATTAATCATTGCCCAACCGGAGCGCTGGTCGAAAGAAATTATATTGAAAAAGTTTGGGATGCGATTTCGGATAAGACCAAACATGTGGTTGTGCAAACCGCGCCAGCAGTAAGAGTTGGCCTTGGTGAAGAGCTTGGATTTGAGCCTGGTGAGCGGGTGACCGGCAAAATGGTTGCTGCCCTGAAAAGATTGGGTTTTGATGCCGTGATGGATACCGATTTTACAGCCGACCTGACCATTATGGAGGAAGGCACTGAATTGCTGACCCGTTTAAAAAAAGTGTTGGTTGATCACGATCCGACAGTAAAATTGCCCATGGCAACCTCTTGTTCACCAGGATGGATTAAGTACATCGAACATATATTCCCCGATTTTCTCGATCACCTTTCGACCTGCAAATCGCCGCAGCAAATGTTCGGAGCCCTTGCAAAAACCTATTATGCCAAAGCCCGAAACCTCGATCCTGAAAAAATAATTTCCGTTTCGATCATGCCATGCACGGCCAAAAAGTTTGAAGCCGACCGGCCAGAGATGCATTCCAGCGGCTATCGTGATGTTGATTATGTTTTGACCACGCGGGAATTGGCCATTATGATCAAACAGGCTGGTATCGATTTCCTGAAACTGGAAGACATGCATTTTGATCGGTTAATGGGAGAATCGACCGGAGCAGGTGTCATTTTTGGCGCTACAGGTGGTGTCATGGAAGCTGCATTGCGAACAGTTTACGAACTGGTAACCGGACGTGAAGTTCCTTTCGAAAATCTGGATATTATTCCGGTGCGTGGAATGGAAGGGGTTCGCGAGGCGACCATAAAAATTGAAAATCCGCTTGAGGAATGGGCATTTCTGGATGGCGTTGAATTAAAATGTGCAGTAGCGCATGGTTTGGTGAATGCAAAAAAATTAATGGATTCTATTCTTTCAGGCCAGGCAAATTATCATTTTATTGAGATAATGGCTTGCCCGGGAGGTTGTTTGGGAGGTGGAGGTCAACCGATTCCGACCAGTCCCGAAATTCGCCGGAAACGTGCCGAAGCCATTTATGCCGAAGATGCCGGCATGCCCATTCGGAAATCACATCAGAATCCGGAAATCATTAAGATTTACAAGGATTTTCTGGATCACCCGCTCAGTGAAAAATCACACCATCTTTTGCACACACATTATACTGCAAGAGAAAGATTTTAAAGTTGTAGAGACAAGGCATGCTGTAGAGACAAGGCATGCCCTGTCTCTACTTCGCGGACTTTCTTATTTTTGGCACATGCAATATCAATCTTCATTCAATAGTCCGCTGGGTTTTCTGATCATAAAGTCGGATGGTCAGTTTATTACTGAAATTTCTTTTTCAGAAAGTGAACTTCAGGAGCAAAAGGAATGTGAAGTATTGCATAAATGCAAACGGCAATTGGCAGATTATTTCTCCGGAAAATCGCTTGCATTTGATTTGCCATTGAACCCAGAAGGCACTGAATTCCAGAAAAAAGTATGGGCTGAATTACTGAAAATTCCTTATGGTGAAACCATTACCTATATGGAATTGGCTGTCAGGATGGGCGATGCGAAAGCGGTTCGGGCAGTTGGGACGGCGAATGGGAGAAATCCAATTGCAATCGTAATTCCCTGTCACCGGGTAATTGGCGCCGGAAATAAACTTACCGGATATGCCGGCGGAATTTGGAGAAAACAGCTATTGCTTGAGCTTGAAATGAAACATTCTATTCGGAAAAACTCATTATTTTGAGGCCGGTGTTCAATCCCAGTGTTCAGTCTCAGTCTCAGTGTTCAGTTGGGGTTACTGCCAACTGCGACTGACCACTGCCATCTATTAGTATTCAGTCTCAGTATTCACAAACAAATCATCAATTTTTAACATATATATGGCGACAAATAAACTGTTACTTGAAGCATGCGTTGAAACGCTGGAAGATGCCCTGATTGCCGAAGAAAACGAGGCCAGCCGCATTGAATTGTGTTCAGAACTCGATCAGGATGGCTTGACCCCCTCACGGGAATTAACCGCTCAATGCGTGTATTACTTGTCTGTTCCGGTGATGGCAATGGTTCGGCCACGCGGAGGCAATTTTGTTTATTCTGAAGCTGAAATCAGGCAAATGGAAACAGATATTGAATTTTTCAAACAGTCTGGAGTTGCCGGTGTCGTTTTTGGATTGCTCACCAATGAAAATACAATTGACATTGAAAACACCCGCAGATTGGCCAAACTTGCATCCCCGCTGGAAGTAACTTTCCACAAAGCGATCGACTACACTGGTGACATTCTAAAATCATTTCAGGAATTGAATGCCATTGAAGGGATTACACGTGTGCTGACTTCAGGAGGAATGGACACTGCATGGAATGGGCGCGAAGTTTTAAAACAAATGCAACAGCTGCCCGACCGGAAAATTAAAATTATTGCTGCCGGGAAAGTACTTCCGGAGAACAGAATTAAAATTGCCGAATTTACCGGAGTTGACGAGTTGCATGGGCAACGTATTGTGTAGTTCTCGGATATTATTTCGACAAGTAGTGATGAAGTATTTGGTATAAAATATTTGCCCTGCCGGATTTTAAAACCTGGCAGGGCAAAATTTTAGAATGAAAGCAGGTTAAAGAGCTTCGTTATTCAGTTATTTTTCAAAGATTCTCACCATAAGCAAAACCTTCGCGGGCTGGCTCTTTAATGTAGGCATCCAGTTCCGGGTGGTTGGTAACTTTCATGTTCGCGGCGTCATATTCAATGCGGGTGTTAAAACGCTGGGCCAAAACTCCGGTAAGCGACATCTCCATCAATTTTGTTGAATAATCGAAATTCGAGCCCGGCAAAGTCCCGTTTTTAATGGCGTCAATCCATTCTCTTTGTGGGTTTTCCTCAAATGTTCTTGGAATTGTTTGTGCCGGCAGGCTCTTCTGAAATTCAGCCCAATCGTCTCCGGGCAATAATATTTTAGGGTCATTTGGCCGTCCGCCGGTCATTAGGCATTGTTTATCGCCAACCATGATCATTCCGCTTCCGGGCAGTTTTTCAAGGTTCCACTCCGGACGATTTTCCGGTTTCAATCCACCCTCGAACCAGCGCATGGTTATCGGCGATTTTTCTCCGCGTGCTGGAAAATCCCATCGGATAATGGCCTGATCGGAAACAAATCCTGTATCTGGAACAGGTGATTTAAATTCGGCTTCTACCACATCGGGCATTCCCATGTCCAGCGACCAGAAAGGGGCATCGAGCGTGTGGCAGCACCAGTCACCCAGTTCGCCGTTGCCGAAATCGAACCAGCTCCGCCATGTTTTTGGGGCGTAAACTCCGTTGTAAGGGCGAAAAGCTGCCGGCCCCAACCACAAATCCCAGTCTAAATAAGCAGGAACAGGTTGTTCTAGAGGTGGAAAACTTTCCGGTTTCGCGAAATATTTTCCGGGTCCAAAAGTGGGTCCGTCGAACCATGCAATCACTTCAGTAACATTACCTAAAAGTCCGGCTTCGTACCATTCTTTTACCTGACGAATGCCGTTGGTGGCGTGGCCCTGGTTTGCCATTTGGGTTACAACGCCATAATGTTTTGCGGCTTTTTGAAGGGTACGCAGTTGCCAGATATTGTGTGCCAGCGGTTTTTCAACGATCACGTGTTTCCCCAATTCCATTGCTGCCATCGCTGCCGGAAAATGTGTATGGTCGGGAGTACAAACCATTACCGCATCAATTTCCTTGTGCATTTCGTCAAACATTACCCTGAAGTCCTTATAACGTTTGGCGTTTGGTATCGCTTTAAAGCCTTCAGCAGCGCGGTTGTCATCCACATCGCAAAGTGCTACAATGTTCTCGTTCCAGGTTGGATCCTTCTGGTTAATCAGTTTGCTCCAGTTCGACTTTCCTTGTCCGCCAACGCCAATAACCGCAATATTCATGCGGTTTGAGGGCGAACAACTCATCATGTTCGGGATAAAAAATGCACCGGCAGAGAGTATCGATGCCGATTTGAGAAAATTTCTTCTTGTTGGTTTCATAGTTGGTTTAAAAAATGTTGGTTTAACTGATATGAGTTATTTGAATGTCATGTTTAATTTCTGCTGAGTTTGTTGAGCCGTAAAGTTAAAATTAATTTCAACCCCCGATTACACAAATATTAACAAATCAAAGTTTTACTCTTTATTAATATAATCTGTGTTAATCTGAGCTATCTGTGGTGATAATCATTTATTTGAAATAATGTTTCGAATCGCCCCATTCGCCATAGCCTATTTTGCAGCCAGCCATTTCAATCCGGGCTTCCAGGCAATTCCGGCACAATTCGGCATCTTCATCCAAACAAGGTTTGTCTTCATACAACTGGTATTCTTTACGATAAATACAAGGTGTCAGGTTTGGCATAATGATGTTTGCTCCAATTGTCAGCGCCTTTTCGCGACCAGCCGGATCAATTGCCTGTAAAGCCGTTGCAGCGGCAATGTTGATGTCGGGCATTAGTAAACGCAAGGTCGCTATCATTTTCAGGGCAAGGTCAAATCGCTCCTGTTTGGTTTCTATTAAGTTCCTGAATTTATAAAGCGGAGTATCTTCGTGTTCAATGTACGGTCCCATTCCAACCATATCCACATCAATTTGTTTGAAAAACAAAAGGTCGTCAGCCAAATCTTCTATGGTTTGAAATGGAAATCCGATCATCACACCGGTTCCGACCTGATAGCCGGTAGCCTTTATATCTTTTAATGCCTGAAGCCTTCGGTCGAAGCTGTAAAAATCATTTTCAGGATGAATTTTCCGGTACAGATCAGGATTGGAACTTTCGACCCGAAGCAAATAACGGTGCGCCCCGCTTTCGCGCCATTGGCGGTACGTTTCAATGGACTGTTCTCCGCACGAAAGGGTAATTCCAAGCTCTCCGTTCGATATTTTCTTGATTTTCCGGAGCAGCAAATCAACCCGATTTACAAATGATGGCGATAACAATTCACCCGATTGAAGCACTACCGAACCAAAGCGGTTTTGCCATGCAAACCGGCAGGCTTCCAGAATTTCGTCATCGGTGGCTTCGTAGCGAATTACTTTTTCGTTGCTTTTACGGATTCCGCAGTACAGGCAATCCTTGGCGCAGATATTAGAGAATTCAACCAGTCCGCGGAAATACACTTTATTACCAACCGTTTGCAGCTTCATTGCTTGAGCACGCTGAAAAAGCTGCTGACGGTTATCGTCTTCGGCAAGCAATAGAGTCACCAGATCATCGCGCGAAAAATCGGTTTGGAGCAGTATTTCACTGAATGTTTTCATCTTGGCGATAAAAATACAAAATAATAGCCCTATCCCCAACCCTTCCCTGATTCGACAAGCTCATCAACCGAGGGAAGGGAGTTGGTTAATGCATTTAGAATGATTTATTTTCAAACATAAGCAGAGTAACTGATTTCAAAATTGGTATTCAACTGATCGGGAGATTCTTTCGCCCCTAAAGGAGGGGTTAGGGGAGGCTGTTTGTTTGTTAGAATATACTAACTATATTTGAAGCATGGAAAAACTGGTAGAAATCATCGCCAAACTTTCGCGCGAGATTGGCCACATGGAAGAAGCGGCCAAAGATCAATTCGATTTTAAGGAATTAACCCTGACACAAATGAATTATCTGGAAACCATTAGTCAGTTGGGAAACCCCAATCTGACTGAGTTGGCTGCCGAGATGCACATGACCAAACCTACCACCAAAGTAGCTGTTGATAAGCTGATAGATAAAGGTTTTATCTTCCGGGTGAAGTCGGATGAAGACCGCCGGAGCGCCCATTTTCACCTTACGGCAAAGGGAAAGCTGATCAATCGCACCCACGATTTTGCCCACAAACAAATGGCAGAACTAATTAAATTGAAATTGGATCAGACAGAGGTTGGACTACTCGAAATGTTGCTGGAAAAGGTCTTCCGCAAACAATAATAATTTTATGCAATTAGTTAGAATATTCTAATCAGATAACCATGACCATCGATTTAAAATCAGAAAAATACAAAGGACTTTCAAACGATCAGGTTCTGGAGAAACAACGCCGCGAAGGACTGAACGAATTACCATCGTCGAAACCCAAAAACCTGTTCGCGATTGCCTGGGGAGTTGTAAAAGAGCCTATGTTTATGCTGCTTGTTGCTTGCGGTGTTTTGTACCTTGTTTTGGGTGACGTGCAGGAGGGATTGATGTTGATGGGCTTTGTTATCTTCATCATGGGCATTGAATTTTATCAGGAAAAGAAAACTGAAAAGGCGCTGGATGCCCTGAAAGATATGGCAAGTCCGCGTGCTTTGGTGATTCGTGGGGGTATTGAAAAACGGATTGCCGGACGCGATGTGGTGACCGACGATCTGGTGATTTTACAGGAAGGCGACCGTGTTCCGGCAGATGCCACGGTTTTATATTCGGTGAATTTGATGGCCGACGAATCGCTGTTGACCGGAGAATCTGTTTCAGTTCGCAAATCGGAATGGAATGGAACTGACAAAAATACTAATCCGGGTGGTGATGATTTACCTTTTGTGTATTCCGGATCGATGATCGTACAGGGAAATGGTATTGTAAAAGTAACTGCTGTTGCGTCGAATACCGAAATTGGAAAAATTGGCAAAGCGCTCGATTCGGTCGTTGAGGAACCTACCAAGCTGAAAACGGAGATGGCCACATTGGTTAAACGACTGGCAATTATCGGTATTACGCTTTGTGTGGTGGTTATTTTGGTTTATACCCTAACCCGCGGCGATTTACTGAAAGGTTTTTTGGCCGGAATTACACTGGCGATGGCCATGTTGCCCGAAGAATTTCCGGTGGTGCTGACGGTTTTTATGGCTTTGGGTGCCTGGCGGATGTCGAAGAAAAATGTATTGACGCGCAAACCTTCAGCGGTTGAAACACTGGGTTCGGCAACGGTTTTGTGTACCGATAAAACCGGTACGCTTACCCAAAATAAAATGACGGTTACACGTCTTTACAATGGAACGAACTTCCATTCAGTAAGCAAATTAAACGGTTTCCCCGATGAGTTTCATGAAATAATCGAATACGGAATTTTGTCGAGCCAAACCAACCCGTTTGATCCGATGGAACGCGCCATTACCAACATGGGCGAGGCCTACCTGCAAAATACAGAGCACATTCATACCGACTGGCAGATGGTGAAAGAATATCCTCTTTCGAAAGATTTGCTGGCCATGTCGCGTGTTTTTACCAATCACGAAAAGCACCGGCAAACCATTGCCACCAAAGGAGCATCGGAGGCGATTTTTGAATTGTGCCATCTTTCAACTGCCGAAATTGTGAAATTTTCGACAGCAGTTGCCGAAATGGCTTCTGCCGGATTACGGGTTCTGGGTGTGGCCAAATCATTGATTGGAACCAAAAATCTGCCGGAAATTCAGCATGATTTCGATTTTGAATTTATTGGCTTGATTGCATTGTCTGATCCGATTCGGGAAAATGTGCCTGCTGCGGTGAAGGAATGTTACCAGGCCGGGATTCGGGTGATCATGATTACCGGCGATTATCCGGTAACTGCCATGAACATTGCCCGAGAAATCGGATTGAAAAACCATGATATTTCCATTAGCGGGCCTGAACTTCAGGAAATGACTGAAGAAGAGCTGGCTGAACGAATTAAGGATGTGAATGTTTTTGCACGTGTGGTTCCGGAACAGAAACTGAAGATTGTAAATGCGCTTAAAAGAAATGGCGAAATTGTGGCCATGACCGGCGATGGCGTAAATGACGCACCAGCCCTGAAAGCTGCCAACATTGGTATCGCGATGGGCGAAAAAGGAACCGATGTTGCCCGCGAAGCCTCGTCGCTGGTGCTGATGGACGATAATTTTGCTTCGATTGTAGGCGCTGTAAAAATGGGGCGCCGCATTTTTGATAACCTGCAAAAAGCGTTGGGCTACATTTTTGCCATTCATGTTCCAATCGCCGGATTGTCGCTCATTCCGGTGTTTGTTGCCGATTGGCCGTTGTTGCTCTGGCCGGTACACATTGTGTTCCTGGAACTGATTATCGACCCGGCCTGTTCCATCATTTTTGAGGCAGAAAAGGAAGAGAAAAATGTAATGAACCGTCCGCCAAAAGATATCAATGAACCGTTTTTCGGGGCTAAAAAGATTTGGCTAAGCTGCTCGCAGGGAATCGGAATTCTGGTAATTGTTTTTGCGGTGTATTTCTTTGGCCTGAAAATGGGATACTCCGAGCAGGAAGACCGGGCGCTGGCATTTACCACGCTGATTGCAGCCAATATTGCGGTGATTATCTCGAACCGATCGTGGACGCGCAACATTTTCCAGATACTTCTGACCTCAAACAAAACCGTAAAATATGTTGTTGGTGGCGCCGCTTTTTTCCTGATTCTGATCCTGAATGTGCCATTTTTGCTCGAATTGTTTCAGTTCGAGAAAATCAGTCTGACAGAAGCGCTGATATGCATTGCTGCCGGATTTTCAAGTATAATTTGGTTTGAAATGTACAAGGTTTGGAGAAGTAGGAAAGGCGGCTTATAGAGACGAATCAAATATGTCTTTAAGTTGTCTTTCCGATAACTCAGACCATTCAATACTTATTTCCATGATTTGACCTTCTTTTTTAGCTCTTGGTGGGAGATCACCCGGCCAGCCTCGCTGTCTCGTTTTGCCTGGTCTATCATTTCATTGAATTCGTTTATCGACATCGGATTCAAACTCTTTTCGAGAGATGCTTTCTTCTCTTGCTTGATAAACGATTCAATCTTAGTGATAAGATTTTCATCACTAATTCGAAGGAATTCCTCAATTAAAATCAATTTTCTTGCTTGAATATTCATGTTTTTGTTTCTTTCCACAAATATAAATATTTTCGAAGGACGAAATAGCCCGTATTTAAATTTAACATGGAGTCAATTGAGTCATCAAAAATTGTTTAATGGCAATTCTTTTTTCTAATTATGATCTTGACATTAATGATAGAAGTTCTCATCTTCTCTCTGGGTTTCATGGTCAATCAATCTACAAATGTACTCCCGAAACATACACCCATTTCCCGTTTTCACGGTGGAAGAGCGATTTCTCATGAATTTGCTGCAGCTTCCCGTTTTCCAGATAAGTTGCTTTGAACTCCACAGTTCCAATCTCGTCACTGGATTCTCCGGCTTGAGTTTCAAAGATGGTAAGTCCCATCCAGTTCACCGACTTCGCCCATTTTTCGATGCTTTTCCGATCTTTGACCGGTCGCGTTTTTGCAGAATGACTGTGCATCAGGTAATTAGCATTTGCCTGGGTAAAAGCTACATAACGCGATCTCATGAGTGCCTGCGCTGTTACTGCTTCTTTTCTGCCTGAGATGATTGATTCGCAACAATCTGAATAGGAGAGACCCGAACCACATGGACACAAATTTTGCATGTTCGGTTTATTGAAGTTTACTCATCGCTTTTTGCAGCGGACAATTTTCTGTTGCCACGCGGCCGTCTCGGTAATTGGTAAGTATTGCCGAAGATTATTGTGCCAGCGACCATTTCACTGCATGGCGTTCTCCTTTGAATTTCACCTTTTGGTCCAATCAATTCATTCCGGGCGCCGGGTTTTACAATTCTGATGTCGTTTCCCATAAATGTATTTAAAAGCCTTTTAAGTCAAGGTTTTCGCTGTCGATCATGGTGACCCATTTGCCCATTTTCTTTTGAATGATTTTGAAATGATGCTGGTCTTCAGGAGTAACAAAGGAAATGGCTTCGCCGGAAGATTCTGCGCGGCCGGTTCTGCCAATACGGTGGATATAATCTTTGGGCGAACGGGGTAATTCGTAATTGATCACGTGGGGCAAAAATTCAATGTCGATACCGCGCGAAATCAGATCGGTTGCCACCAAAACCCGAAGTTTGCCCGTTTTGAATTTACTTAATGCATCGGTTCTGGCTTTCTGGCTCTTTTTACTGTGCATGGCTGCGGCGTCAATCCCATTTTTCCGGAGTTTATCGGCAACATTGTCGGCCTTGTAAACAGATGATGTGAAAACCAGCACTTGCTCCATATTTTTGCTTTTGATTAAATATCGAAGCAACGGTCCTTTTTTTTCTTCTGAAACAAAATAGCCCAACTGATCTATCAGGTCGATGTTATCACTTTCAGATTCTATTTTAATTACCACCGGATCGTGCAGTAAAATTTGGTTGATGCCGCTGATGTCGTCGCTCAAAGTGGCAGAGAACAACAGGTTCTGACGCTTTTTCGGCAACAGCGCAATGATCCGGTTCATTTCTTCCTTGAAACCAAGATTGAGCATTTTGTCGGCTTCGTCCAAAACCAGTGTATTGATACCCGATAAGTGAACGGCGTTCGATTCAACCAGTTCCAAAAGCCTTCCGGGCGTGGCTACCAATATGTTTACATTCTGCAAAGCGATCATTTGAGGGTTGATGGCAACACCTCCAAATACAGCCAGCGATTTGATGCGTTCGGGAAGCGCTGAACCGAATAAATGGAAAACTTCCTGCACCTGTACTGCCAGTTCGCGGGTTGGCACCAATACCAAAACGTTGACATGCCTGTTTTTTGAAGCAGTATTTCCCTGCAAATTGGTTAAAATTGGCAATACA
>Ga0351925_1065_pt1 | contig 19907 bp, 17 predicted proteins | sample BONcelHT113001D9_FD_206870 | JGI IMG/M metagenome (GOLD analysis project Ga0351925, IMG submission 206870) | Enriched cells from coal bed in the Powder River Basin, Montana, United States - BONCAT cells T11 rep2 HSBNCT.T11.300.1.D9 ... | reverse complement strand
AGAAAAATCCATATTATTGTTGTGTTTAGTTATTCCAAATATCTGAGTCACTCGGCACCTGTATACGAGCCGATAGAGGAGCTACACGTGTAATGTTTAGCAAGTGTTTATATGTGAAATTCTCCGATATGGAGTTATTTCCCCAGCTTCCGCAACCAAGTGTATTGGTGACGGCAAGTCCGTTTTGTATAGACCCGCCGGCAGTTGTGGCGCAAATTGCATTTACAATTACACGGGAAACAGAGAGGTCGGTGCCCGCCTTGATTATATTGGCCTGGCTATTCGAGTGGATTCCGGCAGTATGACCGCTACCTTCAAAGGTTAGATTGGTCTCTGCAATTTCTAAAGCTTCGTCAAAGTAGCCATAAGGAATTACCGCCAGTACCGGGAACATCTTCTCTTTGCAGATAATGTCTGCTTTTCCCACCCCTTTGGCCTCTATTATCAAAACTTTAGTCTCTTCGGGAACTGTTATCCCTGCTGCTTTTGCAATAGCGATAGCTGATTGACCGATCAACTCCTTTGTCATAATTCCATCGGTAAAAATGGTGTCAACAACCTGTTGGCGTAACTCCTCCGGTACAACATAACCTTTGTTGCGTCTAAAGGCTTCAAGAACCTCTTCGCGGCACTCCTTTGGATATATGGCGCTTTGCTCTCCGGAGCAGATAATTCCGTTATCAAATGAACGTCCGGTAACGATTTTTCCTGCTGCCAGGTCATAATCGATATTTCGGTCAAGAATCACCTGCACATTACCCGCACCAACACCAAACGATGGTTTGCCTGATGAATAGGCTGATTTTACCATTGGCATTCCACCTGTGGCTACTACTGTATCACACTTTCTCATAAGCTCCTGAGTCTTCTCAAGCGAAGGTTCCTCTATCACCTGAACCATCCCTTCGGGCACATTCATTTGAGCAATAGCTGCAATTATCGTTTTTACAGCGGCAGAAGAGCACTTTTTTGCCTTTGGGTGAGGAGAGATTATGATCGCATTCTTGGTTTTAAGTGCAAAAATTATCTTTGACATTGGGGTAACTATTGGGTTTGTCATTGGAGTAATTCCGGCAACAACGCCTATTGGTTTTGCAATCTCGATAAGTCCTGTCATTTCGTCTATGCTCAGAATGCCCATCGATTTTTTCCCCTTAAGGTTATTCCAAACACCTTTTGATTTGTTTCGGTTTTTGGCGACTTTATCTTCATAAACGCCCATCTCTGTCTCCTCTACAGCCATACGTGCAAGCTCTTCGGCATTATCGAAGATGGCGCGTGCGGCCAGTTTAATTGTCTGATCTACATCGTCCTGGTCAAATTGTACCTGGTAAGCGGCCTGCGCTTTGCGCGCCAGGGCAATCATCTCTTTAATCTCCATTGCGGTTATGATTTTTAATTAAAATAATTCCGTGTATATACCCCTTATATCATCCTCCGAGAAGGGAGCATAATTGTTGTTAAGCAAACGCTGTTGACCAAGGAGCACGCTGCTGGTAAAGCTGTCAATCTCTCTCTCCTGCATCCCGTAAAAGCGCAGTTGGTTTTTTGAAGTCATATGACCGAGCAGTTCGTCCAGTTTTATGTATACCATCTCTTCTGAAGTGTTGAGCAACTTTGCATAGAGCTCATTTAGCTCCTTTATGACGCCGTCCGGCCTCTTCTCGTTGTAGAGTTTGAAGACAGAGGTAAAAAACTGGTAGTTGGCTTCACCGTGTGGCACATGGTAAACTCCCCCTAGCGGGTATGATAGAGCATGAACAGCTCCTACACCTGTATTTCCGAATGCGATTCCCGCATAGTTGCTTGCAATCAGCATATCTTCAAGACGTTCCAGGCTATGCTCCTGCCCCTTTAGGGCAATATTGGTAAACACGTCAACAATGATGCTGATGGCTTCGCGGCAGTACATCTTTGTATATGGGTTCGATTTTGGCGAAACATAAGACTCTGTGGCGTGTATAAGTGCATCTATGGCGCTGAATGCAAAGAATTTGAATGGCAGCCCCTTTAGAAGTTCAGGAATCAGTACGGCATCATCGGGTAATAGAGTGTCGTCTGCTATTCCCATTTTGGTATTTTTTGCCTTGAGTTCGGCGATTGAGATATTGGTCACCTCGCTGCCTGTTCCGCAAGTGGTAGGAATGGTGACAAGTTTTTTCTGCTTAACAATTGGAACTTTTCTTTCGAAAACTTCAGATATATCAGACACTTTGTTGATTACAAGAAGTTTGGATACATCAATTACAGTACCTCCTCCAATAGCCACAACTCTGTCATACTTTAAATCTGAAATATCGGCGAGTATCCTGTTTATCATTTGGTCAGAGGGCTCGCCGGAGCCGTACTTCTCAATCATTACGAACAGACACTTAAGGTCTGTTTTCTCTATGTACGACTTGTAGAGGAAGTCGTGTGTAAGAACCAGATCATTGGAGCCAAGTTCGAAGTTGCAGGCAAACTCTGCAAAAGTGTCAAAGCGGCTGACAGTTGTTTTTAATTTGAATAACTGCATATTGTTCTCTATTTATTAAACCGTTTTTTGTACTCTTCTTTCAGCTCATCACGGAAATCCGGATGTGCAATTGCTATCAGTGCCTCTGCCCTTTGAGCAAGGGTACGCCCTTTGAGTTTGGCTACTCCGTACTCGGTCACAACATAATCAACATCGTTTCTGGATGTTGTTACCGCTGCGCCCGGGCTCAGGAACGGAACTATTCTCGATACCTTTCCTTTAGAGGCGGTAGCCGGAACGGCAATTATCGACCTGCCCCCTTTTGAAACAGATGCTCCGCGCACATAGTCAACCTGACCTCCTGTGCCGCTGAATTGCTTTGTTCCTATGCTCTCTGCATTCACCTGACCCATAAGGTCTATCTCGATGCAGGAATTAATTGAAACCATATTATCGTTGCGACCTATAACAGCCGGGTTATTTACATAGTCAACAGGCAGCATTTCGACAGATGAATTGTTATGAACAAAGTCATACAATGCCCGTGTTCCCATAAGAAACGTGGCTACCAGTTTGCCGGGATGGAGCGTTTTGAGACGTCCGTTAATAACCCCGGATTTAACCAACTCCATTGCACCATCCGAGAACATCTCCGTGTGAATTCCAAGGTCTTTTTTCTCTTTCAGAAAAAGCAATACAGCGTCGGGAATTGCACCTATGCCCAGTTGGAGTGTATCTCCGTCATTAATTAGTGATGCGCAGTTACATCCGATTTCACGCTCCACATCGGTGATTGATGGAAGCGGAATCTCGGGTATCGGGTCTGCACACGGTACAATACGGTCGAATTTGGATAAATGGACTTTATTAATTGAGCCGACATATGGCATATATTCGTTCACCTGAGCAATTACAATGCGAGCTTTTTCAACAGCTGCTTTAGTGTAATCGCATGATAAACCCAGACTGCAATAACCTTCATCATCAGGAGGCGACACATTGATAATGGCAACATCAACAGGGAAGATATTGCCGATCAGCTGTGGGGTATCCTTGAAAAAGCAGGGGATGAAATCGGCTTTCCCCTGTGAAACGGACTCTCTTGAAGATCCTCCCACAAAATTTGTGATGTGGTGAAAATGTTCTGCATTTTCGGGCAGAAGATAATCCCCGTAACCGAGAGGAAGCATATGATAGATGTGGAGGTTACGGAATCTCTCTTTTTGTGCAACTAATTCTCGCATGATAACCTGAGGGTTAGCTGCAGCGTGCGAACAGACGATATAATCGGAATCTTTTATCACTCCAACCGCATCGGCAGCTGTAGTTATCCTGTCTTTATATTGTTCTTTCCAGTTCATCGGCTATTTATTTTCCATTCTGCTCCTCATTTATTCTGGCAATTTCTTTTGCAAGAAGTTTTTTCCCCTCAATATCACCTTGTCTGGCAATCATCACGCGCTGAGCCTGAGGAGAACCTGCTCCATGCATCGACTCTGTGCGGTAGCCGACAGCTGCTGTACCAAGTGTAATGTTTTCGATAAGGCGCAGGATGCGCATACGATTTTCCGTTGAAACCCCTGCAACTCCAACAAGGTACTTCTCGATGTATGGACCTACCTCTGAACTGCGAAAATCCTGTTCCGATGGCATTGTAACCATAAGACCTCCCGCGATATCTTCGGCAAGGCGTGCAATCTCGTATGGCATACGGGTGATATTCTGTTTGCAGACGTTGGCAAGTAAAAGGTTAACTATATAGTTACCGGCAGGCATTGACTCTCCCTCTGCAGAACAGGCTATACCACAAGCATATAGTGTCTCATTAAGGTGAGTCATTTCGATTAATTTATCTTTGATGTGACTTGCTTTGGCAGCTCCGTTGTAATCGGCAGCTACTGCTGAAGCACCAATCAGTACATCGCCAACGCCAACCTTACACCCACCGTATGACTGGCGGTGGTATCCTGCGAACCTTTCAACCATCATGCCTGCAAAATCATACTCACGGCACATGAAGATGCGCTCATTAGGAACAAAAACATCATTGAATATTACAAGAGCCTCGTGACCACCAAAGCGAGCGTTACCCAAGTCAATATCTGCTCCTGACTCCATTTTACGAGTGTCGCACGATTGCCTTCCGTATATCATAATAACCCCTTCTGCATCAGATGGAACAGCAAATGAGACCGCATAATCCGCATCCTCCTCTTTCATTGCAACTGTAGGCATAATAAGGTGTTCATGCGAGTTTACTGCACCTGTCTGATGAGCTTTTGCACCTCTCACCACAATTCCTTCAGGCAAAACCTTTACAATTCGAAGATAGAGGTCAGCATCGGCCTGCTTCGAAGGAGACAAACCTCTATCTCCCTTTGGATCGGTCATCGCTCCGTCAACCGTAAGGTCGTTCTCCTGTACAAATTTCAGATAGTCAGTAAATCGCTTGTGATATTCTGTGCCGTGCTTTTTGTCGATCTCATATGTAGTAGAGTAGATAGCATTAAAGGCATCCATTCCTACGCAGCGTTGAAAACAGGCAGCAGTCTTCTGCCCTAAGAGGCGTTGCATCTTAACCTTTTTTACAAGGTCGTCTGTACTCTGATGCAGGTGGCAAAAACGGTTGATGGTTTTACCTGTCAGATTGGACGTTGCTGTCATAAGTTCCCGGTACTCCGGTTTTTCGGCAAGCTCATAGGTCATTGCAACAGAATTCATTGACGGCAAGATCATAGGATGATCAACAGGATTGTCTACAAGTTCGCCCATAAGGTAAACCTTGAGATTCATCTTCCTAAGGCTTTCGATATACTGCTCTTTTGTCATCATAATAGTATGTGTTTAATATTCAGTTTCGTGTTTCGGTTCAGGCAAAGCAATCACACTCCGGCAATAATGCCGGTTTCGCATGGTTTTACATTGCCACCCAAGTTAAGGGCGACTATTTTTCGAAGTTTAACTTTTAGGTCATCAATCAACCCGGTCCACGGGGCTAAGTGACAGTAACATGAATTGGCAGGTCTTCTGACTAACACACTCTTTCCAACACCTTCCCGGTCATAGTGACCAGTGGTTGCAGATTTTTTCGGAACGTTCTCGTGCTTCACAGCAGCGGGCCTGTCCGGGACTCACACCCGGTTCCCTTTTAATCAATACGCCTGTTAAGGAGTATCGAAACCAATTCGGGTGCAAATGTATTTATAATTTTGATATTTAACCAAGAAAAAAGGAGGTTTTTGTAAAAAAAACACAAAAGTTTTTTAAGCCGAAATGCAACTTGCTCCAATTTAGCATTGTAACAATATGTACGTGATTTTTGATAAATAGAAATAATAATCCAAATAAATGTTCGGATTAGAAATCATTTGCCTTTTGAAATGACAAATTAACTCAGAATTTGGTATGAGAAATATGTTGAACGAAAAATTGAATGAGCATTATGAATATCAAATATTACAAAACTTCAATTTAATAATAAAAACATCATTGTCTGAGTCTGGAAGCTGACTCATTTTGTGTAAAACATAGTCTTTGAGATTTGTTGTTTTTGATACTGCCTCTTTAACAACACCTTTGTCGCGGTATATTACTGAATAAAAATAGTTTGAATCTGAAGCCATAATAAATAGAGGGTCTCTGTCGCTTCTTTCATAAGCCCATCGGAACCCTTTATTGGTATTCTTAGATAAAACAAAATCGTTCTGCAAAGCACTCGGCCCAATACAAGAAAAATAGATATGTTCCTTTGTGTCATGTATATGTATTGGGAGCTTATAGTAATCCGAAAATAGATAATTTTTCATCCCCTCAAACAAATCGTCACCATCCTTGAAAATATACTTAGGCGGAATTGCGTAGTTTTGAAAATCAATTTTTAAAAATGGAATGATCTCTTTTCCGATTTTATAAGCAATATTGTCACCCTCCTGAGGTCTCATAATTGTTGATTTGTCATAAGACTGAGTAAATATATCCTGTGTAAATACATAGTCTTTCCTGGGCAAGAACTCTTTAATTTTCTCTCCATTGCTGTCAAATTGAGTAAGGGCATAGAAATGCTCTTCAAAATTTGATTCGTCAGGAGGATTTGAAGAGAACAGGTAAAAGCCCCCGTTATCAGACGCACATATTGCGTCGTAATTAACTTGTTCTAAATTTATCTTTAAAACAAACTTGCCGTCACCTATTTTATATTTTGATACACCACTTGAATAGAGGAGCCAGATGTACTCACCATCTGGGGTTATGCACATATCAGTAATATCGGTATACTCGCCTGGTCCGCGCCCCTTAGTTCCGATACTTCTTAAATATTGTCCGGTTTTATCAATAACTTGAATGCCTAGGATTTCGTCTTTTAAAATAAAGTTATCATTATTATCAATTAAGATCTTAGATACCACAGATATAATATCTCCAGAGCTACTTTGTACCGGGATAAAGATTAATGTGTCCACAAATAATGAAAAATCATCGGTAAAAGTTGTGGCTTTTAATGGTGTAATTGTTTGGATTGTTTCATTTTCAAGCCTATTGCAGCTAATTAAGGCAAAGATTACCCACAAAAAATAGAAAGGTAAATGAGGGTTTTTCATAACTTATTTTTAAATATTGCTATACTTATAAGTCTCGGCCAGTTTCATTCTCCAAGAAAATTATTCATTTTAATGTTGACGGAACTGACTCGTTCCTTTAACCCATTGTATTATCGGTACTTTAACTTATACTTTTTTGTCGTTGTCCACGATTTGTCCACGAGAAATTCGGGTACAAAAAGAAGAGTTTACAATCGCTTTAACGATGGGGCAAAGATACTGATTTTGTTTGGCTTAGCAAAAGGATTTTCACAGTTTCCCTTTCAGTTGCTTCCCTAATATAGTCAAGCGATATTTTTGCAAACTGCTATTAGGCTTATCAGGTATAGTCATTTCAACAAAACCTTGTTCTAATGCGGGCTTTAGATAGTTGGATCGAAAATTTTCTCTATGAGCAAGTCCTAATTTATCCTGAATTTCTTGCCTATCCATTTCTTTATCCAATACATTAACTAGTTCTTTGACTTGCTCGGTAACTTGCTCGGTAACTTGCTCGGTAACTTGCTCGGTAACTTGCTCGGATCCAGGGAAAGTCATTCGTAGAAAGTTCTCGGTAAACTTAAAACACTCTTTTCCATAGCTTTTTAAAATACGAGGAACGCCAGATCCTAAATGTTCAACCAGTTCCAAATCCCGAAATACTCGCATTAGTTCTTTATTACGAGGGACAGAATAACCCTCAAAGAATTCTTTTTCTGTCATTCCTTGCGGGAGACTTCCAAATGAAGTAATCTCAATTCTATCATCAAAGAACTCAAATTTTGGAGGAACTTCCGAAGTATAATCGTTATGAACCATTGCGTTGATTACAGCTTCACGTAAAGCAACAGGATTCCAAAGCCTTTTCTCTTCCCGCTCTTTGGGAGTAATCTTTGCAAGCGTCTTATTTTCAACTTCAATCTTATCTAATACTTGTTTTGTGGCTTTTACTAATGAACAATACCCATATTCGTTGTTTTCCATTAAATCAACCCTATCAAGTCCATCATATTTTGCGAGCTTTATAGAAATCCCATTTATATCAGCCAATAGGTAAGCAACATAGTTATATTGTCCATCTGCAGTAAGCAATTCGAGATTAGCCGAAAATTGTTGATTCAGCGTTTTGTTTACGCCTTCATAGTAAATCTTAAGCTGTTCAAATGTTAGATTCTGATTCGGCGACTTGATTTTACCTATAGAATTTCGAGTGCGTTTCGCAAACAGAGATTCTATCACCCTTACTGGCATCGGTTCGGCTGCCGTTCCAACACGGATAAATGTACCTTTTTCTGACATACCAAGTTTTTTGATATAGTACGGCTTTTCCGTTCCACTGGCAAGAGTGATTTTAATCACGTCTTTCGATTCGATATTCTCTACTACAACATCGAACAGTCCCATACAAGAAGGCATAATGTTGTTTTTCAAACGGTCTTTAATTTTGAGCATATCGCCATCAATATCAGAAACCCCAACTACTGTTCCAGATTTGTGGATTCCAATGTATATGACACCTCCCTCCTGATAGTTTAGAAAAGCAATGGCTTCCTTTTCTAAATCATCTGTAAGATGCTGTTTGTATTCTATGCGGTTTGTCTCGGGTTCCATATGTTGTATTCTTATCAAATGTAAGTTTCGCTCCAATTGTTAGTTAAAGCATTATTGTGCTTTAATTTCTAAAATTAAATCAAAGACCAGTTTGAAAAATTTTAATTCTTTATCAGGAAAGGTTTCACAGTCCCTTTCCAATGATTTTTTGAGATTATCTGCATATGCTGGCTAAATTGACCACCCCTGCTGTTTTAAATTGACCACTCTCCGGGATCTCTCATAAAAACAACAATTTCCAGGGCTAATTTGCTTTTATACAAACTTATAAATTTTTACTCGTTTTCAAGATCTTCATCAAATATATTTTTCTGTTTTTTCTAAGAGGTCCTGCCTTTCTATCTTTGGGATCTCACGTTACTAGGACCATCTGCCTTAGCCATGCCATAGAACTTCATTGTTAAAATCTAGTCCCTTTTCAAGGATTGTTTTTATTGTCTGGTATCCGAAGTCTCCATATTGAATTGCGCGCCTGCAGGCGTTGTTGAGCCTCTCTTTACCTGCACGTGCAGAAAAACTCAATACTCCGTTGTGTTTCCGTAGAGCTGTCGGTTTCATTGATGTAGAGCTATTCTTTCATAACGATAATAAATCTCCACTTCATTTTGAGGGTATAGCATCGTCACTTTCTTTCCAATAAACCTATACGGAACGCTTTAATAATGCTTATCCTCGGCCAGTTTCATCCCATTTACATCTTGGGCAAATGCCAAAAGTGGAGTTGCTATGAGAATTAGAAGAGCAATTGATAATGTTATTGAAAGGTAATTGTTCATATTGGATTAAATTACATAAAATCACTTGTTGTGCTAACGTCAATCAATGTTATTTTCTGATTTGAAGGGTTAAAGTGGATAATTGCATAACCTTTACTCTTATATTCCTCATTTGGAGCCCAATAAAAGAGATTAGGCTTTACATTGAATATAATTCCCCCCATTTGATTAACCGCTGAAGTACTCATTCCTACTCCAAGAAAATTATTCATTTTAATGTTGTTTCCTCTAATAACGATTTGTTGCAATGAATTATTAATGAGTGTAAATTCATTTTCTTTTCCAGCTAAACTATCGAAATACCAATATGTGATCCAATCCGGGAAATCTTCGTTAGGAGGCGTTATTCTGCTTGGAGCACCTAGACTGTCTGTTATTTGAGACTCTGTGTATGTAGCTCCCAAAATGAGTCCGTTTACTTTGATTTCACTATATTGTGAAAACAAAGGCATAGAAACGATTAATGAAACAACAAGTATTATTAACTTTTTCATCAGTAACGATTACATTAATGGATTACATATACAAAAAAATCTTGCCGGAGATTCTTTAATTAGATGTCCGGCAAGAATATTTTATTTTACGAAGGGAAACGGCACACCATTCGAGTAATAATTCCATCATTGTGGAATATCTCGAAGACTGCGTCACCAATTCCCCTGAAATAATAAGAACCATCCGGTTTTACTTCCAATTGGCCAAAGCCAAGTTGATTGAATTTGGCAACAGGTTCTCCTACTTTAATGCCTCCCTGCAGGTCTAAAGTAAATACTGCAAACCTGTTGTCAATCAATGTAAAAGTAGAGAAAAATCCATTGTTGCTAAATCTGAAAAAATTTTGCCCGTAGTAGTATTTTTCGTCAAGTCCGAATTCGCTTTCTCTGCTCCAGTATCTGTCCGGGGCTCCGAACTTGTTTGTGACATAGCTATAATTATAAGTCTCAGTCAGTTTCATCCCGTTTACATCTTGAGCAAATGATGCAAGATGGGTTGCAATGAGTATCAGAAGAGCAATTGATAATGATATATAATGTTTATTGATCATATTGGATGTAATTACATAAAATCACTTGTTGTGCTAACATAAATCAAGGTAATTAGAAGAGATTAATTTCATGTTTGGAAATATCTCGATTTAATTGACTGTATGTATGTTTCAAATGCATCTGGGTTGTCGGTACTTGGGATAAAAAGATGCTTTATAACTCCATGTTGGTATATCATTAAATAGGGAGATTTTAATTCATCTGCTGGAATGTTTGGATGTTCATTTTTATCTAGAATTATTATATTACTTAGATTTGGAACGTGACCAGAAGTCACATCGGAAACCATAAACACTATTTGAGGTGTATTATTATAGCTTGGGAAAAAGAAAGAAATTTTACTAGTTATATAATCTATGCAACTTCTGCAATCCATCTGAGAAAAGCGTACAATTAATACATTGCTATCATGTATTTTGTGATATGCAAGATAGTTGTCAAGCTTTGAATTACTATAAAAAGCATTATCGTTAGTTATTGATACATATAAATGGCTTATAAATTGCAGTCGATCTGTTGATAAATCGTTGGTATTAACCCTATTAATCCTAGTGGCTATTACAACAAAAGAAAGTATAGAAATGGATAGATTTATTAACAGTGTAATAAGGAATAATTTGTTGATTTTCATGGCATTACTTATAAGTGTATTTTAAAATAATATAGTTATCATCACTGTTGATAGTTGTTAAAACAATTTGTTGACTGCTACTTAGGATAGATTTATTTACAAATTGACTTAAATATTTTGGGGGAATGCAGATATAATGATGTTCTTTATGAGAATATCCTGGAAATATTTGAACTCCTTCTTTTGTTTTATGAAATACATGTGATTTATTTAAACTTTTATCATAAGCTAATGTCATCATTCTTCCCCTAAAATTGAAATTAGAGATTATAAATCTATCTGATTCAGTACACAATAGAAAGCTTGAGGCATATTTAAAAGAAATTGTGTTACTCAAACGATAATAATATATATCGTTCTCATATTCTGGTATCTCAGACAATTTAAAACTGTATTTTCCAAAATCCCACTTGTATTTTGCTGAAATAGAAAGAGATGTAGTATCAATTGAATAAACATAACCATTATGTCCTTCATAGAAACGAACAGTATCGTTGAACCTGACAAATGGGGATAAAGCAAATTTCAGGGTACTTTTTAGTAAGATATAATCAGGTAGTGTATATTCTGTTTTTACAATTTTATTTTCTTTAGTAGAATAATATAAAAGCTTTTTGTCGTTAAATATTGAGAAAAAAATGTATAAATCGTCAGAGAGACGCTCAAAAAGATGTGTGGATTTTGTACTATCTTTAATTGTTAATGATTCGATAAAGTCAACTTCGTCTATGGTATAGCGATTTAGTATACCGGTTGGACATAATAATTCTATGGTTCTATTCTGACTATCTATTCCAAAATCACTAAGAAGTGAATACTCTCCTGGACCACGCCCTCTTTTATTTATTGTTGAGATATATTTCCCATTTGAGTCAAACTTTTGTATTAAATGTTGTTTTGTATCAAGAATATAAATGAAACCCTCATATGGGATAACTTTTACAAAATTCATTTGGCTAAGTAATGAGTTATTGATTGTTTCTAATGGGATTATCTCAATCTTTGAAAAGAAATCAAAAAAAGATACGGAATCTTTAATGTTATCCAATTCAATCGGGATAAGATCATTTTCTAAAATATTATTTGGATTACTCTTGCACCCATATGCAAAAAGTAGGTTAAGAATCAGTACTGATGTAATTATTGTGTATTTCATAGCATTAGTGCCCGTTTAAGTTGATTAAAATGGAATGAGTTTGCTGAGTATTATCTAAATATATTTAGATACTATAAGGCAATTGCAAAATCAATTGTTTCCAGTATTTATGACAATTCATTAGCTTAATTCGTATTAAGATATATAGAACAAAAATTATTCAATTAAAGTTTTTACTTGATTCTTGGTTTTTCTTTGATATCGTTATGAAAAGTTAAAAGCATTTTATTAATATTGTCGCAAGATGTTTAGATTTAATCAGCATATATGGTTTAATCTAGCGAAAACGGGTCACTACTGTTTAATAAAAATATTTTTTAAAAATTATCCCATTACTCCAGGTTGACATAAGTTAAGTAATATTACAATTACTCTGCTACAATTATTTGAGGGATTGCCTGAAAAAACGCAATCAAATGGACATGGGTCAAAAAGAGAACCAGTTGGGAAAATATAGAAACAACGACCGGAATTACCAGCACTACAAGTTATTACAGCACCAGGTAGCATGCCCCCATCTGCTTCATCTGTATCATCTACCGGGGGCTCTTGAGCTATAATATTGTTAGTTGTCATTAATCCAAACGAGCTTGTAAGTATAAAAAAGAATACTATTATTTTTTTTAACATAACATTGATACTATTAAATATAAAGAACACTTTCATAATGTAGCATATTAACGCAGATGCCTGTAAAATAATAAGCGTTAACGAGACGAAGACTCGCTTTAAGCAGGAGCTTATAAAATTCAATGAAGATTGAATTAGCAATAATATATATACCTTTGTATGCCGTTTTGTTTTTTAAGTTAATAAATCCGTTTCCTTTGCAAGGGTTGGTTTTGTTGGTTAAATTCAAAACGGTTTTTTAGTTTGCAGGACTAAAAGCATTTTCACAATTTAACCATTGTGTCAGCAAATCTGCTTATTATGCTTACTGACAGATATTTTGCCAAACATAATAAAAAAGATTGATAAATTTGCTGACAAAACGCTGACAAAATGCTGATTTGCTGAATAATTACACTTCTGCAAATCGCTAAAACCACTAGTAAATATTAGTAGTTACGAAAGTTTGAGCATAAAAAAATCAGGCCGGAAAACGACCTGAATATTTTTTATTTTTTTTAATCTAAAGCGTTGTTTGATTATACGTTAAAACGGAAGTGCATGATGTCGCCGTCCTGAACAACGTACTCTTTGCCCTCTACGGCCATTTTGCCGGCCTCTTTGCAGGCGGCTTCGCTGCCATACTTAACGTAGTCATCGTATTTGATAACCTCAGCACGGATAAAACCCTTTTCAAAATCTGTATGGATGATTCCTGCAGACTGAGGGGCTTTAATTCCTTTGACAAATGTCCAGGCGCGAACCTCCTGTACCCCTGCTGTAAAGTAGGTTTCCAGATTTAAAAGCGCATAGGCTGAGCGGATAAGTCTTGAAACTCCGGATGAATCAAGACCAAGTTCTGAGAGAAACATCTCCCTCTCTTCAAAGCTTTCGAGTTCTGCAATTTCTGACTCAATTTTAGCTGCCACTACCAGCAACTGAGCATCTTCGTCCTTAATTGCCTCCTTAACCATCTCTACGTATTTATTGCCATTTTTTGCAGATGCCTCATCTACATTGCAAACATACATAACAGGTTTATTCGTGAGAAGGAAGAGCTCCTTTGCCATTTTTGCATCTTCGGCATTGTCAAAAATTACGGTTCTCGCAGATTTTCCCTGAACAAGAGCATCCTTAATCTTTACCAGAATTTCGTACATCCTCTTTGCATTTTTGTCACCACCTGTTTGTGCCTGTTTGTGCACTTTGGAAATGCGGCTCTCAACAGTGTCAAGATCTTTAATCTGCAGTTCGGTATCAATAATCTCTTTGTCCCTTACCGGATTAACAGATCCGTCAACATGCACAATATTTGGGTCATCAAAGCAACGGAGTACATGTAAAATGGCGTCGGTCTCACGGATGTTTCCAAGAAACTGATTTCCCAGACCCTCTCCTTTGCTGGCACCCTTTACGAGCCCGGCAATGTCTACAATCTCTACTGTAGCAGGAACAACCCTTTGGGGTTTTACAAGTTTCTCCAGTACCTGAAGTCTTTCGTCAGGGACAATTGTAGATCCTATGTTTGGTTCGATGGTGCAAAAGGGGAAGTTTGCAGATTGGGCTTTACCTGAGCTGATACAATTAAAAAGGGTCGATTTACCAACGTTTGGGAGCCCCACTATTCCGCATTGAAGTGCCATTTTGTATAAAATTATTATTTGAGGGTGCGAAATTAGCAAAAAAAGGGGGATAATTCTAAAATCGTATAAAGTGTGTTTAATATCAGATAATTGTGATGATGGATATACCTTTATTTTCCGGTTGAATATTAATTTTACCCTGTTAGAAACAACAATTCTCTCCGGCGTTTTTTCTCCGAAACTTAAACTGTCTTTAACATGAAAACGAAACGACTTTTATTGACAATAGCAGCAATTACTCTTTTGTTTACCGTACTATCGGGGCAGCAAAAGGGTAGTTTAATGGAGAGAGGTTATTTCCAAAGCTTTCACTTCGTTTTTTGGAATTTAGAGAACTTTTTTGATACCAAATCGGACATGGTGAGTACTCAAACAGAAAAAGAGAGTAATCAATCAGAAATAGGGAGTGCTTTACAGGAGTTTTCTGCATTTGGAAAGATGAGGTGGGGGAGAAGAAGGTTTGTTGCCAAGAGAGATGCAATTGCCAAGACAATTATGGACATGGGAGAGGGAAGTTTTCCTCTGTTTGTAGGTATGGCAGAGATTGAGAACAGATATGTGTTAAACTCTCTCATCTACGACTCTCCTTTGAGTTTTGGCAAGTACGGGATTATTCACAAGGATTCACCGGACAGCAGAGGGATTGATGTTGCTTTGCTTTACAGGAGGGATCTGTTCAGAGTGCTTTCAGCTGATTTTATCAGGGTGGTTTTACCTGATACTGCAAGAAGAACAAGAGATATTCTTTATGCCAGGGGGGTGGTTGATAACCTTGACACTCTGCACATTTTCATAAATCACTGGCCATCAAAATTCGGGGGAGAGAAATTGTCGCGGCCGGCCAGGGAGGCTGCAGCTTATACGTTGAAAAGAGTATGCGACTCTATTCTTGATGTTAACAGTATGGCAAATATTGTTGTGGCAGGGGACTTTAACGATACTCCCGATTCAGAACCCATGAAATTGTTGAGCAGACTGGTCAATCTTGCCGGCCGTTTTCATTCAGATAAACAGGGTACAATCAAGTATAGAGGTGTTTGGGAGCTTATAGATCAGATTCTTGTTTCGGAGAATTTGCTTAACAAAGATGAACCGGTCTATACAGAGCCTTCTAATTTTTCAATTTTTAATGCACCCTATTTACTTGAAAGAGACAAGGCTTTTACGGGATTTAAGCCAAAGCGGACATATATCGGGCCTCGGTATAACGGAGGAATAAGTGACCACCTTCCGGTGAGGCTGCGGATTTATTTTTATACCTTTGCACAATGTATGTAAGGGCAAAAAAGTCGTTGGGTCAACATTTTCTAAAAGACCCCAAAATTGCGAAGCGCATTGTGGATTCGCTGGTGCTTTCGGATTATAATCAAAATGACAAGATTGATGTAATTGAGGTTGGCCCCGGAACCGGCGTTCTTACTCAATTTCTTGCCAACGAACCGGTCATTAATCTAAAACTGGTAGAGATTGATTCGGAGTCGGTTGAATATCTTAAAGTTCACTACCCGGCTCTGGAGAGTTCTCTTTATGAGGCTGACTTTCTCAGAATGAAGCTTGAAGATATCTTTAAGGAGGAGTTTATTGTGATAGGGAATTTCCCATACAACATCTCTTCTCAGATTTTCTTTAAGGTTCTTGACTATAAAGAGCGGGTTCCGCAGGTTGTGGGCATGGTTCAGAAGGAGGTAGCTGAAAGGCTGGCCTCTCCTCCGGGCAAAAAGGCGTACGGCATACTATCTGTTTTGCTGCAGGCCTGGTACTCGATAGAGTACCTCTTTACAGTTGATGAAAATGAGTTTATTCCTCCTCCAAAAGTTAAGTCGGCAGTAATCAGATTATTGAGGAATTCAAGAGAGTCTTTGGGTTGTGATGAATCTCTTTTTAAGGCAGTTGTCAAGACCTCTTTCAACCAAAGACGCAAGACCATAAGAAACTCTCTAAAGCCACTTATCGGTGGGTTAGTTTTACCTGAGAGTTATCTCTTTGCTAAAAGGCCTGAGCAGCTATCTGTTGAGGAGTTTGTTGAGCTTACGTTAATTGTTAACTCACTCAAAGAGGCCCAAACTACCTGAAAGAAGACGCACGCTACTTAGAGTTTATCGCATCTACAGGGTTGAGATTTGCTGCGGTATATGCAGGAAGAAAGCCCGAAACAATTCCAATAACAGACGAGATCATCAGTCCTCTGATAATGTTGTATGCACTAAGCTGCATAGGGAAGGATTCATTACTTCCAACTGCCAGCACAAGAAGTGAGACGAACAATATTCCTACTGCACCTCCGGCTAGTGCCAGAACAGCGGCTTCGGCCAGAAACTGTGTAAGGATTGTATATTTTTTTGCTCCGAGTGCTTTCTGGATACCAATGAGGTTTGTGCGCTCTTTTACCGACACAAACATAATGTTTGCAATTCCGAAACCTCCAATCAGTATTGAGAATCCTCCGATTATCCATCCGGCGAGGTTTATTCCTCCAAAAATTTCTTTTGTTGAGTTTAGAAGGAATGTCATTTCGTTAAGGGCGAAATTATCTTTTTGCTTTGGCTTGAGTCTTCTTACTGCCCTCATCAACTGCCTCATCTCCTGAATAAATTCGTCTCGGGATACATTGTCCTGAGGTTTAAGGCAGATCATTGCAGAGGAGCGTTTTACATTGAATAGAGTTCCGGCATAACTGTATGGAACCAATACTGAGTTGTCGGTATCGAATATGTTGACAATGCTTTCGCCCGCCTTTCTCATAACTCCAATTACTCTTGTGTTGCTGTTACCCAGTTTTATGATTTTGTTAATAGGGTCTTCTCCCTTAAAGAGTGTCTCTGCAACTTCGTATCCGATAATTGCCACAGGTACAGAGGACTGTGTCTCTGACATTGAAAAGTATCGTCCGTTATCTATCTCCACATTTGCAACCTTATCCCATTCGAAGGTAGGGGCTGTTACGAAACCTCCGGTAAAGGTATTTCTGCGGTATTTTACGGAGAGGTTTGTAAAGGTTACAAAAGCAACAGATTCGAGGGTTTTGGAGTTTGATTTCAAAAACAGGTACTCTTCGTATTTTGGTGTGGGCCTTGTGCGAAACTCCCACCATTTGTACTCCTCACCCTCTTCGGGCGCAAAGGGGAACTCCTGCACGTAAACGGTTGTAGTTCCAAAACTGTTAAGCCCTCTTTCGACATTGCTCTGCAGTGCATCAATGGCGGTAAAAACGGTAACTATGGAGAATATACCTATGGTTACACCAAACAGCGACAAAAAGGTCCTGAACTTGTCTCCTTTAAGTGATCCAAAAGCAAATTTGATGCTCTCGACCATCAGTTTGAAAATCATCTGGATTCTTCTGTAATAACTTACCATATATCCTCCTTAAAGACCCAATCTTTTTTTTAAGTTTCTTAATTTATCAAATGCGTCAAGCGGTGAGAGGGTGTTAATATCCATGTCGCGTAATTCGTCTCTTAACTCTATCAAAAGCGGGTCGTCAAGCTTGAAGAATGATAGTTGAACTGCCTCCTCATTTATTGTTGCCCTTTTACCCTTTTTGCCCTCGGTTGCTCCCGAGCTCTCCAGCTGCTTTAAAATTCTGCCGGCTCTGTTGACTACCTCCTGCGGCATACCTGCCATCCTGGCCACATGAATTCCAAAACTGTGCTCAACCCCTCCTCTGCACAATTTTCGCAGAAATATAATGTTTTTACCGACCTCTTTTACAGAAATGTGCCAATTTTTTACTCTCGGAAACTTCCCTTCCAGGTCGTTCAGCTCGTGATAGTGGGTCGCAAAGAGGGTTTTTGCCTTATATTCAGGGTGTTCGTGTATATACTCTACAATTGCCCAGGCTATTGACATTCCGTCGTATGTGCTTGTTCCCCTGCCAATTTCGTCGAGCAAAATTAGTGATCTTGTTGAGAGATTGTGCAAAATTGTAGATGTTTCGAGCATCTCTGTCATGAAGGTACTCTCTCCCCGGCTAATATTGTCAGATGCCCCAACGCGGGTAAAAATCTTATCAACAATACCAATTGATGCGCTATCTGCCGGAACGAAACATCCTGCCTGCGCCATAAGTACGATGAGGGCTGTTTGTCTTAGAAGGGCGCTTTTTCCGGCCATGTTTGGTCCGGTGAGTATTATAATCTGTTGGTTATCGTTGTCGAGGTATATATCGTTTGCCACATACTCCTCTCCCGGAGGCATAAGTTTTTCGATTACCGGGTGCCTTCCGTTTTTGATGTCAATGGCTGTTCCGGTATTTAACTGTGGGCGGCAATAGTTGTTCTCCTTTGATACGAGAGCAAAGCCTGCAAGGCAGTCCAGTCGGGCAAGTATGGTTGCATTTTGCTGTATGGCAGGAATGTTTTGCTGTATGGCTGCAATTAAGTTGTTGAAAAGAGTCTGTTCCAGAACGAGTATCTTCTCCTCTGCGCCCAGGATCTTCTCTTCGTACTCTTTGAGTTCCTGGGTTATGTACCTTTCGGCGCTCACAAGTGTTTGTTTTCTGATCCAATCCTGCGGGACCTTATCTTTGTGTGTGTTTCTTACTTCGAGATAGTAGCCGAACACATTGTTGTAGCTTATTTTTAACGATGAAATGCCTGTGCGTTGAGTCTCTCTCTCCTGAATGGATGCCAGTATCTCCTTGCCATGTCGTGCTATGTCCCGCAGCGAATCCAACTCCTGATTTACCCCCGGCGAAATTACATCACCTTTTCCGATGAGACCGGCGGGGTCGGGAAGTAGCTCTGCTGTGAGTCTCTCCATCAGTTTGGGACAGTTGTCAAGTGACTCCGCGAATGATTTGAGGTGTGTTGATTCTGAATTGATGCACAGCTCCCGGATTGGATTAATCTGCTGAAGACCCCGCCTGAGCATTGTCATCTCGCGGGGAGTAATTCTTCCTGCGGCAGCCTTTGAAACAACCCTCTCCAGATCTCCCGTCTCATGCAGTAATGCCCTTAGGGAATCCCTCAAATGGTTGTCATTGAACAGCTTTTCAACAATACTGTGCCTTATGTTCAGTTGATTTATATCTTTCAAAGGCATTGCCAGCCAGTTCCTGAGAGCTCTCGAACCCATGGGGTTTGCGCATCTCTCTATGGTCTTGAAAAGCGATACGGCCTCTTCCCGGTAGCTCCCGAACACCTCCAGATTTCTGAATGTGAATTTGTCTATCCACACGTACTCTCCCTCGTCAATTCTGGAGATAGAGCATAAATGGCCAAGACCTTCGTGGCGGGTCAGTTCAAGATAGAAGAGAATTGCTCCGGCTGCAGTTACCGCCAACGGCATCTCCTCAACTCCAAAGCCCTTTAGTGATGTTGTGCCAAAATGCTCCTTAAGCTTTTCGTATGAGGCCTCCTGAACAAAGGCCCATTCGTCCATGGTGGTTATATAGTAATCTTT